>Ga0137463_1000134_pt1 | contig 28290 bp, 18 predicted proteins | sample EasRivERMGT800_2_FD_102333 | JGI IMG/M metagenome (GOLD analysis project Ga0137463, IMG submission 102333) | Soil microbial communities from meander-bound floodplain in the East River, Colorado, USA - East River MetaG ERMGT800_2 | ecosystem: Environmental > Terrestrial > Soil > Floodplain ...
CAACCTTGACGGCACTGGTCCCCCTGCTGGGAACCTGGCTGATCTGGGGACCGTATGTGCTGTGGCTGATGTACTTCAACCAATGGGGAATGGCGATTTTTTTGACGCTGTATGGAGTCGTGTTTGTCGGCCTGCTCGATAATGTGATTCGAACGTATGTGCTGCACAGCAACGTCAAACTGCACCCCCTGCTGGCGTTTGTGAGTGTGCTGGGCGGAATCGAGGTGATGGGTTTGTGGGGGGTGTTTATCGGGCCGATCGTCGCCTCCTGCCTGCACGCCCTGATCAAGATCTTCAATGCCGAGCTGCTCGCCTTCTCAGAGCAGCAGAAGAGCCGTGCCGCGCTCGACCCCGATCTGTCGATGCTGGTTCTGCCTACGGCCGAAGAAACGCCCCCGGTTTCAAAAGTGCCCGGAGCACAAGCCAGCCCCCCCGGGCCACTTCCCGAGAAACCATCGGCGGGGGCCGCCGCGAATTCTTCCCCACCGGGAGGGAACGCCGCTCCTGACGCACCGCCAGGCGGTGCCGGCGCTGCAGCCGGAATCGCCCCCTGAACGGAAGATTCGCCGGTTTCGCTCGTCGGCTGGCGGCAAATCCCACGACCGCCCCCCGCTCCGGCAGCCCCGCGGCACAGGTCATTTGGCGACTGCCCGAGTCTGCCCCCCGACCGACTGGATAAGCTCGAAAGTTTGCGGGTTATTCCGTCGATACTGACTATACCGGTCATTCCGGCACCGCTTTTCATCGAGTCAGTGTTCACTAACCCAAAAGCACGCGGGCCTGTGCGAAGTCCATTGCAACCTGGCGATTCCAAATCGCTGTTCGCCCTAACGACATTGAGGCCAGCAGGTTGCACTCCCGCACCACGGACGATCCATGAGTCTACCCCGCCTAATCTTGCGTCGTCAATTCTGGAGGAAGGTGGTTAGCCTGGCCCTGATCGGTGCCATGCTCCCCGGCTGCTCCGGCCCGGACAAGAAGATCACGTATCTGGGCAGTCAGTCGGAAATCGATGTCAAAGATCATGTGATGGACATCGAGCATCCCGAGGTCGACGAGCCGACGCCGGATGTCGTCGCGGCCACTCAGAAACCGCGCAGGATCGGCGATCGCAGCCGCGATGAGATCTGGGATCTGTCGCTGGCCGAGATCATTCACATGGCCTTGATGAACAACAAGATCATCAGGGTCCGTTCCGATTATCGCCTGGCGGGATCTCAAATTTTCGCGAATACCGACGGAATTCCCTCGGTCTACGATCCGGCGATCCGCGATTCGGGCGTCTTGTTCGGCGGCAAGGGGGTGGAAGCCGCGCTGTCGGCGTTTGATCCGATCTTCCAGACGAACATGCTGTGGGGCTCCAACTCGGCAATTCAGAACAACCCATTCTTCGCCGGCGGTCTGGCCGGCGGCGGCGCCCTCAAGACCGATACCGGCGCGTTCACCACCGGAATCACCAAAAACTTCGCTTACGGTGCGCAAGCGACCATCGTGAACAACACCAACTACCAGCAGAGCAATGCACCCGCGCAATTGTTCCCCTCGGTCTACACCGGCAACGTTCAGGCGTCATACATTCAGCCCCTGCTGGCCGGCGCCGGGACAGAGTACACACGGATCGCCGGTCCGGCAACAACGTCTCTCAACGGCGTGACGGGCGTCAACCAGGGCGTCATCATTTCCCGCATCAGCGCCGATCTGGTGATCACCGACGTCGAGCAGGCGGTGCGAAACATGCTCCGCGACGTCGAAGAAACGTATTGGGATCTCTACCTGGCCTATCGCACGTACGATACGGCGGTCGAGGCGCGCAACAGTTTTCTGAGATCGTGGCGGTTTGCCCAGGCCAACAAGGGGGTCGGAAAATTCAGCGAGCTCGACGAACTCCAGTCGCGCCAGGCATTTTTTGCTGGACGCGTGGCGGTCGAAGATGCCTTGCAGAACCTGTATCTGCTTGAAACCCAGCTCCGGCGTCTGTCCGGGCTGCCGAGTGCCGACGGCAAGATCATTCGTCCCAAGGACGACCCGGCGACAGGTGAATTCCTTCCCGACTGGAATCTGTGTCTGGCCGAGTCCCTCACCCGCCGCGAAGAACTGCGGCGTCAGAAATGGAACATCAAGAGCCTCGAACTGCAATTGGCGGCTGCCAAAAACCTGGTCAATCCGCAGCTCAACTTTGTGGCCAGCTACCAGCTCAATGGATTCGGCAACAATCTGTTCAATATCAAGGATATCAATACGCCCGGCCCCGGCGGCGCAAACCTCCAAAGCTACTTCCAGACTCTGACGGCCGCCAATCAGACCGGTTACACCGTGGGTTTCCAGTTCAACATGCCGATCGGGTTCCGCCTGGTGCTGGCGCAGGTCCGCAACTACGAATTGCGGCTGGCCAAAGCCAAAGAGGCTCTGGCCAATCAGGAACGCGAAATCTGCCACGAACTCACGACCACATTCCAGAATATGGCCTGGCGCTTCCAGACGGCTCAAACGAACTACAATCGCTGGCAGGTGGCCGAGGCCCAGGTTCCCGGACGTGAAAATCGTTTCCGTACCGGCGTTCAGAATATCGACACCAGCGTCCTGTTGCAGCAGTGGCTGACGACCCGCACCGACGCTGCGACGGCGGAAGTCAATTTCTATACGAGCGTCGTCGAATATCAGAAGGCCATCACCGATCTGCACTTCCGCAAGGGAACGCTGCTGGAGCTCAACAGCGTGCACCTGTCGGAATCGTCGTGGACGCCCGAAGCGTATGCCGACGCTTTCCGCCAGGCCCTGGCACGCAGCTACGCATTTGACGCCGCCAGTCGAGATCCCGTGCATTCCGAACCCGAGGAATTCGTCCGGCAGGGATGGCTGGGCCAGGTCGACATGATTGGTTCGGCACCGCCTGAGGCAGCCAACGGCACCGAGACCGACGCGCCGGCCGGAGTGCGCAGCAAATCAGGACCGCTGAAGTTTGAGGCGCCGCCAGCCCCCGTGGACGAACTCCCGCCGGAAAAGCCCCTCCCCGACGGACCGCTCGAGGACTGACGGGACGCGTCGTGGGTCGCCTGCTTCCCGGCACCGCCGGTGCGGTTGAGATGGACTGCAAGGCGAGGTCCGTCGATCGACTCGGCCGCCGCTGATCAGCCCTCCGGCCCGGAGCACGCCGATCTTCAGATCCTCGCCGCGCCTCGATCCGTCGGCCGCGGCTGGCCGCCGGAAGGAGTCCTGGCCCTCGCCGATTCGCCCTGCTGGTCCGTCGAATCCTCAGCCTGAGAAGTCGGGTTTCTGGAGCGAATTCCGGCCTGGATCGGTCGATCCGTCACAACCCCTGCCTGCGGATGATTCGGAAGAATCGTCACAGTCGGACTGACGTGGGGTTTCTCGCCGCCGGCCTCCGACAAACTGTAGCAGTTGGTCCAGCGGCATCAGTAAGCTGGACTCAGACGGCTGGCCAAACTCTGCCGCGCAGCTCGGACGCCGGGCGGGCTCACTTTCGCCGTTGGGCCTGCCAAAGTTCGTCAAGATTTAACAATTCTGACCACAGTTTGGGCGCGCTGCCCAATGAATCGGCAGAACCCGAAGCGTAGCAACTTTTGCTTCAACCGCGATTTGTGATTTGCCCGACCTTAAACGTCAGCCACGGTGGAGTCGTCACTGTCTACCGTAAAGGCCATGGGCCTCGTTTGCGGAATTCAACACGGAGCAGCTCGCATGTCGCTCGGAGTTCGGGAACAGCGTTCGCGCGTACGCAGCCGGCAGCGCGATGGCAGGGCCACGGAATCGGCTCCCAGCAGCCAGGGACTCACCGGGCAGCAGTCGGCCATACTGCATTCGGCACACGCGCTGCAGACGCTGACCAGCCGGCTCTCGGAGCATGAGTGGCGTCGACGGCTGGTGCATATGGCGCCGGGCCTCCTGCCGCTGGTCCTCGTCAATATTCCGCACCTCGATCCGCTGCAATGGCCGGCGAAGACGGCGATCGCTGCCGTCGTCCTGGTCACGTCGTTCTTCGCCCTCACGCGACGGGCGATGTTCGCACGGACCGGCGAACTGCAAACCGGGTGGTTGTCGTCGGTCATCAGTTACGCAGCCATCACGCTGGGATTCTATCTGGCACTTCCGTCTCAACCCGAACTGGGGATGGCGGTGACCATGATCATCGCGTTCGGCGACGGATCGGCGACGCTGATGGGCCTCTTGACACGCAGCCGGAAGCTCCCCTGGAACGACAAGAAGTCGTGGGCTGGATTCGCCGCCTTCCTGCTCTGTTCGATTCCGCTGGCGACTTTGATCTATTGGATCGAATCCCGCCCGGGAGTATCCCTGCCGCTGGCATTGGCCTGCGTCGCACCGGCGGCAGCCGTGGCCGCTCTGGCGGAATCGCTCCCCATGCGCCTCAACGACAACCTCCGGGTCGGCGTCACGGCGGGGCTGACAATCCTGGCGACGCATGGTATGTTCGTCGGCTGGTAAGCGGCCAGGCTGTTCTGCCACGGATGGAAAGACGCCGATGAGTCTGCTGGAAGTTGCCGACCTGCGCAAGAGCTATGGCTCGTATACCGCCGTAGACGGTCTGACCTTCAATGTCGAGGCCGGGGAAGTTTTCGGCCTGCTCGGCCCGAACGGCGCCGGCAAATCGACCACCATGATGATGCTGGCCGGGTTGCGCCCGGCCGACTCGGGGTCGGTGAAGATCGACGGCCATTCGTTCGACAGTGGCACGCAGGCGCTCAAGCTGATCCTCGGTATCGTCCCCCAGGATCTGGCAATTTACCCCGATCTGACGGCCCGCGAGAACCTGCAGTTCTTCGGCAGACTGTACGGCATTCGGGGCTCCATTCTGCGGGAACGAATCAACAAGGTCCTGGGTGACGTAGGACTTGCGCCGAGCGCAAACGTTTTCGCCCGGAACTTTTCGGGGGGCATGAAACGGCGACTGAATTTTGCCGCCGCGCTGCTGCATCAACCCAAACTCGTCATTCTCGACGAACCGACCGTGGGCGTTGATCCGCAGTCGCGCTCGCATCTGATGGACTGCGTGCGCAACTTGAGCGCGGCGGGCGTCGCCGTCATCTATTGCAGCCACTATATGGAGGAAGTCGAGGCCATCTGCCACCGCGTGGCGATCGTCGATAAGGGAAAGCTCCTGACCTGTGGAACCCTGGCAGAGCTCCTGAGCGATTCCCGGGCCGACCTCCATCTGCGCGTCCGCGGCGTCAAGGCGCGGCTCGGCCCGCGACTGGTCGGCCTGGCCGAAGTCGAGCCGCTCGGCGAGGAAGAAGTCCAGATCGTGATGCACCGCAATCGCCGCGACACGAGTTTTGCGATCAACGACCGATTGACGCTCGTGCTCGAGATTCTGAAGCAGGCCAAAGCCGAAATTCTGTCGATGGAGACCAAGGAACACGACCTGGAGCGGCTGTTTCTGGAACTGACCGGCCGCAAGTTGCGCGATTGAGGGATCGATTTCGTCATGAACTCCCGTGAAATCACCAGCAAAGACCTGCTGCTGCTCTGCCGCGACCGCAGAACGCTTTCGGTTCTCGTGGCGCTGCCTCTGGCGTTTATTTCGATTCTCGGTTTTTCAACCGGCCAGCTGTTCAGCCAGGCCGACAAGTCCCATGCCGTCAAAGTCGGAATCGTCGACGCCGATGCCACGGATTTGTCGGAAAACATCGTGCAGAAGCTGCGCGGGATGTCGGCGCTGACCGTTTCCGACTATCCCGATCGGTCGGCCGCTCGCTCTGCGCTGGCGGAAGACAAGATCCATGTCCTGCTGTACATCGGTCCCAAATACCACGAGAAAGTGGGCGACATTACCCTGTACGACCTGTTTCATGTCGAGCGCGGAAATTTGCGCGGCAAACTGAAGGTCCTCGATATGGCGGTCGAGTCGGGATCGTTTCTGGCGAATTCATCGCAGATCGTCCAGGAACTGGTGTTCGCGTTCTCACTCCAGACCATGGCTCCGTCTGTACTCGACAAGGACCCCAAGCTCAAACTCCAGATTGCTCGGGCCAGCCGGCGGTCTGATGGCGAAACGGAGACCGAAACGGAAGAGTCGACTCCCGCAGCGACTCCCGAGGACACCGCCGCCAGGTCCTTCAATACGATCGTGTATCAGACACTCGTTCCCGCCTACACGGTGATGTTCGTATTCTTCATCGTCACGTTCATGGCCCGGTCCTTCATCGGCGAACGCGACATGGGGACCCTCAACCGCCTGCGGATGGCCCCCATTACGCGAACCGGGTTGATGATCGGCAAGACGATTCCCTTTCTCGTCATCTCGCTGGTGCAAACCGGGCTCCTGTTCCTGGCCGGCAAGTGGCTGTTCGGAATGGACTGGGGGCCCCGGCCGCTGCTGCTGCTGCCGGTAATGTTCTGCACGTCAGCCGCCGCCACATCCCTGGGACTGATGGTCGCGACGCTGGTCCGCACTGAGGCCCAGGTGTCGGCCTACGGGAATTTTCTGGTGTTGACGATGGCCGGAATCAGCGGCTGCATGATGCCCCGGACCTGGCAATCGGAACTGATGCAGAAGGTGGGTTTGATTACGCCGCATGCCTGGGCGCTGATCGCTTACGATCAGATCCTGAATCGGCCCGATCCGGAAATGTCGGTGGTCGTGAAAAGTTGTCTGGTCATGCTGGCTTTCGCCGGCGGATTTTTTGCGATAGGGTGGTGGCGTTCGCGCGATCTGGAATGAGGGAAAGGAGTCGCGATGAAGATCCTGCTGGTTCATCCGGGCAGCCTGATGTATTCAGAGCTGTATCTGCGGTTGGAGCCGCTGGGGCTGGAACTCATCGCCGCCGCCTGCCGCAAGGCCGGGCACGACGTGCGGCTCATCGATCTGCAGGTCTTCAGGCCGGGCGACTACTTCCGCCTGATTGACGAATGGCGTCCTCAGGCGGTCGGATTTTCCCTCAACTACCTGGCAAATATCCCCCAGGTGGTCGACCTGGCGCGCGACACGCGCGCCAGACTTCCCGACTGCCTGCTCCTGGCCGGCGGACACAGTGCCAGCTTCGTGGCCGGCGAGATCCTCAGGCACGCCGACGGGGCCATCGACTGCATCATTCGCGGCGAAGGGGAAGAGGCCATTCCGCGGGTGCTGGCCGAATGGGAGGGTGGCAACTCCCGGCTCGAAACCCTGCCGGGCGTCGTCACGCTGGCCGGCGCGGGCCCCCCGCCGCAGCTCATCCGCAATCTCGATGATCTGCTCCCGGCCCGCGACCTTTTGGCGCGCCGAAAGAGCTACTTCATCGGCCCGCTCGATCCGTGCGCGTCGATCGAATTTTCGCGCGGCTGCCCGTGGGACTGTACTTTCTGCAGTGCCTGGACTTTCTACGGGCGCAGTTATCGCAAAGTCAGCCCCGAGCGGGCCGCCGACGATCTGGCCCGCATTCGCGAGCCGGGTGTCTTCATCGTCGACGACGTGGCTTTCATCCACCCCGAGCACGGCCACGCCATCGCCGAGGAAATCGAACGCCGCGGGATCCGCAAGCAGTATTACCTCGAAACCCGGGGCGACGTTCTGCTCCGCAACAAAGACGTTTTTGCACGCTGGCGAAAGCTCGGCCTCGAGTACATGTTTCTGGGACTCGAGGCGGTCGACGACGAGGGGCTCAAGAAATTCCGCAAGCGGGTTTCGCTGGGGACGAACTTCGAGGCGCTCGAATGTGCGCGGTCGCTGGGGATGTTCGTGGCGATCAACATCATCGCCGATCCGTCGTGGGACGAGCAGCGCTTTGCCGTCCTGCGCGAATGGGCCCTCTCGATCCCCGAAATCGTGCACGTGACGGTGAATACTCCCTATCCCGGGACCGAAACGTGGATGACCGAATCCCGGAATCTCACGACCCGCGATTACCGCCTGTTCGACGTGCAGCACGCCGTTCTGCCGACGGCCCTGCCGCTCGAACGATTCTACGAAGAGCTGGTCAAAACCCAGCAGATCCTCAACCGCAAACACCTGGGAGTGGCCGCCCTGCGCGACACGTTCTGGCTTTCGGCCAAACTGCTGGCCCAGGGACAAACCAATTTCGTCCGCATGCTCTGGAAGTTCAACTCGGTGTACAATCCGGTCCGCCAGGCCGCCGAGCATCGGCAACCCGTCAAATACGAGATCGGCCTCCCCCCGGTCAGTTCCGAACCGCTCGTCAAGAGCTCGCTGTACGTGCACCATCCGGAACCGGCTTCAGCGGGGGCCCACTAGCGGTCTGACTATTGTCAGACTCGGAGTTTTCACAAATTCCGCTACCTCGGGAGGTAGCGGAATTCGTGAGAATTCCGACGGAGATTTATCGACAGATGCTCGACTAGCAGCGGATCGCCAGTCCCGGATTGCCGGGGAAGACGGCAGCAGGCGCCTGCCGGTCCAGTCCGCGCCTGCCAAAACAAAACAGCCCGGCTGTTGGGTCACAGCCGGGCTGCGTTTCGCGATCCCTGCGAAACAGGGAGACGACTTACCGCACTGCTTCGTTCAGCATCTTCGTGTTGGGGACGCTGTGCCGGCTGACGACCCCTTCTTCGCGGGTTTCAATGATCGTCGCCACCGGACCGACTTCGCGGACGGTTCCTTCAAAACCGGCGACGCTCACATGGTCTCCCGCCTGCAGGCGCTGGCGGGTGTAGTAACCGGCGAGAATTCCACCGACGACTTCACGACCACCGAGACCCACGGCCAGGCCCAGTCCGACCGCCAGCGAGCCGAAGGCGATCAGGATCATCTGCTCGAGCAGAGCAAACTTGATGGTGAGCTGGTCGAAGGCGGCGATGAACGTCATCAGCGCCAGCACGTAGTAGCAACCCGTCGCCAGCCGTTCGGCATACGTGATCCCCATGCGATCGGCGCTCGTGGCGATGACGCCCCGCAGGAAGTTGGCGATCAACAGGCCGATTACGATCACGACCGTCGCGACCAGCAGCTTCGGGATGTAGGCGACCACGCCCTGCATGGCGTCCGACAGCGCCTTGAGTTCCAGAATGTTGAAGGCGGCCATCAGGAACACGCACATCAGGAACCAGAAGGAGATCTGGCCCAGAATGCTCGACACGCTGCGGGTAATCCCCACGCGCTTCATCGATTCGACGAGCCCGCCTCGTTCGGCGGCCGTTGGCAACCCGATGCTGTCGCTCAGGGCCGCGACCACGCGGGCGATGAGCTTCGCCACGATGTAACCGGCCACCAGCACCACGGCCATCACCAGGACGCGCGGCGCCAGTGTGACGATCTGGCTGAACGCCTGTTGCAGGCTGTTGATGAACACATGACCCCACGTATTGACGGTCTCGTTGACCGTTTCGAGATTTCCAGGAGCTGCCATGATTGTTGACCTTTCGTATCTAGATTGAAGTGAACCGGTCGGGGTCCTTCCGTTCCCCGACGGCACCGTAGTGCATTTCCCAGCCGAACGGATTACGGCGCCTCGTGAGATCGATCCACGCGATCGGTCTCGAACCGTCCGGTAAAAGTCGCTTGAATGAAGTACCCTGTCGCACGCAGCAGTTCCGACGCGAGCCAGGGAACGCCCCCCAGCACCAGATCGAGCAGGTGCTTCGTCAGGAGAGCGCGATTCAGCCGCTGATGCAGTCGCCGCCCCAGTTCCACCGGGACCGGGGGCACGTCGTGGTCAGCCAGCGAGTCGAGCAATCCCTTGGGCATTGTGTTTCGTCTTAAAGTTCGTGATCGGGAAACCGGGCCTGCAATTCGTCGCGCGCCCGGCTGACGCGCATCTTGCAGGCGCTGACCGACAGATTGAAAACGTCGGCAAGTTCTTCGTAGCTGTATTCTTCAGAGTATTTGAGAACCAGGAGGGCCCGGTCTTCTTCGTCGAGTGTTTCGAGCATCTTCGCCAGGTCGAGCGCGCGTCCCACCGTCTCACCGGCCGGCTCGCCGCTTCCCGGTTCGGGGCGCTGTGAGACGACTGATTCGTACTTCCGTCTGCGGCCGCGCGCCCGCCGCATCTTGAGGCAGGTGCGGATGGCGATGGAGTGCAGCCAGGTCGAAAACTTTGATCGTCCTGCAAAGGCCGCGCGATTCTGGAATAAACCGATGAACACGTCCTGGGCCGCATCGCCCGCGTCGTGCTCGTTGCCCAGCAGCCGGTAGCAGACGCGCCACACCCGCTGCTGATGCCGGCCGACCAGCGCCGTGAAGGCTGGTCCGTCGGAATCTTCACGGGCGGCTTCTGCCGCCAGTTGCTCGTCGGTCTTGTCGGTGCTGTCCAATACACACACCACACGCTCGCGCCTCCCGCAGGTCACTTGATCCGTATCTGACCTGTTAGTTTCCGGCCGAGCTGATCCGGTCACATCGGGGATGGGGATTTCGGCTCGCGCAGCACAAGAGGCGTAGCGTCAAAGAGATGCGGTCGGGACCTGCGCGCGGCGGTATGGAACCAGAAGCCCCGTACAATCGTCAAGATCGGATTGCGCCGCACCCGCGTGCGGCGCCGGAAAAGCAGCCGGTCTGCCGCGATTCGCGGCCCGTTCAGGTGATTTCCCGGACGACGACCCGGTTGCCCGAGACGCTGGCCACTTCGATCTTTCGACCGGCCGAGATGAAGGGCCCCTCGCTGACGACGTCGACAAACTCTTCGCCGATCTGCGCTTTGCCCGCCGGCCTCAAGACCGTCATCGCGGTCCCCGTCTTTCCCACCAGCGCCTGGTCGCGCTCCAGCAGCGGATTGAGGCTTGTGCCGCCGCCGGCCAGGTCCGGCCGGAGCTGCGGCTCGCTGGAATCGGCATGTTCAGACCCCGGGGGGGCAAGAATCATCGCGTTGAACAGCGGCAGGCTCGGCAGATAGCGGCTGAACAGGGCCGCCAGCACCACCATCCCCACCACGGCGCTCGACAGCGTCCCCAGCGATCGACTGAGTTCGCGCATGTCGGCCGACGTCGACGGAATGATAAAGGTCTGGCTGGCGAGGATCAGCGAGAACGCACACAACAGGACCCCCGAAACGCCGAACACGCCGAAGCCCGGCACCACGAAGATCTCGATTGCCAGGAAGCCCGCCCCCAGGAGGAACAGCACCACTTCCAGCCAGCCCGCGGTCCCGCCCAGAAAGCGGCTCCAGAAAAAGAGGCCGAAGCAGACGCAGGCGCAGATTCCGAACAGGCCGCTCGGAAAATGCAACTCGAGGTAGATGCTGACCAGCCCGAACAGGAACAACAGCGCCGTGGCCCAGGCCGTATTCAGGATAAAGATCAGCGTATCGACCCAGGTCCGCGCCGAGACTTCGACTTTGACGTCTGCGGGAATTCCCAGGCGCGCCTGCAATTCGGGAAATTCGCGGACCGGGGGTTCGGCCAGAAGCAATTCGTGCGCCCGGCTCCCCTTCACCGTCAGGAGCTTGTCGTTCCCCGCTTCCGGGATCGGGTCTCCCTTGATCCACAAATCGTTGGCCTCATGCAGCTCGTCGTCAGACATGTACCAGATCTGCCCCGAGTCGCGGTGGGTGACCTTGTAGACCGTGAGGTCCTTGTTCATCATCGCAACCAGCAGCGCTGGCGGGCGGTGTTTTTTTTCCGCCAGGTTCTCGAGCGTCCGCTTGAGAGGTTCCGTGAATTTCTGAGGAGCGAACTCGAACTGGCCCCCCTTCGCGGTTTCCCGGATGACCCCGGCGTCGCCGATCAATGCGTCGGTCTTCAGATAGATTTCATCGCAACCCATGGCGATGATCGCCGCTCCGCTGTAGGCCGTCCGCGGGACGTACGCCACCGTTCGCACCTTCTTGTCCGACAGGTCGGCGATTTCATTCGCCAGATTCATGCTCTCGATCATATACCCGCCAGGCGATTCGATCTCGAAAATAATCAGGTTCACTCCCGACGAAACAGCCCGGTCGATCTGCCGATGCACGAACTGTTCGAGAATCGGTTCGATCATGTTGTCGATGCGAATGATCAGGGCCCGCGGCGCTTCCCCCGTCGCAACATTCTGCCGCATGGCTTCGCGCGGCAGCCGGTAAAGTGTGGCCACTTCATCGCGCGACTGCGCCGTGTGCATCGCCAGGATGTTGAGGCTTCGCGACCGTTCCCCCGAGAAGACGCCGGGGGTGCCCGCCTCCTTGATCGTTTTGACGTCGAGAATTTGCGCGCCGGCCTTGGCCAGATCGTCGTACCCGCTGCGCGAGACGACGCGGCTTTCCCGTGACGTGTTCGGTTTCTGCCCCAGCTCCACCTGAACCCACAGCACTTCCTTCTGTCGGTCCAGCATCCCCAGCACGAGCGCTTCGCTCAGCATCCGGTTGTGCCGGCGGTTCGTCAGGTTGATGACGAACGACTGTTCGTCGCGGTCCATCGGGTTGCCCAGGCTGATGTCTCCCAGTTCGGCCTCGGGACGCATGATGATTTCCTGGCACGCCAGCGCCAGCACCACATGATTCCCGGTCAGCGTCTCGGGGACATACGCCACGGTCGTGAGCGAGGGAACTTCGGTCGAGAGGAAGCGGGCCAGCCCCAGCACCTGATGGAACGGGCTCGACCCGGGGAGAATCTCGAGCACCAGCACGCCGCGCCGTTTCTCCTGCTGGGCGCGGGCCTGCAGCCCCAGCGCTGTCCGGTTCACCTTCCCGAACATCGCGTCGTCGACCGTTCCCGAGATCGTGAAGAACTGGCCGATCGGGGCCAACTGTTCCTGTCCCTGGCGGCCGGCGGGCTGCCCCTCGTCGGCCGGGGTGGGGAATTCAAAACCCGCCCGCAGGCACAACAACCCCATCACCAGCACCAGATGCACTCGATTGATGCCTCTGAGGGTTCGTGACTCACGCCAGCGTCGCATGATCGCATCTCCGGGAAGCGAGTTCCCGGCTCCCTGACCGCATTCGAAGCGTTCGCCCCTCCGAATGTCCCGACATAGCCTTGCAGTCTTCTATTGTATCGGGGCGACAATTCGAGAGTCAAATTGCCAGTTCCACCGTGAGGTCCTCGTGCGTCTATCCCGAAGGGATTGTGCAGCGCAGACCGGGGTTGGCCGGAGGCCTACCCCGGGAATCCGTTCAACGAAACACCGAATCCTGTAAGGATTCTGCAGAACGTCAATCCCACATGAGTGACTGCGACACTGTGAGCCCCCCCACATGTTGGCCGAGACATTGGGAACGGTCTGCACAATCCCGGCGCGCCGGGATTGGGATCAATCTTCTGATCGTCATCCAGGGTAGCCGACTTTCGTCGGCAACCCTGGCCTGCGCTGCAGTACGCTTTCAGCGTACACGATGTCGGCGGCGTCCCCCCCACCGACCGTGATTGAAGTTTCACCCGCTGAGAATGGGGACTCGACAAGTCAAAACCGGACATGCCTGTCCTCTTTTCAACACATAGCTCACATGCCGGTTCCTCCGTCGAGAAGACACTCGGCGGCCGCGATCGCGGCAGCCGCTGCCGCAACCCACCACGCGGCTTTGACGTCCACCGGTTCGACTCTCTTTCCGAACCCGAAGTGCGGGCCAAGCGTGTTCCACAGCATCAGCCCGGACGCCAGCCCCACAATTCCGAAAACGGCCAGCGACGCGCGCGGGGCCCCCGCGCGCAACAGCACTTCGGCATCGCCCACCGGAAAAATGCTCCCCCCCAGAAGATAGGCCCCGTTCGCAATCAGGCAGAACCCGGCGAAGAATCGGGCCAGCCAGCTTCGGCTCCAGCCCGCACCTCTGACGACGGCAAACAGTGCCAGAGGAATGATCGAGCCCCAGATCGGTCCTCCCCAGGCGACGAATTGGGGATGCGGATTGGGATCGACGTCCGTCCGGGAAATCACCAGCGGGTGCAGTACCACCCTGACGACTCTCCCTCCGCTCGACCAGGTATGCAGGACGTGCCCCAACTCGTGAACAGCCTGCATCGCCAGCCACGAGCAGGCAAGCGTTGATACGATCAGCCACACCTGACCGATGCGGTGCTGATTCGGCTCAGACATATTGCTCATTCCCGCCTCGCTATGCCTCAGCCGGTCCGAGGCTTAAGATGGGCGTCACCGGCGCTGCTTATTCACCTGGAGCTGATTATGACCACTTCGACAGCAAACCGCCTCATTAGCTACGACTGTTCTGCCGCTCGAATCACACTCGCGCCAGGTAATTTTGAAGCCCTGCAACCGAAGCTCCTGGCGGCCCGCAAGGAACTGTTTGACGACGTGGACCTGCTTCGCTCGGGCCAGCCGATTCCGTCGGCCAAACAGCCCCTCGATTCGGGTTTCATCGATCTGCCGAAGCGATTGCTCGCAGAAGCCGCGGCCCACGGCGCCAGCAGCCTCATCGCGCGGATCGAAACCACCGCGGCGATGATGCGCAAGTCGATCGACCGGCTGGTCGTCCTCGGCATCGGCGGTTCCTACATGGGGGCCCGCGCGCTCTTCGAAGCGCTGTGTCACCCCTATCACAACGAATTGACCCGCGAGGAGCGCTCTGGAGTCCCGCGGCTGTACTTCGAAGGAAACAATCTCGACAACGACTCGGTCGCCGGCCTCACGCAACTCTTGAAGCAGCATTGCCGTGACAAAGCCGATGTGAACCAGCGCTGGGGGTTGGTAGTCATCAGCAAATCGGGCGGGACGCTCGAAACGGCCGTCGCGTTCCGCGTCTTTCGCGACGCGCTCGAGGCCTACTACGGCGCCGACTCGGCCGATGCGAAATCGCTCGTCATTCCGGTCACGGGTGAAACCGGCAAGTTGCGAAACCTGTCGAACGCGAAGGGCTATCCGGTCACGTTTCCGATTCCCGACGGAGTCGGCGGGCGCTTTTCGATTCTCACGGCAGTCGGTCTCTTGCCGGCGGCGCTCCTGGGTCTGGACATCAGGAAACTCCTGCAGGGAGCGGCCGACATGACCGAGCGGCTCGCCTCGGCCCCCGCCGGCGACAACCCGGTCCTCGATTACACCGCCGTCTGTCATCTCCTGGAGCGCTATGCCGGACTCAAGACCCGCATTCTGTCCACCTGGGGCAAACGGCTCGAGGCCCTCGGTTTGTGGTACGACCAGTTGCTCGCCGAAAGTCTCGGCAAAGACGAGAAGGGGGCGCTCCCTCTCACGGTGGTCAACACGCGCGACCTGCACAGCCGCGGGCAGCAGCACCAGGAAGGGGTTCGCGACAAGCTGATCACGAACGTCATCGTCGATTCCACCGCGACGCCGGCAGTGACCGTTCCGAAATGGAAGAGCGACGAAGACCAGCTCAACAAAATCCAGGGCAAGCCCTATCCCCAGCTTCTGGCCGCTGCGATTCAGGGAACGAACGAGGCGTATGCCGAGGTTTCCCGGCCGACCGCCGATATCCACTTGCCGGTCCTCGACGAATATACGGTCGGCCAACTGCTGCAGATGTTCATGCTGGCGACGACGCTCGAAGGACGACTGATCGGCATCAATCCCTACGGCCAGCCGGGAGTCGAAGCCTACAAGAGAAACATGGGCAAAATCCTGGGACTGTAAGTTTGATGATGCTCGCTCGGGCATCGTTAGCGAAACATCGCAATTTGATAAACATCGCCCTGGCACGCCGTTGAAATCGGTACCCCTTTCCTGAAGACATGGGTCAAGGTCAGATCGTTTAACCCCGAGCCAACGGCGAGGCCCCAGTGTGAAAGGGCGTCGCCGTTGGCTCCGGGTTAAACAAGGTTTCACTCTGTGAGGTTTCAGGTGAACCATTGTGCCTGTCTGGGAATGTGTAGATACCTATCCCCGCATGGAGAGGGGATTCGTCTGGTCGCTGCAAAACGACTTTCGAAAAATTCCTCTGATCTCCGATTCGACAGACGTCTATGACCACTGCCCTCACCTGGCTGGGACACAGCGCCTGGCAGATTGACACGGCCGGCCAGCGCGTCCTGATTGATCCGTTCCTCACCGGCAACCCGACGGCGACGCTCGCGGCCAGTGCCGCGACCGCCGATTTCATTCTCGTCAGCCACGGGCACGGCGATCACGTCGGCGACACGGTCGCAATCGCCAAACGGACCGGCGCGACGGTCATCTCGAATTTCGAAATCACCGAGTGGCTCGCGAAGCAGGGGGTCGCGAAAGTTCATCCCATGAATACGGGCGGGGCCCGCAACTTCCCGTTCGGCAACCTGAAGCTCACGATCGCCCACCACACGTCGATGCTCCCCGACGGGGCGAACGGCGGCAACCCCTGCGGATTCCTGATTCGCTTGAACGACGGCCGCAGAATTTATCACGCTGCCGACACCGGCCTGTTCCTCGACATGCAGTTGATCGGCGAAGAAGGGATCGACCTGGCGATTTTGCCGATCGGCGACAACTTCACGATGGGCCCCGACGACGCGCTGCGCGCCGTCCGGCTGATCAATCCCAAGGCTGTCATCCCCACCCACTTCGGAACCTGGGACGTCATCTCGCAGGATGCACAAGCCTGGGTAGCACGCGTCAACAGCGTGACTTCGACACACGCTGTCGTGCTGAAGCCCGGCGAAACGTACAACCTGTGAGAGATTGCGGTAAGCAACCCCGATGCCTGAACAACACCCTCCAGAAATCCTTCCAGCCACTCCATTGTCGGAGGCCGCGGCGAGCACACCGCCGCCGGCCGGGCAAGCCGTGACTCCAGCGCCCCTTCAGGAAGCCGCGCCGACAGTTCCCGCACCACCACCGGCCGGCGCACCGCTTGCAACCACGCCGGCGCCTCCGGCTCAGTGGCGCGTCGTTTTCGATCGCTGTCTGGCTCAAATGCGACAAGTCGCCAGCCTGATCGCGAAATTCATCGGCGACGTCGCCCGCTACTACTGGGGCATGCGCGGCCTGTTGTGGGAATTCATCCGCGGGATGGCTCCCAACCTGATGGACGAGTCGCTGCGGTTTCGCGAAGTGCGGCTGACCCCGCATGAAGGGCGCTCCATGGCCGAGTTTGACGACGGAACCTGGAAAGTGTCGATCCCCGGCCGCTGCGTCGTGTGTGCCGACGCCGTTCGCAATGCGCCGGTCATTGAAGAACTCTCGATCGACGACGCGGCCCGTGCGTTCTGGGTGCCACTCGGGACAGTGCTCGTCGGCACCGTCTTGAGCATCGTCCTCTGGAACCGCTGGGTCGTCGTCCTGTCGATGCCGCTGGGTTTCGTGTTCGGCTATCTGCTGCGGACCCGCATGTCGGTTCGGCTCCAGATTGTCCGCTGCGATCAGCACACATCCCGCACCAATATCCCGCAAGTGCTCGCCTGGGGGACGACGCTCGTTTTGCGCTTCGGCCACAAGCTCGTCCGCCGAGTCTTTCTGTACGGCGAGTCGATGGATACCGCCGTCCCGCAAGCCGAAGCTCCCCCCGCCGATCCGTTCGCTCCCGCAGGTCATGAGCCGGCAGCCTGGCATTCACAACCGATTCCACTCGCCGACAGCCCCAGCCCCCAGGATGCAAAGATCCAGTACGACGCCGACCCCACCTTCAAGCCGCCAGACGAACCACCATCCCCCGAAGTTCAGTGATAAGCGCCGGGCGGCTGCGACCGTGAAGCCAGGGACGACCGCTCACGCCATGCTGAAAACCGGGACTGGCCTCCATCGGGGGTGGCTGGGGCAGGTCCCCGGTCTCCGCCCTCGATCTGCCAAATCAAACGTTGACTAGGTTACGGCAGACTCGGCAAATTCATTCGATGCCCCAGATCTGGAAGGCGCAACTGGGGCATCCGTATGCTTGCGAGTGGTCTCGTGTAAACGTTTCGACCAACCAGAGAGCGCCATGTTCCAGAGACGCTGATCTGCCCCAGCCACACACGTCTTCTGCTTTCCATATTCAACCTTTCTCGCGCAGCGTGATCTGATAGACTGCCGGGAAGCGCGTGAGTCGTATTCCTTCGGGCAGGCGAACCGATGCAAAAATACATCATCATGGGAGTCCAGGGGTGCGGCAAAGGGACCCAGGCGAAGATGCTTGCCGAGCGCCTCGACCTCGTCCACATCAGTGTCGGGGACATCTTCCGCTGGCACATCCAGAGCCATACCAAACTGGCGGCCCGGATCCGCCGGCTCATGGTTTCCGGGGAACTCGTGCCGGACGACATTGTCGAGCAGGTCGTCAAGGAGCGTTTGGAACAGCACGACTGGAACTTCGGCTTCATCCTCGACGGCTTCCCGCGGAGTGCGCGCCAGGCTGCGTTCTTTCTCGAAAGCTATGATATCAACGCCGTGCTTCACATCGACGTCCCGGATCCGGTTGTTGTCGACCGCCTGTTGAACCGCCGCCTCTGTTCCCGCTGCGGGCTGGATTACAACCTGATCTTTCACCGGCCGGCGGCGGCCGGTGTCTGTGACGTCTGCGGCGGCCCGCTCGAAGCCCGCGCCGACGACACCCCGGACGCCGTGGCCACACGACTGCGGGACTATCACAGCAAGACTCAACCCATTCTGGAACTTTTCCGGCGTAAAGAACTGGTCGTCACTGTCGACGGCACGAAGCCCGCAGCGGAAGTTCACGACGAGTTCTGCCGAAAGCTCGGTTTGATCGTCGGCGCCGCCCCGCACGCATCCCCATCGAGCGCGTAAACGAAGGCGAGTGTGAGACGCGGTGCGGCCGGGCGTGCGAGCGTGTCGATCACGTCGAGGGCCTGCATCGGGCGTGGCTGGGGCAGGTCCCCGGTCTACGCGCTCAATCTGCCAGATCAATCGTTGACGAATTCAGGGCAGACGCAGCAAATTCATTCGATGCCCCAGATCGGGAAGGCGCAACTGGGGCATCCGTTTGCCTGCGATTGGTCTCGCGTAAACATTTAAACCAACCAGTGAACGCCGTGTTCCAGAGACGTTAATCTGCCCCAGCCACACACGTCTTCTCCGTTAAACTCTCGACTATCTACGCTCGATTTTCTGGCGCAGCGGCAAGGTCCACAGGTAAACCGTGTGCTTTCCTCCGTCCTCATCGGAGGGCGCAATGATCTCGACTTTGTCGGGCGTGAAGCCGGGAATCTCGAACTGGTGCGACACCACGCGCGATCCAGCCTTCATCTTCTCCAGTTGCGGCACCAGCTTCTGCAGTTGCTGGGGCAGCAGATACACCGCCAGCACATCGGCCCGGCCCAGATCGGCCTCGAACAGATCCTGCCCCTCAATCGTCACCAGGGACTGCACTCCGGCGGTCTGGGCGTTCGCTCGCGACGAGGCCACCAGTTCCTTGTTCAGTTCGTACCCCACAGCCCGGCATCCGTAAGTTTTGGCAGCAGCGATCACGATCCGCCCGTCGCCGCTCCCCAGGTCGTAGACGACATCCGATTTCTTGACTTCGGCCATTTGCAGCATCCTGACGACAACATCCTGCGGCGTCGGGACGAAGACCGAACGCAGCGTGCGCTCCGGCTTTTCGTCCGCTGCCCTGACGGCTGTCGCGGGTCTCTCCAATTGGATTGACCGGGGCGCCCGCGTGGGATCGGCCGAACGGTCACGGACGTCAAAGCAGAACAACTGGTCGTCTTCGCGGACGTAAAGTCGTCCACCGGTGACGATCGGCCGCGTGGTTCCCAGCGTATCCTGGTGATCGGGCAATACGAACTCACCCTTCACGATCGGCTCGTCAAGCACCACTTCGACGAGTCGCACGCGGCCATCGTCGCCGTGAAAATAGAAACGGCCGTCAGCGTACGCGATGGCGGTGGCCAACCCCATGCGTTTGGCCCAGATGCGGGTTCCCGTCTGAACGTCGAAGCAGGCAAAGGCCCCATTGGCGTGATCGTACAGGCGCTCTCCCAGGAACACCGTGTCGTCCTGGAACGGAGCCAACGGGCCCACCTTGCTGGCGTAAACTTCTGCCACCGAATAGGCGCCGTTCTCGTGGCTGACTTTCACCTGCGTGATGCCACCCCCCAGCCCGTTAATGCAGGTGACGAGGCCGTCGCGGACAAAAGGGGTATGGTGCCGGCGGAAGGGTGTGGACCCCCCATGGCGCCACAGGAGCTGGCCGCTCTCGGCCGACACTCCCACGAGCGCCGTTCCGAGACACGTCACGAACTGTCGCTGCCCGGCGATCGTCGTCAGCACGCCGTTGCTGTACGCAGCGCGACCCTCCCCGGCGACCGGGCACTTCCAGAGGACTTCCCCGGTCTGCTTGTCGAGGGCGACGATCGTCGCCGCATCGCCGCCTGGCGTGCAAATGAGCTTCTCGCCCTCGACGAGCGGACTGTCGCAGTATCCAAAGACCTGATGTTGACCGGCGAAGTCGGTAATGTAATTCTTTCGCCACAGCTTTTTCCCGCCATGAGTCTGAAAACAGGTTAACTCGCCGGCCAGAGAGATCACATACAGCCGCTCGCCGTCAATCGTCGGCGACCGCTGCGTGTACCAGCGCATGAGGCGGCTTTGCGGCAGCGTTTGTTCTGCCAGCACGGCTGACCACAAGGCTTCCCCGGTCTGTTCATCCAGGGCGCGCAGGTATTCGGTCGTGTCGTACAGGCTGATGGAAAAAATCCGTCCACCGCCAATGGACGTTGGTGAAACGCCATCCCCCAGTCCCTGCAATCGCCAGACGAGCGGGGGGCCGGCTTTCGGCCACTCCGGCAGGAGGCGGGTGTCGGGAGAAATATTGCTCCGATCGGGTCCACGCCACTGCGGCCAGTAACCGGCCGCCCGATCCTGATCGGGCTCTTGCGGGTCGCCAGCGACGGCGTACAGTCCGCTGTGGGTGGCCAGATACAGCACACCGTTGGCATAGATCGGCGAACAATCGACGGAATCCGTCACCGACAACTCACGCAGCGGCCGAAATTCGCCGTCCACCTTCCGCATCGCGATTTCCGGATTGGATGACAGCCCAAACACCATCACTTTGCCGTCGGAATCCGCGACATAGACCTTGTCGTCCACGATCAGGGGCGAACCGCAAATGAGGTTCAATGCGTCGAAGGCCCAGTTGCGCAGGCCGGTTCTGGCATCCAGGCAATGCACCATTCCGACTTGATCCGGCGCGATCACCAGCCCGTCGCAGACGGCGACATTGGACAGCGTATCGTGCATCACGTCGATGAACTTCTTACCAGCGCCATGTTTCGTGAATTCCCACACCAGACCCGAACCGGGGTTGGGGACTGCCTGCTCGGCTTGGGCCGCGTCAACGGCCTGAACTCGCCGATGCGGAATGAGTTTTCCCGCGCTGTCCACGGCCAGCTCGCTGCTGATGTCCCCCTGCCGCGTGGGATCGAGGCACACCAGCCGGCCCCCCCCTTCGCCGAATTCGGGATGGCGCCCCCTGGCGATAAAGACTCGATTGTCGGCAAACACGGGACTGGCCAGGATGTCGTTGCGCTGGCTGCGCTCCAGGGCCCAGCGGGATTCCTTGCGATTCATGTCAAACTTCCAGATCAGCTTTCCGGAGAGCGCATCAAACGAGCGCACCCAGCCGTCTCCCTGCGGTGCGACGCACTGCGCGCGACCGTCGATTTCAATAATCGTCGGGCTCGCCCACTGCGCGCACAGGATGTTCTGGCCTGGCGAATTGTCCTGCCAGACGGCGTCTCCCGTGTTCCTGTTGAAACAGATCAGGCTGGGGGCATCGGGTCTGGCGACCTGCTTGAATGTCTCGTCAACGCCGTTGCCCGTGATGACGTAGATCAGATCACGATAACCGGCAATCGAGCAGGCATGGCCCAGATGCATCATCGACCCGCGCGGGAAAACTCCGTACTGACCGGTGAGGTCCACCTTCCATAACACGGCCGGTTCGCCGCCATCCTGGCGCAGGGGAGCGATATCGAGGCACACCACTTCGGCGCGATTGGTGACAAACCAGAGCCGGTCGTCATCGATCAACGGCGAACACCGGATACTCGACTGCTCCCAGTCGTGGATCCTGGCCTTCGGCAGCCGTGGCGACACATACCGATACAGCAACTTGCCGTCGCTCTCGCGGAAACAGGCCAGGACGCTGGCGTCGCGCTTGTCGGTGGCAGACCAGGGGCTGTTGTTGGTCCCCACCCAGACCATTCCACCGGTCACGACCGGATCGCCGTAGGTGCCCCACCCCAGCGGCGCGGACCACTTGACGTTGCGAGACGACCCCTCGATCAACCGGCGCGGGTTGGTGTCGGTCCATTTGCCGACGTCCCAATCGGTGGGCGGTCGCCGCTCGGGGCTGACGGCGTTGCGCGTCCCGTCGCGACCAAACTGCGGCCAGTCGGCGGCGGGACTCTGGCTCGATTCGCAGATCGCGGCGATCGCCAGCACTACTGCGCTATACCGAATCGCCCGGGGATTTTTCATCGGATGTTTCCAGCCCATCCAGCGGAATTCGCGAGACTTCAGGGAATGGTGTTCACTCACGTCAGACGGCGAGTCGATCGGGGCGAACGGAATTAGTCCGGCCATCATAACACGCCGGCCTGCTGCCTGATCGGAATTCGCCGGATCGCAGAGATTCCCGGGTGCATCCGCTGAGCGGGGGTCCCCGCGCCGGAGTCGTAGCGTGTGTCCAGCCTTTTGGCGCAGACGCACCGGCGTTTGAGGTCGTTCAGCAAATTGACCATCGAATCCGCTTCTCAGCCGCCGTCCCGGTGCGTCGGCGCCTTGGGGCTTGACGCACCCTACGGCATCGCGGCTGAACCACCCCCGCAGAACGGATACACCCAGAGATTCCCGGCCAATCACCTCAAACCTCATTCACCCAAAGGCCTGCCGCAGGTTTGAGGCGACCCAGGTGCACGTGCAGTGCCGGATGGGCCGTTCCAGTTAACATCCATCGGTCCAGCCGAGAGCCCCAACGGGGCGAGATTCGATAGCCCAGGGCGCAGCCCTGGGCTATCGAAGGTGAATGGCACTCGCTTCAGGCGCGTCTGGCGGGAAAGTTGGTCATCGCCTGGCCACTGAGAGATGAATCCACCATTGAACGTAGGCTGAGATTGCGTCGTTGACCCATCTGGGACCAAATTGCGCTGCCAAGGCGAGAGGGAAAAACACGAATCCGAGCGGATCTCGAAACCAGTCTGGATTTCCAAGTTTGTCGCACAGCGCGCAGGCCGGCCCCAAACTTACCGCATAGAGCACAAGCCCCACGCCGATCCTCAGCGCTGCACGCTTTCCCCAGCGCTCCCGCCGGTTGATGATCCGCATCCCCAGCCAGACCCAGAGAGCTGCGAAGCCCACTCCCAGGACTGCGCCCGTCGCGCGAACGATGTCGAATTCATTGCTCATGCCGCGAGTATAACCCGCGTGGCGCGGAGGCCGAAAGATCGAGATTCGGTTAAGTTCGCGCCGGCCTACAAGGCCAACGTGCCGCTCATCATGGCACATGTGCGTCAATCCCGAAGGGATTGTGCAGCACAGACCCGGGTTGGCCGACGCAGGAGGCCTACCCGGGGTGTGCGCCCCACGAAAGACCGAATCCTGTAAGGATTCTGCAGAACGTCGATTCTAAATGAGCGACTGCGACAGCGTGAGTCTCCTTGGTAGCCGAAACAATCGTGAACGGTCTGCACAATCCTTTCAGGATTGGGGGTGATTTTTTTGATCGTGATCCAGGGTAGCCGACATTCGTCGGCAACCCTGGCCTGCGCTGCAGTACGCTTTCAGCGTACACGATCACAGCGGCATGCGCCCCACGCGAGCCGCGCCGCCGTCGTACGCTATTACGAACCCACCCAATCTGGAAGCCCGAAGCGTGAGTGACGCTAACCCACCAGGGAATCTTCCGGCCAACGCCTTCGCTCCAGCCGCGATGGACATTCATTTCGCCGGGCTCGTGCCGAAGACCCTCGCGTCCGGGCCGAACTCTGAATAATACGGCTCGCGGGGATTCCATTTGTCGACCGCCTCCTGTTTCCAGAATTCTTTGTCGTCCAGACGCGCCTCGCACCGGGCAGACGTCATCCGGGCGAATCCACAATGCCACGCCGGCTTTCCCTCAGTAGCAGCGCGGCATTCCAGGATCAGGAGCACTTCGGGATTCGTTCCCACGGCGAATGCATACAACGACCCGTCGATCAGACCGCGGGCCGCATCGGCATAGCGATGCAGCGGGCGGTCCATCAGGCGCAACTGATCGGTCCGGGTGGGGCCGATCGTCTGTGAGGCGGTGAACCGCCGGGCGATGTCCTTCATCTGTCGCAATCGCTGGACGGGCGATTCCGCCGCCGGCGGCGCATCGGGAACCGCTTGCCATTCGATGTCTGACTTCGCCGGTTTCCATTCCCACCCGGGTTTCCCGGCAACAGAGATCGGCCCGTCGGCCAGCGAGAGCAGCTCGCAGCTCCATTTTTCAATCCCCGCTTTGGGCGTGTCGTAAAAGATGCCCGCCAGGAATGGAGGACGGCCCACCTTGCCCCAGGCCCAGATCGTTCCATCAGCCGTGTTGCCCGCCGCGGCATTCCCCGCCAGGTCGCTGTAATGCAAGAGCGGATTGGCGACCAGTTCGGCACTCGTCGATTTCGCATCGCCAGCCGCGCCGATGCGGACCGCCAGCGATTCGGCGCGGGCCCGCATGGCTTCCACCCGGGCGCTCCGTCTGGCTTGATCGGTCTCGTCCGATTTTGGCAGCTCCGGATCAGACCAGGCCACGCCGGCAGTAGTCATGAGCACCAGCGAAACCACGGCGAGAATGGCAGCCCGGCCCGGTCGTCCCCTCTGGCCGCACGGTAACGACAAGAATGAAGCAAATCGCCGCGTCATGTTGTCTCCTCGAGTTGTGGCACGGTTTGTCGTCAATGGAACGGCTGGAGCGGCGACGTAAGTGAGAAGTGTCGTTCGTCACGGTCGATCGCGCTTTCCCCGGTAGATGCAGTGACTCAGATAAATCCTGTATGGCTCGGTCAGCCATTGCGGGTCATGATGCGAAGCGACACTCAACGGCACGAATGCCCAGCCAGTAGCTGCGGCAAACAAGCTATTGTTTCCCCATCTTGCAGTCACGTACAACCACGGTCCATATGACAGCGGATACGCCCCCAGCAAGGCTATTGCGATCGCTGTCCGTTTCGCCCACCGCTCGCGCCGATTATAGACCCGCACTCCGAGCCACACGCAGAAGGCTGCGAAGGCGACGGCCAGGGCTGGCAGGACAATGGTCATTTTCAGCGCACAATCATGACGAGAGGGACGTACAGAAACCCTCCGATTGCGATGGCGGCGGCGCACCAGAACGGCAATCCCAAGCGCTCATAATCGCCCACCATCTTAAGTCTTCGTGTCGTATAGATGGATGCGCAGAGCCAGATGGCAAACACGGCGATGATTTTCCAGATCTCCTGGTCCAGGCCGTCGAAATTCGGTTTGGCAATGATTGGGTACCATTCGCTCATGCCGAGAGTATAGCCGTGACGGCGCGGGGCCGGGAATATCGCTTGGCAACGGACGCCGCCTGTGACTGGGATTCAGGCGCATCTCCGGTAAAATGAAGCGGCTGATCTCAGCCTCACTCCCTTCGTCGATCTTGCATCGAGGCCGTCATGCGCACGCTGCTCGCGATCGTGGCCATTCTCTATGGCACTGTGGTCTCTGGTGCCGATGACAAATCGGTCACAACACGGCCGGCAATGGAACAGCCCGCCGTGATCGTCACCGAGCGGTCGAAGCTGGAGCCACTTTCCGCGGAACGTGGCTGGAGTAAAGTTCCCGCGTTCCTGAAGGGATGCCAGATCCACGACCAGCCGCTGGAGCGTGCCGGAGCATTTCTGGTGGTCAAAGTGGAAAAGCCCGGCGTCGCTGTCATTCTGGCCTCCCGCCAGAAGACGAACGATCCCCGCAAAGACTGGGCGATGTGGAAAAACATCCTCCCCGAGCTGACGAACCAGGGGTGGACGGCGGTAGCCGAAGTCACACAACTGCTGCCGGGGGCTGGCCAGCCTCAGCCCTGGCTTGTCTTCCGGCGCAATGTCGCCGCCGGCCAGGCCATCGCTTTTCCCGAGGGGCCGCTCGGTCCCCCGCGCCTGATGATCCTGGACGACAAACTGGCGGCCACGATCGCCGCCCGCAAGCCGCTCGTCATTTCGTCGAACGACCTGAGCCATATCCGGTATCCGCTGCGGCGGCCCGGCGCCCAGGTGCAGCCCGCCGGCCAGACGGTCTTCGTAGACAGCTACCTCCCCATGCCGGCGTTCCATCTGATCCAGGGGATCCTGCAGCGCGAGCTGTTTCGCCAGGCACTCTTGATCGCCGCTCGCGATGAGCTCGGACTTGCGACCCGCGACCGAACGCTGCGCGACGACTTTCCGACGGGAGAACCGGCTCCGCCGGCCCCGTTCGGCGTTATTTTCAACTCCGCCTATTTTCAGGTCCTGGACGTGACAGTCTTTCGCGAAGGGGAAAGCGGCCCCGAGCCCCTGCTTACTGCAGAGAAGCGCTGCGGCATTCCCCCCACTCTCGAAGAGATCATCGCGACCGCCGAACAGCTTTCGCGCAACGAATTCGTCGGCGTTCTGCAGGACGCCGGCTACGAGCGCCGAAACGCAAAGCCAGCCGCCCAGGCCGCCGCTGCCGTTCCCGAATCGGTCGAAAACCTGCTGACCGATTTCAATTTTCTGGCCGGGTACGAAGCCGTTCGCCGGTTGCATCGCCAGATTGCGCAATCCGGCGAATCGCCGGCCCTCGTCGCCGCACTGGCCCGCGCGTACGCCAACCTGGGCGCGGCGACCGATTACCTGAATTCGGCAGTTCACAAAGCGCTCGAGGCCCGCGGACTGCTGTATGCCGAGCGACTGGTGGCGCGACATCCCGACGTGCCCGATTCGTACTGGACGCGGGCCTACGTGCGCGCTTTGGTCGGTTTACACCGCAGCGCACTCGAAGACCTTAAGCGTGCGGCCGAGCTGCGCGGCAAGATCCCGCAGCCGGCCAAGGCGCCCCCCGCGTGGGTCGCCGCGATCGACGCCTGCTGCCGCTTCGATCGCAAACGCCAGGAAACGCTGGCCGGCGACGCCCGGCTGCGGCGGTTGATTCGATTCTTCAATCTTCTGGAAGTCTACGGCAATCCCAGCGAGCGACTGCGGTCGCAATCCGCGCTCGCCGTTCTCGAGGATTCTGCCGACTGCTGGAAGGCCGTGAATATCGTCAGCTATGGCACCCCCCTGGGGGTACAGCGGGCCGCCCTCGAGCAGGTGAGCCAGGGATTTCCCGCCAGTTTGTATCGCCGTCTCGAGACAATTCCCGATCTGCCCGACGACGCCGCACAATTGTGCGCGGCCTGGCGCAAGGCACCGACTGCGGGGAACGACGAAGGTGACGACGCGGCGCCGACGGTCGATCGTAAAGCGGAAGCCGCTCGCCGCACCAGCTTGTTGCAGTCGCTGCGGATCGCAAAGTCGCAGACCAAAGGGGGCGACGAACCCTCGTTCGGGTTACTAGCGCATCTGGTCGAGGAGACCGAATTCCGCAATATCTGGGGCGCCCTCAGTTTCGGGAGGAACGTTCTGGCCGTTCCGGTGGATGACCTGATCGAGCAGCTTTCGCCGTTCGTCGCCGGGCACCGCTTCAAAGATCTGTTGCTGTGGTTCGGTTCCGATCACCAGGTCGTCGAAGACGCAGTTGCAAGATTGTGGACCGCGCTCCAGGCGTCGGAACTCGAGCTCGAATGGATCAGCTTGCCGATGGTCCGCTCGGTCTGGTCGCGCGAGCGCGAACCGACCGGCAAGCTGCTGCACGTGATGACCTATCGGATCGACCCGGTCTATCGCGATCTGGCAGGGGTGGAAGTGGCGTCCGGCACGGCGGACCAGAAAGTACGGGAAGTGAAGCGGCTGGTTGAGGTCAGTCCGCATTCTCCGCTGGCGATCGCCGGCCAGATCGACCATAACTGGCAGGCAGTCGAAAAGCAGGCGGCCGAGTTGGAGCAGACGTACGCCGACGAGCTCGTCGTAGTCCAGGCCCTGTCCAACCGGTATCGACAGCTCTCCCGCTGGGACGACGCCGAACGGTGCCTGAAACGCGAGGTCAAAATCGGCGCCGACTATGCCGCGTACGACCGCCTCGCGAGGTTCTACAAGCAGCGGGGCCAGCGTCCGTTGTGGAGGGCCACGCTCGAGGAATTCCTGCGGGACCACGAGTCGCGCGGCCTGGAGCATGCCCGCGTGCAGGTGACGATCGCCGACGATCTGATGGCCGAGCGCGAATATGGCGAGGCGCTCCCCTACGCCGTCGCCGCGGCAGAAACGTATGCCTCCTGGGCCTTGCTGTGTGCCCACCGCTGCTGCGAAGCGCTGGAGGATTGGGAACAAGCCGAAGCGTACGTGCGCGCCGCCTCCCTGCGATACGACAACGAGCGTCTGGAATGGCTGAAGTGGTGCTGCCAGAGCGGCCGAGGCGACCTGGCCGCCGCCCGCCAGGCCACGGCCCGCTGGGTGGCTTCGCTGGGCGACCCGCCAGCCATCGCCCGCATGAATGAA
>Ga0137463_1000135_pt1 | contig 28252 bp, 28 predicted proteins | sample EasRivERMGT800_2_FD_102333 | JGI IMG/M metagenome (GOLD analysis project Ga0137463, IMG submission 102333) | Soil microbial communities from meander-bound floodplain in the East River, Colorado, USA - East River MetaG ERMGT800_2 | ecosystem: Environmental > Terrestrial > Soil > Floodplain ...
CGTCTCGGCGATCAACCGGATCTACAAGTACTGCGGGCTGAACGACTTGGAGCAGCTCGAGGACGCCCCCGAGTACGACGCCAAGGTCGTGCTCGACTCAAAGCTCATCGAGCGGTACCTCAAAGGGAAGGTCGGGGAGCCCGCCTAACATGGCCAGAAACGCCATAGTCTCTGAGGAATTTGCAAAGAAGTTCGCCACCGAAAGAGAAACACCTTATTCCCGCTGGGTGCGCAGCGAGGGCCTGGAAATCATCGGCGCGCACTATGTTCCGAACCTGCGCACGGTCGAGCTGAAACCGTGGGCAAGACGCGGTGGCGCCGGCGTCTACCTCAATCACGACGCGTCACGGACCTCGAACGACTGTTACGTTTGCGAAATTCCCGCCGGGGGAAAGCTTGCGCCGCAGCGGCAGCTGTTCGAAGAAATGATCTACGTGTTGGGAGGACGCGGGTCGACCACGGTCTGGAACGACGCGGGCCAGCGCATCACGTTCGAATGGAAGACCGGGTCGCTCTTCGCCATCCCGCTCAACACCTGGCACCAGCATTTCAACGGATCAGGCAGGGAGCCGGCGCGCTATGTAGCCGTGACCAACGGACCGGCGGTCATCAACCTTTACGAAGACATCGATTTCGTGTTCAACACGAAATACGATTTCAGGAGCCGTTTTTCCGGCGAGCCGGACTACTTCAGCAACAAGGGCGAGCAGAAGGGTTTGCTGCTCGAGACGAATTTCGTCGCCGACGCCGTCAACCTGCCGCTCGTCCCGGCGAAGGAGCGCGGTGCCGGCGGGGGGCACATCCGTTTCAACATGGCGCACGGATCGATGAACAGCCATATCTCTCAGTTCCCCACAGGCACGTACAAGAAAGGACACGCGCACGGCCCGGGCGCGCACGTGATCATGCTCTCCGGCGAGGGCTACAGCCTCATGTGGCCCGAAGGCGACGAGCCGCGCCGTTACGACTGGCAGGTCGGAACGATGATCGTGCCGCCGAACATGTGGTTCCACCAGCACTTCAACACGGGCACGACGGCGGCGCGGTATCTGGCGTTCAAGCACGAGGCCGTTTCGATACGCAACCAGCAGGGAGTGCCGAAGGCCTGGATCAGCAGGCGGCTCGGCGGCGACCAAATCGATTACGCGGACGAGCGTCCGGCAATTCGCAAGCTGTTTACCGAGGCGCTCGCCAAGCACGATCTCAAGCCGCGGATGGAGGAGGCCTACAGGGCGGAACTGGCCGAACTCCCGACCAAGGCAGCGTGACAACCAGGTTTCGGACGAGGGCGTGGCGCCGCCCGGGATTTTCCGGCACAATTCGCTGCAGACGATTGTTTGGGCAAGAGTTTTGATTAGGAGCTGAGCCCCGCCCACGGCGGGTTATGGAGAACTTGGTATGGCGGGTGAAATTCCGCTGATTCTGACACTCGACAATCACGGGGTGCCCCACCGCTGGGTCACCTGGCAGCAGGCGTGCTTTTACTATGCAAAGAACCTGGTCGCCTGGACGCTGGGCGAGCGGGAATTCGTTTTCCACGGCGGCATCTCCCGGGCGACGGGCAGGCGCTCCAGCATCACCGCGCGTTCGATCATCGCGATCAAAGGCAAGGCGATGGCGATGAAGGGCTTCAATCAGGTGCCGCCGCTCAACAACCGCGAGCTGTTTCGCCGCGACCGCCATGTCTGCGCGTATTGCGGAGGGGGATTCAGCTTCCTGCGGCTGACGCGAGACCATATTCGGCCGGTATCGCGCGGCGGCACCGACACGTGGATGAACGTGGTCACGGCGTGCCGGGCCTGCAACGGAATCAAGCGCAACCGCGTGCCGGAAGAATCGGGACTGGAGCTTCTCTACGCACCCTACGTGCCGAACAAGGCGGAGTACCTGATCCTCACCAATCGGAAGATTCTCGCGGACCAGATGGAATTTCTGGTCCAACACGTTTCGTCTCATAGTCGCATCCTCACGCTGGCCGGCGCGGCGGCCTAGCCGCGGCACGACGCCCCTGTCGTCCGAGCGCCATGCAGGATTTCTGGCGCAACTCGGGTTTTCACCTGCTCGAGCGCGATCGCGAAGGACGCCTTTCCGTCACCGACGATTTCCTGCGCGCCTTCCTGATGCGTCCGGAGATCCGGCCCGTCGAGGAATCCGGCCCGAACGAGATCGCGCTGCACGAGGCGCTCCTGGAAGATCCGCGCCGGGACCCGGCCACGTCGGCGCTGGAGACCATCGAGGACGCGGATGCCCGCGAGAACTACCGCGTTCTGCTCGCGTTCCTCGGGAGACTGAAGCGCGCGGCGTCGCTGGAGTCCTGCTACCTGAAGATTTTCTCGGGAGGCGAGGTCGCCGTCCCGCCGCTTTTCATCGACCAGCTCGCGCAAATCATCGTACGCAACATCCTCGATGGCTGCGACGATGCACTGGAGCCGCGCGCGGGAGAGCTCTTCTTCCGGGAACAGAAGGCGAGCACCGACGACGGCGCGGTCATGCTCGCCGACCTCGAAACCGTCGACATGCACGCCTCGGGCGGCAGCCTCGGCAGTCTGGGCCGCCTTATCGTCGAGTCGCAGGCATCACTCGCGAGGGTCGATCTCGACGTGCTCGATACAGAGAACGCGCATATCTACTGGATGCGCGATCAGCGCCACGATCTCGTGATCAGCATGAATTTCGGTCGGGCCGCCAACCAGGCGTTCTGCCGCGTGATGGAGAAGTGGATACTGCATTTCTTCGGCGTCGCAGTGAGCGTCCGGCCGTTGCGCGCGATCGAGGACCGCGCCTGGGCCTGGCACATCGGCCTGGACTCGGAGTCGACCGCGATGCTCAACGGCCTGTGGCGTGGAAAGGAGGTCGAGCCCGGGACGCTCAGGCGCATGCTCGCTCTGTTCCGGCTCGATTTCGAGGATCCTGCCGCAATGCGTGCGGACGTCGCGGGCAGGCCGATCTATATGGCATTGTCGATGAACGAGAACGGCGTGGTGCGCATGAAGCCGCAGAATCTTCTCCTCAATCTGCCGCTCGCCTCGCCCGCGTGAAGCAGCGCAAGCTCATTGCACCGGTCTACTGGATTCGAGCCAAACGCGCGCTCGCGCGCCGTGATGCGGTGCTCGAACGGATCATCCGGGGTCATCCTCGCATCGCGCTCGCCCCGCGCGGCGAGCCGTTTTTCACGCTGGCTCGCTCGATCGTCGGCCAGCAGATATCGGTGAAAGCCGCCGCGAGCATCTGGACACGCGTCGTCGCGCTCGCGCCGCGAATGCTCCCCGGAGAGGTCGTCGATGCGGGACACGCGGGGCTCGTCGCGTGCGGCCTGTCCAAGCGCAAAGCCGAGTACCTCGGCGGACTCGCCCGCCACTTCATCGACGGGAGCCTGCACGTCGCGGCCTGGGCCGAGATGGAGGACGAGGCCGTGATCGCCGAGCTGGTGCAGGTCCGCGGCATCGGTCGCTGGACTGCGGAAATGTTCCTGATGTTCGGCCTGTTGCGCCCCAATGTGTTGCCGCTGGACGATCTGGGGCTGCAGCGTGCCATCTGCCTGAACTATTTCCGGGGCCGGTCCGTGTCGCGTCGGACGATGCGCAAGATCGCCTCGGTCTGGGACCCTTGGCGTTCGGTCGCGACTTGGTATCTCTGGCGCAGCCTCGATCCCATTCCAGTCGAGTATTGAAGCGCAGGCGGCCGGCAGGACGGCTCCCGCGATTCGGGTACAATGACCTGTTTCTTCTGGATTTTCCTATGAAAACGGCGTTTCTCGATTTCGAGCAGCCGCTCGCCGAGCTGGAGGCGAAAATCGAAGAGCTGCGCTACGCGCAGGACGATTCGGCGGTCGATATTTCCGAGGAAATCCAGCGCCTGCAGAAGAAGAGCGCGGCGCTTACCAAGGAGATCTACGGAAAGCTCACGCCTTGGCAGGTCGCTCAAGTGGCGCGGCATCCGCAACGTCCGTACACGCTCGATTACACGGCGGCGCTGTTTTCCGATTTCGAGGAACTGCACGGCGACCGCTCGTTTGCCGACGATCCCTCTATTGTCGGAGGTCTTGCCCGCTTCAATGGCCAGTCGGTGATCGTGATCGGGCATCAGAAGGGACGCGATACCAAGGAGAAGATCTTCCGAAACTTCGGCATGCCCCGGCCGGAAGGCTACCGCAAGGCCATGCGGCTCATGCGGCTCGCGGAAAGGTTCGCGATCCCGGTCTTGAGCTTCGTCGACACACCCGGGGCGTATCCGGGGATCGGCGCAGAAGAGCGCGGGCAGGCCGAGGCGATCGGCCGCAATCTTTATGTGATGGCGGAGTTGAGGGTGCCGATCGTGTGCACCATCATCGGCGAGGGCGGTTCAGGCGGGGCGCTTGCCATCGCCGTGGGCGACATCGTGATGATGCTTCAATATTCGACTTACTCGGTGATTTCTCCGGAAGGCTGCGCTTCGATCTTGTGGAAGAGCGCCGACAGGGCGCCCGAGGCGGCCGAAACGCTCGGCATTACCGCCAGCCGGCTGAAGACGCTCGGCCTGATCGACAAGATCATCAACGAGCCGCTGGGCGGCGCGCATCGCGATCCGGCGGCCATGGGCCAGAGCCTGAAGAGAGCTCTCACCGACGCGCTGCGCGGTCTTGCCGAGAAGCGTCCCCAGGAACTCGTCGAGGAGCGTTTCGAGCGCCTGATGGGTTATGGGAAGTTCAAGGAACTCGAGCTCAAGTGAATTGCCCGAAAGGGCGGCGGCGATGCTCGCGCCGGCGATTTTTCCCGGGGCGCACCTCGCGCTGGGTCTCTCGGGCGGCGTCGATTCGGTAGCACTGCTCTCTATCCTGCTTGAGCTGGCGCCCGCGCTCAAATTTTCGCTCCGCGCCGTGCATATCAATCATGGCATCAGTCCCAACGCCACGCGCTGGGCGGAATTTTGTGCCCGGCTGTGCGCCAGATTGCGGATTCCGCTCCAGTTGGAGGCTGTGGACATCGGTCCCTACCGCAATCTCGGCCTGGAGGCTGCCGCACGGCGGGCCCGCTACGAGGCGTTCGCCCGCGTGGACGCCGATTTCATCGTCCTCGCGCAGCACCGCGATGACCAGGCCGAGACGCTGCTGCTGCGACTTCTGCGCGGGGCGGGCCTGCGAGGCCTTGCGGCCATGTCTCCTCTCAGGGCGCTTTCCGGCACGCGCGCACGGCTGTTGCGCCCGCTCCTGGGGACCTCCCGTGCGGAGATCGAGACCTACGCGCGACTGCGCGGCCTCGAATGGGTCGAGGACGAGAGCAACGTCGATACCGTTCGCCAGCGCAATTTTCTCCGGCATGAGGTGTTTCCGCTGCTCGAGCGGCAATTTCCCGCGGCGCGCGCAACGATCGCTCGAGCTGCAGCCCACCTCGCGGAAGCGCGGGGGCTGCTCGACGAGATGGCGCGGGGCGATTTCGAGCGCTGCGGCGGCGACACCGCCGTCGATATTCGGGCCTTGCATCAGCTGGGCGACGCTCGGGCCAAGAACGTTCTGCGCCATTGGTGCGAAACGCGAGGGTTCGAGCCGCTTTCGGCGGCGCGAACCACCGAGTTGCTGCGCCAGCTGAAGGAGTCCCGGGCCGATGCCCGGCTCAGCCTCGCGGGTCCGGGTTGGACATTTCTCCGCTATCGGGAAAAGCTGTACCTGCGGCGCGCCGCGGAAACGGCCGAGCGCAGCCTATGCGAGGTCTGGGATGGCGGAAATTCCCTGCCCATGCTCTCACTCGGTGGGGTACTGAAGTTCAAACCGGAAGAAGGACGAGGTCTCAGCCTCGCGAGACTGCGCTCGGGGCAGGTCACCGTGCGCCTGCGACACGGCGGGGAGCGTTTGCGGTTGGACACCCGCCGGCCGCGGCGTACGCTGAAGAATTTGTTCCAGGAGCGGGGCATTCCGCCGTGGCGCCGCGACTGCCTGCCTTTGATCTTCTGTGGTGATGAACTGGTTTCCGTTCCGGGCATCGGCGATGCATGCGAATATCGGGCGACGCCGGGCGAGGCGGGTCTCATCGTGACGTGGGAACCGTTCGAGTAGACAGGGGAAGAACGGCGTGAGCGGCCTGCGCGGCCAAGCGCGGGAATAGGGCCCGGATCAGCGTGCCGCGCCCCCCCGAGGGCAGACGCAAGTCTATGCTGCCGCCGTGCCTCTGCACGATCTCTGAAACGATGGACAATCCCAGCCCGCAACCCTCACCTCCGGTCGCGGCGATGCGGTAGAAGCGCTCGAAAACCTTCTCGCGCTCGGTCTCGGGAATGCCAGGCCCGTTGTCCTCGACCTCGAGCACAGACTCGCCGTCGCGTACTCCCGTGCGCACCGTGATGCTGCCGCCCGCCTGGGTATACGCAAGCGCATTGTCGAGCAGATTCGCGACCAGTTCGCGCAGAAGCAGCGGTTCACCCAGCGTCCATGCATCCTCGAGCTCGAAGCCGAGATCGATGTTTTTCCCGACGGCACGTTGCACCCAGTCGCGCAGATCGCGGCTGATGATCTCGTGCAGATTGACCGGCTGGCCGCCGCTCGCCGCTTCTCCCGGCTCCGCGCGTGCCAAAGTCAGCAGCTGGTTGACGAGGTGGCTCGTGCGCTGAGTCTCCCCTGCGATCATATCCAGGAGCGAGCTCAGTTCCGAAGTCGAGGGCTGGCGGCGTGCGAGTTCCGCGTGAGTCTTAAGACCCGCAAGGGGCGTTCGCAGCTGGTGTGCTGCGTTGGCGATGAAGCGCTGCTGCGATTCGATCGCCGCATTCAGCCGGAAGAGCAGCCGGTTGAGCGCGCCTACGAGCGAGCGTACCTCCTGCGGCTTGTCTTGCTCGGACACCGGGCGAAGGTCGCGCGGAGAACGTGCCGCGATCTCGTCGCGAAGGCGATCCAGAGGTCTGAGTCCCTGGCCGATGCCGAGCCAGAAAAGAGCTACCGCGGCAAACGCTATCAGCAACTGGGGTACCGTGGAGGCAACCAGCAGCTCCAGCACGAGCTTGTCTCGTTTCACCAGTGTCTCTGCGACCTGGACGATCGCGGTTCCCGTCTCGACTTTGACCGCGCGGGCCGCGACGCGTACGCGCTCGCCCTCAAGTCTTGCGTCGTAGAAAATATGCTCATCCGGAGCCAAGAGCTCCGGGGGAGCCGGCAGCCGCGGCGTTCCGGCAATCAGCTCGCCGCCGGGCCCCAACACCTGATAGTAGACACGGTCCTCGGTATCGATGCGCAGCGCTTCGATCGCGATCGAAGGCAGGTCGAGCTCGATCCGGCTGCCGGTACGGCGAAGATGGCTGGCAATCGCAAGTACCGGGTCGAGCAACGCGCTGTCGTATGCCATGTTCGCGGCGTTGAGCGCGATGCGATAGGAAACGAAGCTTCCCGCCGCAACCAGCAACAGCAACGGGCCGATCAGCCAATAGGTGAGATGCCGGCGAAGGCTAGACTGCATCGGGATCTTCGACCATGTAGCCGAATCCGCGCACGGTACGAATCCTTATTCCGGCGTCATGGAGCTTTGAGCGCAGTCGCGAGATATACACTTCGATGGCGTTGTGGGTCAGCGAATCGTCCCAGCTGCACATGGCCTGCAGCATGTGCTCCTTGCTGACCACCTGGCCGACCCGCATGAGCAGGTATTCGAGCACGGCCCACTCGCGCGGGGTGAGGTCGAGGAGGTCCGGTCCGATGTTCGCCCGTCGCGCCACCGTGTCGACGGTGAGACGGCCGAAGCGAAGCTTGGGGCTTTTTACCGCTTGGCTGCGGCGGATCAGCGCCCGCACGCGCGCTTCCAGCTCGGGGAGCGAGAAGGGCTTGGTGACGTAGTCGTCGGCTCCGAGGTCGAGGCCGCGCACGCGATCCGCCTCGGCATCGTGGGCGGTGAGAATCAGGATGCTGCCGGAGTGACTGTCGCGGCGCAGCTGTCGCAACACCTCGAACCCGTCGATGCCCGGAAGACTGACGTCGAGGACGACAAGGTCATAGTGTTCTTCCGCGCAGGCCCGCAAAGCAAGCTCGCCCGTTTCGGCGTGGTCCACGGCGTAGCCAGACTGTCTCAGCGTTCGTATCAGACCGTCCGCCAGCGCATTGTCGTCCTCGACGATCAGAACTCGCATGACAAGTGGTTGAACTGGTTCGAAGTTCAGGATAGCACGCGGACGGGCTCCGGATTCTTGAGCAGGGCACACGGACATCCCGGGGGAAAAAGTGCGTGGGAGCGCAACGCGCCCCCACGCCACAGAGGAGGAAAGAGACTACGCGTGAAACTGTACGCGCTCAGGCTTGCAATAACCTGATGCTAGACTTACAGAACGCTGACGAGACGAATCGGTTTTCCCCGGCTCTCGGATTGTCTTTCGGTGACGGCAGGCGAACCGCCAAACACGCCCCAGCCGGGCGCGACACTCCGGCAAAAGCCTGATAAAATAAAACGTTAGGCGAGTTTCTTGCGTCGCTTCCAGAATTCCAAACGGAGATCTTGCATGGCTGTAGAGCGAACCTTGTCCATCGTCAAACCGGATGCCGTAGCGAAAAACGCCATCGGACAGATTTACTCGAGGTTCGAGCAGGCCGGCCTGAATATCGTGGCAGCGCGCATGCTATACCTATCCCAGGTTCAAGCCGAGGGCTTCTACGCCGTGCATCGCGAGCGTCCGTTTTTCCGCGATCTGGTCAAATTCATGACCTCCGGCCCGATCATGGTGCAGGTGCTCGAAGGTGAGGACGCGATTGCGCGGAATCGCGACCTGATGGGCGCAACCGATCCGAAGAAGGCGAAAAAAGGCACGATCCGCGCCGATTTCGCGAAGAGCATCGATGCCAACGCTGTGCACGGCTCCGACGGGCCCGAGACCGCGCGTACCGAGATCGCTTATTTTTTCCCGTCTTCCGAGATCTTTTCCCGATAAATGAGCATCAATCTCCTCGGTCTCGACGGCGAAGGGCTCGCCGCCTTTGTCGCAGGCCTCGATGAGAAGCCTTTCCGGGCGCGACAGATCAAGCGCTGGATGCACCGTTTCGGCGAAGCGGATTTTGCGCGGATGAGCGATATCGCAAAACCGCTGCGCGACAAGCTCGCGCGCACCGCGTGCATTTTGTCTCCAGGAATCGTGAGCGACAGCGTGGCCGGAGACGGGACTCGCAAGTGGCTGCTCGACGTCGGCAGCGGCAACGCGGTCGAAGCAGTGTTTATTCCCGAGACCAACCGGGGCACTTTGTGCATCTCCACCCAGGCTGGTTGCACTCTGGCCTGCCAGTTCTGCTCGACCGGCAGGCAGGGATTCAACCGCAATCTTTCGGTGGCCGAAATCATCGGTCAGCTCTGGCTTGCCAACCGCGAGCTCGGCGCGACGCCCGGGGGCGAGCGCGTGATCAGCAACGTCGTGTTGATGGGAATGGGCGAACCGCTGCTCAACTTTGAGAACACCGTCTCGGCGTTGAAGCTGATGGTAGACGACGATGCCTACGGCCTCTCGCGGCGCCGCGTGACGCTGTCCACATCCGGCATCGTGCCGATGATCGAACGGCTGGGCGAGGAATGCCCGGTGGCGCTCGCGGTGTCGCTACACGCGCCGAATGACGAGCTGCGCGACAAGCTCATGCCCATCAATCGCAAGTACCCGCTCGCGGAATTGCTGGCCGCGTGCCGGCGGTACCTCGAACGTGCGCCGCGCGACTTCATCACCTTCGAATACGTCATGCTCGAAGGCGTCAACGACAGCGAGGAGCACGCACGTCAGCTCGTGGATTTGGTGTCGCAGGTATCTTGCAAGATCAATCTGATCCCGTTCAATCCGTTCCCCAACTCGGGCTTCGTGCGCTCGCCGCGCCCGGTCATCGAGCGGTTCAACGGGGCGCTCAACGCCTCCGGGATCGTCACGACCACGCGCAAGACGCGCGGGGACGAAATCGACGCCGCATGCGGGCAACTAGCGGGAAAGATCCAGGACCGTACCCGAAGACCGGCGCTTCCGGAGGGGATGAGGTCTTGAAGCCATCGTGGTGCGCCTTGACGGTGCTCGCCGGGGCCGCCGTGGTTTCCGGCTGCGCCGGAGGCCCGCTCTCAGGGGACTTACCCGGCCAGAACGATGGCGGAGCCATCATCGGGGAGGTGGCCGGCGCCCGGGAGCGCGCGCGTATTCACACCGAGCTGGCCGGCGCCTACTATCAAAGAGGAAACCTCGGCGTGGCTCTCGCGGAGGCGCGCATCGCGGTCGCGGCGGAGTCGGGCTACGCGCCGGCCTACAACGTGCTGGGGCTGATCTACAGCGACTTGCGCGAAAAGGACCTGGCGGAGGAGGCGTTCGAGCGCTCCCTGAGACTCAACCCCAACGATCCGGATGCGAATCACAACTACGCGTGGTTTCTATGCGAAAACAAGCGCGAAGAGGAGGCGATCCGCTATTTCCTGCTGGCGGTCCGCCATCCGCTCTACGCCACTCCGCAAAAGTCGTACGTCATGGCGGCGATCTGCGCGCAGCGGAAGAACAACGAGAGCGATGCCAACGACTATCTCGAACGCGCGCTCAAGCTGGATCCGAACTACTATCCGGCGTTGATCAATCTCGCCCAGCTCAAGTATCGACGCGGGGAACTCGACGCCGCCCGCAGCCTTACGGGCCGCTACAACAAGCTCGCCGAGCCGACTGCCGAATCCTTATGGCTTGCGCTGCGGATTGAACGCAAACTGGGAGTTTCTTCCGCAGTGACGAGCTACGCCAACCAGCTGCGTCGGCGCTTTCCCGGGTCGAAGGAATACCAGGAACTGCAAAAGGGGCGGTTCGAATGAACCAGAGGGCTGAATCCGACGTACCTTCCGTCAAGGCTGGGCCCGGACGGATGCTCGCGCAGCTGCGCGCCGAGCGCAAGCTGTCGATCGCCGATGTCGCGCAACGACTCAAATACGGTGCGCGCCAGATCGAGGCGCTCGAAGCCGAAGAGTTCGACAAGCTGCCCGGAGCGACGTTCGTCCGCGGGATGGTGCGCGGTTACGCCAAACTGCTCGAAACGGATCCGCAGCCCATGCTCGAGGAGCTCGATCAGCGATACGTCCCGGGGGAGATCGATCTCGATCTGCGCGACAAGGGCATCCCCTTTGCGAAGGACCGCAAGCGCGGCAATCGGACTTATCTTGCTCTTTCGGTTCTTGTGCTCATCGTCCTGGGCGCCGTGCTCTATGAGTGGCGCGCGGGCGCTTTCCCTTGGGCAAGATTCGCGTCGAATACGCCTCCTCCGCAAAAGCAATCCAAAGCGCTTCCTGCGGCAACGCCCGCCGCACCGCCTGCAGAAACAGAGGTTCCCGCGGCGCCTTCGATCAGCGTGGCCGAGCCCCCTGCCGTGCAGGCGCAGCAGCCCTCGGGAGGAGGCGGCGCAGGCGAAGGGCGGATTCGACTCGAGTTCGACAGGGAATCCTGGGTCGAAATCAGGGACCGGGACGGCAAGACTCTCATGTCGCAATTGAATCCCGCCGGAAGCCGCAGGGTCGTCTTGGGACGGCCTCCATTGTCTCTTGTGATCGGCAGTGCTGCGGCCGTGCGTCTCACCTACAACGACACCCCCGTCGATCTGAAACCCCACATCCAGATCGAGGTCGCGCGACTGACGCTGGATTGAACGACTCATGACGGATATCCCCAGGCACAAGACGCGCCAAGTCCGCGTCGGACACGCGCTGATCGGCGGGGGCGCACCGGTCTTGGTGCAATCCATGACCAACACCGATACTGCCGACCTCCAGAGCACTGCGACCCAGGTAGTCGAGCTTGCCCGTGCCGGTTCGGAAGTCGTGCGCGTCACGGTCAACACTGCCGAGGCAGCGGCGCAGGTTCCACGCATCCGCGAACGGCTCGATGCCATGGGGTGCGACGTTCCCCTGGTGGGCGATTTTCATTTCAATGGACACAAGCTGCTCGCCGAGCACCCCGATTGCGCGCGGACGCTGGCAAAGTACCGGATCAACCCGGGCAATGTCGGCCGCGGCGCCAAGCGCGACGAGCAATTCGCGACGCTGATCGAGACGGCTTGCCGCTACGACAAGCCCGTGAGAATCGGCGTCAACTGGGGCAGCCTCGATCAGGAGCTGCTTGCGCGGCTCATGGACGAGAACGCGCGGACACCCGAACCCCTCGATTCCGACGCCGTAACGCGACAGGCGCTGGTCGCCTCGGCGCTCGAATCGGCGGCGCGCGCGGAGCAGTTGGGTCTCGCCGGCGATCGCATCGTACTCTCGTGCAAAGTGAGCGGCGTCCAGGATCTGATCGCGGTGTACCGAGAGCTTGCCCGCCGCTGCGACTATCCGCTGCATCTCGGACTTACCGAGGCGGGGATGGGAACAAAAGGCATCGTGGCTTCCACCGCCGCGCTCGGGGTGTTGCTCCAGGAGGGCATCGGCGACACGATTCGTATTTCCCTCACCCCGGAGCCTGGCGGGGACCGGACGCGCGAAGTCATCGTCGCTCAGGAATTGCTGCAGACCATGGGCTTGCGCTCGTTCTCGCCGATGGTGATCGCCTGCCCGGGCTGCGGCCGGACCACCAGCACCTATTTCCAGGAACTCGCCGAAAAGATCCAGCGTTTTCTGCGCGAACAGATGCCGAAGTGGCGCGAGCGCTATCCGGGAGTCGAGGACATGCACGTCGCGGTCATGGGCTGCGTCGTCAATGGGCCCGGCGAAAGCAAGCACGCCAACATCGGCATCAGCCTGCCCGGGTCCGGAGAGCGCCCGGTCGCGCCGGTCTACGTGGACGGCGAAAAAACCGTTACCTTGAAGGGCGAACGGATTGCCGAGGAATTCCAGAAACTGGTCGAGGAATACGTTCGTGCAAGCTATGGGGAAGGCGGGCGCCTGCGTCACGACGTGCCGCAAAAGAAGAGAAACATTCCGATCAAAGCCGCGGTGTAGTTCGCGCCGCGATATCGACATGAGCGAGCCGATCCGCGCGGTGCGCGGAATGAACGACATCCTGCCCGACGAAGCCGAGCGCTGGGAAACGCTGGAGGGATTGCTGCGCGACTGGCTCCGGAGCTACGGCTATCGCAACGTGCGTACTCCCGTCCTCGAGCACACGGCACTGTTTCGGCGGGCGATAGGCGAAGCGACCGACATCGTGGAGAAGGAGATGTACAGTTTCATCGACGAGCTGAACAAGGAGTCGCTCACTCTGCGTCCCGAGGCCACGGCTTCGGTCGCACGCGCCGCGGCCGAGCACAGTTTGCTCTACAGCGGGGCACAGCGTCTTTACTACATCGGTCCCATGTACCGTCACGAAAGGCCGCAGAAGGGTCGCTACCGGCAGTTTCACCAGGTTGGAGCGGAGGCGCTCGGATTTCCGGGCCCTGATATCGATGCCGAGCTGCTGCTCATGTGCGCCCGGCTATGGGATGACCTCGATCTGTCCGGCATCCGCCTGGAGCTCAATTGCCTGGGCTCGGCGGCGGAGCGTACCGAGTACCGCAGGTCGCTGGTGGCCTACCTCCAGTCTGTCGAGGAGGATCTTGACGCAGACTCGAAGCGACGGCTGCACACCAATCCTCTGCGTGTTCTCGACAGCAAGAACGCGGCGATGCAGCCGGTGATCGCCGGAGCCCCGCGCCTCCTGGATGCGCTCGGCGAGCAATCGCTCAAACATTTCGAGGGCGTGCAGGCGATCCTCAAGGACGCGGGGCGCCAGTACGAAATCAATCCGCGGTTGGTGCGCGGGCTCGACTACTACAATCTCACGGTGTTCGAATGGGTGACAGATCGGCTCGGCGCTCAAGGGACCGTGTGCGCCGGCGGGCGCTACGACGGTCTGTTGGAGCAGGTCGGCGGCAAACCGGCTCCGGCCTGCGGCTGGGCGATGGGACTCGAGCGCTTGCTCGCACTGGTCTCGGATTCAGGGGAGCGTCTTTGCCCGGACGTGTACCTCGTGAACCAGGGCGAGCAGGCGGCCCGCGCCGCGTTTCGCGTCGCGGAGGCCCTGCGCGAGGCCGGTTTCAGCGTGACCCAGCACTGCGGAGGAGGCAGCTTCAAATCGCAGATGAAAAAAGCCGACGCGAGCGGCGCGCCGGTCGCGGTGATCGTGGGCGACGAAGAGGCCCAGACGGGTGATGCCAGCATCAAGGCTTTGCGCGAGGAACGTGGGCAGTTCCGCGTACCGCAGGAACGCCTTGCGGATGCGATATCGGATTTGCTTTTCGGCACAGGTGAAAAAGAATGAGCACGTACGATCTCGAAGAACAGGAACAACTCGCCGCGCTGAAGGCCTGGTGGAAGGAGCACGGCGGCGCGATCGTCCTGGGCGCGACTCTGGTGGTGGCCGCTTTCGGGGCATGGAACGGCTGGTTGTGGTATCAACGCTCGCAGTCCGCCCAGGCCGCGGTGCTGTACGACACGCTGCAGAAGGCGGCGCGCGCCAACGATCTCAAGACGACCCGGGAGACTGCGGGGGCGATTCTGGAGAGCTTTCCGCGCAGCGCTTACGCGCCGCTTGCGGCGCTGGTTTCGGCCAAAGTCCAGTTTCAAGCGGGAGACCTGAAGACCGCGCGTGCGCAACTGCAATGGGTCGTCGAGCACGTTGGAAGCGATGAGATACGCTCGATCGCCACGCTGCGGCTGGCAAGCGTGCTTCTCGACGATAACGAGCCCGACGCAGCGCTGAAAATCCTCGAAGCAAAGCCTCATCCGGGTTTCGATGCCCTCTACGCCTCGCAGCGCGGGGATATTCTCGCGACGCAGAAGAGACGCTCCGAAGCGCGGGCCGCCTATAAATCCGCGCTGGAAAAGGCCGAAGCGGGAACACTACGCGATGCGCTGCGACTCAAGCTCGAGGCGCTTGGAGAGGGCTGATGCGGCGGCTCTTCCTCGCCGGCGTGATGCTGTTCGCCGGCTGTTCAGGCTCGACCGGGCCGAAGATGGCCGAACTGTCGGAGCTGCCGTCAAGCATACCGGTGCGCACGCTGTGGCAGGCGAGCGTCGGCGAGGCAGGAGACGCCATATTGTTTCCTGCACTGGCGGTCGACGGCGTCTACGCCGCCGCCGAGGACGGCACCGTCGCCCGCTTTGAAGCGTCCACCGGGCGGGAATCATGGCGAGTCAATGCGGGCCGTACCCTTTCCGGCGGCGTGGGCTCCGACGGCACGCTCGTCGCGGTCGGAACGTTCGACGGCGAGGTCATTGCGCTCGATGCGGGTTCGGGCGAAACGCGATGGCGTGCACGCGTATCAAGCGAGGTCCTTTCGGCGCCCCTCATGACGGGGGATCTGGTGATCGTCCGCAGCGCAGACGGTCGCTTGTTCGCGCTGGACGCGAGGGACGGCAAGCGGCGCTGGCTGTACCAGCGATCGAGTCCGCCTCTCTCGGTCCGATCCCCTGTGGGCATGGTCGCCGACCGGGGTCAACTGCTTACCGGGTTTGCCGGAGGCAAGCTCGTGTCGATCGCGCTTGCCAACGGCGCTGTGCGCTGGGAGGCGACCGTCGCGCTGCCTCGCGGAGCCACGGAACTGGAACGCGTCACCGACGTGGTCGGGCTGCCGGTCGTCGCCGAGCGCGAAGTGTGCGCCGTGGCCTACCAGGGGCGGATCGGGTGCTTCGACGGCGCCAGCGGGAATGCGCTCTGGTCGCGCGAGCTATCGAGCACCGCGGGACTGGCGATCGACGCGCGTTACGTCTTCGTCAGCGACGACAAAGGCGCGGTGCACGCTTTGGACCGCGCCGGCGGCGCGACAATCTGGAAGCAGGATCGCCTGTTCTTGAGACGCCTCACCGCGCCTCTGGCCCTGGGGCGAGAAGTCGCCGTGGGCGACGTCGAGGGGTACGTGCATTTCCTCTCGCGAGAAAGCGGCGCCTTTGTCGGTCGCGTCGCCACCGACGGCAGCCCGATCAGATCGTTGCTCGTGCGGCTCGACCGGGGGTTCTTGGTGCAAACGCAGGACGGCAACCTGTACGCTCTGAGCACGCAGTAATCGGGATGGGATCCAGCATTGAGGATTGAGAGCCATACGGGGCACGACGCACTGTCCCCTCGATCTCCATTCCGCTGTCCTCGATTTTTGTCATGAAACCCACGCTCGCAATCGTCGGCAGGCCCAACGTCGGCAAGTCCACGCTGTTCAACCGGCTCACGCGCACTCGGGATGCGTTGGTCGCCGATGTTCCGGGTCTGACGCGAGACCGTCACTACGGAGTGGGACGCCTGGGTGAACGGCCGTACCTCGTGGTCGATACCGGCGGGCTGGAACAGGAAGCGAGGGGCGTGTTCGTCGAGATGGCCAAACAAGTGAGAACCGCGATCGCCGAAGCCGACGTAATTGTCCTCGTCACCGACGCTCGCGAAGGCCTCACCGTGCAAGACCAGGCGATCGCAGAGGAACTGCGCAGGATCGGCCGGCGCGTGTTTATCGCGGTCAACAAGGCCGAGGGGATGAATCCCGAGCTCGCCACGGTCGAGTTCCACGAACTGGGGCTGGGTGCGCCGCACGCGATTTCCGCCGAACACGGGGCGGGGGTGCACGATTTGGTGGAGGCCGCGCTCGCCGATTTCCCTGTTGAAAAGGAGAGCGACGAACCGGACAGCGCAGTCCGAATCGCCATTGTAGGCCGCCCCAATGCCGGAAAATCCACGCTCGTCAACGCGCTGGTCGGGGAGGAGCGGGTCGTGACGTTCGAGGAGCCGGGCACTACGCGCGATGCCATCGACGTGGAGCTCACGGTGCAGGGCCGCCGCTATGTCCTCGTCGACACGGCCGGGTTGAGACGTCGCGGGAAGGTATTCGAAAGCGTCGAGAAATTCTCCGTCATAAAGACTTTGCAGGCCGTCGATCGGGCCAACGTCGCAGTCCTCGTTCTGGATGCCCAAGGCGAGATCTCGGACCAGGACGCGCACATCGCCGGATTCATTCTCGAGCGCGGGCGGGCCGTAGTGGTGGCGGTGAACAAATGGGATAGCGTGGACAGCCACGCACGCGACATGACGAAGCGCGCCATCGCGCGCAAGTTGAAATTTCTCTCTTTTGCGCGTTTCCACTACATCTCGGCTCGCGACGGCCGCGGCCTGGCGAAACTCATCGACTCGGTGGACGCGGCCTATCGGGCGGCCATGGCCAAGCTGCCCACTCCGAGACTCACCCGCGCCCTTATCGCTGCGGTGGCGAAGCAGGCCCCACCGCGCGCGGGGCTCTCGCGCCCCAAGCTCCGCTACGCGCATCAGGGCGGGAGCAACCCTCCGATCGTCGTGGTGCACGGGACTGCGCTCAACGCCGTGTCCGACAGCTACCGCCGCTATCTCGAGGCCGATTTCCGCAGGGTGTTTCGACTGGAAGGGACGCCACTCCGGATCGAATTTCGCAGCGGCAGGAACCCTTACGTCGATAGACGTATCTAAGAGTTCGTTACAGGGTCGGGGAGATTTCTCCTCACGGGCCGCCTAAGGCGGCCCCGGCGCGTGATAAGTCTCAAACGCAGCGGCAGTACATTGGCATTTTCCGAAAAACCATTTACAGTACAACTTCAAAAATACGACTCGGGGTAACCCATGAGCAATAAAGGACAATTACTACAAGATCCGTTCCTGAATACCCTTCGCAAGGAACACATACCGGTATCGATCTATCTTGTCAACGGCATCAAGCTCCAGGGTCAGATCGAGTCCTTCGATCAGTACGTCGTGCTCCTCAAGAACACCGTGACGCAAATGGTGTACAAGCACGCCATCTCCACCGTCGTACCTTCGCGTGCAGTCAGTCTGTCGGTCGATTCTTCTCCCGAGAGCTGATACGGCCGCGTTATCACCTCTGATCTGGCGCGATGGCTGAGCGTTCGTCGGAGCGCAACGCTGCCGTGCTCGTAGGCTTGGACTTCGGCGTGGGCGGCTACGCCGAGGGCATTGAAGAGCTGGGCCTTCTCGCTGCGAGCGCCGGAATCCGGACGCAGGCCTTGGTGCGCGGGCGTCGCGAGAGACCTGACCCCGCCCATTTCGCAGGTTCCGGAAAGGTCGAGGAGATCAAGCGAGCTCTGCAAGAGCACGGCGCCTCGCTCGCGATATTCAATCACGTCTTGTCGCCGGTCCAGGAGCGCAATCTCGAGAAGGCGCTCGGCTGCCCGGTCGTCGACCGCACGCGGCTGATCCTCGACATTTTCGCCCAGCGCGCCAAGAGTCACGAGGGCAAGCTCCAGGTGGAGCTTGCCCGGCTCGAGCACGCGGCGACGCGGCTGGTGCGCGGCTGGTCGCATCTGGAGCGGCAACGAGGCGGCCAGGGTTTTCTCGGGGGCATGGGCGAGACGCAGCTCGAGGTCGACAGGCGGCTGATCGCGAATCGCGTCAAGGTGCTCAAGGACAAGCTCGGCAAGCTGCGCCGTCGACGCGAGGTCCAGCGGCGCGCGCGGGAGCGCGGCAGGGCCTTCTCGGTCTCGCTCGTGGGCTATACGAACGCCGGCAAGTCGACGCTTTTCAACACTCTGACTCACGCGGGAGCGCTCGCCGTGGATCGCCTCTTTGCGACCCTCGATACCACTACTCGGAGGCTCTACCTGCCCGAAGCCGGAAACATCGCCCTCTCTGACACGGTCGGGTTCATCCGCGACCTCCCGCACACACTCGTCGCGGCATTTCGGGCGACGCTCGAGGAAACCATTCACGCCGACCTGCTTCTGCACGTGGTCGACGCGGCAAACGATGCACGCGAAGCGCAGATCGTGGAAGTAAACAAGGTTCTCGCCGAAATCGGTGCGAGCGCCATTCCCCGGCTTCTGGTGTGGAACAAGATCGACCGGAACGGCCTCCAGCCGGGAGTCGACCGGAACGAATATGATAGAATCTGCCGCGTTCGTCTAAGCGCAAAAACGGGCGACGGCGTGGATGGCCTGCGCCGGGCCCTGATCGAGGCGGCAGCCTCGAGGATATCTCCGGCGAGCCCGCCAAAATCGACAGATTCGAAGAAACTGGGCCAAGCGGCCACAACGTAGGATTTTTATGTCATTGAACGACCCGCAATGGGGCAAGCGAGGCGGAGGCAACGAGGGCCCACCCGACCTCGACGAGATGTGGCGCAACTTCAACCAGAAGCTGAACAGCCTGTTCGGCCGGCGCCGCGGTGGAGGAGGGGATTCCGGCGAACCGCCGAGCGCCCGGCAACTCAGCGGGGGAGCGGGTCTGATCGCCTTGGTCGTGCTGGTTGCCTGGCTCGCGAGCGGTTTCTACATCGTCGTGGAAGGTCAACGGGGGGTCACACTCACTTTCGGCAAGTTCTCCGAGGTGACCACCGCCGGACTGCACTGGCGCCTGCCGTACCCCCTTCAGAGCAACGAGATCGTCGATCTGACCGGAGTGCGCACCGTCGAGGTGGGCTATCGCAACAATGTCAAGACCAAGGTGTTGCGCGAGTCGCTGATGCTCACGGACGACGAAAACATTACCGATATCCAATTCGCGGTTCAGTATATTCTGAAAGACCCGGTGGACTACCTGTTCACCAACCGCCGTCCGGAAGACACAGTGCTGCAGGCCGCGGAAAGCGCGTTCCGGGAGATCGTCGGCAAGAGCAAGATGGACTTCGTGCTCTATGAGGGCCGCGAGCAGATCGCAGTATCGGCGCAGACCCTGATGCAGCAGATTCTCGACCGCTACAAGACCGGCATCTCGATCAGCAAGGTGACCATGCAGAACGCGCAGCCGCCGGAGCAGGTGCAAGCGGCCTTCGACGATGCGGTGCGCGCCAAGCAGGACCTTGAGCGGCAAAAGAACGAGGGGCAGGCGTATTTCAACGACGTCGTCCCCAAAGCGCGCGGCACCGCCTCGCGGTTGACCGAGGAGGCCAGCGGGTACCGCCAGAGCGTTATCGCGAACGCCGAAGGCGAAGCGGCGCGTTTCAGGCAGATCCTGGTCGAGTACAACAAAGCGCCGGCAGTGACGCGCGAGCGCCTTTACCTGGATACCATCCAGCAGGTCCTGTCGAGCGCCGCCAAGATCCTGATCGACGCCAAGGCGGGGAGCAATCTGCTCTATCTTCCCCTCGACAAGATCATCCAGATGTCCACGGCGGGCGCGCTGCCCGAGGGGCAGGCCTCGTCGGCGCCGTCCCGGGTCACCGAGCCGCCGCCGGCGCCGGATACCGGCGCCCGCTCGCGCGACGCGCTGCGCGGGCGCGAGCGGGGGGAACGGCCATGAGCAGCCGCTCCGGAATCGCCCTCGCGATCATCGCCGGTGCGATCGTGCTCGCAGCCCTGTCAGCGTTTACCGTGGACCAGCGCCAGCGCGCCATCGTGTTCCAGCTCGGTGAGATCAAGGAACTGATCGACGAGCCCGGCTTGTACTTCAAGTTCCCGCTGATCCAGAACGTGCGCTATTTCGACAAACGAATCCTGACACTGGATACGCCCGACACGGAACGCTTCATCACTTCGGAGAAGAAAAACGTCCTGGTCGACTCTTTCGTCAAGTGGCGCATCCAGGACATGAAGCAGTACTACATCAGCGTCCAGGGCGACGAACAGCGCGCCCAGACACGGCTGTCGCAGACGGTGAACGCAGCGCTGCGCGAAGAGTTCGGCAAGCGTACCGTGCACGACGTCGTGTCGGGCGAACGCGACGACATCATGCGCATCGTACGCGAGAAGGTGGAGGATGACGTCGCCAAGATCGGGGTACAGATCGTCGACGTCCGGATCAAGCGCATCGAGCTGCCGCAGGAGGTCAGCGAAGCCGTCTATCGTCGCATGGACGCAGAGCGCAAGAGCGTTGCAGCCGAGCTTCGCTCGCAGGGGTTCTCGGCGGCGGAGAAAATCCGCGCGGAAGCCGACCGTACGCGTCAGATCATCATCGCGGAAGCCTACCGTGACGCCCAGCGCGTCAAGGGCGAAGGCGATGCCAGGGCGGCCGCCGTCTACGCGCGCGCCTTCAACGAGAATCCCGAGTTTTACGCCTTTTACCGCAGCCTCGACGCTTACCGCGCGAGCTTCAAGAACAAGAGCGACGTGATCGTGCTCGATCCCAATTCCGAGTTTTTTAGGTATTTCCGTAACCCGGGAAGGGGCGGCAAGTGAATGGGCACCACGTTCCTAATGGCTTTTGCCTTGATGCTGATCATCGAGGGCGTGCTCCCGTTTCTTCTTCCGACGCTGTGGCGCGAGACCTTCCGCCGCATTACGGAGTTCACTGACGGACAGATCCGTTTTTTCGGGCTTTCCTCGATGCTGGTCGGCCTGCTGATCCTGTTTTTCGTCCGCTAGGCATTCGAGCCCTCAGATGCGCAACTGGCTCCTCCCGGAAAATTTCGAGGACATCCTGCCGCCGCAGGCGCAGCGCATCGATGGGATGCGCGCGAAGCTGCTCGAACTGTTTCGCGTTCACGGGTACCAGCTGGTGATTCCCCCCATGCTCGAGTACCTCGAGTCGCTGCTGACGGGGACCGGGCATGATCTGGATCTTCGCACATTCAAACTGGTCGACCAGCTTTCCGGGAGGATGATGGGCGTGCGTGGCGACATCACGCCCCAGGTTGCACGGATCGATGCACACCTCCTGAACAGGAAAGGCGTCACGCGGTTATGTTACGCGGGAAGCGTTTTGCTTACGCGGCCGCGGGGCCTGGGCTCGACTCGGGAGCCCTTGCAGATCGGCGCAGAGATTTACGGCCACCCCGGAATAGAGAGCGATCTCGAGATCCAGCAGCTCCTCGTCGAGTCGCTGGAAGCCTGCGGTGTTTCCGGGGCGCGCCTCGATATCGGTCACGTCGCCGTGTTCCGCGCGATTTGCCGACACGGTCGAGTCGGTTCCGAACTCGAGTCGGAGCTGTATGGAGCGCTGGGGGGTAAGGATCTGCCCGCGCTGCGCGTGGCGACAAAACCCCTGCCGAAAGCGACGCGCCAGGCGCTGCTGGCCCTGCCGGAGCTCTACGGAGACGCCACGGTGCTCGAGCGCGCCCGGCGCACACTGCCCGGGTATCCCGAAATCGACTCGGCACTCCGGAATCTCAAGATTCTCTCCCGAAGCGGCAGAGTCCCCGTGTCGGTCGATCTGGCGGACCTTCGTGGATATCACTACCACAGTGGAGTGGTGTTCGCGGCCTATGCGCCGGGTGTGGCCAACGCGGTCGCGCTCGGCGGGCGTTACGACGAGGTCGGAAAGGCATTCGGACGCGCGCGGCCGGCGACCGGATTCAGCATGGATTTGCGCGATCTCGCGCGCGCTGTGCCGCACGAGACCGGAGCGTCCGCCATCCGTGCGCCGTACTCGAACGACGCCGGGGTTGCCAACGCGATCCGCAGGCTGCGAACCGCCGGGGAGGTCGTCGTGGTCGGGCTTCCGGGCCACGCCGCCGGGGGCGTTCAGCCCGCCTGCGACCGCGAGCTCGTCAAGCGCGCCGGCAAGTGGACCGTGCGCAAACTGGGCAAGAGCTGAAACGGTGGCCAAGAACGTCGTAGTCATCGGAACGCCTAGACGACCGCGCTGGCTGCTTCGCGAGCTCGCCGTCGCTGTCGCCGCGGGCGCACTTCGATAGGCGCCGTCGCCATGGCGAAGAACGTGGTGGTCATCGGCACCCAATGGGGTGACGAGGGCAAGGGGAAGGTAGTCGACTGGCTTACCGACCACGCGCAGGGGGTGGTGCGCTTCCAGGGCGGGCACAACGCCGGGCATACGCTGGTGATCGGCGGCAAGAAAACCGTGTTGCACCTCGTTCCCTCGGGCATCCTCAGGAACGGCGTGACCTGCTATATCGGCAACGGCGTCGTGCTCTCGCCGAAGGCGCTGATCGACGAAATTGACGAGCTCGAGCGTGCCGGCGCGGACGTCGCAGCCCGCCTGCGGATCTCCGAGGCCTGCCCTCTCATTCTCCCGTACCACGCGGCGATCGACATCGCGCGTGAGTTGGCGCAAGGCGCCGCAAAAATCGGCACGACCGGCCGCGGAATCGGGCCCGCGTACGAAGACAAAGTCGCGCGCCGCGCGATTCGCATCCGCGATCTTCTGGTACCGGAGCGCTTTGCAGCGAAGCTCGAACCGCTCCTCGACTTTCACAACTTCGTGCTGACGAAATACCTCGGAGCGAAACCCGTGGATTTCGCGAGGACGCGAGACGATGCGCTTGCGCTCGCGCCGCGGCTGAAACCGTTGGTCGCGGACGTCTCGCGCGCGCTCTACGACGCGAATCGCGCCGGAAAGAGCCTGCTGTTCGAAGGGGCGCAAGGCGCGCTGCTCGACGTCGATCACGGCACCTACCCGTACGTGACTTCGAGCAATTGCGTCGCCGGGGCAGCCGCGGCGGGGGCCGGTATTGGGCCGCAGATGCTGCACTATGTGCTCGGCATCACCAAGGCGTACACCACGCGCGTCGGCGCGGGTCCCTTTCCCACGGAGCTCGACGACAGCACGGGCGAACTGCTGCGCACTCGCGGCCAGGAGTTCGGCGCCACCACCGGGCGAGCGCGGCGCTGCGGCTGGTTTGATGCGGCGGCGCTCAGGCGCTCGATCCAGATCAACGGCGTGTCGGGCCTTTGTATTACCAAGCTCGACGTGCTCGACGGCATGGACAAGGTCCGACTCTGCACCGGCTACCGCATCGACGAGGCGCTGCGCGAACTGCTGCCGCTCGCAGCAGAAGACGCTGCGCGCTGCGAGCCGGTATACGAAGAGCTTCCCGGATGGCAGGAAAGTACTGTCGGCCTGAGCGCTTACGATAAACTTCCCGCGCGGGCGCGCGCCTATCTCGAGCGCTTGCAATCGGTCTGCGGCGTGCCGATAGACATGATCTCGACCGGAGCAGACAGGAACGAGACGATCGTTCTGCGTCACCCGTTTCACTGAGTTCAAGATACGGAGGGCAGGGTGTTGGAGGGTGTTGTCCCGTTTCCGCCGGAGTTCGAGAAACGCTATCGCGAAAAGGGCTATTGGCGGGACAAGTCGCTCGCCGAGGAGTTCGCGCCGGTATTCAAACAGTACGCCGACCGCACAGCAATCATCGATCGCGACTCGCTCTTCACCTATGCCGAGGTGGACCGCGTCTCCGAGCGTCTGGCGCTGAACCTGCTCGACGTGGGACTGGCGCCGCTCAATCGAGTGGTCGTGCAGTTGCCGAACGTCATCGAGTTCGTGTTTCTGTATTTCGCCCTTCAGAAAATCGGATGCATCCCGATCGCGGCGCTCGCCTCGCACCGCTTTCTCGAAGTGAGCCAGTTCGTGAGGCTCTCCGGGGCGAGCGTCTGCGTCACGCCAGACCGGCACGGAGATTACGACTTCACCGGGATGGTGGAGCGGGTGCGGAAGGAGTCCCCGTCGCTCAAGCTCGGCATCGTCCTGGGCGACGCGCCCGAGGGATTTTTCTCACTCGCAGAGCTCATTTCGAGGCCGGCAAAAAAATCGGCGGAGGAGCTCGCCAGGTTCAGGATCGATCCCAACGACCCGGCGATATTCCAGCTCTCCGGCGGCACCACCGGCGTACCCAAGCTCATACCGCGCGCGCACAACGACTACGCCTACAACTCGAGGATCGCCGCCAAGGTATGCGAGGTCACGGGAGAATCCGTTCTGTTGCTCGCGGTTCCCATCGCGCACAATCTGCCGCTCGCCTGTCCGGGCCTGCAGGGCTACATGTTCAGCGGGGCAAAGGTCGTACTCTCGGCGAGTACGCGGCCGGAGGATCTTTTCGGTCTCATCCAGCGCCACCGCGTGACCCATCTGAAGGTCGTGCCGGCGCTGCTCATCCGCCTCATCAACGATCCGGCACTCGGCAAATACGACCTCTCTTCGTTGCGCGTCATCCAGAGTGGCGGTCAGCGAATGCAGCCCGAGGTGAGGCTGCGCGCGAAGCAGCTCATTCCAAGCGCTACCGTGCAGGAGAACTTCGGCATGGCCGAAGGGATGCTCTTCTTCGTGCGCCTGGACGATCCGGAGGAGGTGCGCCTGGACACCTGCGGTCGGCCGCTTTCGCCCGACGACGAAGTCAGGCTCGTGGACGACGAGGGCAGGGAGGTCGCCCCCGGAGAGGTGGGCGAGCTGACCTGCCGCGGGCCGTATACCTTGCGCGGCTATTTCGGCGTGCCGGAATACAACGCCAGGCAGTTCACACCGGACGGGTTCTACCGTTCCGGCGACCTCATGCGCCTGCACCCTTCGGGCAACTACGTCGTCGAGGGCCGCAAGAAGGACCTCATCAACCGCGGCGGCGAAAAGATCAGCGCCGAAGAAATCGAGAACCTGATTCTTTCTCACCCTTCGGTGCAGAACATCGCGTGCGTGCCGATGCCCGATCCTCACCTTGGCGAGAAGATGTGCGCTTGTGTGATCCTCAAGAGGGGCTGCGCCCTGACCTTCGGTGAGCTGGTTGCATTCCTCATGGACAAGGAAATCGCCAAGTTCAAGCTGCCCGAACGTCTCGAGATCCTGTCCGATTTCCCGATGTCCTCCTTCGGCAAGGTTTCAAAGAAGGCGCTCGCCGAGATGGTCACGGCAAAGCTCGCACACGAGCGCGCCGCCGGCGGCTGAACCGCAAACGCCATGCGCATCATCGACCTGCACTGCTACCCCGGCACGAAAGAATGGATCGCGAGCCAGGGTCCTTACGTCGATGCGCTCGCCAAATACTGGAACCGCAGCTGGGTCGCCAAAAAAGAGGACGAGGTGGTCCGGGACTTCACCGACGCGGGTATCGAGGCGGTGCTGGTTGCGCTCGACCTGGAGACAACGATCGCGACGCCGCCTTGCACCAACGAGTACGTGCACGGGATGTGGAAGCGTCACCCGAAGCGGATCATTCAGGCTTGGGGTGCGCTCGAGCCGGCGAGGGGCGATGTCGCGGTCCAGCAGGCAAAGAAGGCCGTTAAGGAATTGGGTCTGATCGGGTTTCATTTTCATCCGATCATGCAGCACTTCGCGGTGAACGACAGGCGCTATTACCCCCTGTTCGAGGTCATCGACGAGTTGAACGCCGCGGTGATGATCGATGTCGGAACGACCGGGATGGGCGCGGGAATGCCAGGCGGAATGGGCGCCAGGATCCGGCACGCGCATCCCTCGGCGATCGACGACCTCGCCGCGGATTTTCCGAGGCTGAGGATCATCATGGCTCATCCGGGATGGCCGTGGGTCGACGAGACCACCGCGGTCGCGCTGCACAAGGGTAACGTCCACTGGGAGATGTCGGGCTGGGCGCCAAAATACTTTCCCGCCCAGCTCAAAGTGGACATGCGCGCGCGGCTGCAGGACAAGATCATGTTCGGCAGCGACTATCCGAGCCTGCCTTATGCGCGCGTCCTCAAGGAATGGCGGGAGCTTGGTTACCCCGACGCCGTGATGGAGAAGATCTTCCACGGGAACGCCGAACGCGTTCTCGGATTGTAGGAAACCAGACACATGCCCACACCTTCGACAAGACGCGCAGCGCTGGTGACCGGAGCGGCGAGCGGTATCGGCCGCGCTGCGGCCCTCGCCCTCGCGCGCGCTGGATACGACGTGGCGATCAACTACAGCCGCAGCGAGAAGGAAGCCAAGGCAGTCGCAGAGGAAGCCGGCCGCAGCGGGGTGCGCACGCTGCTTTGCCGCTGCGACGTCGCCGACGAAGCCGGGGTGCGGGCGATGCTGAAAGCGATCGAGAACGAATTCGGCCGGCTCGACGCGCTCATCAACAACGCGGGAACCACCGCGGCGTGGAAGCCGAAGGACCTGGAGAGCCTGTCGCTCGAGGACTGGGACCGCGTTTTCGCGGTGAACGTGCGCGGCCTGTTCCAGGTGACGCGCGCCGCGGTGCCGCTCCTGCGCGCCTCCAAAGGCTGCATCGTCAATACTGCGAGCATCGTCGGCCTGCGGCCGGGGCCGCAGCCGCTGCCTTACGCGGCGAGCAAGGCGGCGGTAGTCAACCTGACCAAGACGCTCGCTTACAATCTCGGTCCGGAAATCCGGGTGAACGCTGTCGCTCCGGGCTGGATGGAAGGCGATTGGATGCAGCGGATGCTGAAGGACAAATACGAAGAGCTCATGGGGCGCCGCGCCAAGCTCACCCCTTTGAAGCGCTGCGTCACCGCGGAGGACGTGGCCGAAACCATGATGTCGCTCATCCAGTCGAACCGCTTCGTCACCGGGGAGGTGATCGTGATCGACGGCGGATTTTCCAGCTCGACCTGATCCAGCGGCCCGCCGTCCGATCGCCCGAGTCGAAGAGTTATAATAGCGACTGCTGGATGGAGGGAAAAGGGAATATGAACGAGCCCGCGATGAAAGAGACCTTGTCGAACAATGCGCTCACCACCGAAGAGCTCAAGCTGGCCCAATTGATCGTCTCCTCGCTCAATCTGGAGATGCAAGCCGCGGAAATCGACCCGTCCGCCCCGTTGTACGGAGAGGGCATGGGGCTGGATTCGATCGATATCCTGGAAGTCGCCCTGGCGGTCTCCAAGGCCTACGGCGTCAAGCTGCGGTCCGACGACGAGCAAAATCTCAAGATCTTCAATTCGCTGCGCAGTCTGAACGAGCACATCCAGCGGCATCGAGTCAAATAAACGGCAGCTTCCAGTCCGGCGGGCGCGTCATGGCCGATATTCCGCTGATCCGCAATTTCGACGCCGGCGCGGTCTTCGCCTTCCGCGACAGGCAGCCCATCCGCGTCGAGGAGTTTCACGGCGAGGTCCGGCGACTGGCCGATTTGCTTCCGGATCGACGCTACGTCGTGAACCTGTGCTCCGACCGCTACCAATTTACGGTGGGCCTTTGCGCTGCCCTTTTGCGCCGCCAGGTCAATTTGTTGCCGCCGAACGTGACGCCCGATCTGCTGAAACGGCTGAGCCTCGAATATCCCGACGCCTATTGCCTGAGCGATGGAGCGGTGCAGCCGCCGCTGCAGATCGAGACATTTCTCTATCGGCCAACCGGGAACACGGTGAGCGCCTCGGTACCTCACATTCCCGAGGAACAAATCGCCGTCATCGGCTTCACCTCGGGCTCGACGGGGCAGCCCATGCCGAATCCAAAATCCTGGGGCGCGCTCGCGAAAAGCGGCCTGGCCGAGTTCGAGCGCCTGGGCGTCGCCGCCCATCGGAACATGAGCGTGCTCGGCACGGTGCCTCAGCAGCACAGTTACGGCCTCGAGTCGACGGTGTTGATGGTGATGCAGGGCGGCCTGGCGATGCACGCAGGCCGGCCGTTCTTCCCCTCCGACATCTGTGCCGAGCTCGAGGCCCTGCCCCGGCCGCGCGGCCTGGTCACCACTCCGGTTCACTTGCGGGTGCTGCTCGCCGAAGCGAGCGAGCTGCCCGCGGTGGACTTCCTGCTTTGCGCCACTGCGCCGCTTTCTCCCCAGCTGGCGATCGAAGCCGAGACGCGCTTCGCA
>Ga0137463_1000136_pt1 | contig 28021 bp, 27 predicted proteins | sample EasRivERMGT800_2_FD_102333 | JGI IMG/M metagenome (GOLD analysis project Ga0137463, IMG submission 102333) | Soil microbial communities from meander-bound floodplain in the East River, Colorado, USA - East River MetaG ERMGT800_2 | ecosystem: Environmental > Terrestrial > Soil > Floodplain ...
CATCCTGATATCCAGCATGGCGATGACTGCAGTAGTGCTGATCGGCATGGCGTTTGCCGGTCGCTCCCAGGTTTTCATTTTTTTCATCGCCGCTTTGGGTTTTTTCCTGTACGCAATCCGTCCAGTGCTTCAGGCGTGGCTGCTGGAATCGACGCCGAAGGGAATGGGAGGAACAAGCATCGGAATTCTGTTCGGTGCCCAGGCGCTCGGGGCAGCGATTGGGCCGGCCGTCGGCGGATTGATTGCGGACAAGTATGGTCTGATGGCGACATTCTACTTTCTCGCAGCAACCATCGTGGTCGCCAATCTGTTTATTTTCCGTATGCCGGCCCAGACCGGACGCGTGCACGACACGACAAACGATGTTCTCTGAAGGTGCTCTCTGCGCGGATCTTAGCCGGCCAATGGCCGATCGTTTTTGCACGGATTGCGACAATATCCCATGACGAATACCGCGATGGTGCCTGAAGAACTGGCAAGAAAGTTCGCCACTGAAAAGGAAACTCCCTATACCCGCTGGGTGCGCAGCGAGGGCCTGGAGATCATCGGCGCGCACTATGTGCCCAACCTTCGCGCCGTTGAATTGAAGCCGTGGGCGAGAAGAGGGGGACTCGGCGTCTACATAAACCATGAAGCATCGCGCACCTCCAACGACTGCTACGTGTGCGAAATCCCCGCGGGCGGAAAGCTCGCTCCGCAGCGCCAGCTTTTCGAGGAAATGATCCTTGTTCTTGACGGACGCGGCTCGACGACCGTCTGGAATGACGCGGGCCAGCGCATTACTTTCGAGTGGAATGCGGGTTCCCTGTTCGCCGTTCCGCTCAACGCCTGGCACCAGCATTTCAACGGTTCGGGAACGTCGCCTGCGCGGTACGTGGCCGTGACCAACGGACCGGTGATCATCAATCTGTACGAAGACATCGATTTTGTTTTCAATACCCAATACGATTTCAAAGGCCGCTTTGCCGGAGAGCCTGACTATTTCAGCAACAAGGGGGAGCAAAAGGGATTGCTGCTGGAAACCAATTTCGTGGCCGATGCGGTGAATTTGCCTCTGGTCGGCGCCAGCGAACGCGGCGCCGGCGGAGGCCATATCCGCTTCAATATGGCCAGGGGTTCCATGAACAGCCATATTTCCCAGTTTCCCGTGGGAACTTACAAGAAGGCCCACGCGCATGGTCCGGGAGCCCATGTAGTGATCCTCGCCGGCGAGGGCTTCAGCATGATGTGGCCGGAAGGCGAGGATCCGCGCCGTTACGACTGGCAGCCGGGATCGATGATAGTTCCGCCGAACCGGTGGTTCCACCAGCACTTCAACACGGGAACGATTCCGGCCCGCTATCTGGCGTTCAAGTATGAATCCGTCGCGATCCGCAACGCGCAGGGCGTTCCCAAGGCCTGGATCAGCAGGCGGCTCGGCGGCGACCAGATTGACTATGCTGATGAGAGTCCGATCGTCCGGCGAATATTTGCGGAGGCGCTCGCAGGGAATGGACTGAAGCCGCGCATGAGCGATGCCTATCAGGCCGAACTGGCGGACTTGCCGCCCAAGGCGGCGTGATGGCGGCCGCATGCCCGCCGGGGGATGGCGTGGCGCGAATTTTTCCGGCACAATCCATTGCAGTCGGTTGTTTGGCCGGAGCTTTTGGGATATCGCAGATTCCGGCCGCAGATCGACCAAGGCAACTTTCAAAGGAACCGGAGACTTCGCATGGCCGGTGATGTACCGCTGATTCTGACCCTCGACAATCACGGCGTTCCCCACCGCTGGGTGACTTGGCAACAGGCGTGCTACTACTACGCGAAGAATCTCGTCGCGTGGACGCTGGGCGAAAAGGAGTTCACCTTTTACGGCGGTATTTCGCGTGCCACCGGGGCCCGCTCGAGCATCACCGCCCGCTCGATCATTGCGATCAAAGGCAAGGCGATGGCGATGAGGGGCTTCAACCAGGTGCCTCCGCTGAACAACCGCGAGCTATTCCGGCGCGATCGCCATATCTGCGCCTACTGCGGCGGAGGATTCAACTTCCTGCGGCTGACGCGCGACCATATCCGGCCGGTATCGCGCGGCGGCACCGACACTTGGATGAATGTGGTCACGGCGTGCCGGACGTGCAACGGCATCAAGCGCAATCGCGTGCCGGAAGAGTCGGGACTGGAACTCTTGTATGCGCCTTACGTCCCGAACAAGGCCGAATACCTCATTCTCACCAATCGCAAGATCCTCTCGGACCAGATGGAGTTCCTGGTCCGACACGTTTCATCCCACAGCCGCGTACTGACGCTCGCGGGCGCGGCAGCCTAGCGAAGCCGCGGCACTTTGCTGCAACCTCCGAGCGCCATGCCGGACTTCTGGCGCAATTCGGGTTATCACCTGCTCGACCGCGACGGCGAGGGCCGCCTGGGCGTCACGGACGATTTCTTGCGTGCCTACCTTCTGCGCCCGGAGATCCGGCCTGTCGAGGAATCCGGCGCAAACGAGATCGCGTTGCACAAAGCGCTTCTGGAGAATCCACGCAAGGCGGTGGAAGGCGCCGCGCTCGCGTGTATCGAGGACGCCGATGCACGCGAGAATTACCGCATTCTTCTCGCTTTTTTCGACCAACTGAAGCGCGCGGCATCGATCGAGTCCTGCTACCTGGACATTTTTTCCGTAAAGAACGTCTCTGTCCCTCCGCTCTTCATCGACCAGCTCGTGCAGATCATCATGCGCAATATCCTGGACGACTGCGATGACGCACTCGAGCCGCGCGCTGCCGAGGTGTTTTACCGCGAGCAGAAGGCCAACACCGACGATGGGGTCGTCATGCTTGCCGACCTCGAAACAGTGGAGTTGCACGCATCGGGCGGCGCCTACGGCGGTCTCGGCCGCCTCATCGTCGAAGCACAGACTCCGCTTTCCACGACAAATCTCGATGTGCTCGACGCCGATAATGCGCAGCTGTATTGGCTGCGCGACCAACGCCACGACTTCGTCATCAGCATGAATTTCGGACGTGCCGCGAACAAGGCGTTCTGCCGCACTATCGAGAAATGGATCCGGCACCTCCTTGGCGTCGAAGTTCGGGTCGAGTCGCAGCGGGAGATCGAGGACCGCAGCTGGGCCTGGCACATCGGCCTGGACGTCGACTCGAGCGCGCTTCTGAACGACTTGTGGCGCGGCGAGGACGTCGAGCAGGGGCGGTTTCGCCGGTTGCTTGCGCTGTTTCGCCTCGATTTTTCCGAACCCGGGGCGATGCGCGCCGACCTTGCCGGCCGGCCGGTTTATCTTGCGCTATCGATGGACGAAAACGGGGTGGTCCGGATGAAACCGCAAAACCTTCTGCTCAATCTCCCGCTCGCCGCGCGCGCATGATGCAGCGCCGGCATCCATGACCGCTCCGGCCTTCTGGGATCGGGCGAAGCGCGTGCTCTCCCGCCGCGACGCCGTATTGAGGCAGATTATCCGCGAACACCCGCGCATTGCGCTTGAGCGTCGTGGAGAGCCGTTCTTCACCCTGGCGCGGGCTATCGTCGGCCAGCAAATTTCGGTGAAGGCCGCGGCGAGCATCTGGGGGCGCCTCGTTACCCTGGCGCCGCAGGTGCAGCCGCGGCAAATGCTCGAGGCTGGACGCGAGCGGCTCATCGCTTGCGGTTTGTCGCAGCGCAAAGCCGGATATATCGCCGACCTCGCGCGCCATTTTGCCGAAGGCACCCTGCAGGTCAACGCCTGGTCGGGCATGGATGACGAGGCGGTGATTGACGAATTGATTCAGGTGCAGGGCATCGGCCGCTGGACCGCCCAGATGTACCTGATCTTCAACCTGCTGCGCCCGAACGTGCTGCCGCTCGACGACCTTGGACTGCAGCGGGCGATCTTCATGAAGTACTTCGGGGGCAGGCGTGTAACGCCCCGGACGATTCGCAAGATTGCCGCCGTCTGGGATCCCTGGAGCTCGGTCGCAACCTGGTACCTCTGGCGCTGCCTGGATCCTGTTCCCGTCGAATACTGAGTCGGCAAGAACGGCCATGCCGGAAGCCGTGCTGCCCGATTCGGGTAAAATGCCCGGTTCTTCCGCGCATCCTCGACCATGAAAACCACATTTCTCGATTTCGAGCAGCCGATCGCCGAGCTCGAGGCGAAGATCGAAGAAATGCGCTATGTGCAGGACGACTCGGCGGTCGATATTTCCGATGAAATTCAGAGCCTGCAAAAGAAAAGCACGTCGCTTACCAGGGAGATCTATTCCGCGCTGACACCGTGGCAGGTGGCACAGGTGGCGCGCCATCCGCAGCGCCCTTACACGCTCGATTATATTTCGGCGCTGTTTACCGACTTCGACGAATTGCACGGCGACCGGACTTTTGCGGACGATCCTTCCATCGTGGGCGGCCTGGCCCGCTTTGAGGGCCAGTCCGTCATGGTAATCGGCCACCAGAAGGGGCGCGACACCAAGGAAAAGATTTTCCGCAATTTCGGCATGCCACGCCCCGAAGGGTATCGAAAGGCGGTAAGGCTGATGCGGCTTGCGGAAAAATTCGTCATCCCCGTGCTGACTTTCGTCGACACACCCGGAGCGTATCCGGGTATCGGCGCCGAGGAACGCGGACAATCCGAGGCGATCGGCCGCAGCCTTTACGTCATGGCCGAGCTCAAGGTACCGATTCTGTGCACGATCATCGGCGAAGGCGGTTCGGGGGGCGCGCTCTCGATCGCTGTGGGAGATAGGGTCATGATTCTGCAGTACGCAACCTATTCGGTGATCTCCCCGGAAGGCTGCGCCTCGATCCTTTGGAAAAGCGCCGACAAGGCGCCCGAGGCTGCGGAGACGCTCGGAATTACCGCGAGCAGACTGAAGACGCTCGGGCTGATCGACAGAATCATCAACGAGCCGATCGGCGGCGCGCATCGCGATCCGGCGGCGATGGCCCAGGGCCTCAGAAAGGCGCTCTCCGAGGAATTGCGCGGCCTTGCCGAAAAGCGTCCGGAGATTCTTGTCGAGGAGCGCTTCGAGCGACTGATGGGCCATGGCAAGTACAGGGAAGCCGAGCTCAAGTGATCTGGCAGAGCGCCTGGCAGCAGCGGTCGCTCCGACGATCGCGCCGGGCGCGCATCTCGCGCTTGGCTTATCGGGCGGGATCGATTCGGTAGCGCTGCTTTCGATCCTGCTGGAACTGGCGCCGGCGCTGCGATTTTCTCTGCGCGCCGTGCACATCAATCATGGCATCAGCCCGAACGCGGGACGCTGGTCCGTGTTTTGCGCAGAGCTGTGCCGAAGGCTCGGGGTGCCGTTCCAGCTCGAAACGGTGGACATCGCACCCTACCGCGGTCTGGGTCTTGAAGGCGCGGCAAGGCGCGCCCGCTATGATGTATTTGCGCGACTCGAAGCGGACATGGTCGTCCTGGCCCAGCATCGCGATGACCAGGCCGAAACGTTGCTGCTGCAGTTGCTGCGTGGTGCGGGTATTCGCGGCCTTGCCGGGATGCCGCGCCTGAGAGCGTTTCACGGGGCGCGCGCACGGCTGCTTCGGCCTCTGCTCGACATCTCCCGGGAGCAGATCGAATCGTACGCGCGCGACCGCGGCCTCGAATGGGTCGAGGACGAGAGCAATGCCGATACCGCGAGGCAACGCAATTTTCTCCGGCACGATGTGATTCCGCTATTGGAACGGCAGTTCCCGGCGGCCGCTGCGACCATTGCGCGCAGCGCTGCCCATCTCGCCGAGGCAGGCAGGTTGCTCGACGAGATGGCGCGCGCCGATCTCGAGCGTTCCGGAGGCGGGACGGCCGTCGAGATTTTGCTGTTGCGGGAGCTGGGCGATGCGCGTGCAAAAAACCTGTTGCGGTACATGTGTGACGTGCGAGGCATCCCGCCCCTGAGCGCGGCGCGGCTCGGCGAGCTCTTGCGCCAGTTGCGGGAAGCGAGGATCGATGCCTGCGTCAGGCTCGAAGCGCCCGGCTGGGAATTCTTCCGCTACCGGGGCAAGCTCTACCTGGAGCCGGCGCGGGAGCCAGTGCAGCCGGAATGGTGCGAGACGTGGAACGGCGAGAACGCATTGCCGCTGCTCATGCTGGGCGGTGTGTTGAGGTTCAAGCCGGAGGAAGGGCGCGGATTGAGCGTGGAGCTGCTGCGCTCCGCAGCTGTCACAGTGCGCTTGCGCCAGGGAGGAGAGCACCTGCAGCCGGATCGTCGCCGGCCGCGGCGTACCCTGAAAAACCTGTTTCAGGAACGCGGCGTGCCTCCCTGGCGCCGCGGTATTTTGCCGCTTCTCTACTGCGGCGAGATGCTTATCTCGGCGCCCGGGGTGGCAGAGGACTGCAGCTTTCAGGCGGCGCCCGGCAAACCGGGGCTGATCGTGACCTGGGAGCCCTTCGAGTAGGAATTCCGGGCGAATCCCTGTTACCCGGCGCGGGCGCGGGTCGGTGCGTGAGCGAATCCGGAGTCGAGGCGCGGGAAATTCGCTCTGACCAGCGTGCCGTTGCCGGCTGCAGGCGTTGTCAATACGATACCGCCGCCGTGACGCTCGGCGATTTCGGCAACGATGGACAAGCCCAGCCCGCAGCCCTCGCCTCCGTTCGCGGCGATCCGGTAGAAGCGCTCGAACACCCTGTCGCGCTCCGCCTCGGGAATCCCCGGGCCGTTATCCTCGATTTCGAGAACGGTATCGCTGCCGCTCTCCCACGTGCGCACCGTGACGCTGCCCCCGGCCTGCGTATAGGCAATGGCATTGTCAAGCAGGTTCGCGAACAGCTCCCGAAGGAGAAGCGGCTCGCCCACAGTCCACGCGTCTTGAAGTTCGAATCCAAGATCGATGTTCTTGCTTACGGCGCGCCGCACCCATTCGCGCACGTCGCGCCCGATGAGATCGTGCAGATTGACCGGACCTCCGCTCGCTGTCTCGCCGGGCTCCGCTCGGGCGAGCGTCAGGAGCTGGTTGATCAGATGGCTGGTACGCTCTGTTTCACCGGAGATCATGTCAAGAAGCGACCTCAGCTCAACCGTCGAAGGCTGGCGTCGCGCCAGCTCGGCGTGGGTCTTGAGTCCCGCGAGCGGCGTGCGCAGTTGGTGCGCGGCATTGGCGATGAAGCGCTGCTGCGATTCGATCGCGGCATTGAGCCGGGCCAGCAGCCGATTGAGCGCGCTCACGAGGGGCTTCACCTCCCGCGGCTTGCCGTGCTCCGCGACCGGCCGTAAGTCCCGGGGAGAGCGCGCGGCGATTTCCTCGCGCAATCGGTCAAGCGGCGCGAGTCCGCGACCGATCCCGAACCAGAACAGCGCCACGGCCACGAACGCAATCAGCAGTTGCGGCAGAGTCGACGCGATCAGCAATTCCAGAACGAGCTTGTCGCGCTTGACCAGCGTCTCGGCGACCTGAACGATGACCGTATCTTGCCCGACCGCGACCGCCCGGGCGGCGACGCGGACCCATTCGCCGTAGAGCATGGCGTCGTAAAACATGTGTTCATCTGACTCCAGACGCCCCGGAGGGGCCGGAAGCTGAGGCGTACCGGCAATCAGTTCTTCGCGGGGTCCCAGCACCTGGTAATAAACGCGGTCCTCCGTGTCGATGCGCAGCGCGTCTATGGCGATCGAGGGAAGGTCCAGTTCGATTTGGCTCCCATTGCGGCGAATGTGGCTGGCGATGGCGAGCGCGGGGTCAAGCAGGGCGGCGTCGTATGCCCTGCTTGCTGCGCTGAAGGCGATGCGGTACGAGACAAACGTACCCGCGGCCACGATCAGAATCAGCGGGCCGAACAGCCAATAGGTAAGCCGCTGGCGAAGGCTGCCGCTATCGGACATCCGGATCTTCAACCATGTAACCGAAGCCGCGCACCGTGCGAATCCTGATTCCGGCGTGCTGAAGCTTCGAGCGCAGCCGCGAAATATAGACTTCGACGGCGTTGTGGGTGAGCGAATCGTCCCAACTGCACATTGCCTGCAGCATGTGCTCCTTGCTCACCACCTGGCCTATCCGCATGAGCAGGTATTCCAGCACGGCCCATTCGCGCGGGGTGAGATCGAGTGGTTCGTCGCCGATGCTCGCGCGCCGCGACGCAGTGTCGACCGTCAGGCCGCCGAAGTGAAGCTGGGGGCTTTTGACGGCCTGGCTCCGGCGGATGAGCGCCCGCACCCTCGCCTCGAGCTCCGGAAGCGAGAATGGCTTGGTAACGTAATCATCGGCACCGAGATCGAGCCCACGCACGCGATCGGATTCCGCGTCATGGGCGGTGAGAATCAGAATGCTGCCGGCCCGGCTGCTCCTGCGCAATCGGCGCAGGACCTCGAATCCGTCGATGCCCGGCAGGCCCACATCCAGTACGATGAGGTCGTAATGCTCATCGGCACAAGCACGCAGCGCGAGCTCTCCTGTTCCTGCATGGTCCACGGCGTAACCAGACTGGCTCAGCGTGCGCACTAATCCATCGGCCAAGGCCTTGTCGTCCTCGACAATCAGTACTCGCATGCCAAGCTGTTGAACCGGTTCAGACTTCAGGATATCACGGGGGCCGATCCCGGAATCTGCGGCAGAGTACATGGCCGTGCCCGGAAAAAAGTGCGTGGGAGCGTAAAACACGCCCCCACGCCACAGAGGAGGAAAGAGACTACGCTGAAAACTTTACCCCTTTAGTCTTGCAGAATCCTGAGAACTGACTTACAGATGCCTGACACCGCCGGTCCGCGCAGATCCGGTTTCTCGCTCCCCTTGAAGCCATTCAAAGACGGTCACACACGACTGTGCGACCCTGCACCGTGCGCGACACTCCAGCAAAAGCCTGTTAAAATAAAAAGTTAGGCCGTTTTCCTGTGCACCTTCCGTGCAATGCGATTGGAGATCTTGCATGGCCGTAGAGCAAACCCTGTCCATTGTGAAGCCCGACGCGGTGGCGAAGAATGTCATCGGACAGATCTATACTAGGTACGAGAAGGCCGGCCTGAAAATAGTCGCAGCGCGGATGCACCAGCTGTCCAGAACGGAGGCGGAAGGATTCTACGCCGTGCACCGCGAACGTCCTTTCTTCAAGGATCTGGTCAATTTCATGATCTCCGGACCCATCATGGTGCAGGTGCTCGAGGGCGAGAATGCCATTGCCAAGCACCGCGATTTGATGGGCGCCACGGATCCCAGGAAGGCGGAGAAGGGCACGATCCGGGCTGAATTTGCCGACAGCATCGACGCAAACGCCGTGCACGGATCCGACGGGTCAGACACCGCGCGCATCGAAATCGCTTATTTTTTCCCGGCTTTTGAAATCCGCTCCCGGTAAATGAGCGCCAATCTTCTTGACCTCGACAGCGAGCGGCTCGCCGGATTTGTCGCCGGTCTGGGAGAAAAACCGTTCCGCGCGCACCAGCTCAAGCGCTGGATGCATCGCTTCGGCGAATCGGATTTCGACCGCATGAGCGATTTGGCGAAGTCCTTCCGGGAGAAACTCGCGCGGACTGCGAGCGTCTCGCCTCCGCGCATCATGAGCGACAGCGTCGCCGGCGACGGCACGCGCAAATGGCTGCTCGATGTAGGTAACGGCAATGCGGTCGAGGCGGTGTTCATTCCCGAGACCAGCCGAGGTACGCTGTGTGTCTCGACCCAGGCGGGTTGCACGCTGGCTTGCGAGTTCTGCTCGACCGGCAGGCAGGGGTTCAACCGCAATCTTTCCGTTGCCGAGATTATCGGGCAGCTCTGGATTGCCAACCGCGCCCTCGGTGCAACTTTCAAAGAGGAGCACTTGCCATCCCAGGTACGCGTCGCCAGCGGCGAACGCGTGATAAGCAACGTGGTGCTGATGGGCATGGGCGAGCCGCTGCTCAACTTCGATAACACGGTCGGCGCCCTGAAACTGATGCTCGATGAGGACGCCTACGGCCTGTCGCGGCGCCGGGTGACGCTGTCCACTTCCGGCATTGTGCCGATGATCGACCGGTTGCGCGAGGAGTGCCCGGTGGCGCTTGCAGTATCGTTGCACGCGCCCAATGATGCGCTGCGCGATCAGCTCATGCCGATTAATCGCAAGTATCCGCTGGCCGAGCTGCTCGCTGCCTGCCTGCGCTACCTTGAGCGAGCGCCTCGCGACTTCGTCACCTTCGAATACGTGATGCTAAAAGATGTAAATGATGGCGACGACCACGCGCGCGAACTCATAAGGCTCGTGTCCGGCGTGCCGTGCAAAATCAATCTGATTCCGTTCAACCCATTCCCGAATTCCGGCTTTACACGCTCACCGCGCGAGGTCATCCGGCGATTCGGCGACATGCTCAACGCCGCCGGCATCGTTACCACCACGCGCAAGACGCGCGGCGATGACATCGATGCCGCCTGCGGACAGCTTGCGGGAAAAATTACGGACCGGACACGCCGGATAATTCGCCTCGAGAGGGTGTCATGACGAGCCAGTTTCGCCTGGCGATGGCATATATCGCCGTGCTCGGGGCTTTTGCCGGTTGCGCTGGAGGATTGCCCGGCAGCTTTGACAATTTACCCGCCTCCGATGCCGATAGCGGGGCGATCATCGGTGACGTGGCCAGCGCTCGGGACCGGGCCAGGGCGCACACAGACCTCGCGGCGGCCTACTACGGCCAGGGCCGGATGGGGGTCGCGCTCGAAGAGGTGCGTCTGGCGCTTACCGCCGAGCCGAATTACGCGCCCGCCTACAACGTCCTTGGCCTCGTGCACATGGATCTGCGTGAAAATGCGCAGGCGCAGCAGGCATTCGAGCGCTCGCTTCAGATCAACCCCAACGATGCGGACACAAACCACAACTACGGCTGGTTCCTGTGCCAGACCCAGCGCGAGGAACAGTCGATTCGCTATTTCCTTCTCGCGGTTCGCAACCCGCTTTATGCGGCGCCGCAGAAATCCTACGCACTGGCCGCGACCTGCGCGCTGCGGAAAAACAACGAGCGCGACGCGCTCGAGTACCTGGATCGGGCGCTGCGCCTCGATCCAAACTACCTTCCGGCGCTGATCAGCATGGCGCAGCTCAAGTACCGTCGCGGTGATCTTGACGATGCTCGAATTGCGGTGGAACGCTTCAACAAGCTCGTCGAGCCGACGGCGGAATCGCTGTGGCTTGCGCTGCGTATCGAGCGCAAGCTCGGTCATCGGTCCGCGGAGGCCGGCTACGCCACCCAGCTGCGCAGGCGCTTCGCCGGGTCGCGGGAATATCAGGAATTGCAGAAGGGGCGGTTCGAGTGAACGAATCGGACGAACGGGAGGCGCCTGCGGCTGAAGAAGGTCCCGGGCGCATGCTTGCGCAGATGCGCGGCGCGAACAACTTGTCGGTCGCGGACGTTGCCAAGCGGCTGAAATACGGCGTGCGCCAGATCGAGGCGCTCGAGGCGGAGGAATTCGCGAAGCTGCAGGGAAACACCTTTGTGCGCGGCATGGTGCGAGGCTACGCCAAGGTGCTCGGCATCGATCCAAATCCGGTGCTGGCGGCGCTCGAGCGGCGGTACATCCCGGAGGAAATCTCCGTTGACCTTCGCACCAGGGGCGTTCCGTTTCCGCAAGGCGGGAAGCGCGGCACGCGCATTTATCTCGCCCTTTCTCTTCTCGTTCTGGTTGCGGTGGCTGCTCTGCTCTATGAGTGGCAACTGGGCGCGTTTCCCTGGACGACGGTGTCGGTCGGGATGCCGGTCACACCGCAACCAGACGCGCGGACCACGGCACCCTTGAGCGAAAAGCCGGCCGAGGCGCCGGCACCAAGTGTAGTCGTGCCCGACACTGTTCCTTCCCAGCAGGCGAGTCAGGGCGAGGGGCGCATCCGGCTTGAATTCACGGGAGAGTCCTGGGTTGAAATCAGGGACAAGGGGGGCGCAATGCTGCTGTCGCAGCTCAATCCGCGCGGGACGCGGATTGACGTCACAGGCCGTCCGCCGCTGTCGCTGGTGATCGGAAACGCCTCCTCGGTGCGCCTCACCTATAACGAAAACCCGGTCGATCTGAGGCGCTACGCCAGATCCGAAGTTGCCCGGGTGACCCTGGACTAGGCGGCGCATGGCAATTTTTCCGCGGCAACATACACGCCAGGTCCACGTCGGACACGCCGCGATCGGTGGCGGCGCGCCGATCCTCGTGCAGTCGATGACCAATACCGATACCGCAGATGCCGCCAGCACGGTGAAGCAGGTGGCCGAGCTCGCCCGCGCCGGGTCGGAGATCGTTCGCATCACGGTGAACACGGCCGAAGCCGCGGCGCAGGTGGCCCCCATCCGCGCACGTCTCGATGCGATGGGTTGCGACGTTCCGCTTGTGGGCGACTTTCATTTCAACGGGCACAGGCTCCTCGCCGACCATGCGGATTGCGCGCGGGCGCTGGCAAAGTACCGGATCAATCCGGGCAATGTCGGCAGGGGATCGAAGCACGACCCGCAATTTGCGACGATGATCGGGTTTGCCTGCAGGAATGACAAGCCGGTGCGCATAGGCGTCAACTGGGGCAGCCTCGACCAGGATCTGCTGGCCCGGCTCATGGACAGGAATGCAAAGCAAGCCGACCCGCTCGGATCGGATGCTGTGATGCGCGAGGCGCTGATCGTTTCCGCGCTGGAATCGGCGGCGCGCGCCGAAGAACTGGGCCTCCCGGGCGATCGCATCGTGCTTTCGTGCAAGGTGAGCGGCGTGCAGGATCTCATCGAAGTGTACCGGCAGCTTGCGCGCCGATGCGACTACCCGCTGCACCTGGGGCTGACCGAGGCCGGAATGGGGACGAAGGGGGTAGTGGCTTCCACTGCGGCGCTCTCGGTGCTCCTGCAGGAGGGAATCGGCGACACTATACGGATTTCGCTGACCCCGGAGCCGGGCGGAGACCGTACCCGCGAAGTCGTGGTGGCGCAGGAAATTCTCCAGACCATGGGTCTGCGCTCCTTTTCGCCCATGGTGATCGCCTGCCCGGGCTGCGGACGCACCACCAGCACCTATTTCCAGGAACTCGCAGCGAAGATTCAGTCGTTTCTGCGCGAGCAGATGCCGCTATGGAGCGGGCGCTATCCGGGAGTCGAAGAAATGCATGTCGCGGTAATGGGATGCGTCGTAAACGGGCCCGGCGAGAGCAAGCAAGCGAACATTGGAATCAGCCTGCCCGGCTCAGGCGAGCGGCCGGTCGCGCCGGTATATGTCGACGGCGAAAAGACGGTGACGCTGAAGGGCGATCGCATCGCCGAGGAATTTCAGCGGCTGGTCGAGGATTACGTGCGCTCGACGTACGGCGAAGGCGGCCGGCTGCGCCGCGTTTCGCAGGAAAAAGACCGGACGATTCGAATCAAGGCCGCGGTGTAGCGTTTCCCGCGAATCCGACATGAGCGAACTCCTTCGCGCATTGCGCGGGATGAACGACATCCTGCCCGACGAGGCCTTTCGCTGGGAAGGCCTCGAAGAAATATTGCGCGACTGGTTGCGCAGTTATGGCTATCGCAATGTGCGGACTCCCATCCTTGAGCACGCGGCGCTGTTTCGCCGCGCAATCGGCGAAGCGACCGATATCGTCGAGAAGGAGATGTACAGCTTTACCGACGAGCTGAACGGCGAGCGCCTGACTCTGCGCCCCGAAGCCACGGCGTCGGTTGCGCGTGCGGCGCTCGAGCACAACCTGCTGTACGGCGGCCCGCAGCGGCTCTACTACCTCGGGCCGATGTATCGCCACGAGAGGCCGCAAAAGGGCCGCTATCGCCAGTTCCACCAGATCGGCGCCGAGGCGCTGGGCTGGCCCGGCCCGGACATCGACGCGGAGATGCTGCTCATGTGCGCGCGGCTCTGGGACGACCTCGGACTCTCGGGCGTGCGGCTGGAACTCAACTGCCTTGGATCTGCGGATGAGCGCAGCGCCTATCGTGCCGCTCTGGTGGAGTACCTGAAGGCGCACGAGGCCGATCTTGACGAGGACTCGCGCCGGCGCCTCCATACCAATCCTCTGCGAGTGCTGGACAGCAAGAACCCGCAGATGCAGCAGATGATCGGCGCCGCGCCGCGTCTGCTGGACACGCTGGGTAAAGCCTCGCTTATGCACTTCGAGGGCGTGCAGGCGATCCTGAGGGACGCAGGCCGTCCGTTCAAGATCAACTCGCGGCTGGTGCGCGGGCTCGACTATTACAATCTGACCGTATTCGAATGGGTGAGCGACGCGCTTGGTGCGCAGGGAACGGTGTGTGCCGGTGGACGCTATGACGGGCTGTGCGAACAGATCGGCGGCAAGCCCGTTCCGGCCTGCGGCTGGGCCATGGGAATCGAGCGGCTTCTCGCGCTTGCCGAGCCGGCCGCGAATCGTCCCGTCCCGGACGTGTATATCGTAAACAGGGGAGAGCAGGCGGCGGTCTTTGCGTTCCGCGTCGCCGAGAATTTGCGCGACGCGGGCTTTGGAGTGATTCAGCATTGCGGCGGCGGCAGTTTCAAGGCGCAGATGAAAAGGGCCGATGCAAGCGGCGCGCCGGTGGCGGTCATCGTCGGCGATGACGAGGCGAAGCTGGGCGAGGCAAGCGTAAAGGCGTTGCGCGAGGAGCGGGAGCAGATCCGCCTGCCGCTGGAGCGCATCGCCGAGGCAGTATCGGGTCTGCTTTATTCGACAAACAGCGAGGAAGAATGAGCGCATACGATCTCGAGGAGCAGGAACAACTTGCGGCGTTGAAGGCGTGGTGGAAGGACAACAGCCGCACCGTGCTTGCCGTGCTCATGCTGTTGCTCGCCATCTTGGCGGCGTGGAACGGCTGGTCGTGGTACCGGCGCTCGCAGGCCGTGCAGGCGGCGGCGCTGTACGACACGCTGCAAAAAGCTGCGCGCGCAAACGATCTCAAGGCTGCGCGCGATGCAGCAGGGAGCATTCTCGAGAATTTTCCGCGAACCGCGTATGCGCCGTTGGCCGCTCTGATTTCTGCCAAGGTCCAGTTCCAGGCGGGTGAACTGAAGACTGCGCGGGCGCAACTGGAATGGGTTGTCGAACATTCGCGCAGCGATGAGATTCGCTCCATCGCGAGGCTTCGGTTGGCGACCGTGCTGCTTGACGACAATGCGCCCGACGCAGCGTTGAAGATACTCGAGGCGAAGCCTCAGCCCGGTTTCGAGGCCTTGTTCGCGTCGCTCCGCGGCGACATATTGGTGACTCAGAAGAAACTCGCCGAAGCGCGCGCCGCGTACAAGACCGCTTTTGAAAAATCCGAATCAGGCGACGGTGCGCTGCGCGAATCGCTTCGCCTCAGGCTCGACGCCCTCGGAGGCGGCTGATGCTAAGGCATGCCATTGCCGGCCTGGCGTTGCTGGCCGGCTGCTCTGGCTCCGTGCCCGGGCCGAAAATGGCCGGACTGCCTGAATTGCCGGCAAGCAGCCCGGTCCGCGTGCTGTGGCAGGCGAGCGTCGGAAATGCGGAGAATGAGGTGTTTTCTCCCGCGCTCGCCGTGGGCAGCGTCTACGCGGCGGCGCAGGACGGCACCGTGGCGCGCTTCGATGCGGCGACTGGCCGGGAATTTTGGCGCGCAAACGCCGGGATCGCACTTTCGGGCGGAGTCGGCTCCGATGGCGCGCTGGTCGCAGTGGGGACGAACGAGGGCGAGGTCATCGCCCTGGACGCGAAATCCGGAAGCGTACGATGGCGCGCTCGCGTGTCGAGCGAAGTCCTTTCTGCGCCTGTCGTGACCGGCGACCTCGTAATCGTGCGCAGCGTCGACAGCCGTCTGTTCGGGCTTGACGCCAGGGACGGCAAGCGCCGCTGGCTGTACCAGCGCTCCAGCCCGGCCCTGTCCGTGCGTTCGTCCGTCGGAATGGTCGCAGATCGCGGGTACCTGTTCGCCGGGTTTGCCGGAGGAAAACTGGTGTCGCTGTCGCTTGCCAACGGCGGCGTGCGCTGGGAAGCGACCGTCGCCCTGCCGCGGGGAACGACCGAGCTCGAACGCATCACGGACGTGGTAGGGCTGCCGGTCGTGGCCGAACGCGAGGTCTGCGCCGTCGCCTACCAGGGCCGGACAGGATGCTTCGATGCAGCCACCGGCAATCCGCTGTGGTCGCGCGAGATGTCGAGCGTTGCAGGCCTGGCCGTGGACGCCCGCTACGTGTTTGTTAGCGACGACAAGGGCACGGTGCACGCGCTGGATCGCGCCGGAGGCACGAGCGTCTGGAAGCAGGACCGCCTTTTTCTCAGGCGGCTTACGGCTCCGCTCGCGCTGGGGCGCGAGATCTCGGTCGGTGATGTCGAGGGGTACGTGCACTTGCTCTCGCGCGAGACCGGGGCCTTTGTCGGCCGCTTCGAGACCGACGGCAGCCCCATCGCCTCTATGCTCGTGCGGCTCGACAACGGTTTTCTGGTGCAGACGCGCGATGGCAACCTCTACGCGCTGAGCACGCAGTAAGTGCGCGTAAGCAGCGGCACAGAGGGCACGGAGAACGCGGAGTACCCGATGACCCGTAAGAAGCGATGATTTCTCTTCGCCCTCTGTGAACTCTGTGTTCCGGCCTATTATCGGTTGCCTGCCGTGAAGCCCACTCTGGTCATCGTCGGTCGGCCCAACGTCGGCAAGTCCACCCTGTTCAATCGGCTCACGCGCACCCGTGATGCGCTGGTGGCAGACGACCGGGGCCTGACGCGCGACCGTCACTACGGCGCCGGGCGCCTGGGCGACAGGCCGTATCTCGTGGTGGATACCGGCGGGCTGGAGCCGGAAGCCGAGGGAATTTTCGCCGAAATGGCCAAGCAGACCCGGACGGCGGTTGCCGAGGCCGATTCCGTTGTGCTGCTTGCCGACGCGCGTGACGGCCTCACTGCGCAGGACCGGCGTATCGCCGAGGAACTGCGGCGGATGGGCCGGCACGTATTCGTCGCCGTGAACAAGTCCGAAGGGATGAATCCGGATATCGCCACGGCAGATTTCCACGAACTGGGACTGGGCATGCCGTACGCGATTTCGGCCGCGCACGGTGAAGGCGTTCACGATCTCGTGGACGCGGCGCTGGCGGATTTTCCCGTCGAGGAGGAGACCGCCGGCGAATCGGACAAGGCGCCGAAAGTCGCAATCGTCGGCAGGCCCAACGTGGGCAAGTCCACGCTTGTCAACGTGCTCGTCGGCGAAGAGCGCGTGGTCACGTTCGATGAACCCGGCACCACGCGAGACAGTATCGATGTCGAAATTACATTCAAGGGGCGCCGTTACACCTTGATCGATACCGCGGGGGTCCGGAGACGCGGCAAGGTATTCGAGAGCGTCGAGAAGTTTTCCGTGGTGAAGACGCTGCAGGCGATCGATCGCGCCAATGTGGTGATCCTGGTTCTGGATGCCCAGGCGGATATATCGGACCAGGACGCGCATCTTGCAGGATTCATCGCCGAGCGCGGACGGGCGCTGGTCGTGGCGGTGAACAAGTGGGACGACCTGGACGCTTATGGACGAGACCTCGTGAAACGCGCCATCGCGCGCAAGCTCAGATTCCTCTCGTTCGCGCGATTTCACTATGTCTCGGCGCTCGAGGAGCGCGGCATTGCGGCGCTCATGGCCTCGGTGGACAAGGCCTACGAGGCGGCGATGGCGAAGCTGCCCACGCCCAAACTTACCCGCGCACTGATCGCTGCAGTGGAGAAACAGACGCCGCCGCGCGCCGGGCAATCGCGTCCCAAGCTTCGTTACGCGCACCAAGGGGGCAACAATCCGCCGGTCATTGTGATACACGGAACCGCTCTGAATGCGGTGTCCGACAGCTATCGCCGCTATCTCGAGGGGCATTTTCGCAGCGCGTTTCGCCTCGAGGGTACTCCGCTCAGGATAGAATTTCGCACGGGACGGAACCCGTACGTCCGCAATCGCCTCTAAGCCGTTGGCATTTGCCGCAAAACCATTTACAGTAGGACCTCAAATAATACGTCTCGGGAGCAATCCATGAGCAACAAGGGACAATTACTCCAAGATCCGTTTCTGAACACGCTTCGCAAGGAACACGTGCCGGTGTCGATTTACCTCGTCAACGGCATCAAGCTCCAGGGCCAGATCGAATCGTTCGACCAGTACGTGGTACTGCTCAAGAATACCGTCACGCAGATGGTCTATAAGCACGCCATTTCCACCGTTGTGCCCTCGCGTGCTGTCAGCCTTCCGCCCGAGCATTCTTCTCCCGAAAGCTGATGCGCGCTGCCTGGCGCTCCGGCATCTGACCCGGCACCATGGCCGATCGTCCGTCGGGCGGAACCACGGCGGTGCTGGTCGGCCTGGATTTCGGCGATCCCGGATTCGACGAAAGCCTTGACGAACTCAAGCTGCTGGCCGCGAGTGCCGGAATCCGGACCTTGGCGGTGATCGGCGGCCGCCGCAACCGGCCGGATCCGGCCTTGTTCGCAGGATCGGGCAAAGTCGAGGAAATCAGGCAGCGGCTGCAGGAGAGCAAGGCGCGGCTCGCCGTGTTCAACCACGCGTTGTCGCCGGCGCAGGAGCGCAATCTGGAAAAAGCGCTCGGCTGCCGTGTGGTTGATCGCACCAGCCTGATTATCGACATTTTCGCCCAGCGCGCTCAAAGTCATGAGGGCAAAGTCCAGGTCGAGCTCGCGCAGCTCGAGCATGCGGCCACGCGGCTCGTGCGAGGGTGGACGCACCTGGAGCGACAGCGCGGCGGCCGCGGTTTTCTCGGCGGCATGGGCGAGACGCAGCTCGAGGTGGACAGGCGCCTGATCGCATCCCGCGTCAAGACCCTCAAGGACGAACTCGGCAAGCTCAAGCGCCGCCGCGAAGTGCAACGCCGCGCGCGCTCCAGAGGCAGGGTGCTGTCCATTTCTATTGTCGGCTATACCAATGCCGGCAAGTCGACGCTGTTCAATTGCCTTACCCGCGCAGGAGTGGTGACGGAGGACCGGTTGTTTGCTACGCTCGACACCACCACACGGCGCGTCTACCTGCCGGGTGCGGGCCAAGTCGTGATCTCCGACACGGTCGGCTTCATTCGCGATCTGCCGCATTCCCTGATCGCCGCGTTCCGGGCGACGTTGGAAGAGACCATCCACGCGGACTTGCTCCTGCATGTCGTCGATGCGTCGAGCAGGGCGCGAGAAACGCAGATCGAACAAGTGGGCAAGGTTCTGGCCGAGATCGGCGCGAACGCCATCCCGCAAGTGCTGGTTTGGAACAAGATCGACAAGACAGACGGCGTCGAGCCTGGAATCGACCGCGATGAATATGGTAGAATTTGCCGCGTTCGTCTCAGCGCAAAATCAGGTCATGGCGTGGACGCCCTGCGCCAGGCTCTGATCGAGACCGCAGCCTCGAGACACTCCCCGGCAAGTTCGCCAATATCGGCAGATTCGCAGGAACTGGACCAAACTGCTTCAACGTAGGATTCCCATGTCATTAAACGACCCGCAATGGGGCAAGCGAGGAGGAGGCGACGGGCCGCCCGACCTCGACGAGTTGTGGCGCAACTTCAATCAAAAGCTCAATGGGATATTCGGGCGCCGCCGCGGCGGGGGCCCGGATTCCGTGGAACCTCCCAGCGCGAAGCAGCTCGGAGGCGGCGCCGGCCTCATCATCCTGCTGGTGCTGGTCATCTGGCTGGCGAGCGGCTTCTACATAGTCGTGGAAGGGCAGCGCGGCGTCGTGCTTACTTTCGGAAAGTTCTCCGAGGTGACCAATTCCGGACTGCGCTGGCGATTTCCCTATCCGATCCAGAGCCATGAAATCGTCAATCTAGCGAACGTACGCACGGTCGAGGTCGGTTACCGCAACAACGTCAAGACCAAGGTGCTCAAGGAATCGCTCATGCTGACCGACGACGAGAACATCGTCGATGTCCAGATGGCGGTCCAGTATACGCTCAAGGATACGAAGGATTACCTCTTCAACAATCGCCGGCCTGAAGACTCCGTGCTTCAGGCCGCGGAAACGGCGCTGCGCGAGGTCATCGGCAAGAGCAAGATGGATTTCGTGCTCAACCAGGGCCAGGGAGTCGTGGCGAAGGCGATGCCGGTCATGCAGGATATCCTTGACCGCTACAAGACCGGGATCCAGATCAGCAGCGTGAACATACAGAACGCGCAGCCGCCCGAACAAGTCCAGGCCGCGTTCGATGATGCCGTGAAGGCGAACCAGGATCGCGAGCGGTTGAAAAACGAAGGACAGGCCTACTTCAACGACGTGGTGCCGAAAGCAGGCGGCATCGCATCGCGTCTCCAGTTCGAGGCCGAAGGCTACAAGCAGCGCGTTGTCGCTAATTCGGAAGGCGAGGCGTCACGATTCAGGCAGATCCTGGTCGAGTACAACAAGGCTCCGCAGGTGACACGCGAGCGCCTCTATCTCGAGACTGTTGAGCAGATTCTTGCGAGCACCTCGAAGATCCTGATCGACGCCAGGGCCGGCAGCAACCTGCTGTATCTGCCGCTCGACAGGATCCTGCAAATGTCGACGGCAGGCACGCTGCCCGAGGCGCTTGCGGCTCCCCGGCCTCAGGCGACGGAGCAGCCCGCGCCGGCGGACACCGGCGCACGCTCGCGTGACGCGCTTCGCGGCCGGGAACGCGGGGAGCGGCCATGAACCGGCGCCTCAGCGTCAGCCTCGCGGCAATCGTCTCCGTGGTGGCGTTGGTCAGCCTGTCGCTGTTTACGGTGGACCAGCGCGAATCGGCGATCGTCTTCCAGCTCGGCGAGGTGAAGGAGATTATCACGCAGCCTGGACTGCAGGTGAAGTGGCCGCTGATCCAGAACGTGCGTTACTTCGACACCCGCATTCTGACGTGGGACGACCCGGAGCCGCAGAGATTCATCACCATCGAAAATAAACCCGTGCTGGTCGATGCGTTTGTCAAGTGGCGCATCGTGGACGTGAAAAATTTCTGGATCTCGGTGGGCGGCGACGAAATCCAGGCCGCGCGGCGGATCAACCAGACCGTCAACGGCCTGCTGAGGGAGGAATTCGGCAAGCGCACTGTGCACGACGTGGTCTCCGGAGAGCGCGACGACATCATGAACAACGTTCGCGAGAAGGTGGATTTGGACGTGCGCGCCCTTGGGATCCACGTGGTGGATGTGAGGCTCAAGCGCGTCGACCTTCCGCAGGAGGTGAGCGTCGATGTTTATCGCAGGATGGAATCCGAGCGCAAGCGCGTCGCCTCGGAGCTGCGCTCGAATGGGTTTGCCGATGCCGAGAAGATCCGCGCCGATGCCGACAAACAGCGCGAGGTGATCATCGCTAACGCCTATCGCGATGCCCAGCGCGTAAAGGGCGAAGGGGATGCCAGGGCCGCCGCCATCTACGCACGCTCGTTCAGCGAGAATCCCGAGTTCTACGCGTTCTACCGCAGCCTCGAAGCCTACCGCGCCGGGTTCAAGAACAAGGGCGACGTGATGGTGCTCGATCCGAATTCGGAATTCTTCAGGTATTTCAAGAACCCCGGAAAGGGCGGAAAGTGAATGGGAACCACGTTCATAATGGCCTTTGCCCTCATGCTGGTGATCGAGGGCTTGCTGCCGTTTCTGCTGCCCGCGCTTTGGCGCGAGACCTTCCGCCGAATCACCGAATTCACTGACGGGCAAATCCGCTTCTTCGGGCTCTCCTCGATGCTGGTCGGCCTGCTGATTCTCTATTTCGCGCGCTAGGCACGCCCATGCGCAACTGGCTTCTTCCGGAAAACGTCGAGGACATCCTGCCGCCCGAAGCGCAGCGCATCGAGCGCTTGCGCACGGCATTGCTCGAGCTTTTCCGCGTTCACGGCTATCAGCTGGTGATTCCGCCGATGCTCGAATACACCGATTCGCTGCTGACCGGGACCGGGCACGACCTGGACCTGCGCACATTCAAGCTCGTGGACCAGCTTTCGGGGCGGATGATGGGGCTGCGTGCCGATATTACTCCGCAAGTGGCGCGCATCGACGCGCATCTGCTGAACCGCAAGGGCGTAACACGGCTGTGCTATGCGGGGAGCGTGCTGCATACGCGCCCACGTGAGCTGAGCGCAACGCGGGAGCCTCTGCAGATCGGCGCGGAGATCTACGGCCATGCCGGCATAGACAGCGATCTCGAGATCCAGCACTTGCTCGCAAAGGCGCTTGCGGTCTGCGGAATTCGAACGGCGCGCATCGACCTGGGCCACGTAGCGGTGTTCCGCTCGATATGCCGTCACGGCCGGGTCGGGGCGGGGCTCGAGTCGGAGCTCTACGAAATGCTGGCCGGCAAGGATCTTCCCACGCTTCGCGCGGTGACAAAGCGTCTGTCGAAGGCGACTCGCAGGGCGCTGCTCGCCCTTCCCGGGCTGTACGGCGATGCGGTCGTGCTCGATCGCGCCCAGCGCACCTTGCCGAAATATCCGGAGATCGCGTCCGCGCTTCGCGACCTTCGGATCCTCGCGCGCAACGGCAAATGCCCGGTTTCGGTGGATCTCGCCGATTTGCGCGGATATCACTATCACAGCGGCGTCGTGTTCGCGGCGTACGCGCCGGGCGCGGCCAACGCGGTGGCTCTCGGCGGGCGCTATGACGAGGTCGGCAAGTCCTTCGGGCGGGCGCGGCCGGCCACCGGTTTCAGCATGGATTTACGTGATCTGGGGCGCGTCGTGCCGCGCAATGCGGAAGCGGGCGGCATTCTCGCGCCCTGTTCGCGCGATGCGCAGCTCGCCCCGGCGATCGAGAAGCTGCGCGCCGAAGGCGAGGTCGTCATCGCCGACCTTCCCGGCCATGCGGCGACGAGGGGGCAGCTCGGCTGCGACCGCGAACTGGCCAAGCGCGCCGGTAAATGGGTCGTTCGCAGGATAGCTCGAAAGAAGCGCTAGCCTCTGGCCATGGCCAAGAACGTCGTCGTCGTCGGCACCCAGTGGGGTGACGAGGGCAAGGGCAAGGTGGTGGACTGGCTCACCGACCACACCCAGGGCGTCGTGCGCTTTCAGGGCGGGCACAACGCCGGTCACACGCTGGTGATCGGTACCAAGAAGACGATCTTGCACCTCGTTCCCGCCGGCATCCTGCGGGAGAGCGTCACCTGCTACATCGGCAACGGCGTCGTGCTCTCTCCGCAGGCGCTTGTCCAGGAGATGGACGAGCTCGAGGGCGCCGGAGTGGATGTCTCCGGGCGCCTGCGCGTTTCCGAGGCTTGCCCGCTGATTCTTTCCTATCACGCAGCGCTCGACATGGCGCGCGAATCGGCGAAGGGCGCCGTCAGGATCGGGACTACGGGTCGCGGCATCGGTCCGGCCTACGAGGACAAGGTGGCGCGCCGTGCGATCCGCCTTCAGGATCTCCTCGTGCCGGAGCGCTTTTCAACGAAGCTTGAACCGTTACTCGATTACCACAATTTCGTGCTCACGAAATACCTGGGCGCGAAGCCGGTGGAATTTGCGAAAACGCGCGATGAAGCGCTTGCGCTCGCGCCGCGGCTGAAGCCGCTTGTGACCGATGTGTCGCGGGCGCTCTATGAGGCGGCGAAGGCCGGAAAGAACCTGCTGTTCGAGGGAGCGCAAGGCGCGCTCCTTGATGTCGATCACGGCACCTACCCGTATGTCACCTCAAGCAACTGCGTCGCGGGGGCCGCGGCGGCGGGTGCGGGCGTCGGGCCCCAGATGCTGCATTACGTGCTCGGAATCACCAAGGCGTATACGACGCGGGTCGGGTCCGGGCCGTTTCCGACCGAGCTTGACAACCAAACGGGAGAATTGCTGCGCTCGCGCGGCCAGGAATTCGGCGCCACCACCGGGCGGCCGCGGCGCTGCGGCTGGTTCGACGCAGCGGCGCTCAAGCGCTCGATCCAGATCAACGGCGTGTCGGGCCTGTGCATCACCAAACTCGATGTGCTCGACGGCATGCAAGAGGTGAGGCTTTGCACCGGCTACAGGACCGACGGAGTGATGATCGAGCTGCTGCCTGCGGGAGCCGAGGACGCGGCGCGCTGCGAGCCGGTGTACGAGAATCTGCCCGGCTGGCGGGAAAGCACGGTGGGCGTGCGCGAATATGGCGGGCTGCCCGCCCGGGCGCGCGCCTATCTGGAGCGTCTTCAGGCCGCGTGCGGCGTTCCGGTGGACATGATCTCGACCGGTGCGGAGAGGGAAGACACCATCGTTCTGCGTCATCCGTTTCACTGACCGGCATGCTGGCAGGCGTCGTCCCGTTTCCTCCTGAATTCGCCAGGTGCTACCGCGAGAAGAACTACTGGCAGGACAAGTCCCTAGCCGAAGAATTCAGCGCCGTATTCGCGCGATTCACAGACCGGGTCGCCGTTATCGACCGCGGCAGGAGTTTTACCTACGCGGAGATCGATCGCGCTTCGGAGCGACTGGCGTCGAACCTGCTCGACGCGGGGCTCAGGCCCCTGGACCGCGTGGTGGTGCAGCTTCCCAACGTCATCGAGTTCGTCTACTTGTATCTGGCACTGCAGAGAATTGGCGCCATCCCGATCGCGGCGCTGGTGACGCACCGGTTTCTGGAGGTCAGCCAGTTTGCAAAGCTCTCCGGGGCGGCCGCCTGCGTCACGCCCGACCGTCACGGCGATTTCGAATTCGCCGCGATGGTGCGGCGCGTGCGCAAGGAAGTCCCGTCGGTACGGCTGGGCGTCGTGTTTGGCGATGCGCCCAAGGACTTTCTTTCGCTCGCCGAGCTGATATCTAGACCAGACGAGAAATCGGCCGAGAAACTGCGCGGCATCAGGATCGACCCAGTCGACCCCGCCATATTTCAGCTCTCGGGTGGCACCACCGGCGTGCCCAAGCTCATCCCGCGTACACACAACGACTATGCGTACAACTCGAGAATCGCCGCGAAGGTGTGCGGCGTCGTCGGCGATTCGGTGCTGCTGCTCGCCTTGCCCATCGCGCACAACCTGCCGCTCGCCTGCCCGGGGTTGCAGGGATATTTTTTCAACGGTGGCAAGGTGGTGCTCTCCGCCAGCATGCGTCCGGGGGACCTGTTCCGGCTGATCGAGGAGCACAGGGTCAGCCATCTGAAGGTAGTGCCGGCGCTGCTCATCCGTCTCATCAACGATCCGGATATTGGAAAATACGACCTGTCTTCACTGAAGGTGATACAAAGCGGCGGCCAGCGTATGCAGCCCGAAGTGCGGATACGCACCAGGCAGCTCATCCCGGGCGTCACCGTGCAGGAGAATTTCGGCATGTCGGAAGGCATGCTGTTTTTCGTCAAGCTCGACGATCCCGAGGACGTGCGCCTCGAGACCTGCGGGCGGCCTTTGAGCCCGGACGACGAAGTGCGGCTCGTCGACGATGAAGGAAAAGAGGTGCCGCCGGGCGAAGTGGGCGAGCTGACTTGCCGCGGACCGTATACGCTGCGCGGGTATTTCGGCGTTCCGGAATACAACGCGAGGCAATTCACGCCCGACGGTTTCTACCGCTCGGGTGACCTGATGCGGCTGCACCCGTCGGGGAACTATGTTGTCGAGGGGCGCAAGAAAGACCTGATCAATCGCGGCGGCGAGAAAATCAGCGCCGAGGAGATCGAGAACCTGATCCTGTCGCATCCGGCGGTGCAGAATATCGCCTGCGTGGCCATGCCCGATCCGGACCTGGGCGAGAAGACCTGCGCCTGCGTGATCCTGCGCCCGGGACGCTCGCTCGCGTTGGAGGAGCTGACGCGTTTCCTGTCGGAAAAGGAGATCGCCAAATTCAAGTTGCCCGAGCGTCTTGAGATCCTGCCCGAATTCCCGCTGTCCACTTTCGGCAAGGTATCGAAAAAGGCGCTGGTCGAAATGGTGACGAAGAAACTGGATCAGGAGCGCGTACGCGCCTAGCGGTCATGCGGATAATCGATCTTCACTGCTATCCGGGAACCCGGGAATGGATCCAATGCCAGGGTCCCTACGTCGAGGCGCTGGCGAAATACTGGAGCCGCGGCTGGACGGCGAAGACCGAGGAGGAGGTGTTGAAGGACTTCACCGATGCCGGCGTCGAGGCGCTGCTGGTGGCGCTCGATCTGGAAACGACCATCAAGACGCCGCCCGTTACCAACGAATACGTGCACGCCATGTGGAAGCGCCATCCGAAGCGCATCATCCAGGCCTGGGGCGCGCTGGAGCCGGCGAAAGGCGAGGTGGCGATCGCCCAGGCGAAAAAGGCGGTGCGCGAGCTCGGCTTGATCGGGTTTCATTTCCATCCGATCATGCAGCACTTCGCGGTCAACGATCACCGCCACTATCCGCTGTTCGAGGTGATCGACGAGCTGAAAGCCGCGGTGATGATCGACGTCGGAACCACCGGCATGGGCGCCGGGCTTCCGGGTGGCATGGGCGCGAGGATCCGGCACGCGCACCCTTCCGCGGTCGACGACCTGGCGGCCGATTTTCCGAACCTCAGGATCGTCATGGCCCATCCCGGCTGGCCCTGGGTCGAGGAAACCACGGCGGTCGCCCTGCACAAGGGCAACGTGTACTGGGAGATGTCGGGCTGGGCGCCGAAATATTTTCCCGCCTCGCTCAAAGTCGACATGCGCGCGCGCCTTCAGGACAAGATCATGTTCGGCAGCGACTATCCCAGCCTGCCGTACGCGCGTATCCTCAAGGAGTGGCGGGAGTTCGGCTATTCCGATGCCGTGATGGAAAAGATCTTCCACGGCAACGCTGAACGCGTTCTCGGCCTGTAGTTTTTTCAATCATGATCCTTTTCCCATGACGACGCTCAGGCAAAAACCAGCTGCTCTGGTAACCGGTGCGGCGAGCGGGATCGGCTGGGCCGCGGCGCTCGCGCTTGCGCGCGCGGGCTACGATGTGGCGGTCAACTACAGCCGCAGCGAGGCCGCGGCGAAAAGCGTCGCCGAGGAGATCGGAAAGATTGGCGTGCGCTCGATGCTGTGCAGGTGCGACGTCGCCGACGAGGCCGGCGTGCGCGCGATGCTGAAAGCGGTCGGAGAAAAATTCGGCCGGCTGGATGTACTTATCAACAATGCCGGCACGACCGCGGCGTGGAAGCCGAAGGACCTGGAAAGCCTCTCGCTCGAGGACTGGGACCGCGTGTTCGCGGTCAACGTGCGCGGATTGTTTCAGGTGACGCGCGCCGCCGTGCCGCTGCTGCGCGCAGCGAAAGGCTGCATCGTCAACACCGCCAGCATCGTCGGCCTGCGGCCCGGGCCGCAGCCGCTGCCTTATGCCGCCAGCAAGGCGGCGGTCGTGAATCTTACGAAGACGCTCGCCTACAACCTCGGCCCGGATATCCGGGTCAACGCGGTGGCCCCGGGCTGGATGGAAGGCGAGTGGATGCAGCGCATGCTGCAGGACAAGTACGAGGATCTCATGGGCAAGCGCGCGAAAGCGACGCCGCTCAAGCGCTGCGTCACCGCCGAGGATGTGGCCGAGACTATGATGTCGCTCATCCAGTCGAACCGCTTCGTCACCGGAGAGGTGATTGTCGTGGACGGCGGGTTTTCAAGCTCGACGTGACGGATGCCTTTGCCGTTCCGGACGCGGGACAGCCTTTCCTTGTCGCGGGACACGTATAATCAAGGAAGGCAGATTGAATTCCTGCGTAGCTGAATCTGGTGCCGAGGAAGGGACTCGAACCCCCACAGTGTTGCCACCGCTAGGACCTGAACCTAGTGCGTCTACCAATTCCGCCACCTCGGCGAACGGGCCGTGCCGTTCCGGTCCCCCGCCCGAGCGCGCGATTCTATAGGAACCCGTGATTTTGTCAATGAAGAAACCCCGTACGCCCGGCGTCAAGGACCCGCATCGCGAGCGCGAAGCGGAGCGCTACGAAAGTCCAATCGCGAGTCGAGAGTTCATTCTGCAGACGCTTGCTGAAGCCGGCGTGCCGCTCTCGGACAAGGAGCTCCTGCGCCGCACCGGCATCAAGCCGCGCGAGCGCGAAGCGTTTGAGCGCCGAATCGCCGCGATGGAGCGCGACGGCCAGATCCTGCGCAACCGCAAGGGCGCGATCCTCGCCGCGAGCAAGCTCGACCTCGTGGCCGGGCGCGTCGAAGGTCACCCCGACGGCTACGGCTTCGTCGTCCCGGAGAATGGATCGGACATCTATCTCGGCCCGCACGAGATGAAAAAGGTTCTTCACGGCGACCGCGTCATGGTGCGCGAGTCCGGAAGCGACCGCCGCGGGCGACGGGAAGGGACGATCGTCGAAGTGGTCGAGCGCGCCAACAGCCGCATTGTCGGCCGAC
>Ga0137463_1000137_pt1 | contig 27996 bp, 25 predicted proteins | sample EasRivERMGT800_2_FD_102333 | JGI IMG/M metagenome (GOLD analysis project Ga0137463, IMG submission 102333) | Soil microbial communities from meander-bound floodplain in the East River, Colorado, USA - East River MetaG ERMGT800_2 | ecosystem: Environmental > Terrestrial > Soil > Floodplain ...
ATCTTCAGCAGTAATTCTGAGCCGCCGACTTTGGATCGGAATAAAGTATGAGGCTTGCGAAAGGTTTCCATGGCGTCCGGCAGGCGGCGGCAAAAGAGGCATAAGGCACTGGCGGAATATGCGAAAAGTCAGCGCGGTCGATTATTGTTCCCACCTCTGACCGCCTCGGAAGTGGTAGGATAATATTCGTCGTAGTGGTACGATAATAAACATCGGTTCTCAGACTTTCTCGGGAGGGAAGGATGACCGAAGCGGCGCGCCGGGACACGCCGAAGCGTGAGGTCGCACTTATCGGCCGGAACGATTTTCAGAACAAGCTTCTGGCCCATCTGATCGCTGAGCGCGTCGGCTGCAGTTGCCTGGTTCGATCAATCGAGGACCTCAGCGGTCCATCCGTCGACGTGAACGTGCTTGCGCTGCTCGACGTTGAAGGCATCGCGGCACCAGACCTCAATGTGCGCTTGCAGGTCCTTGCCACGTGTGCGTCAGTCCGTAACATCGCGCTTATCAATGCCGATGAGGGCGTGAGCTTCGAGCAGATCGTTGCGTGCCCCGGAATCAAGGGCATCTTCTGCCGTGAGACTTCAGAGGAAAACTTTATTAAAGGCATCCTTGCGATTTTCAAGGGCGAGTGCTGGCTCCCAAGAAAAATGTTGTTTGCTCACTGGGAGCAAACCGGCGCACACAAGCGTCTTTTCCCTGCTGAGACGACTCTCCTGACCCGGAAGGAGATCGATACTCTCAAACTTCTCGTCGGCGGCCACAGCAATAATCACATTGCCCGCACGCTCAACGTGAGCCCGCATACAGTGAAGACGCACGTGTACAACCTGTTCCGCAAACTTCACGTGGGAAACAGGGTGCAGGCGGTCCATTGGGCATTGCAGAATATCGAGGGCGTGGAGCGGGAGTTCAGGTGACGATTCGTGACGCCGGGCCTGCACCCGATTTGACGCTGCGGTGCAGGCTGCATGAGCCCCGCGCGGGGTGCTACTTCGTGCTCTGCGGGACAGGCGCCTGCGGAGTGCCCGGGTCGGGCACGGGCAGCTGCTGCGAGATGGGCACCTGCTGGGTCCCGGGCGCGGCGCCCTGTTGCGGGATGGGAACTTGCTGGGCGGCCGGGTTGTAGAGGAATTTCCAATCCGAATATTTCGTGGCACCTTCGAACTCCTTGTTGGCGAAGGCGAAGCCGGCGACCTTGATCGGACTGCCCTCCGAGAGGCTGTAGACGCCCATGATCCCGCCCTCGGGGCCCTTCACCAGGCCCCATTCGCTTTTCCCGGTCATGGGATCGAAATAGAGCTTTCTCAGGTAGCGTTCGGTGCCGGGCTTGCGCGGGTCTTTCAAGAGGTCCTCGAGCGTCCCGGGAAACTGCCTCGGCCCGCTCACGTAGTACCTCTCGATCGCGCGCCGGTACTGGTTGCCCGCGTAGAGCAGCTCCACTTCCCTGTCCCGCGCGACCACGCTCTGCCAGACCTCTCCGGCGAGGGCGAGGCCCAGGCCCATGAAAGCGACCGCGAAGAGGACCGTCAGGTAGGTAAAGCCTGCTTGACGCGAATTCACGCTCACCACTCGGCGTAGATGCTTCCGTCGCTCGCCTTGCCCTGCGCGCCGCTTTTCACGTCGACCACGCCGCCTTTCTGCGGGTCCTCCGGGGAGACGACCACCCAGGTCGCGGCGCTCTCGGTGATGGGATCGACGGGTACCTTGCGCAGGTATTTCTCCGAGGCGAGCGCGTCCAGCGACTCCGGGTACTTGCCCTTGTCGCCGTAGTATTTCCCGATCGCGTCGCGCAGCTGGTACAGATCTTCCCGCAGCACCGCCTCTTTGGATCTTTCCAGGCTGCCGAAATAGCGCGGGACGGCGAGCGTAAGCAGGACGGCGATGATCGCCATCACCACCAGCAGCTCGATCAGCGTGAATCCGGGACGGGCGCGCACCGGCCTTACCAGTCCCGGTAGGGCTGGCCGTTGATGCCCTTGCCCTGTGCGACCGAGAAGACGTCGAACACATCGTCGCCTTCCTTGGGGTCGTCGGGCGGGCTCGCGTAGCTGCGCTTGCCCCAGGTCCCCGCGGCGGAAAGCGTCGGATCGGCGTTGAAGGGGTCGCGCGGGATGCGGCGCATGAAGTAGATCTTGTCCTTCTTCGGGCTCTTCAGGTCTTCGACGCCCTCGGCGAGGTCCTCGAGCTTCTTGGGATAGCCCGAGTCGCCCACCGATTTGCGGATTCGGCCCTCGTCCGATGCCTGCTTGTATGCGTCGACCGCCTCGCGGACCTGGCGCAGCGTGCGGCGCAGCTCCTGCTCCTTGGTGCGCTGCACGGCGAGCTCGCTCACGGGCAGCGCGACCGATGCGAGCAGCGCGACGATCGCCACGGTGATGACGAGCTCGATAAGGGTAAAGCCCCGGGCGGCGAATCCCACAGAGCGGCCGTCTGCCATGCGGCTCGAGGCTCCCAGCGCTACTGCTGCTGCACGCCGCCGAAAGGCACGATCGTGCCTCCGGGCGGCGCGGCCCCGGGCTGCGATTGCAACGGAACCGATGGCGCGGCGGGCTGGATCGGAGCGAATGAGGACGGCGAGGAGGCCGCCCCGAGCGGGCCGCCGCTCGATGAAGCTTCGGTGCCCGCGGCAAACTCGGTGGTGCGCGCGTCGGGCCGCACGATGGTCCGGATCAGCCTCGGGGTGATGAGGAGGACGATCTCGGTCTTGGCGATGGTGTCGCTCGTGGACGAGAACAGGCGCCCCAGAACCGGGAAATCGCCCAGGCCCGGAACGCGGGTGGCGTTGCGCTGGTCCTGGTCGTTGATGAGGCCGGCGAGGATCTGGGTTTCGCCGTCCTGCAGGCGCAACACCGTGCTGGTCTTGCGCGTGCCGATCTGGTAGACGAGCGTGCCCCCGCCAGGGGGCTGGATCGTATTGGTGATGCTGCTGACCTCGAGCCCGACCTTGATGCCGACATCGTCCTCGAGATAGACCAGGGGCTCGACCTCCAGCTGCAGACCCACGTCGAGGTAGCTCACCGACTGGGAAACGAAACCCCCTGCCACCGCCGAAGTGGTGGTGATCACCGGGACGCGGTCGCCGATATGGATTTTCGCCTTTTCCTTGTTCTTCACGCGGATGCGTGGATTGGCGAGCAGGTTGGTCCGGCTGTCGGTCTGCCTGAGCGAGAACAGAAACAGCGGATCGGTGAAGGTAAGGCGCACGAGGTTCTGGTCGCGCGAGCGCAATTCGGGCAGGGTGAGAGTCCCGGGCGTTCCGGCGGCCCCGGCGGCCGTGGCGCCGCCCACGAGGCTGACCGCCGCCGAGCCCGGGAAGCGAATGCCGAGCTCCAGCAGCCGGTTGTAGCCGATTTCGAGCACCTCGACTTCGAGCATCACCTCCGGCTCGGCGATGTCCTGAGCCGCTATCAGCTTCTCCGCGAGGCGGATGGCGTTCGGGGTGTCCTTCATCACCAGGAGGTTCAGTTTTTCGTCGATGAAGATGTCGCGCGTCTTGAGGATGGTGCGGATCAGGTTCGCCGTCTGCCTGACGTCCGCGTTGGCGATGTAAAAGCTCTTGACGACGAGATCCTGGTACTCGCGCAGCTTCTGCGGCGTGTTCGGGTAGATGAGCGCCGTGGTTTCGTTCAGGACTTTCTGCTCGAGCTGGTTGGTGGCGAGGATCAGCTTGATGACGTCCTCGACCTGTGCGTCGCGCACGACGATCGTGGTCCTCTGGTCGGCGCGAACGTCCTTGTCGAACAGGAAGTTGAGGCTCGCTGCGCGCGCGATCACGTCGAACACGGTGCGCAAGGGCACGTCCTTCAGCTCCAGGGAAATGGGCCTGGTGACCGAGCTCCTCAGCTGGAGCAGGGCGACCGCGGGCTTGGTCGTCTTCTCCTCGATCTGCCGCTGCAGCTGGCGCGCGTCGCGCTGAGCCGGGTTCTCCGCGAGCACCGTCGCGAGCAACTCGCGGGCGTCGCGGTATTTTTCCACCTTCACGAGCTTGTCCGCTTCGGCCACCAGCGCCCGATGGCGTCTGTCGAGGTCGACTTGCGCGAGACCCTGCGTGGCCCGCTCGTTGGCCGCGTCGTACTTGAGCACCCGGCGGTAGAGCTCCTCGGCCGCCTCGAACTGCGAGGCAGCCCGCAGCGAATCCGCCTGGACGAGCCACTGCGCGACGGCGAACGCGCGCACGCGGAAATACTCCGAGCGGTAGACGTGATTTTGAGGGTCTTCGCGCGTAGCTTTCTCGAACGCCGCGAGCGCCTCTTCCGTGCGGCCTTCGTTCAGCAGCGCTCGCGTGTCCTTGACGAGCGGGTCGGCGCAGGCTGCGACGAGCGCCAGGGCGAGCGCCGCACAAAATGTCTTCGAGGAGGGTTTCATGGGTTTTCGCCTTCGTTGGCCGGACGGAAATAGACGGTCATGCGTACCTGGGCTTCGAGCTGCGTATCGTCCGCTTTTTTGCGCTCGAAGCGCAGCGCGTCGAGCGACGCGATCGGCATGTTCTTGAGCGTGGCACCGACGAATTGCCGGATCTGGGGATAGGTGCCGCGGATGGGCAGCGTGATGCGGTAGAACACGATGCCGAAAGCGGGTTTCTCGAGGCGGTATTCGCCCTGCAGCAATTCGAGGTTCGCGGCGCGCGCGAGTGCGTACACCCGCTCGAGCTCGTCCGGAAGTTTTTCCAGCGGTGGAAACAGGCCGTAGAAACGGCGCAGTTCCTCCGCGCGGCCTTCGCTCGAAACGCTCTGGAAAGGAATGCGCGAGCGCAGCCGCTCGGCGACCGAGCGCTGTTCCTGCAGCTCGTTCTGCGCCGGGCGGATCGCAGATAAATAAAACGGGACGCAGAAAATCAGGACCCCGATGCCGAGCACTCCGGCGGAGCCGAGCGCGTGCAGCCATTCCTGGGCGCGCTTCACCGGGTGCTCCTGAACGTCGCCTGCACGCCGAACTGGATCGGGCGCGAGGGATCTTCGACCTGGACATGATGATTGACCAGATGTACTCCGGAAAGGACCCGGGTTTCGCCGAGCCGGCGCACATAGCTGAGCATGGCTTCCCGGTTCTTTGCCTCGGCCGTCAGGCGCAGGCTGCGCTGCTGGGTTTCCGGCTGCAGTTGCAGCACGGTCACCTCGCTGCTCGAGGCCTTCTCGACCGCCTCTATTATCTGCGCCCAAGGAAGGGTGAGCTGCCGCACCACCGCATCGTTGATCTTCGCTTCCTCGTCCAGCCGTTCCTTGGACACCGCGCGCTGCGGGCGCCGGTCGGAGTTGAGCAGGCCTTGCGCCGCATCGAGCGCTGCGAGCTCGTGCCGGGCGCCGCGATAGCGTAAAACCATGTCGCCGGCGACCACGACGGCGAGGATCAGCACCGACGCGCCTATCCACCACGGGCGCCGCGGGGGTGCGACGTAATCGAGCTCGATTCGATGCGCGCTCATAGTGCGCAAAGCGCCATGGCAAACGCTTCCAACTCCGGGGGAGCCAGGCCCTCCGCCGGGGCGAGCGCAAGGTTCCTAAAAGTCCACCCCAGAGCTTCGGTCGAAGGGGTTTCCCGGCTCCGGGGCGCGTGGACATAGACGTCCTCGGAGGCCCCCTCTCCGCCGACCCGGTGCCGCTCGCGATCGAGCAGCCCCGCCCATTGGCTCGGCTCCTCGAAGTTTCCCCGGGTATTGCGCACGGACGACCATCGGCTGTCTTCGAGCCGGGCCAGGCAGGCGCGCTGCGGCTCGACGAGCAGAAACCACGCGCGCTCGCCCTCGACCTGCTTGCGCCACCGGTTGAAGGCCGACATCAGGTAGGGTTGGACCGATACGAGCTTCGCCCGGGCACCGGCCGGAAACGCGGCGTGCACGGCCTGCATGAGCGACGAGTCGATGGCGCTCGCAATGCGCGTCGAGCCGGTCGGGGCGGGGCTGAGCCGCACTTCCCAGGCCTTGCTCCGCTCGCCGTGGACCTTGGCAAAGCAGTACCGGACGAACGCAGTTTCCTCCTCGGCGTTTCCCAGGCCCGGGCTCCAGGGGACCAGGATAAAGCGCGCAAAGTGATTGGAGAGCACGACGGTGATCTCCGAATTCGCGTTTGTCGTCTCTTCGGGGAGCTGACCCAGAGCCGCCACCGCGCCCTGCCAGGGCGCGGTGCCGGGCCCCGGGTCGCAGGCGATCATGCTCTTCGCGCTCACGCGGGGGCGAACCCCGCCCGAAATCCGCAGGAGCGCGAGCGAATCCGGCGCGAGCGCGATCAGGACCCGGTCGCTAAACAAACGTAACACGGTTGATCTCTTCCAACGTGGATTCACCCTTCTTCACGGCCTCGAACGCCGCATCGCGCAGGAACCGCGTGCCGCTCGTCCGGGCGGCCTCCTTCAACTGGCGCACCGGGGCGCGGGCGGTGATCAGCTCGCGCAGCTCGTCATTGAGGATCATGAGCTCGGCTATCGCCTTGCGTCCCTTGTAGCCGGAGCCGCGGCATTCACGGCAGCCTCGCCCGATGCGAAAGCGGAACGAGGCCGCCTGCGCCTCGGTGAGGCCGGACTCCTTGAGGAGCGCCGCGTCGGGCTTGGAGTCCTCGCCGCAGTGCGGGCAGACCAGGCGCAACAGGCGCTGCGCCAGGATCGCGTTCAGCGCGGAGACGAAGCTGAACAGATCGACGTTCATGTGCATGAAGCGACCGATCACGTCGAATACGTTGTTCGCGTGGACGGTCGTGAACACGAGGTGCCCGGTGAGCGCCGATTGCACAGCGATGTTGGCCGTTTCCGGGTCGCGTATCTCGCCCACCATGATCTTGTCCGGATCGTGCCGCAGGATCGAGCGCAGGCCGCGCGCGAAGGTGAGCCCTTTTTTCTCGTTGACCGGGATCTGCAGCACGCCTGCGAGCTGGTATTCCACCGGATCCTCGATCGTGACGATCTTGTCCTGGCCGTTGTTGATCTCGGTGATGGCCGCGTAGAGCGTGGTGGTCTTGCCGCTGCCGGTGGGCCCGGTGACGAGCAGCATGCCGTAGGGCTCGTGCGACAGGCGCCGCAGCGCCCGGATGTCGTCCGGCTCGAACCCGAGGCTGTCCAGGGAGAGCTGCTGCTGCGTGCTCTCGTAGAGCGACTGCTTGTCGAGCACGCGCAGCACCGCATCTTCGCCGAAAATGTTCGGCATGATCGAGACGCGGAAATCGACCGCCCGCCCGCGATCGAGCGCCTTGAAACGCCCATCCTGGGGGACGCGCCGCTCGGTGATGTCGAGCTCGGAAAGCACCTTCACGCGGGAGATCGCCTGCTCGGCCTGCTTGGTGTCCTGGATGAACTTGATCTGCGAGAGGATGCCGTCGATGCGGAACTTGATCACCAGCCCCGCGGCGATCGTTTCCATGTGAATGTCGCTCGCGCCTATCATCAGCGCGTCGCGCAGGGTGGAGCGCACCAGCCGCACGACCTCGCTCGACTCGTCGCTGATCGCCTTGAGCGAGAGATCCTCGATGCCGCGCGTCTCGTCGCTGGCGACGATGACCCCGGCGCGCACCGTGTCGAGCGCGCGCAGAGTCTCCTCGTGGCTCGCGATAAACGCCACCAGGTCGCCCCGGTGCACCAGGCGCCAGGAGAAATCCTGGGGAATGCGTTCCTCCGCCCAGGCCTGCTGCTCCCCGGAAAAGGGGTCGTCGGTCACCAGCCACAGCGCGCCAGCTTCGCTCCGCACGAGTGCGCAGCCGTGCTGCGAGCCCTCGCTGAAGGGCAGCACCTCGAAGGCCGGCGCGGCAGCGCGCAACTCCTCCATGCGCATGACCTGGATCTTGAGCGTCGCGCCGAGGCGGGCGACGAAGGCGTCCGGATCGAGCCCGAGCTTCGCCTCGAGGATTTCGACGAGCCGCCGCCGCGCGGCGGCGGCGGCGGTGCGCGCCTCCTCGATTTCGCCCGAGCTGATCGACTTGGCCTCGGCGAGACTCACTTCAGGCTCCCGGCAAGCTCGAAGATCGGCATGTACATGAGAATGACGATCGCGCCGATTACCAGGCCGATCGCCGCCATTAAAAGGGGCTCGAACAGCCGCACGAACCAGTCGATCCAGCGCGAGATTTCCTCGTCGTGAAACTCCGCGATCCTCTCCATCATCTCGCCCATGTTGCCGCTTTTCTCGCCGACGGCGAGCATCCGCAGGGCAATGGTCGTGGTGAGGCCGTTGGTTTCCATCGACTCGGACACGGGGCGGCCTTCGCGGACCGCCCGGCTCGCCGCCGCCAACCGCGCGCGCAACAGCGGATGGAGCAGCTCCGCGCCCATCTGGAGCGCGGTCGGGAGCGGCGTGCCGCCTCGCAGCAGCATGCCGATGGTGCGGTAGAAACGCGCAAGCTGGTACAGCTTCAAGCGCTCGCCGATCGCGGGCAGTTTCCAGAGCGCGTTATCGATACGGGCCTTGACTTGAGCGTTCCGGAGCGCGTACACCGCCGCGATCGCGAGGCCGGCGAGCACGCCTATCACGAGACCCCCGTGACCTTCCACCAGCTGGCCCCATGAGAGCAGCAGCTTCGAGAAGAACGGGAGATCGACACTGCGCTCCTCGTAGATCCGGCTGAAGCGCGGCACGACGTAGAGCAGCAGGAACAGGCTCACCAGGCCCCCCACGCCGACAAGAAGCGCCGGGTAGATGGCTGCATTGACCAGGCGTTTGCGGATCGCTTCGAGCTGGTTCTGATAGGCGACGTAGCGCCCGAGCGCGGGAGCGAGGTCGCTCGTCTTTTCGCTTGCCTGCACGGTGGAGACGTACAGAGGCGGGAAGGCCAGAGGAAACTGCTGGAGCGCCGAAGAGAGGGTATTCCCTTGGCGCAGGATCGCGCCGACGCGCTCGAGCAGGGCGCGGAATTCACTGCGGCGCTCGCGCTCGGCCAGCGTTTCGATGGATTCGACCAGGGGAAGCCCCGCGTTCAGCAAGACGAGCAACTCCTGGCTGAACAGCACCAGCGGAAAACGCGCCTGTCTGCCGCGCCAGGGCGCGCCGATGCCCCCCCGCGCGCGCACGCCGAGCACGGTGTAGCCGCGGCTCTCGGCCTGCTGGACGGCGCTCGCCTGATCGAGCCCGTGCAGGTCGAGCGACTCGACTCTTCCTTCCGGGCTGACCGCTTTGAGCTCGAAACGCATTGTCGAGGCGCCGATCTAGTGGTTGGAGATGTCGGCGTTCTCGCCGGTTCCCCCCGGCTGGCCGTCCTTGCCGTAGGAAATGATGTCGTAGTCGCCGCGCTCGCCGGGATATTTGTACACATAGGCCTTGTCCCAGGGATCGAGCGGCACATCCTTCCTGAGGTAGGGTCCGTTCCACTTGGGCTCGTTCTGGGGCCGGTTGACCAAAGCCGCGAGTCCAAGCTCGGTGGCCGGATAGTGGCCGGTGTCGAGCCGGTATTGGTCCAGCGCTTTTTCGAGCGCGTCTATCTGGGCCTTGGCCGTGGTGACCTGCGATTTGCCGACCTGCCCGAAATAACGTGGCGCGACGTATCCGACCAGGAGTCCGATGATGGCGACAACCACCAGCAGCTCCAGAAGGGTGAAGCCATGAGAGCGCGAGCAAGAAGCTGAATTCATCGTTTGGAGCACGCGAGCGGTATCACATTCAGACGTTGCAGCTTACTCTACATAGTTAGTGTTATATCGCAAGCTGGGTCCGGGCGAGTGGGGGCTCGCGGGCCGGGCGGGGAGATTTTGCATATGAATACAAGAGGGTAAATGCACACTAGGCGGCTCGCGGCGCCCAGCCCCCGCTCGCGAACCCGCCTATTGCTGTCCTGCGGGAAAAACAGTCGCGACGACGTTCCGCTTCGGTTGCGCGGCCGAAATCTTGACCGGGTTGGCGGGTTTGCGTGCCTTGGCGGGCGCGCGATAGATGATGAGCCTCTGGCCGGTGGTGAGCACGCCGACATGGTTCCAACGGAGCACGCTGTCGGTGCTCACGCGGTAGCGCCTCGAAATTCCGTAGAGAGTCTCGCCTTTCTTCACGATGTGCACCATCCCGCCTCTGCGCGAGGCACTCCGGACCGGCGGACGAAACACGGCGGGCAGGGGCTCCGCGCCGACACCCGATCCCGTGAGGGGCAGCAGCAGCTGGAAGCCCGGGCCGACCTTCGTGCGCGCGGTGATGCCATTGGCGAGCTTGAGCTTGGAGAGCGCGATGGCGTGTTTCGCGGCGAGGCGGTCGAGGCTGTCGCCCCTCTTCATGACGTACGACTGCCAGGAGGTGAGCGGCTGGTCGTAGGCGTCGAGGTTCCTCCGGAACGTGTCCACGCGGTCCGCGGGCAGCACCAGCGTTTGCGTGTGCGGCCCCGAGATCATGGGGCGATTGAGCGCGGGGTTGAGCGCGATCAGTTCGTCCACCGACATCTCCGCGAACGTCGCCGCGAGCCGGATATCGATGGCGCTGGGCGTGGGAACGACGACGAAGTAGGGCTCGTTCGGGATCGGTTCGAAGGCCGCGCCGAAGGCCTCCGGAGTCGAGATGATGTTTTTCAACGCCTGCAGCTTGGGCACGTAGCCGCGCGTCTCTGGGGGCATCTTCAGGCTCAGGTAATCGGTCGGCAGGCCCTTGACCCGGTTTCTTTCGATTGCGCGCGCCACGCCATTTTCCCCGAAATTGTAGGAGGCGAGCGCCAGGTGCCAGTCGCCGTGCAGCTCGTACAGCGCCTGCAGATAGTCGAGCGCGGCGTTGGTGGAGGCGACCACGTCGCGGCGCGCGTCGGCCCACCAGTTCTGGTTGAGCTTGAAGGTCTTGCCGGTCGAGGGAATGAATTGCCACAGGCCCGAGGCGTGCGAGCGCGAATACGCCATGGGATTGAACGCGCTCTCGACCATCGGCAAGAGCGCGATCTCGGTGGGCATGCCGCGCTTTTCCACCTCTTCGACGATGTAGTAGAGGTAGAGCTTGCTGCGCTCGACCATGCGTTTCAGATATTCCGGCTGGCTCGCGTACCAGCGCTCGCGAACGCCGACGAGCGGGCTCTCCAGATCGGCCATCGCGAAACCGTCGCGGATGCGGTCCCAGAGATCGTCCGCGGGACGGGCCAGATCGATTGCGTGCAGAGGCTCGAGATCCTTCGTTTTCTGCGGCTTGGCCGGCGGCAGGAGGGCGACGGCGGGTGTGGAATTGGCCGCGGGCGCGGGCTGCACGGCCGGGGTGGCGATAGCGGCAGGGGCGGCAGCGGTGGCGCGCTCGGCGTCCGCACTCGGCGCGGGCTGCCCCGCAGGTGCGGAACCCGCGGCTGCTGCAGTCGGGAGCGTTTTTTCGTCAGCGGGCGGGCTGGAATCGGTATCCGAAGGGATGTGCGAGCATGCGGCGGCCAGCACGCATATTGCCGATGCCGCGAGCAGGCCAGTTAGCTTTTCAGTCAATGGCTTAGCCTTTCGTCCGCAAAAGCCGCGATGGTACCCATGGTTTCCGTGTGGGTCAAGCAAGTGGGCGATTCAGAAGCATTTTTCGCAGACCCTGAGTCCGATTAACGCACCACCGCGCGAACGGTGTCAGCTCATTCAGAATTGGTTCTTCCATTGGCGCAGCGCGGCGAATACACCGGCTGGATCGCTGACGCGCCTGCCCAGATACTTGTTCGCGGATTCGATGACCGCGGGCCGCTTCACGCGCAAGAATGGGTTGGTCGCCTTTTCGCGTCCTATCGTCGTAGGCAGCGTCGGCAGGTTGTCGCGCCTTGCCTGAGCGTCGCTCATCTCGCGCTCCAGCAGCGCGGGATTGTCCGGCTCGACGGCCTTGGCGAAACCGATGTTCGCCAGGGTGTACTCGTGCCCGCAATACACGAGCGTGTCCTCGGGGAGCGCCGCGAGCTTCTCGAGCGATGCGTAGAGCTGCTGCGGCGTGCCTTCGAATACGCGCCCGCACCCGCAGGCGAACAGCGTATCGCCACAGAACAGCATGTTTGAACCATAATAGGCAATGTGCGCGCGCGTGTGCCCGGGGATGTCGAGCACCTCGAACGACACGCCCAGTTGTTCGACGGCGATTCTGTCTCCTCCGCCGACAGGATGCGTAAGCGTCGTGATCGGCTCGCCGCGCGGCCCGTATACCGGAACCGAGTGAGTTTCCCGAAGCTCCGCGATGCCTCCGACATGATCCTGATGATGATGGGTGGCAAGGATCGCGACCAGCTGCAGCTTTTCGGCCGCGAGATAATCCAGCACCGGCTGGGCCTCGCCCGGGTCGACTACCGCCGCGCAGCGCGCATTACGCAAGGTCCAGACGTAGTTGTCCCTGAAAGCGCGCAAGGGGATGACTTTGAATTCGCTCTGGGGCATATTCCTGCTCGGGGGCGCAGACGCGCCCGAATCCATTGCAATCCCTTGTGTCGCAAGTCTCTCAAAACTCAATGCTAGCCGATTGGTTCGAGACTCCCAAGGGTTCCTATGTGCTCGCCTGGGAGCGCGGGCAATTCGACGCGGCGGTCGAGGATGTGTTCGGCTACAACGCGGTGCAGCTCGGGCTTCCGGGCCTGGACTTCCTGCGCGAGTCGCGCATCCCGCTCAAGGTCCGCGCCGGGCTCGAACCGGGCTGCGGCCTGCGCTCGGAGCCGGTGCAACTGCCGCTCGCCTCGCAAAGCATCGACCTGCTGGCCCTGCCGCACGTGCTGGAATTCAGCGCTCAACCTCACGCGATCCTGCGCGAGGCCGAGCGCGTGCTCATGCCCGAAGGCAGCATCGTCATTTCCGGATTCAATCCCCTGTCGCTGTGGGGCGCGGCGCGCGCGCTCGGCAGGGAGCGAAGGCAGGTTCCCGGGTGCGGGAGGTTCATCGGCCTGCTGCGGTTGAAGGACTGGCTCGCGCTCCTCGGCTTCGAGCTCACCGGCGGACGTTTCGGCTGTTACGCCCCGCCCTTTTCTCAAGGGCGCTGGCTCGAGCGTTTCGGCTTCATGGAGAAGGCGGGCGACCGCTGGTGGCCGATCTGCGGCGCCGTCTATGTGGTTCGCGCGATCAAGCGCAACGTGGGCATGCGGCTGGTCCTGCCGGAATGGCGCGACAAGCGCGCCGCGAAGAAAGCCCTGGCCCCGGTGACGCAGAGGCAAAACGGACTGCATGTCGAAAAACGCGAGCAACGCTAGCGTCGGGTTGGTGCGCATCTATACCGACGGGGCCTGCAAGGGCAACCCCGGGCCGGGAGGCTGGGGCGCGATCTTGCAAGTGGACGGTGAGGAAAGGGAGCTGTTCGGCGGCGAGCCGCAGACGACCAACAATCGCATGGAGCTCACCGCGGTCATCCGCGCTCTGGAAGCGCTCAAGCCGCCGTGTTGGGTCGAGGTCTACACCGATTCGCAGTACGTGCAGAAGGGCATCAGCGAATGGCTGCCGGAGTGGAAGCGCCGCGGCTGGCGCACTGCCGACAAGAAGCCGGTGAAGAACGTGGACCTGTGGCAGGAGCTCGATCGTCTCGCCGGTGCGCACCGCATCGCCTGGCGCTGGGTCAAGGGCCACGCCGGGCATCCGGAAAACGAGCGCGCGGATGCGCTCGCGAACCGCGGCGTGGAAGAATTGTCGTCCTGAGTCCTACTTCAAGCTCAGCTGTTCCGCCGACCAGCCCCCGCCGAGCGCTTTCATCAAGTCCACGGACGCGGAGAGCAGAGACTGCCGGTTGCGCAGCGCCGCGAGCTCGGTGGTGTTGGCCGTGCGTTGCGCATCCAGCACTTCCAGGAACGGAGAATAGCCGGCTTCATAGCGCAGGCGCGATAGGCGCAGAGCCCTGCGCGCCGCGGCCACGCTCACCTGGTAGTCTTCCTCCGACGAGGAGGTCAGGCGCACGGTGGCGAGCGCGTCGGCGACTTCGCGAAATCCGGTCTCGACCGCCTTCTGGTAGCCGGCGACGGCCTGGCGCTGGCGCGCGATCGCAGCGTCGGTGAGCGCGCGATAGCGTCCGGCATCGAATAGCGGCAGGTTCAGCCCGAATCCGACCGACCAGATCTCCGAGCCCCGGTTGTTGAGAAGGGTCGAGAGCGTTGCGCTTTCTCCGCCTGCGAATCCGGTCAGCGAGATCGTCGGGAACATCGCCGCCTTGGCGACGCCGATCTGCGCATTGGCCGAGACGAGCTGTTGCTCGGCCTGCTGGATGTCCGGGCGGCGCCCGAGCAGGGTGGAAGGCAGGCCCGCTGGGGGAAGGGGAGGCATCGGCAACGTTCGCAGATCCCCGATCGCCACAACCAGGTCGAGCCTGCCGGCGAGCGTGGCGAGCTGGTGCTCGATAAGGGCGCGCTGCCGCTGGAGATCCTTCAGCTGCGTCGCGATGTCCGCCCGCGCGCCCTCGGCTTGGGCAACCTCCAGCTCCGAGGCGACACCCCCTTTGGCGCGAGCGCGCACGTAGGAAAGCGCATCTTCGCGGGTGGCCATGGTTTCGCGGGTGACGATGAGCTGCGCGTCGAGCGCGCGCAGCGCGAAATAGGCCTGCGCGGTGAGGCCCTCGAGGGTGAGGGCGACGACGTCCCCGGCGTAGCGCGTGGCGAGCATCTGCGCGCGCACCGCTTCGACGCTGCGGCGCAAGCGGCCCCAGAAATCCAGCTCGAATGAAGTGGAAAGGGCGAGGCGCACGTCGTTGCGCACCGCCGGAACCCCGGGCGGCGGAGGCAGGGCCGTGGTCGTGCTGAAGCGCGTGCGGTTCGCGTTGCCTCCCAGATCGATTTCTGGCAGGAAGGCCGCGCTCGCCGCGCGCAAATTCGCGTCAGCCTCTTCGATGCGTGCCACGGCGAGCCGGATGTCCGCGTTGCGCTCCAGAGTGGACGCGACCAGCTCGTTGAGCGTCGGGTCGCCGTAGAGCTTCCACCAGTCCGAAGGCACGGGGAGCGCCGTCCCGACATCAGGCTCCGCGTAGGCCTTGGGAAGATCCAAGGCAGGCCGTTCGTAGTCTGGCCCGAGCATGCAGCCGCCGAGCAGGAGCACGCCTGCAAGAACCGGAATGCGAATGTTCATGCGTTGCTGCTTTCTCCAACCCGCGCCGCGGCCTGCCGCGCCTTGCGGCCCGTGAGGAAAATGTAGAACAAGGGCACGAACAGCGTCGCGACGAAAGTGGCTGCGAGCATGCCGCCCTCCACCCCGGTGCCCATGGAGCGGCGCGCGGCGGCGCCCGCGCCCGAGGCGATCGCCAGGGGCAGCACGCCCAGCACGAAGGCGAGCGAAGTCATCACGATCGGCCGGAAGCGCTGGCGCGCCGCGGTGACCGCGGCGTCGAACGCGGACATCCCCTTCGCGGCGTTCTGCGCGGCGAACTCGACGATGAGGATCGCGTTCTTCGCGGCGAGCCCGATCAGTGTCACGAGGCCTATCTGGAAGTAGATGTCGTTGCTCATGCCGCGGACGAGCACCGCGAGGAGCGCGCCGAGCATGGCGAAGGGCACCGAGAGCAACACCGCCACGGGCAGCGACCAGCGCTCGTAGTTGGCCGACAGGATCAGGAACACCATGACCAGCGCAAAGCAGAACGCGATGATCGCGGCCTTGCCGGCGCGCTTTTCCTGGAAAGCCTGGCCTATCCATTCGAGGAAATAGCCATCGGGCAGAGCCTCGCGCGCGACCTGCTCGACGGCCGCGATACCTTGGCCGGAACTGACGCCGGGCACGGTGGCCGCCAGCACCTTGGCCGCGACGAACCCGTTGAAGCGGTCGATTTGGTCGGGTCCGACGATCGGCTGGATCTGCAGCATGCTCTTCAGCGGCAGCATCTCCCCGGTGGTGGCCGAGCGCACGTACACGTTGCCGAGGTCCTCCGGGCGCACGCGGAACTGCGGCTCAGCCTGCATCTGGACGCGGTAGGTTCGCCCGAACTTGTTGAAGTCGTTGATGTAGAGCGCGCCCATGGTGCTCTGCAGCGCGTCGAAGATGTCCGAGATCGGCACGCCGAGCGAGAGCGCTTTCTCGCGATCCACTTCGACGAAGAGTTGCGGCACGCTGGCGCGGAAAAAACTGTTGGTGGCCGTAAGATCGGGGCGTTTCCTCAGTTCGCCGAGAAACTGCTGCACCGTTTCAGCGAGCTTTTTCGCGTCGGCATTGGCGCGGCTCTGGAGGAACATCTCCATGCCTCCCGCGGTGCCGAGGCCCCGGATCGGCACCGGGTTGAAGGCGAAGACCAGGCCCTCGCTCACCGCCGCACCCTTGGCCCCGACGAACTTGACGATGTCCTCGGCGCTGGCCCTGCGCTCGTCCCAGGGTTTCAAGGTGATGAAGAGCGTCGCCGAGCTGGTTTTGTTGCCGCCGCCGATCAGGTCGAAACCGTTGATCATGAAGACGTGCTCGACCGCCGGGTGCTCGGTGAGAATCTTCTGCATCGCAGAGCCGACTTTGCCGGTGCGCGAGAGCGTCGCTCCGTCGGGCAGGACGACGGCTCCGAACAGGTAGCCCTGGTCTTCCGGCGGCACCAGGCTGCCGGGGACGAGCCTGAGCAGCCAGCCGGTGCAGGCGATGACCAGCGCAAAGATCCCGAGCGCGATCAAGGCGTGGTTCGCGACCCAGCGCACGCCGTTTGTATACAGGGAGACGAGCCAGGCGAAACCCTGGTTGAACGGCCTGAAAATCCGCGATTCCTCGTGAGAGGGTTTCAGCAGCAGGGCGCACAGGGCGGGCGTGAGCGTCAGCGCCACCACGCCGGAGATGACGACCGCGGTGGTGACGGTGACGGCGAACTGCTGATAGAGCCGGCCGGCGAGGCCGCCGAGAAACGCCACCGGGACGAACACCGAACACAGCACCAGCTCGATGGCGATGATGGCGCCGGTCACCTCGCGCATGGACTCGATCGCGGCCTCCCTGGGCGATAGGCCCTTGTCGGCCATGAGCCGCTCGACGTTCTCCAGCACGACGATGGCGTCGTCCACGACGATGCCCGTGGCGAGCACGATCGCGAACAGGGTCAGCGTATTGATCGAGAACCCGAACGCGTACAGCCCCGCGAAGGATCCGATGAGCGAAATGGGGACGGCGATAAAGGGAATAAGCGTGGCGCGCCAGCTCTGCAGGAAGATGAACACCACCGCGAGCACCAGGAGCGCCGCGATGAACAGGGTGTGGATCACCTCCTTGATCGAGGCCTGCACGAAGCGGGTGGTGTCGAAGGGGATCATGTAGCTCACGCCGGCCGGGAAGCTCTTGGCGATCTCGTCCATGGTCTTGCGCACCGAGGTCGCGACGTTGAGCGCGTTGGCGCCCGACTGCAGGAAGACGGCGGTGCCGATGGTCGGCCTGCCGTCCACGGTGGTGTAGGCGTCGTAGCTGATCGCACCGAGCTCGATGCGCGCGATGTCCTTCACGCGCAGCACGCCGCCGGGACCGCTCGAGCGCAGGACGATGTTGCCGAATTCCTCCGGCTGGATCAGGCGCCCCTGGGCGGTCACGGTGTAGATCAGCGCCTGGTCGCCCGGAGCCGGGTCCTGGCCGATCTTGCCGGCCGCGTACTGGTTGCTCTGTGCGCGGATGGCTCCGGCGACATCGGTGGCGGTGATGCCGAGCTGCGCCATCTTGTCCGGACGCAGCCAGATCCTCATCGAGTAGTCGCGGGCGCCGAAGATGGTGGCGTCGGCGACGCCCGGGACGCGCTTCAGGACGTCGAGCGCGTTGATCGTCATGAAGTTCGAGAGGTACAGCGTGTCGAAGCGCGGATCGGTCGAAGTCACGGCGACGAAGAGCAGGATGTCGACCGAGCGCTTCTGTACCACCACACCGGTGCGTTTGACGTCATCGGGCAGCCGTGGCAGAGCGATCTGCACGCGGTTGTTTACCTGGATCGTGGCGTTGTTGACGTCGGTCCCGACCTCGAAGGTGCAGGTGATCGTCAGCGTGCCGTTGGAGGATGAGGTGGACTGGAAGTAGAGCAGGCCCTCGACCCCGGAGAGCTGCTCCTCGATCGGCGCGGCGACGGTGCGCGAGAGCGTCTCTGCGCTCGCGCCGGGCAGCGCGGCGGTGATCGTCACGGTCGGCGGCGCGATCTCCGGGTACTGCGCGACGGGCAATACTTGGAAGGCGACCAGTCCGGCGAGCGTGATGATGATCGCGATGACCGACGCGAAGATCGGCCGCTCGATGAAAAACCGCGACATGGCGGCCTTACTTTGCGGCCGGAGCCGCCGCGGCCTTGGCTTCCGCCGCAGCTTGCGGACTCACCACGGCGCCCGGACGAACCTTGAGCAGGTTGTCGAGAATGACCCGGTCGCCGGGATTGAGCCCGCCGAGGATCATCCAATCCGCGCCGACCCATTCGCCCACCTGGACCGGGCGGGACGCGGCCTTGTTTTCCTTGTCGAGCGTGAACACGAGAAACGTCTTCTCGGTCTGGATGACCGCCGTCTGGGGCACGAGGAACACGTTGTCGCGCTCGCCCGCCGCCACCCGGACCCTCACGAATTGGCCGGGCAGGAGGCGCACGCCCGGGTTGCCGAATTCCGCGCGCAACTCCTGCGTGGCGAGCCTGGGGTCGATTTGGGTCGCGGCGAAATTGAGCCGGCCCTTCAGCGGGTAGGGCGAGCCGTCGGGGAGTGCGAGGCGCACCTCCGCGGACTTGATGCGGTCGAGCCTCTTGTCGGGGAGCTTCGCGAGATCCGACTCCGAAAGGCTGAAGCGGACCCAGATCGGGTCCACCTGATTCATGGTCGTGAGCAGGCTGCTGTCCTGTCCCGCGGTCACCAGGCTGCCCTCGGAACGGGCCATGCGTCCCGCGACACCCGAGACCGGTGCGGTCACCCGCGTATAGGACAGGTTGAGCTCGGCCTGGCGCAGATTAGCCTCGGCGGCCTGCAGCGTCGCGTCCGAGAGCTTTTGCGCCGAGATCGCATCGTCGAACTCTTTCTGGCTGATCGCCTTTTCTTCGGCGAGGGTCTTGAGCCGCGCGGCCTCGCGCCGCGTCTGTTCCTGGCGCGCGCGTTCCTGCGCCATCTGCGCGTTGGCCTGAGCGAGGGCGATCTGGTAGGGGACAGGGTCGATCTGGAAGAGCGGGGCGCCCTCGCGCGCGAAATCCCCTTCGTTGTAGAGGCGCTTGAGCAGGATTCCGGAAACGCGCGCCCGCACTTCGACCTCCTTGGACCCTTGCACCTGGCCGACGGCCTCAAGAACGATCGGCACGCGTTGCGGCGCCACCTGGAGCACTCTGGCCGGTATGCCGGCCGCAGCCGGATTGGAAGCGGGGGTGTTGGCCCCGCCCTGCTCGCATCCCGCGAGCAGGGCCGCGGCGAGCAATGCGGCAAATGCCGCAAGCGATGGGACCAGGCTGTAACCGCCGAGAAACTCCGGCCGAGGGTGAGCGAACGCCATGCGGGGGTATCTTTTCTTGTCGAGTTTGATTCGAGCCCATCATTCTAATATACAATCACGAATGTATGTCAACGACGCCCCATCTCCGACTTGCGTAGAACAAAAAAGGAATCCGAGCGCACACGCCAGGACATCCTGGCCGCGGCGCGCAAGGTTTTCGCCCGTCAGGGAGTGACCCGCACGACGTTCGAGGAGATCGCCGCCTCGGCCGGAGTCACGCGCGGGGCGATCTACTGGCATTTCGCCGACAAGACGGAGCTGTTCTTCGCGATGCGCGAACAGGTAGCCGTGCCCATGATCGACCAGATCGATCTCGCGCTGTTGCACTCCGACGGGTCCGACCCGCTGGCGGGGGTCGAGCGCTTCTTGCGCGGCATTCTGCGGGCGCTCGAAAGCGACCCGGCGGCGCGCCGGACATTCCAGATCATGGGCTTCAAATGCGAATACGTCGGCGAGCTCGAGCGCGAGCTCGGGTTGCAGCGCCTGCGTTGCTCCGAGCTCGTCTCCAAGCTCAAGCAGACCTATGGGCGGGCGCGGCGCGCCGGACAGTTGCGGGCCGGACTGCGTCCGTCGATGGCTGCGCTCGAGACCTGCAGTTTCGTGATCGGCCTGACGCGGCTGTGGCTGCTCGACGCGAGAGGCTCGCTTTTGCGCCGGGTCGCTCGCCGGCTGATCTCCGCTCACGTTACCGGGCACCGGCGCGGCGGCAAGGCGAGGAATCTGCGATACCTTTGATTTATTTCCACAGGAACGCTACTCTCACCGGGCAGGGCCGCGGGCTGCGGCCGGGAGAGGCTGGACCGCCGATGCGAAGAGTCGTCCTGGACACCGAAACCACCGGCCTCAACGCGGGCCTGGGCGACCGGATCATCGAATTGGGCTGTATCGAGGTCCTGAGCCGGCGCGTCACGGGAAACCACTTCCACCGCTACATCAACCCCGAGCGCGAAAGCGAAGTGGGTGCGCTCAAGGTGCACGGCATCACCCACGAGTTCCTCCAGGACAAACCCAGGTTTCGCGAGATCGCTGCGGAATTCCTCGACTACATTCAGGGCGCGGAGCTGGTGATCCACAACGCCGCCTTCGACCTGGAGTTCCTGAATCTGGAGTTGGGAAGGCTCGAGCTGGCGCCGATCGAAGCGCATTGCTCGGGTATCGTCGATTCGCTGAAGCTTGCGCGCGAGCTGCATCCGGGCAAGAAAAACTCCCTCGACGCTCTGTGCGAGCGCTACCAGGTCGATCACGCTCACCGCAGCTTCCACGGCGCGCTGCTCGATGCGTCGCTCCTCGCCGAGGTCTACCTGGCGATGACTCGCGGGCAGGACAGCCTCGCGATCGAGCTCGATCGCCCGCGCCCTGCCGCGGGGATGCCCGTGGTCCAGGGTGAAAGGCCGCAGCTCCTGGTCATGCTGCCGAGCGAGGAGGAGCTCCTCGAGCACGCGCGCCTGCTCGCCGACATCGAGGCCGAGAACAAGGCGCAATGCGTGTGGCGCCGCTTCGAGGCCGCCGTGGAACTGCGCTGACCGGCTGTGCGAAAATGAGCCGCGAAGCATCCCTGGGGCGATCGGCGATGTCAGGCGCAGGCAAGGCCAATCCTTACGAGCTCGATCTCGGCAAGAACCCGGCGAACTACGCACCCCTGACGCCGCTGGGATTCATCGAGCGCGCCGCTTACGTCTATCCAAATCGCACTGCGGTCATCCACGGGGCGCGCCGCGGCACGTGGGCCGAGACCTATGCGCGTTGCCGGCGGCTCGCCTCCGCGCTCGCACGCCGGGGAACCGGCGTCGGCGACACCGTGGCGGCGATGCTCGCGAATACGCCGGAAATGCTCGAGTGCCACTTCGGCGTTCCCATGGCGGGCGCGGTCCTCAACACGCTGAACACGCGCCTCGACGCCGAGGCGATCGCCTTCATGCTCGAGCACGGCGGGGCCAAGGTCCTGATCGCCGACCGCGAGTTTTCCGGCACCGTCGCTCGCGCACTCGCGGCCCTCAAGGAGAAGCCGTTCGTGATCGACGTCGACGATCCCGAATACTCGGGCGCGGGCGAGCGCATCGGTCAGGCGGAGTACGAACGCTTCATCGCAGGGGGTGATCCGGAATACGCATGGAAGCCGCCCGCCGACGAATGGAACGCGATTTCGCTCAACTACACCTCGGGCACTACCGGCAACCCCAAGGGCGTGGTCTACCATCACCGCGGGGCCTACCTGAATGCGATCTGCAACATCGTGACCTGGGGCATGCCGCATCACTCCGTATACCTGTGGACCCTGCCGATGTTCCATTGCAATGGCTGGTGCTTTCCGTGGACCATGGCCGCCAATGCAGGCACGAATGTGTGCTTGCGCAAGGTGGACGCGAAGCTCGTTTTCGATGCGATACGGGAGCACGGCGTCACCCACTATTGCGGCGCGCCGATCGTGCATTCGACCCTGATCAACGCGGACCCGGGGCTGCGCGAAGGGATACGACACAAAGTGCATGCCATGGTCGCGGCCGCCGCGCCGCCCGCGGCCATGATCGAGGGGATGGAGCGCATGGGCTGGGAGCTCACCCATGTGTACGGGCTCACCGAGGTCTACGGCCCCGCCACCGTGTGCGCGAAGCAGGAGGAATGGAAGAGCCTCGACATCGGCAGGCGCACCGAGAGGAACGGCCGCCAGGGGGTGCGCTATCTCATGGAAGAGGGCCTCACCGTGATGGATCCGCAGACCATGAAGCCCGTTCCCGCGGACGGCGAGACCATGGGCGAGATCATGTTCCGCGGCAACATCACCATGAAGGGCTACCTCAAGAACCGCAAGGCGACCGAGGATGCCTTCGCGGGCGGCTGGTTCCGCTCGGGCGATCTCGCGGTGATGCAGCCCGACGGCTACATCAAGATCAAGGACCGCGCCAAGGACATCATCATCTCCGGCGGAGAGAACATTTCGTCGCTGGAGGTCGAGGACGTCCTCTATCGGCACCCGGCGGTGCTCGCGGCGGCAGTGGTCGCGAAGCCCGACCCGAAGTGGGGCGAAACGCCCTGTGCCTTCGTCGAGCTGAAGGCGGGCGCCGCGGTCACCGAAAAGGAGATCATCGACCACTGCCGCGCGAACCTCGCGGGCTTCAAGACGCCGCGCCACGTGGTGTTCGGCGTGCTGCCGAAGACATCCACGGGGAAAATCCAGAAATTCCTGTTGCGGCAGCAGGCGAAATCCACCGAGGCGATCGAGTAAGGAGTCGGCTATGAATGCACCGGCGAAAACCGAAGTCGAAGCGCCCTACGTCCTGCGCGAGGACAAGGACGGCGTGGGGACGCTGACGCTCAACCGCGGCGATCGCATGAACCCGCTCTCGACCGCCATGCTCTCGGCGGTGCAGGCCGAGCTCGATCGCGTCGCGAAAGACGGAGACACGAAGGTCGTCGTGCTCGCTGGCGCGGGCAAGCACTTCTGCGCGGGGCACGACCTGCGCGAGATGCGCGCGCACCCCGGCAAAGCGTGGCAGAAGGCGCTTTTTGAGCAGTGCAGCGAGATGATGCTCTCGCTCGTGCGCCTGCCTCAGCCCGTGATCGCGCGCGTGCAGGGCGTAGCGGTCGCCGCTGGCTGCCAGCTGGTGGCTATGTGCGACCTCGCGGTGGCGAGCAAGGTCGCGCAGTTCGCTCTGCCGGGAATCAAGAGCGGGATTTTCTGCACCACGCCGGGAGTCGGGGTCGCGCGCAACCTCGCGCGCAAACACGCCCTGGAGATGCTCTTTACGGGCGACCTGATCGACGCGAAGACCGCGCTTGCCTGGGGCCTGGTGAACCGGGTCGCGCCGCTTGCCGGGCTCGATGCCGAGGTGGACAAGCTCGCCCGCAAGATCGTCGCGCACAGCAGCGCCGTGGTGAGCCTGGGCAAGCGATTCTTCTACGACCAAGTGGAGAAGGGACTGGCGGACGCTTATTCCCTTGCGTCCGAGGGCATGGCCTGCAACATGATGCTGGAAGATGCCGGTGAAGGCATAGACGCCTTCATCCAGAAGCGCAGGCCCGACTGGCGCGGGCGCTAGAGGTAGCGCGCCGGCAGCGAAGACATGCCGACGGCGCAGCCCTGCGACGCCGCACTCGAGGCAGCGGCCGCCGACAGCCGCGCCCTTCGCGCCGCGCTGGGCGAAACGAGGTCGTGGAGAGCGCAGGCCGAAGCGCTTGCGCGCGAGCTGGTGGAAGCGACGCTGGATTCGCGCGGGACCCTGTTCGAGGTGCAGCGGGCCTTCACGATATTTCCGCCGGGATCTCCAGCGGGCGACTCGCTTTTCCGGCTCGCCGAAGCCTTGCCGCGAATACCGGACCGGCCTTCCCGGATCGCGATGCTCGCGGACCGTGTTCCCGCATTGCGCGGCTGGAAGGCCGCAGCCGCCCTGCCGTTCGCGAGCGTCGCGATGGATGCGATCGGGCGGCAATTCGTCTACGCGGAGACCATCGCCGCTGCGCTGCGGCGCGCCGAGCGCGATGCGCGAGCCCGGCCGGCGACGCGTTTCTCCTTCGATATGCTGGGGGAAGGCGCGCGCACCGCAGGGGACGCCGATCGCAATTTTCGGCGCACTATGGACGCAATCCGCGCCATGGAGCGGGCGGCCAGCGCGCGCGAAGCCGTTTGGCGCGAGCGCCTCGAAGTTTCAGTGAAGCTCTCCTCCATTCACCCTCGTTACGATGCAGCGAGCTACGCGCAGATTCGTGGCGAATTGCTCGATCGCCTGAAGCAAATCTCCGGCCGCGCTGCCGCGGCGGGGATCGGGCTCACGATCGACGCCGAAGGTTCGGAAAGCTTGTCCCTGCAGATCGATCTGTTCGAGGCGCTGGCGGCCGATCCGGCGCTCGACCGCTGGGGAGGGCTGGGTCTTGCGGTGCAGGCCTATCAGCCGCGCGCTCTGCAAACGGTGGACGCATTGCTGGAGATCGCGGGTCGCCGCCGCGAGCGCGGCGGCATGCCGATCGCCGTGCGGCTGGTCAAGGGCGCCTATTGGGATGCCGAGGTCAAGCGGGCGCAAGAGCTGGGCCTCGCGCGCTATCCGGTATTCACGGACAAGCGGCTCACCGACCTGTCCTATCTCGCCTGCGCCCGGCGTCTCTCGTCCGGACCGGACGGAGTCCATCCGCAATTCGCCACGCATAACCCGGTGACGCTCGCGTGCGTGCTCGCGCTTGCCGATCGCCCCGGCGGCGCCTCCACTGCGCCTGCGCGGTTCGAGTGCCAGCGCCTCCACGGAATGGGAGGAGCGCTGTACCGCACGCTAGCAGCTACGCATCCGGATCTGCCGGTGCGCACGTATGCACCGGTCGGCGAGAAGCGCGAACTGCTTGCCTACCTCGTGCGCCGCCTGCTCGAAAATTCGGCGAGCACTTCCTATGTGCGTCAGGCGGCGCGCGCGAAACGATCCGACGATTTGCTGCGCGCCGGTTTCGAATTTCTCGATGCGGGCCCGCGCCCGCGCGATCTTCCCTTACCAACGGAGCTGCATATGCCGCAACGACGCATTGCAAAGGGCTACGACCTCGGGGATTCCGCGGCGCTCGCCGCATGGGCTAAATCGGTGAACGAAGCGCGGCGCACATGGACCGCGGGATCTCTCGTGAACGGCAAGCTCCGGCCGGGTCCCGCGCGGCCGGCGGTGTCGCCCGCCCGGCCCGACGTCACCATCGGCGAGGTGAGCGAAGCGACGCCGGAAATGGTGCGGTCCGCAGTCGAGTCCGCACACGCGGCGCGGGTCGCCTGGTCCGCGGTAAGCGTGCCCGAACGCGCCGCGGCCCTCGACCGGCTGGCCGATCTGCTGGAAGCTGATATGGCCGCCCTGATGGCCCTGTGCGTCTGGGAGGCGGGGAAGACCTTGCCCGACGCCATGGCGGACGTGCGCGAAGCCGTGGATTTCTGCCGCTACTACGCGCAGCAGGCGCGCGAGCGGCTCGGCAGCCCGATGGTGCTGCCTGGCCCGGTCGGCGAGAGCAACGCGCTGACGCTGCACGGCCGCGGCGTGTTCGCCTGCATCAGCCCCTGGAACTTTCCCGTCGCGATTTTCACGGGGCAGGTCGCGGCCGCGCTGGTCGCCGGCAACACGGTGGTCGCGAAGCCGGCGCAGCAGGCTGCGCTCACCGCATACCGCGTCTCCGAGCTGATCCTGAAAGCGGGGATCCCGCCCGGCGTCTTTCATCTTCTGCCCGGCGACGGCGGGATCGGCGGGGCTCTCGTCTCCGACCCGAGGATCGCGGGCGTCGCTTTCACCGGTTCCACCGCCACCGCGCGCGCCATTCAGCGCGTTCTCGCGGAGCGCGAGGGCCCGATCGTGCCGCTGATCGCCGAAACAGGCGGACTGAATGCCATGATCGTGGACTCCACCGCGCTGCCCGAGCAGGTCGTGGATGCAGTCGTGGCCAGCGCCTTTCGCTCGGCGGGCCAGCGCTGCAGCTCGCTTCGCGTCCTGTACCTGCAGGAGGAAATCGCGCCCGCGGTGCTCGACATGCTGCGGGGTGCGATGGCCGCGTTGCGCATCGGCGATCCCGCCGATCCTGCGACCGACGTCGGGCCGGTGATCGACGGGCAGGCGCGCAAGAAGCTGGCGGAATACATTTCCGATCTCCGCTCGCGGGCCGAGCTGATCGCAGAGTCCGGCCCTGTGCCGCCCGCCGGCACCTATGTCGCTCCGGTGGCGTTCGAAATCGGCTCGATACGCGAGATTCCCGGGGAGCGCTTCGGGCCGATCCTCCACATCGTGCGATTCGCGCTCGACGATCTGGACCGCGTGATCGACGAGATCAACGCGATGGGATACGGCCTTACGATGGGTGTGCACACCCGCGTGGATTCCCGCGCCGAGCACGTTCGAATGCGCTCGGCGGTGGGCAATCTCTATATCAACCGCAACATGATCGGCGCTGTGGTGGGCGTGCAGCCGTTCGGCGGCGAGGGGCTTTCCGGCACCGGCCCGAAGGCCGGCGGCCCGAATTACCTCGTGCGATTCACGACCGAACGCGTTTATACGGTGAATACCGCGGCGGCGGGTGGCGATCTCGGCCTGCTGACGGGAGGGGCCGGCGCCGCGACATGACTTCCTTTCATGCTTTGAAGCGCGTGCGTCGTGGCTATAATGCTGGCACTCTCCCGATGCGCCCGCGTTTTCTCACTCTGACCGACCAGACAGGCTCCTCGCCGCATCCATGGCGGAAGACATCATTCTCGAAACGCGCGGCCTGACCAAGGAGTTCAAGGGCTTCGTCGCGGTCAGCGGCGTCAGCCTCAGGGTCAGGCGCGGACGCATCCACGCCCTGATCGGCCCCAACGGCGCGGGCAAGACCACCTGCTTCAATCTGCTCACGCACTTTCTTTCTCCCACCCGCGGCCAGATCTTCTACAACGGAAGGGAGATCACGGGCGCTAGCCCTGCCGCGATCGCGCGGCTGGGACTGGTCAGGTCTTTCCAGATTTCGGCGGTGTTTCCGCATCTCACGGTCCTTGAGAACGTGCGCATCGCGCTTCAGCGCAAGCGCGGCCGCTCGTTCGATTTCTGGCGAACGGACCGGAGCTTGCGCGGCCTGAATTCGCGCGCGCGGGAGCTGCTGGACGCGGTGGGCCTGTCGGCGTTCGAGGAATCCATCGCCGTGGAGCTGCCCTACGGGCGCAAGCGCGCCCTCGAGATCGCGACCACGCTCGCGCTCGATCCGGAAATGATGCTCCTCGACGAGCCGACCGCAGGCATGGCGCACGCGGACGTGGAGCGCATCGCGGCGCTCATCCGGCGCGTAGCGGCCGACCGCACGGTGCTGATGGTCGAGCACAACCTGAGCGTCGTCGCGAACCTCTCGGATCACATCACGGTGCTCTCGCGCGGCGAGATCATCGCCGAAGGCGATTACGCCTCGGTCTCGAAGCACCCCGACGTGATCCAGGCCTACCTTGGATCCGAGCATGCCTGACGCGCCCCTGCTCTCGGTCCGGGGCCTGAACGCCTGGTACGGAGAGTCGCACATTCTCCACGGCGTCGAGTTCGATGTGCCGCGCGGCGAGGTGGTGACGCTGCTCGGTCGCAACGGCGCGGGCAAGACCACCACGCTGAAATCGATCATGGGAATGGTGGCGCGCCGCAAGGGCTCGGTCAGGTTCGAAGGCACCGAGGCGATCGCGCTCTCTTCCGACCGCATCGCGCGGCTCGGCGTCGCGTTCTGCCCCGAGGAGCGCGGCATCTTCGCGAGCCTGAACGTCCATGAGAACCTGCTGCTCCCTCCCGAGGTCCGCCCCGGCGGCCTCACGGTGGAGCAGGTTTTCGAGCTGTTTCCCAACCTGAAAGAGCGGCTCTCGAGCCAGGGCACCAAGCTCTCCGGCGGCGAGCAGCAGATGCTCGCGATCGGCCGTATCCTGCGCACCGGGGCGCGGCTGCTGCTGCTCGACGAGCCGACCGAGGGCCTCGCGCCGGTGATCGTGCAACAGATCGGCCACACCATCTCGCGGCTCAAGGCGGAAGGGTTTACCATCCTCCTGGTCGAGCAGAATTTTCGCTTTGCCTCGCGCGTCGCCGACCGCCATTACGTCATGGAGGGCGGCCGGGTGGTGGACATGATCCCGAACACCGAGCTAGAGTCCAGCCTCAAGAAGGTGCACGAATACCTGGGCGTGTAGCCCGATTCCGATCAACCCAAAGAGAAAGAGGAGCCCCCAATGTTTTCCAAACGCAGCCTATTCGCGGCGGTATCGCTCGCCTTCGCCGCTTCGCTCGCGCAGGCGCAGATCTCGGACGGCGTCGTCAAGAT
>Ga0137463_1000138_pt1 | contig 27720 bp, 14 predicted proteins | sample EasRivERMGT800_2_FD_102333 | JGI IMG/M metagenome (GOLD analysis project Ga0137463, IMG submission 102333) | Soil microbial communities from meander-bound floodplain in the East River, Colorado, USA - East River MetaG ERMGT800_2 | ecosystem: Environmental > Terrestrial > Soil > Floodplain ...
GCACGGCCGACTTTGCCTATTGCCGACAGCTCGGTTACGATACGTGCCATCCCGCTCTGGAGAGTCACCATGCGAATCGTTGCGGCGACCGCCGTCTTGCTGAGTATAGGCTGCGTGGCCGTCAATGCAACGGCTTGCGCCGGAGATTGGCCGCAGTTCCGCGGACAAAACGCGAACGGAAACGCAGTCGCGTCGCCAAAGCTGCCGACGGCGATCGGCCCGACAACCGGCGTCATCTGGAAGACGCCGCTGCCGCCAGGTCATGCCTCGCCGGTGGTCTTCGGCTCGCGGATTTACCTCAACGCCGTCCGTGACGGCCGGTTGCTGGTGATGTCCCTCGACCGATCGACCGGAAAGGTCGTCTGGGAAACCGAGGTGCCCCACGACCGACTCGAAGAGATTCACCGTATCGGGAGTCATTCCCAGTGCACGCCCGCGGTTGACGGGGAGCGAGTGGTGAGTTTCTTCGGGTCGGCCGGGCTGTTCTGTCACGACACCGGGGGCAAGCTGCTCTGGAAGCAGCCGATGGGCCCCTTCAAGAATACGTTCGGGGCCGGCAGTTCGCCGCTGATTGTCGGTGACCGGGTCGTTCTCTGCCAGGACCATGACACCGATTCGTTTTTGACGGCGATCGACAAGCGGACGGGCCACCAGCTCTGGCGCACCGATCGCTCGGAATTCCCCCGCAATTACAGCACGCCGGTGATCTGGAACGTCGAGGGCCGGCCGCAGATCGTCGTGGCGGCGACGTTGCGGGTCGTCGGCTACGACTTCGAGTCGGGTCAAGAAGTGTGGACCGTCCGCGGGCTGGCGCGGGCCGTGAGCGCGACGCCTGTCGTCGGAGACGACAACACGCTCTATGTTGCCGGCTGGGCCGCCGGAGGAGACGAAGGAGGCATTAAAATCGAGGTCGAGGCGTTCGATGACGTCCTCGCCCAATACGACAAGAATCAGGACGGCACGTTCGAAGAAGAAGAACTTCCCGAAGGGCATCCGATTCGGATGCGGTTCGGCCAGGTCGACCGGGACAAAACGGGGACCATCACCCGGGAAGAATACGAATACTTCCGCAAGCTGTTCCAGACCGGCCGCAACGTGATCGTCGCCATCAGACCGGGGGGCCGGGGAGACGTAACCGACACACACGTGGCCTGGACCTTTACCAAACATGTTCCGTTCTGCGCGTCGCCGGTCGTCGTCGGTGATCGAGTCTTTTCAGTCAGGGACGGCGGAATTGTGTCGTGCCTGGCGGCACAAACCGGCAAACCCTTCAAGCAGAGCCGGCTCGAAGCGATCGGCGATTACTACAGCTCGCCCGTCGCCGGCGACGGCAAAGTTTATTTCCTGAACGAACTGGGCCAATTGACCGTCATCAGTTCCGCCGCCGACTGGAAGGTGGTCCACACCGCTGACTTCGGCGAGAACACCTACGCCACGCCCGCGCTCGTCGACGGCAAGATCTATCTGCGCACCGTGGGCCATTTGTACTGCTTCGGGGACGAATCGGCCGGGACCGCAGGGGGCAAGTAGCGCGTGGACAATGTCTCCTATCTGATCTTCGACTGCGAGGCGATCGCCGACGGCGAATTGATCTCGCGTGTACGCTATCCGGCAGACGGATTGACCGCGCCGCAGGCGATTCGCCGCTACCGCGACGAAGTGCTCGCCGAGCGGGGGGACGGCAAGGACATCCTGCCGGTGACGTTCATGCTGCCGATCTCAGTGGCCGTCGCCAAGGTCGATGCCCATTACCGCCTGCTCGATTTGTCGGTGCTCGACGCCCCGCAGTTTCGCCCGCACGTGATCACCAGACACTTCTGGACCGGCTGGTCCCGGTACAACAGGCCGACACTGGTCAGTTTCAACGGCCGGGGTTACGATCTGCCGCTGCTGGAACTGGCCGCATTTCGATTTGGATTGAGTGTGCCCGACTGGTTCAACGTCGAGGCGAAATCGTTCGAGCAGGCCCGCAATCGGTACAACATCGGGAATCACATCGACCTCTGCGACCTGCTGACCAATTTCGGCGCCACCCGATTTTCCGGCGGGCTGAACCTGGCGGCCAATCTGATCGGGAAGCCCGGCAAGACGGGCATCGACGGTTCGAAGGTCCAGGACATGTTCGACGCCGGCCAGACGCACCAGATCAACGACTATTGCCGGTGCGATGTGCTCGACACCTATTTCGTTTTTCTAAGAACGCGCGTCCTGCTGGGCCGGTTGAAACTCGACGACGAGCAGCGGCTCGTCGATGAAGTCAAGTCGTGGCTGACTGCCAAAGCGCCGGAAATCCCCGCTTACGCTCACTACCTGGATCATTGGGGCGAATGGCTCCCGCCGCAGGATTGAATCGCCTTCCCGGTAATCAGAACCCGGGCGTTCCACACCACCGACCATTTCGGTTCTGGAATTGACGCAACGTCCCTCGCCGGGCCGGTTAAACCCGACGCGGATCGGCGGTTTTCCCGCTGTCGGGAATTTGATTCGAGTGCAGGCGATGGGCCGGCCTCGCGCAGAGTATAATGCTGCCAGGCAAATTCGCCCCCCAGCCCTTCCCGGCGGAGCCTCTCTGTGGATCGCGTCACCGAGTTTCAGTCCCCCACGATCGAGCCGCGGGCAAGCCTGCCCCCGGCCGTCTACATGGCGCGCGGAATCACCAAGACTTACCACATGGGTGAAGTTGACGTGCACGCCCTGCGCGGCGTCGACCTCGACCTGTACGAAGGAGAATTCGTCGTCCTGCTGGGGCCTTCGGGCAGCGGCAAATCGACGCTGCTCAACATTCTCGGCGGGCTCGACGTGCCGACCGACGGGCACGTCAGCTACCGTGGGCGCGATCTGACAAAGGACGACGATGCCCTGCTCACCGGCTATCGGCGCGACCACGTCGGGTTCGTGTTTCAGTTCTACAACCTGATTCCGAGTCTGACGGCCCGCGAAAACGTGGCGCTCGTCACCGAGATCGCCCGCAATCCCATGCGTCCGGAAGACGCCCTCCAGCTCGTCAATATGGATCATCGACTCGATCACTTCCCGGCCCAGCTCTCAGGAGGCGAGCAGCAACGAGTCGCCATTGCGCGAGCGATTTCCAAGCAACCCGACGTATTGCTGTGCGACGAGCCGACCGGCGCACTCGACATCAATACGGGAATCCTGGTTCTGGAAGCAATCAATCGTGTCAATCGCGACCTGGGAACGACGACCGCCGTCATTACACACAATGCGGCGATCGCCGACATGGCCGACCGCATCATTTCGGTCGCCGACGGACGGATCTCGAACGTGCGCCAGAACAGCCGCAAGCTCCCCCCCCAGGACCTGCGCTGGTAATGAAGGCCATCGACCGCAAACTGATTCGCGACGGATTGCAGATGTGGGGGCAGATCCTCGCGATCTGCGCGGTCATCGCCTGCGGCGTGGCGACGTTCGTGATGTCGCTGAGTGCCCTCGAAGCGCTGCGGACGACGCAGGCGACGTATTACGAACAATACCGGTTCGCCGACGTCTTCGTCGGCCTCAAACGGGCTCCCAATTCGCTCGAGCCCCGTTTCGCCGAGATCGCCGGAGTGGCGCACGTGCAGACCCGTGTCGTGCGCGACGTGACCCTCGATCTTCCCGACCTCAACGAGCCGGCAGCCGGTCGGCTGATTTCGATCCCCGAAAACGGCCTGATCTCACTCAACGCGCTGCACCTGCGTTCGGGCCGCTACATCGAGGCCGGACGCGATAATGAAGTGCTCGTCGCCGAGGGTTTCGCCGAAGCCCACGGGTTTCATCCCGGCGACAAGGTGACGGCCATCATCAACGGACGGCGGAAAGATCTGCGGATCGTCGGGACGGCCCTGTCGCCCGAGTACGTGTACACGATTCGCATGGGAGCACTCGTCCCCGACGACAAGCGGTTTGGCGTCTTCTGGATGGGGCGCCGGGCGCTCGCCGCCGCCTTTAACATGGAGGGCGCCTTCAATGACGTCACGCTTGACCTGTCGCCGGGGGCCGACGAACGGGAAGTCATCGAACGACTCGATGAACTCGTCAAACCGTTCGGCAGCCTCGGAGCGCACGGTCGCCACGACCAGATCTCGAATCGGTTCCTTTCGGACGAAATCAAGCAATTGCAGCGGATGGGAACGATCATTCCCTCGATCTTCCTGTCGGTCGCGGCGTTCCTGTTGAATGTCGTACTGTCGCGAATCATCGCCCTGCAGCGCGATCAAATTGCGGCTCTCAAGGCGTTCGGGTACAGCAATCTGGCGGTCGGCGCGCACTATTTGAAGCTGGTCATCGGAATTTCGTTCGTCGGCGTCGTGCTCGGTTCGGTCGCCGGGTATTGGCTCGGGCTGAATATCACGCAGATGTACACGCGGTTCTATAAATTCCCGATGCTGTATTTTACGCTTCCGCCGAAAGTGGCACTGATGGCGCTGGGAGCCAGTACCGGCGCCTCGGTCGCCGGCACGCTCAGCGTCATTCGCCGCGCGGTCAATCTGCCGCCGGCCGAAGCGATGCGTCCCGAACCCCCGATGTCTTATCGGCCGACGCTGCTCGAGCGGATGGGGCTCTCGGACTGGTTCACACAGCCCTCGCGAATGATCCTGCGGCATATCGAGCGCCGGCCCTTGAAGTCGTTCTTCTCGGCGTTCGGCATGTCGCTGGCCGTGGCGATCCTGATGCTCGGCCGGTTTTCGGCCGATTCACTCGACCATCTGCTCGACGTGCAGTTCTCTCTGTCGCAGCGGCAGGATGTCAGCATCAACCTGCTGGAAGCGACGTCGATGTCGGGCTTCCATGAGATCCAGCACCTCGCCGGAGTCATCCACGTCGAGCCGCGACGCATTGTCCCGGTCCGGATTTCGAGCGAGCACATTCAGCGCAGGACGATCATTCAGGGAGTGATCGACAATCCGCAGCTCAACCATCTTGTTGATGAGAATCTGGCGGCCATTCCGCTCCCAAAAGAGGGAATTGTCCTGAACTCGAAACTTGCCGAATTGCTGGGAGTTAAGGTGGGCGATACTGTTACGGTAGAGGTATTGCAGGGCGCCCGGCCCGTGCGAACGGTGCCGGTCGCCGGTCTGACGACCGAGTTTCTGGGAACCATGTGTTACATGAACCTGCGGGCCCTCAACCGCCTCATGGGCGAAGGTGACTCGCTGACGGAGGCCTACCTGACGGCCGACGACAACCGCATCGACGAACTCTACAAGCGGCTGAAGGAAACGCCGCGGGTCGCCGGAGTCACGATCAAAAAGGTTTCGATCCGCAGCTTTCGCGAGACGGTGATGGAGAACATGTTGCAGATGCAGTTCTTCAATGTGATCTTTGCCTGCATCATCGCCTTCGGCGTGGTGTACAATACGGCCCGAATTTCCCTTTCGGAGCGGGGGCGCGAGCTCGCCTCGCTGCGCGTTTTGGGACTGACGCGTAGCGAGATTTCGTTTATCCTGCTGGGCGAACTGGCCGTTCTGACGCTGGCGGCGCTGCCGCTGGGGATCGGCATGGGCTGGGCGCTGGTAAGAACCGTCTGCATGTTTCTCGACACCGAAATGTACCGGATCCCCTTCGTCGTGGCCCCGGCCACCTATGGATTTTCGGTGCTCGTCGTTGTCATCGCCGCCATTTTTTCGGGACTGGTCGTTCGCCGCCGGCTCGACCAGCTCGACCTGATTGGCGTCTTGAAGACCAGGGAGTAACGGGCCGTGAAGCGCTGGATCAAGCGAATTCTGACGATTCTGTTCGTGCTGGGCCTGGCCGGCGCGGTCGTCTACGCCTTCCTGCCGAAGCCGATCGCGGTTGACCTGGCGCACGTCGAGACGGGGAACCTGCAAGTCACCGTGGAAGAAGACGGGAAGACGCGGGTCCGCGACCGGTACGTGATCTCGTCGCCGCTGGCGGGCCGGCTGCGGCGGATCAGGCTGCGACCGGGCGACCGGGTCAATCCCGGACAGGTGCTCGCGGTGATCGAGCCGGCTGATCCCGAATTGCTCGATCCGCGGGCGCTGGCGCAGACCGAAGCCCGCGTGCGCGTTTCCAGAGCCGCCCTCGAAAGAGCCGGCGCCCAGCTCAAATCGGCCGAAGTGGCCCTCGACCTGGCGGAAGCCGAATACGGGCGAGCCGAGCACCTCGTGCAGAAGAATGCTCTGTCAAAATCGGATCTGGATTCGAAGCGAATGCAGAAGCGGACGCGCGAAGAAGAAGTCCGCCGCGACCGATCAGCCGAAGAAGTCGCCCGCTTCGAACTCGAACAGGCGCAGGCCGCGCTCCTGCGAACACGGATCCATTCCAGTGAGGCCGACGAGAATGCCCATTTCGAGATTCCTTCACCCCCCATCACCCGCAGCGGGCTCGTGTTTCACGTGCTCCGCGTCGTCCAGGAAAGCGAGGCGGTCGTCTCCCCCGGAACGCAGTTGATCGAACTGGGGGACCTCGCCGATCTGGAAGTGGAAATCGACGTCCTGTCGAGCGATGCGGCGCGGATTCCTCCCGGGGCCCGGGTGCTTCTCGAACAATGGGGAGGCGAGGAGCCGCTCGAGGCCCGCGTGCGGCTTGTCGAACCGTCGGGACGAACCAAAGTCTCGGCCCTGGGAGTCGAAGAGCAGCGAGTGAACGTCATCGTCGACTTTCCCGACCGCGAAATGATCCCGCCCTCGCTGGGAGACGGCTTCCGCGTTGAAGCCAAAATTATCATCTGGGAGCAGGAGGGGGTGATGAAAGTGCCGACCAGCGCCCTGTTCCGCCATGGGGACGGTTGGGCGGTCTTTCGCATCGAGAACGAGCGGGCCGTGTTGCGCTCCGTCAAACTCGGTCGCAAGAGCGCCCTGGCTGCCGAGGTGCTTGAGGGTTTAGCCCTGGGCGACACCGTAGTGATTCACCCCAGCGACCGGATCACCGACGGCGTTCAGATCGTACCGCGGTAGTTGCTTTCCTGCGCGCCGCGCGACGACGATTCCACGTTAGCCTGCCGACCTCATTCTTTGGCCTGTTTCCACACCCAGTATCCGACGGCGGCGAAGAGCGTCAGCCCCCCCCCCCCGATCAGAAAGGGAATGATCGAGCTGCTGGCCGGCTTGGCCACCAGCGTCTTCGTGGCCGTTTCGAGCGCTTCCCGGACGTTCGTCTGTTCCTCACGCTCATGCAGTTTTCGCAGTTCGGCAATCAGGTAGGCGTCCCCTCTGCCGATCTTGCCGATCGACTTCGCCGCTTCGGTGCGCACCGTGGGGTCGGTGTCGTGCATGATCTGTTTGAGCGGCTCAAGCGCGCCGTGAGCCTGGTGGCCCAGATCGCCGAGCGACCGCGCAGCGAAAACACGCACCGGCAGCGGTTGCGAGGTATCGCGCAGCGCGGCGACGAGCTTCGCTTCCGCCAGTTCGTAGCGACCCGCATCGCGCTGCCTCCAGACGAACATCCACACGCCGACAGCCAGTGCCAGCACGAAGGCTGCCGTCAACGGCAGGTTGAACCCCGCCTTGCTGCGGGGGATCTCGACCGACGCCGTCTGCGCGCTGCTCGTCTGGACCGGCAGGTTGCGATTGAATCGCGGAGCGCGGACCGTGAGGTCTTCATCGATCTCACGGAGCCGGGTCATAATGACTTGAGCGTTGGCGGGACGCCGTTCGGGATCCTTTTGCAACAGTTCAGCCACCAGCGCCTCGAGCGCCACCGGGCAATCGAGCGTAAACATCGACACCTTCGGAGGCACCTGGCGCAGATGCTGTTGCAGGATTTCCGCCATCACTTCGCCTGTGAACGGCGTTCTGGCGCAGAGCAGTTCAAACAGCACACAGCCCAGGGCATACAGGTCGGTGCGGTTCGACATGGGGGGCTTGCCCTGAATCTGCTCGGGAGCCATGTAGTGCAGCGAGCCCATCGTCTTGCCGGCCGAGGTCAACCGTGTTTCCGCGGCGACCATCGCCAGCCCGAAGTCGGCCAGCTTGATCTTCCCCCCCTTGGTGAGCAGGAGATTGCCCGGTTTCAGATCGCGGTGAATGATCCCCCGCTCATGCGCGTACTCGAGCGCCGCGCAAATCTGCAAACCGAACTCGACCACTTTCCGCCAGGGAAGCTTGCCCTGGTCGTTCAGAAGGCCCGCCAGCGAGCCCCCGTCGATCAGCTCCATGGCGTAAAACCACTGATCCCCCTCGCACGTCCCCCCGAAGCAATGGACGATGTGCGGGTGCCGCAGGTCCTTGAGGATCTCCATCTCGCGCTGAAACCGCGCCGCGAGCGTGGCGTTGGCGGCGACTTCCTTGGGGAGCAGTTTCAATGCAACACGGCGGTCGTTCTTAACGAACCGCGCGCGGTACACCACTCCCATGGCGCCTGACCCGATCTGCTCTTCAAGCTCGAACGGCCAGATCCAACGCTTCTCCATGATTCTCTCTCTGCGTCAGGCCCGCAGACAGTCAACGGAAATGTAACATATCAAACGACAATCGTGGAACCTCGGCGACAAAGTGCATCACTCGTGCCGATCTGCCGGATTCCAATGCGGGACCTGTTTCTCAGTCCCGCTGCGTGCCCCTGCCCAACGTAATTCTTACACAGAAAAAGCTTTCGACAAGGGGGGCTCGACTTCCTGGCAAAAAGTGCCGCTGATGCAGTTTTTTGCCGATTCGCACACCGTGGGCACTACGCGCGGCGGTGCTGCCAGCCAAAGCCGACCGCTCCCAGAGCGAACAGCAGGAAACCGAGCGGCGCGAGGGGGAGCAGGAAGAACCAGGCCAGTCCGAGCCCGACGGCGATCAGTGGGAGCCGGTGGAGAATGGCCGCCAGTGCGTCGGTCCGCCCCAGCGCCGCGATCAACCCCAGCGCCACGAGCAACCATACGACGGTCCAGGCCAGACCGAATCCAACTTCCAGCGAAGCGCGCGGTCGCAAGCCGAGCGCCAAACGACCGTCACCACCCGATTTTGAGAAGGTCAGCTTCTGTCCTTCCTGCGGGAGGTTCATGTCGAGTGACAACCCGCCGGCGCCGGTCCACGCGACCGCCAGAGCGTCGCCTCCCTGCAAGTCGTCAACCGCAAGCGAGTCGACGCCTTCACCGGATTCATTGCGGCCCAGAGCGGCGGCGCCACCCCCGCCTCCGACACCACGCGTTGCGGCAAATGAATGCTGCCCCGGCCCGTTAACACCCTCGGCAGGCTGAGCGATGCCGCCCCCCATGCCACCCATGCCTCCACCTCGCGTCGCGGGCTGAGAGCCCATGGCTCCAAAACTGACGTTCGGGATCGCCTGTCCGCCTTCCGCCCCGCCTGATTTCCGGAATTTCGATCGGCGCTCCGAATTGCTTCGGAACTGATTGGTCACTTCGGCATTCGACAGATCGAGCAACTGGTCGGCATCGAAATTATTCGCGGCCTGGGGATTGAGCCCCTGGTTGCCGAGCTGGGGCCGCGAGAAATCCTGCGGCTGATTGGGAGCCGGGTTGACGGCCGTATTCAACTGCAGCGACTGTTCCGCCGTCTGTTGGCGCAGTTCGCTGCGATTGGCCCCCTGCTGCTTGCCTGACTTGGACGGCATCTTACTTGCCGGTTTGGCGGATTGTGGCTCAGCAACAGCCGGCTGTTGCAGCGTGAAATTCAGCTTGTCGCTTTCCTGTGCCTTCGAATCGGCAGAAAAATCAATGGTGTTGGAGACGATCAATTCGCGCTGCAGGTCCTTGGCCGAAGGGGCGTTCAAGTAGCCCGAATTGCTATCGATCGTCACACCGGTGTCTGCCATCTGCTGTTTGATCTGTTTCGAAAGGCGCTCGCTTTCTTTTAATTGCAATTGCTGCTGCGCCTGTTGAAGTTTCCCCTGCAATTCAAAATACTCCCGCGCCTGGCGGGTGTCGGGGTTGGCATTCGCGTTGACGGCCATGGAGTTGCTGGTGTCGAGAACTTGGGCATTCTTCAGCCGCTTGAGGTTGTTCATCGCGCGGCTCTTGACCGCCACTTCCTGCGATTCGTCGAGCGCGAGCTGATAGAGGTTCAGGGCTTCGGCGACTTCCGCGATGGCCTCTTCGCCCCCCGCCTCACTCTGGGTCATATTCGTGCGATCCGAATTCTCGATCGGCTTGACGTCGATGTCGGGGGGCAACACGACGGTCCACTCGGTGGCCGCCACCGGAATTCCGAAATTCGGGTCTTCGGTCTGCGAGAGCACCTGCGGCACCGGGAGATCGAGTTCCGACCGGAAGATCTGCATTCCCTTGGGCAGCGACTGGGAGAACCGTCCCGCGAAGATCAGCTTGATTTCGACCGCCAGATCGCCGGCTGCCGTCTTGGGGAGCGGCACCAGCACGAGGTTGGGCTCGCCCGGGCGTTTGGGATCGATCGGCCGCGAGGGGCGCCCGGCGACGAACAGCGACAGAATGCGAGCGCCGGCCGGCATCCTCAAAGCCAGGAACTGCCGCGCGCGATTGTTGATGCGGTACTGCGCCTCGCCCCGCCAACTGCCGTCGCGGGCGACCACGAGCGTCATCTTCGCGAGGTTGACCGAGGCCGACAGCCCCTTGAGCTGCTGCCCTCCCAGCAGCTTCCACCCGATCGCACTCTGCCGATTGCGGACTTTCAGGATCTCGGCCGCCTGGTCGCTGATCGTCTGGCTGATCTTGATGGGCAAATCGACGGCTGGAATGGCCTCGACCGCGTCGGGGCTTTCCTGGCTCAGCCGCTGCGGCGACTGATTGACCAGCACGACGTACTGATGCTGCTGTTCGAGAGGTTGATACTGCGCTGCTCCCTCACCGGTAAGCTGTTGTTCGAAGATCACGGTCGGCGCGGCAATCCGGCCCCCCTCGGGTGGTGGGAGCGTCGCCTGCGCCACGAGCGTCGCCACGCTCGTGCGCGGATCGTCGAGAATCAGCGTCCACCGCAATCGGTTACCGGGGATCTTTTCCGAAAGAACCTGGCGGATCCGGCCCCCGCCGGTCGTGCGATCGAATTCGAGCCGGTCGGCCAGCCAGTCGGGAGTGGTGAACACAAACCGGCTTTCACCGGCGGCCGCAATGTTCCAGCGCAGATAGAGCACATGTTGCACCGACGTGTCGCGGGCAATCACCAGCGACAGGCCATCGGCTGTGAGGCGCGGCGTGGCGCGCTGGAGTGTCAATCCCACAGGCGTGAGCGGCGCAGCGCTCGACGTGAAACCGAACTGCACCGGCGCGTGATAGGCGGCACGCAACCGCTCGACCAGTTCTCCCGGGTCAACTGCCTTCCAGCCCTTCGACTCGTCAACCGTCGCCGTGTAAATCCCATCCAGCCACACCGCCAGCGACGTCTTCAGTTCACCGATTTCCAGCGGCGCGGGGAGCGTGACCTGTGCGGCGACGTCTTCCGGCGCCCGGGCAATGATGCCGTCGAGAACCAGTTCGATGACTCCCGTTCGCGGTGCCGACAATTCGACGATCAGGAGCGGGTTTGCGTCGCCGCCACGGGATTCGACGTGATAATCGACCGAGTCGTTCGCTTTCAGATCGTACAGCAGGTAGCCGATCGGCAACTGGACGATTACTTCCGAGCGCGGCGCGCCGGCCAGCCGCAGATCGAACCGCGATGCGATCCGCATTTTGCGCGCACCGACAAACACGGCATGCTCGGCGATCCCTTTCGACTGCGGTTTCTGTCGCGCCACGAGCAATTGCAGATTCACCGGCCGCGCGGCAAACCGATACGCCAGTTGCGGAACGGTGGCGACCGGTTTCGCCTGGGCCGCTCCGGGAGCGGCGAGCGGCACCGGCGCCACGAACAACCCCAGGTCGATCTGGGCCAGTCCCGCCACGGCTCCGGCGGTGACTGTCAATTGTCCTTCGGCGAAGATCCCGACAGTTCCCGTTTCGCGCGTCACACTCTGCGGTGCGACCTGCGGGACGGTGACCGGCAGCGCCTGTTCGGTGAACGCCTGCGGCGCGAACAGATCGAGCTGCATCAGCGTCGTGTCGTTGACGGGGCGCCTGAGGAAAACTTTAAGGGTTCGTTCGGCTCCCTCGCCCGCGATCTCCCAGCCCCCCAGATCGAGCCCGGCGATCTGCCGCACGAGCACTCCTGGCGGCAACGAAAAGACAAGATCCGAAATCGCCCCCTGCCGGACCGTGTACTTGAAACTGCTCGAAATTCTCAGTCCCGAATCGCCGAGCGCGATGGCGGCGGTCGATTCGACATGCACAATTCCCTGGGCCGCTTCGCGGACCTGGGCCGGCGTCCAGGCCAGCGTGATGTCGCCCCCCTGGTCGAGGGGGACGATGGCAATCGTCTGGTTTTGTTCGCGCACTCGCCGAAATGTTTTGGCTCCGCCGCTGACTCGCAGGTTGAGGTCGGCAGCCGGGAGCGTCAATCGCAGCGAGCCGGCGGCCACCGGCCGGGTCGCCAGCGTAAATTTCCCGGCGGCGCCGGTTTGCTCCCAGGGAGCCGAGTACTTGACGTCCAGAACGTGCACACCCGGCGTCGACACGACCACGGCCAGCTCTGGTCCTCCTTCGGCGTCGCGCGTCACGAGGGCCGCCGATTTCCCGTCGAGCTGCGCCAGGTCGAGAGCCACGCGTCCCATGGGCAGAGCCAGCGTGATCTGTTCGTCGCGGAAGCTGTGGAGCACAAACCTGGCCGTCACAGTCGCCAGCGACTGCTTGCCGGCCGCCGCGGGGATCGGCTGGACCGCGTACAGCGCCTCGGCGACAAGACCTTCGACCGGTGCGGCCGGCTCAATCATCTGCTCGGGATGGGCCGCATTCCAGAGACTCAAGAACCGTTCCCACGGCAGAAAGACGCGGCCGGCCTGGAGCGGGTCATTTTCGGTTTCATACGGGATGACAATCGTCGTCCCCGGAATGTGACTCGCTTCCGGCGCAGCGGCAGCAGCCGCGGGGGCTTGCGATTTCGTTTCCTGTGCCTGGGCGGTCGACGCCAGTCCACACGCGATGAAGACTGGGGCCCCGGCGATTGCCAGGTGGACGCGCGTTTTCAAAACGGCGGCAACCTCGCGCGGGTGGACGAAGACTGCAATTCCGAGCCAGAGGAGCAGGCCCCAGATCGTCCCCAGGAAGATTCCGTCGAGATACGGGAGCACATCGACCGGCACGAGCGAAACGAGGGCCAGGGGACCGAGCAGGCCGGCGACCGCCAGCGTCGATCGGGAACCCCCCGACCACTTTCGCGCGAACCAGAAGAGGACCAGCACTCCCGCCTGCCAGGCGAGCGAGACAAACGAGATCATCCGGCGATTCTGGTATTCGACTTCCAGCGTCGGCTCCGACCCCGGGGCCGGGGCGCCGGTGTAATGAAATTCGGTGGCACGGCTGTTGGGAAGCACCGGTATGTTGATCGCCAGCGACAGGAGCGCCCCCTTGCCGGTGAATGCCGTCCCCGCCGCTTGCGGGTTGAAGCTGCCAAACTGCGTGCCGGCCTGGACCGCACCATCGGCAAACAACACGTCGGCCGGCGCGGTGAAATCAGTTCCACTCCCGAAGGGGGGCAATGGCTGGCCGAACGTATTGGGAAGTCCGTTTGCGGGTTTCGCACCATCGGCAGATTGCGGTGCTCCAGCCTTGTCCGACTGCAAATTGAAATTGAAATCGGTGCCGACCCTGTCATAGAATTTGCCCGACTCATCGCGTCGCGCACCTGCAAGGGTCCGAGCCTTCGCCGCTTTCTGATCGGCCGCCCCGGATCTCTTTGATTCCGTGTCGGCAAGCTTCTTGTTAATCGTCAGCAGATTGCTTATCGCGGCATCGCCCCGGCGATCTTCAGGACTATCCTTGGCTCGCATCCTGCTCGCTGGCCGTTCACGACTTTCTGATTTCGAATCCATCCCGAGCATCTCTTCCTTTGCTCCAACGGCCTTCTTCTCCCTCGCCAATTCCTCAGCCCCAGGCTGGTCGGTCGGTGCCGACTCGGCCCCTGCAGCAGATCGCGGATAGAGCTTCGGCGAAGCGGGCGCACTCGCGGGCGCCGCCGTCGGCTCAACCGGATCGCGAACTGGCACCTTGCCGTACCGTTCCTCTTGCCAGTAATTATCAATCCCCGCGCCGCTGTTGAATCGAGAGTCGGTGGCTGCAATTTCCGTAGGGGCGAGTTTCGCCTGCTGGACACTCGGCAGCAGAAACGGCACAGTCACCACGCCCAGGCCAACGATCGCCAGGCAGGCGATAATCAACCCGCGCCGGCGCCAGGCAAAGAAGAAGACGCCGATCACCGCGGCCACGATCGCCGCCAGGACCCCTTTCTGCCAGAGATTCTCTGGCGCGGCGAGAGTCAGCCTGCTGTGCAGCCGTCCCAAGAGGCTATCCCGCGACGGCTTGGCGGCCGTTTCAAACTGGCCCGTGCTGGCGGTGATTTCTGTTTTGTCGGGATGATAGATCACCCATTGGCGGTCGAGGATCTCGATCGGCTGCGTCTCCCCCTGCCCGCTGATTGCGGCGATCCGCGGTGGTACCTCGCGCAGCGTCCCAGCGTTCTTCAGCGACTCGCCGGCCGTGCGATAAAAGAACTGAATCGCGTGCGGCTGGCTGGGATCGCCCCCTTGCGGCAACGGAACGATCCACGCCGAGCCGCCTGACTTGGTTGCTTCAAGGACGCGGACTTCAATCGGCCGGCCATCGACGAGGGTGGCCCACAGGCTCGCACTCGCGGGGAGTTCGACCCGCAGGCTCTGGACGCCCACAGACCGCAAAGCGAACACTGCCTGATGCTGCTGCTGGCCGCTGTCCCCCAGCACGCTCGTGAGCGTGGCTTTGTCGCAGACGGCGGTCGGCACTGCCTGGCGATCGTAGCGGGTCTCGGTCAGCGAAACGCGGAATCCGGGGCGCGCCGCGCGATATGCTGCCACGATCCGCTCTTTGGGAACATAACCCAGCGGGACGGGGACGTCGGCCGGGTCGACTTCGACCAGCGGCTGTCCGGCGGCGTCGATCGCGGCCACGTCGAGCTGCTGGTCGGGCCCTCCCTCGATGGCAACGAATCCATTCTGACGATCGGCCGCAACCACCCGCAGCCCGGGAAGCGCCGTCGTCTTCGCATCGGCGCTCCGTGGAGCCGTCAGATCGACCGCCAGCCACACCAGTCCGAAGACCCGCTGATCGAGTTGCAATGTCCAGATGCGTTCGCCGTTGGCGGGCGCGGCCGATGTCTGCTCGGTAATCTGCGGTCTGCGTTCTGCTGTCGCACCGGGGGGATCAATCAGCAGGAACCGCAGATTCGTCCCCGCCGATTCGGGCAGGGCGACGAGCAGCTTCATGAGCCCGCCCCCCTGCACCACCATCCGCCCTTCCAGATGCGAAATCAGCGTTTCCCGATCGAGGCGGTGGTACGCCAGCGTCTGCGCGGCGACGCGCACCGGTTTCCGCACGACTTTCAGCGTCCCGGCAAAGTGCGTGTCCTGATATTCGTACGTCAGCCGCGGTGCATTCGGGGCGCTCTGTTCTGCCGCCGTCAGCCGCACCGGATCGAGTCCTGAAAGCTCTTCGGGCACCAGTTCGAGATCATCATCGGCGGCGATCATGTAGCGGCCGTCAGTGACTCCCACCTGCGGCAGCGTCACTTCCGGGAGTTTGAATGACAACGGCGTTTCTTCGATCGGCCAGTTTTCGCCAGGGATCATCCGCGCCGTCAGCGTCAGGTTGACTTTGCCGTCGGCCGGGATCGGCGGGCTGAACGAGACCCGCACCTGATTGGAACCGGCGGCGACCGGGACGACGCGCCACACCGCCGGCCGGTTTTCGACCGTCACGTCGGTTACGATCCAGTCCACCGGGAGTGCCAGGTCGAAATCGAACAGCGGCGCAAACCGGCTCTGGATGGCCACGCTCGAGCGCAGCGTGAGCTCCTGCGAACTGATATCGATGCGGGTGGCGATCGTCGCCTGCAACTCGCGGGCCCGCGGCTGCGTTACGAACGAGAGGCTGAAATCCTCGCGCCAGGCGGCATAATGCAAGGCCTGTTCGGCCCCCAACGGCATCGGCATGTCCCCCGTCCCCGGCATGTCGGGAGGAGCGGTTTCGTCATTTGAGATGCGGCGGACGGCAACGGCCTCGACCTGCTGCAACCGCAGCCCGGCCGGATGCTGCACCAGCACCCGCACCAGATGAGACGTTGCACCGGGCAACAAGAGCGTCGGCACGCTCCATGTCTGGCCGATCACGCTGGCGCTCACGCCGCTGAACGTCACGATGCGGGCATCGTTGAACGGCTGCCGGTAGACCAGCTTGAGCGTCGTCGTCATCCCACCCGGCCCGTCGCCGATTTCCCAGCGCTCCAGCCCGGTCGATTCGATGCCGACGATTTCGAGTGCCTTGGGAACGACGAACGTCAGGTTGTCGATCGGCTTGCCGAAGACACTGAGCGAAGTGACTGCCCGCCACGTCCGCTCTTCGGGGGCCACGTGCAGGCCGATCGCCGTGGCGGCAAATACGAGCGAGGACGCATCCTGGTGCGTCTTCCGGTCGGTGATGCGCAGCGTTACGCCGCTGCGTCCGCCGAGCGCTACTGTATACGCGGCCGGCTGGTCGGCAGCGGCGGGGCGGTCGAGCGGGATTTCGTCGAGGTGCAGGAATTTTCCGGCCGGCAGAGAGAGCTGCAACGTCGCCGAGGCAATCGGCGCCAGTCCAAATGACGCCAGCTTGTCGCTCCCCACGCTGACGAGCGCGGTCGAGAGTTCGAGCTTGAGGAGATGTCGCCCCGCCTCGTGCGAAAAAACGATCAGCGGCCGGCCGTCTCCTGGTCCCCGGCCGACCTGGGCCGGCTTGCCGTCGAGCGTGGCCCCTTCGACCGCAAATCCAGTGAAGGGGAGCGTCGCCGTCTGCCAGCCGCGGGCGAGCTGATTGAACTCAATCGTCGCGCTGACGACGAGCTGGTCTCCGTCGATCCGCGCGGCGTACTGACCCCGCGAAACGACCAGTTTGTAGGGAGACTGGGGCTGGTCTTCAAATTCCCGCGCGGCGGACCACAACTTCAGAAACTCGGCCCGTGGCAGGATCACCCCCTGCTTGTCGTGCTCGAGGACCACATCCAGGTCTTCGACCGGGACGTAAACCCGCCGGCCCGGAGGTTCCTCGGCAGCGCCGCGCCCCTCGGCTGGTTGAGCCGCCAGTTGCGAGATTAAAGACCCGAACAACAGCAGCCCGAGCGCTGCGCCGCGATAAATCATGCCTCACCCTGAAAGGAACAACGAAATGACGCCCAGATCTCTTACCAAGTTCCCGAATTTTAACAGATTTTACGCTCCGGGTGGTAATCAGCGGGGGATGGGAAAGCGGTAACGGCGCGGTCATTCATACCAGACATTGACCAGATACAACCCGCAGGCGGGTGCGGTGCAACCGGCGATCGAGCGGTCCTGGGCTTTGAGGATCCGGGCCACGTCGTCGATGGTCCATTTGTCGCGCCCCACGTTGACCAGCGTCCCCAGGATGCTGCGGACCATATTATAGAGGAAGCCGTCGGCGGTGATTTCCAGGGCAATGATGTCCCCCGTACCGTGCGCTGGCGGCTCCGGCTCGCCTTCGTCTCCTGCAAACAGGTTCCACAACGGCCGCCGGGTGACGCTGACTTCAAAGACCGTGCGGACGCTCGTCACCTTGTTGGGCCAGTCGGTCTCGAAACTTCGAAAGTCGTGTTTCCCCACCAGGAGCTGTCCCGCCTCGTGCATCGCCCGTTCATTGAGACGCCGTCGCATCGACCACGTATAACTCCGTAAGAATGGAAGCGGGACCGGACTGTTGTCGATCAGGTAACGGTACCTTTTGCGCGTGGCCTTGAACGTGGAATGAAAATCGAGCGGCGCTTCGCAGGCTTCGAGAACCACGATGTCGTGCGGGAGAAAGGCCTGCAGCGCCGGCCGAAAATTCTCGGCGGGAATCTGGGAGCTGGTGTGAAAATTCGCCACCTGCCCCAGCGCATGGACCCCCGAATCGGTCCGGCCGGCCGACAGGAGCGCGGCTTTTTCTCCGGTGAGTTTCAGAATTGCTCGCTCGATCGTCGCCTGAAGCGACGGACCGTTTTCCTGCACCTGCCAGCCGCAATAGGCAGTGCCATCGTACGCCAATTTGATTCGGATGTTGCGGGTGGAAGACATATCGCGCAGGGGACGTCGAGTTGGTTTGTCGTTTACGGTTGAAGTTCAAAGCATAGAGCATTGCGAAGCGAGCCCCAAGGGCGGGACGATCGAATGAATTCACAATTCTTAAACGCTGAAAGCGTTTCACTCCGAAGCCCAGGGTTGCCCGCTTTCGGGCTACCCTGGGTTACGATCCCTCCCAATGAACGAACCCTGAATGGGTTCCACCTTTTGAGGCGGGAGAGAGAGGTCTGATTGATAGACGGAGAGCAACCACGAAATACACGAAAGACAGACGAAGGCAGGAAAGGTTTGATCCACAGATTCACACAGATGAACACAGATTTGACAAAAATGTTCTAATTTGAATCTGTGTTCATCTGTGCCAATCTGTGGATACCTCCTGTTCCGTATTGACAACTGGCGCGGCACACAAAAAAACGGGAGGCAGCGAATCAGTCATTGGGTGGCCCGACCGTCCCACGCAGGGCGGTCGGGTCGCGCAGCGACAAGATTCGGCGCCATCGAGCATCAAATTGCAGTGCCGCTTAAGCATCGCCACAACCCGTCGACCTTTACCAGTTTTCCTGGCTTCCTCCCTTCCTGCCTTCCTGAATTATTCCTCGGTACCTTTCCCTGCGTTTCGGTGTCGATCGGGAAATTCAAAAGTCTACACCCATTAGGTCTGCTTCACGGCACGACGAGGTGCGCTCGCTGCTTCGACACGCCGATCCGGGCGAGGCTCCCCCCGTTGAATTCGAGGAAGTCGGATTCGACGCCGTCTGAGAAAATCACCCCGCCGCTCGACATCTGCGATTCGACGACCAGCTCGGCCCCTTCCGGAACCGTTCCGCAGACCAGTTGGGCGCTCGAAGTCTTGCTCACGAACGGTTCGCGCACGGCCCAGGCGAGGCGGCGCTCCTCCCAGGCCATCGGCGGCGGTGGTTCGGTCTCGGCTCCCAGTGACCGGGCAATTCCCGTGGCCATATTGAAGACACTCGACATCCAGCCGGTCGAGCCGGCGCCGGTGGCCACGATCAGCCCGCTCGACGATTGAGATTCGCTGTGCTGCTTGTCGGCACTCAACCGATATCGCGCCGACACGTGCGAAGAACAGCCGACAAACAAATCGTTGAACGCCAGCAGCTTCTGGCCGTCCTGGAGTTTGACTTCGGCCAGAGTCACCGCACGCATCCGGGCCTTCTGATCTAAAACCCGCTTCACGGCCGCTCGCGCCTGCGACAACTGGAAGGGCAAGAGGACGCCGTCGAACCGCGCGGGATCGGGATTCACGGCGACGATCGGTGCGTCCCCCACATATTTGGCGGCGTTGGCGACCAGGCCGTCCTGGCCGACGACGACCACGACGACGTATCGCGCAAAATCGAGACTGGGGAGGAAGCTGCGGTCGATGTATTGCACGGGCAGATCGAAATCGAGTTCGCTGCGCAGCCGGGTCAGCGTTTGATGATAGACTTCGTCTTCGGTGTCGAGGTCATCGTATTCGAATTCGGCAGCCTGGGCCGCGGCGCGATCGTCGTGGGCTCCGGCGCGAATGAGTTCGCCTACCTTCATCTGGACGAGCCTGAATTTCGCCGCCGGCCTGGTCGCCCAGCGTTCGAGCAGCCCTTCCATGCGGGTCTTTCGCGTCACGACGGCGATTCCGGGGCGCAGTTTGATCATTTCGCGGAATCCCGGCTCGAACGCAGCAGCGTATTCAAGAGGTCGGGCGAGATATTCAGTTCGCCGATTTTTTCGGCGTTCTGCGCCAGTTGCTGAAACGCCAGGCTGATCATCAGTTTGGAATCGATCCCCGAATTGATGGCGATCAGGGTCCGCCAGTCGACCGACTTCATCGGTTCGAGGATCGCCTGGAGCGCCGCGGCGCGGGCTTCGGCTTCCTTCCGCTCGTTGTCGACCTTCACGTCCACGAGGCTCGTCCGCTGCTGCTCGACGGCGATCTCGGCGGCCATCTGCGATTCGCGCACCTGCCGTTTCTTCTGCTCGACCGCGATCTCGGTGTTCAATTCGTTTTCCTTGATCGTCCGCTCCAGTTCGACCGCCGAGTTGCGGCGGGCGTAAATCGCTTCATCGGCGCGGCGCAGCAGTTCTTCGCGCGCATCAGTCTGCAAGGCCTTGGCCATCTCGGGAGTGGCTTTGACGGCGATGATCGAGAGCCCGATGATTTCCACGCCGAGGGTGGCCACTCCTTCGGATGCCTTCAATCCCGCGAGGACCTCGGCCAGCAACCCATCGGAATTCACGAGCACTTCCTTCAGGGGACGCTTCTGCGTGAACGAGCGGGCCAGAATCTGCGCCTCGTGAACCAGCCGGTCGTTGAGCTTCGAGGGATCGTCGCTCCGGTACCGGCCGTGGACGTCAACGGTGTGATCGAGCAGCGCCGCCACTTTCCTGGCGTCGCGAATCCGGCAGGTGAGCTCTCCCTGGATCGAGACATCCTGAAAGTCCGACGTGACCTCGTTGAAGATGAAGGGCACATCGCGACTCGACACCGGCACCTGCGCGATGACCGAGGTCGGGGCGAAATACCAGAACGACAGCCCCACCCCATCCTGCGCCAACTTGCCGCCGCGGTAATGCAGGACGTGCGTCGTGGGGGCCGCCTTCAGATAGCGAAATCCAAGCATGTCGAAATCTCCCTGGAGTCAAAGGGTCGGGATCACCTCCCGATCCGCTATTCCAGAATACTGCGATTTGCCCCGCGATGTGAAATGAATTCCTGAATTCAAAATTCTTAAACGCTGAAAGCGTTTCATTCCAAAGCCCAGGGTTGCCCGCTTTCGGGCTACCCTGGGTCAGGTGCCCGTCTAATGAACGAACCCTGACAGGGTTCCACCTTTTGCAGCGCGAGAGACTGGCATGATTGACAGGCAGAGAGGAACCACGAAAGACACGAAAAAGCTAAAGAGGGTTTGCTCCACAGATTCACACAGATTGGACAAAAAGTCTCTTGCTTGAATCTGTGTTCATCTGTGTCAATCTGTGGATAGCTTCTGTTGCGTATTGACATATTGCGTCGCCCGCAAAGTTACAAACGGTTTTCGATCTTGATCGGATCAAGTGAGAGAGGTGGCCGATGTCGAACGACGACATCAACCCTCTGCGAGAGCCCCAACGGGGCGGGATTCGATAGCCCAGGGCGCAGCGCAGCGGAGCCCTGGGTATCGAGTCCAAACGAAATGTTAAGCCCCAAGGGGGCGAGATTCCCCGATCGAATCAATTGGGTGTACGAAACTCGCCCCTTCAGGGCTTCTTCAGATTTGGATGGTCGTGTCCCAGGGCTGACGCGCCCTGGGCTATCAAATCGCGCCCCGTTGGGGCTGCCACGTTCAACCAATACCGGTGGAGGGTGAATCGCAATTGGAACTCCCACCCCCATCCTGACCTTCCCCCATTGAGGGGGAAGGAAATTCATTTCGCAACTCATCTTGTGATGGCCGCCGTCATTTACTTCACAATCGTTTTTACCCGGTCATTTTCTCTCCGGTCGTTTCTGCGGCGTGGCGTTCCAGGGATCTTCGGGCCAGGCGTGCTTGGGGTAGCGGGCTCGCAGATCCTTGCGAACCTGCTGATAGGCGTTGTTCCAGAAGCTTTTCAGGTCGTCGGTGATCTGCTGAGGCCGCATGTTGGGGGCCAACAGGTGCAGCAGCACCGGCACGCGTCCGCCGGCGATCCGCGGCGTATCGGCCAGACCGAACAATTCCTGGATCCGCACCGCGAGCACCGGCCGCTTCCCTGCTTTGTACTGAATGTTCACCCGATTCCCGCTGGGAACCGTCAGCCGTTCTGGCGCCTCGCGTTCGACCGTCTGCAACTGGGCCTGTGTCAGCAGGGATTTGATCCATTGCGTCCACGGCGCTTTCCGCAGATCGTCGAACGATCGGCAACCCTGCGAGAGCGCGGGAAGCAGGCTCGCCAGTTGTGCATTATCCAGAGCCGGCAGCCCCAGCTCGGGCATCCATTCGCGCAGCGACCGCACCCGCTCCAGGTACGTCCGCAGATCGTCGTCTTTCGGAAAGACCCGGTCGATGTCGGCGGCAGCCGCCGTCGCGAGGGCGGCGGCCAGTTTGTCATCGGGAATATGGCCGAGAGGAACTTCATCCAAAACGAGATCATCCCAGCAGGTGCGACGCATGGCGACGACCCGCGACGACCGCGGATCGAAGGTGACGTCGTCCCGATTCACAAACAATTTGGGATCGAGCCAGCTCCGGTCGATCGCCGAGGCCTGCCGGACCAGCGCCTCGGCCCCGCCGGCGTCGACGTCCACACAGACAAACAGCTCGGACTCGGCGACGGCGCTCTCGGGAGCGAGCTGCACTCCGCGCCCGCCGACCATCACTCCGCGGCGACCGCTCATCTCGCGCCGTCGCGCCACCCGATCGGGAAACGCCGCCAGGAGTGAGCGCTGGAGCGCCTCATCGGGACCGATCGAATTGGTCGCAGCCTTGGGCTCGACCAGCCGGTCACGAAATTCGTCGAGCAGTTCCACAAGCTGATCCCGCGCGCGCAACACAAATCGCGCGGCACCCGCGTTCAATGAGCCGGCATCGCCGCGCCCCGTTCCCGAACGCGCGAACTCTTCGAGCATGGCGACTCGATCGACGACATCCGACTGCGACTGGTGCTGCGCCTGGCGCTTCGCCGGGGAACGATGGCCGGGGGCGAACGGGCTGCGTTCCGAAAGGAGTGCGGCCGCGAGCGCCGCCTGACGCGGAATCCCCAGCCGCTTCCCTTCGATGAGCAGCCGGGCCACGCGCGGATGGACCGGCAACTGCACCATCAGGCGTCCCAGCGCAGTAATTTTGCTTTCGGCCAGCGCTCCCAGCCGGGTCAGCAGCGTTTCGGCCAGCTCCAGCGACAGCTCGCGCGGTGGCTCGAACCACGGGAACCGCGCCACGTCGTCCTCGCCCCAGGCGTGCAGTTGCAGCACGGGGCCCGCCAGATCGACGCGGCGGATTTCAGGTTCTTCCTGATCGGGGAGCGAACGGTGCTCTTCGCCTGTCCAGAGCCGCAGCGCGACCCCTGGCTGCGTCCGCCCGGCGCGCCCCGATCGTTGATCGGCCGAGGCCTTCGAGATCTTCGATAACGTGAGCCGATCGAGCCCCACGTGTTCGTCGAACCGCAAGACGCGCGCCAGTCCCGTATCGACGACCGCCGTGACGCCGTCGATCGTGATCGACGTTTCCGCCACGTTTGTCGCCAGCACAACCTTTCGGCGGTCGCATGGTCCGAGGACGGCGTCCTGCTGCTCGGCAGGCAGGTCGCCATAGAGTGGCATCAGCGCCAGGTTGTGCCGGTCCGCGAGCGTGCTCAACTCCTCGGCATAGCGGCGGATTTCTCCGACGCCGGGGAGAAACACGAGCAGGTCCCCCGTCGTTTTCGCGAGCGACTCCTGCACGGCAGCGAGAACGGTTTCGATGCCTCCCTTGTCGAACAGCGGATTGAAGCGGCCGCCGGCCGAATGCATCGAATCGCCGCGCGGGAGCGAGAGTCCTCCGGTCGTCGAGCGCGAACCAAGGTACGCGACGTCGACGGGAAACAACTTTCCCTCGGCGGCGACCACGGGGCAATTTCCGAGGAACGCCGCCACCGGCTCGGTCGCCAGCGTCGCCGACATGACCACGATCGCCAGGTCGGGGCGGACCGTCTGCTGGATCCGCCGGACCATCCCCAGAGCCAGATCGACGTTCAATCCCCGCTCGTGAAATTCGTCGAACACGACGACCGAAATGTCTTCCAGATACGGATCATCATGCAGATAGCGGAGCACGACGCCGTCGGTGACGATCCGCAGCCGCGTCTCGCGGCTGAGCTGCTGATCGAACCGGACGGAGTAGCCGATTTCGTCCCCGACTCGGCCTCCCCGTTCCCAGGCGATCCGGCGGGCGGCGGCCCGCGCGGCGACACGGCGCGGCTCGAGCATCACGATGGATTTGGTTCCGGCCAGACCCGCATCGAGAATCGCCGGCGCGACGCGCGTCGTCTTCCCCGACCCGGTCGGCGCCCGCAGTACGACGCATTTCTCTTTGCGCAGCGTCTCAATCAGGTGCGGCAAAACGGAACCAATAGGGAGCGGAGCGAGGGGCACAATGGCTCACCGATTGACCACAACTTGTGCCGGGTTGATCGCCTGGAATTTTCCTTTGTTCGCGGTGATCTCGAACGCCTTGGGAACCGATTCGAGTCCCTCCAGCACGTGCGTGATCGATTCCTTGAGGCGCACCCGACCCGACGCCACCAGATGCACTGTGTGCTCCAGGTGTTTCCGCGTGCTGATGTCGGGAAACAGGTACCGCAGGCTCCGCTCGCGCAACAGGTCAATGTCGAGTTCCAGCGGCCCGCCGAACCACGAGACGCCGATCACCTTCCCCCCGGACCGCACCGCATCGACCGCCTGCATCACCGTCTTGTGACCGGCCAATCCCTGCTTCGGACTCCCGCCGGCACATTCGAAGACGACGTCGGCGCCATTGCCGTCGGTCAATTCGCGGATGACTGCCACCGGATCACATGTGGTCGCGTTCAGGGCATGATCGGCCCCCAGTTCGCGCGAGACACGGCACGCTTCGTCGCGCACATCCACCGTCACGACGAGTCCCGCCCCGCTGAGCCGCGCGATCTGCATGCATTCGAGCCCCATGCTCCCCTGCCCAAGAATCGCCACTGAATCTCCCACGCCGATCCCCGCGGTTTCGACCGCTGCGATGCTGTCGCTGAGAGACTGGAGACAGGCCCCTTCACTGTCGGAAATCCGGTCGTCGAGCTTGACCAGCGCCGTCGCCGGCAGGATGGCCCGTTCGGAAAAACACCCCGGCAATTGAAACCCGATGATCGGCCCGCGCCGGCAGAGATGGCTGCGCTCGGTGAGGCACAGCGGACATTCGCCGCACGGCAGCTTAGCACGTGCCGCCACGCGATCTCCCACGCCAAACCCGACCACCCCCGCCCCGACTTCGATGATCCGTGCCGAGAACTCGTGGCCGAACAGTTGCACGGGGGCTTCGGTTTCGAGCCGCTGGCGGATTTTGTCGTACGCCAGCGTGCGGACGCCGAACGCGAGCTGCGCCTCGGTGACGCTGGGCTGCACGTAGAGCGGCTCGACGATCACGTGCGCCGGCTTGCAGACCGGCTCGGGTACCTCATCGAGCCGCATGTCATTGAAAGCGTAGAAACGCCAGGCGCGCATCGTCGAACGTCTTTCAAAACAGCCGGTTGGACCCGTTCAGGGCGGCGACGCGATACGCCTCGGCCATGGTCGGGTAATTGAACGTCGTATTGATGAAGTACATGAGAGTGTTGTGGGGGGCCGGCTGCGTCATGATCGCCTGGCCGATGTGGATGATTTCCGACGCAGTGGCGCCGAAGCAGTGCACCCCCAGGATCTCGAGCGTCTGGCGATGAAAGAGGAGCTTGAGCATGCCGGTCGTCTGGCCGGTGATCTGGGCGCGGGCCAGGCTGCGGAACAGCGAGTGCCCGACCTCGTAGGGAATGTTGGCCTCAGTCAGCTCACGTTCGGTCTTGCCGATCGAACTGATCTCGGGGCTGGTGTAAATGCCGGTCGGGATATTCGTGATCATCGTCCGGTCGCCGGCCTGCCCGAGAATGTGCAGCGAGGCATACCGACCCTGCACGTAGGCGGCGCTGGCCAGCGCCGGAAACCCGATGACGTCCCCCACGGCGTAGATGTGCGGCAGGTTGGTCTGGAAATCGTCGTTGACGGTCAGGTTTCCGCGGCTGTCGGGAACGATGCCGATCGCTTCCAGTCCCATGTCGTCGGTATTGCCCGTCCGTCCGTTGGCCCACAGGAGCGCGTCGGTCTTGAGCTGCTTGCCCGATTTGAGCGACAGGATGACACCGTCTTCGCACCCTTCGACCTTCTGAAGTTCCTCGCGATGGCGGATCAGGACGCCGCGCTCGCGCAGATGATACGCCAGCGCGTCGGTGATTTCGTCGTCGAGAAACTCGAGGAGCTTGTCGCGCGTGTTGACCAGGTTGACTTTGAGTTCCAGGTTCCGAAACATCGACGCATATTCGCAGCCGACGATCCCCGCGCCGTAGATCGTGATCGACTGCGGCGTGAACGGCATGCTCAGCAGCGAATCACTGTCGAAGATGCGCGGGTGCGAGAAATCGACCGTCGCCGGGCGATACGGGCGGGCCCCCACCGCCAGCACGAAACTGTCGCCCGTGAGCTGATGGCAAGCCCCTTCGTCCCCATGCACGTCAATCGAGTGCGGATCGACAAACCGCGCCTGGCCGTGGAAGATCGGCACGTTATTGCGCTCGTAAAACGTGCGCCGCATGTCGACCTGCTTTTCGATGACCGCCGCGGCACTCTTCCGCAGGTCGGGAAACGAGGGATTGATCGAAATCCCTGCTTCGCGGAAGAGCTTGTTGTGGTTGGCCTCGGTCATCTGAAAGATGGCAAACCGCAGCGCCTTGCTGGGAATCGTGCCCGTGTGCGTACAGGCGCCGCCGACCCGGTCGCCGCGCTCGACGACGGCGACCGTCTTCCCATGCTTGGCGGCCTGCATCGCCGCCCCTTCACCACCGGGCCCGCTGCCGATCACGACGACGTCGAAATGATTGTTATCCATGAATCGAGCGGGTTCCCGGGTTTCAGAGATTGATCGTTTGCGGGCCAGTCATCCCAGCCGCACGTGCTCGACCGAGTTGGCGACCATCCATTCGAGCCAGGCTTCCTGTTCTTCCGAAATTTCAATTTCGGCCCGGCTGGCACTGTCGAGGGGTGAGACGATCCGCACGACTCCGTCGTCGAAGCAGGTCCGGGCGTCCACGAGGCGGATCCAGTACTCTCCGGCCCCCATCTTCGGGATTCCGTCCTCACCCCCCGGCGTCATGAAAAAAGTGATCTCATGGCGAAACCGGTCGGGCATCGAGAACGGAGGCAGATCAGGCCGATTGACCGGGTGCACCAGGACTGGCATGGCAATGACCGTTTTGCAAAGCGTGGACCGCGGCCCACCAAATCGTAACGTCCGGCGACAGCCCGGCAGCGACCAGCGCCTGTCACCGCCTTCGACCTCACTGTAGCTGTCGCCACTGGGTTCAACAAGGATCTGGAAATGACCACGAAGTCACAAAGGCTCAAAGGTTTTGAACCACAGAGACACAGAGGCCACAGAGTGATGAAATATGTTGAATGCCAAAAGGATTGTTAGGACCGGTCCCTCTCTGTTCGTCCTCTGTGCTCTCTGTGTCTCTGTGGTTCAGTCCGTCGTTTTCCCGCGTCTTTGCCGAAGGCGCCAAAGAATCCGAGTCGTGGAGCAGGTTGATATACCTGCTCGTAGAAAACCAAACACACTGACGACAAACAGGTAACCGCAGATGACACAGATCTTCGCAGATGACGAAAGAAAGACAGAAATCAAAGAACACTAATCCCGGCGCGCCGGGACTGATCTTCGCTGATCGATTTGTGATGATTAGCGTCGATTAGTGTTCCTCTTCGTCAGTCCGTCCGTCATCCGCATCCATCGGCGTCATCCGCGGTTCTGAATTCTTGTTGTCCGTGTCCCTCTCATTTTCCTGCGGTTTTTCCAAAGGCGCCAAAGAATCACGCGGCGCGCACACATCGTCCTCCGCCGGTCCCGAGCCGGCCACCTCCGGTTCCACCTGCGAGGGGACTTCACTCGCGGCCGGTACAACCAC
>Ga0137463_1000139_pt1 | contig 27716 bp, 21 predicted proteins | sample EasRivERMGT800_2_FD_102333 | JGI IMG/M metagenome (GOLD analysis project Ga0137463, IMG submission 102333) | Soil microbial communities from meander-bound floodplain in the East River, Colorado, USA - East River MetaG ERMGT800_2 | ecosystem: Environmental > Terrestrial > Soil > Floodplain ...
GTTGCTGGTTCGGTCTGTTGCGAACGATCCAGCGGCAACTTGTCCCTGAGGTCGGCCAGCAATTCAGTCGCGAGGTCACACTGGCTGCGGCCCTGTTGTGTCTGCCGCTGGCGATCGACGGCTTCCTGCTGGGTGGATTTCATGTGCTGATGGTCTGGCTCATGATCGCCGGCCTGCATCGCGCTCTGCGAGGGCAGACCTGGGCCGGAGGTGCCCTGCTCGGCACTGCGGCGTGGTTGAAGCTGCTGCCTCTGGCCGGCATCGGCTACCTGTTTCTTAAACGGAAATGGCGGGCCGGGAGCGTCGCTCTGGCAACCGTTGTCGTCCTCGACCTGGCATTATCGACAGCAGCCTACGGGTGGCGCGAATCGTATGAATTGCACTGCGACTGGTTCTGGCGCGAGGCCGTAGGAACCAGCGAGAGGGAACTGGCGGAAGGAACAAACGACGACGAAGATCGGCTGACGAACCAGTCGCTGCTCGTCGTCTTACGGCGGACATTGACCGATCGCGGTGGATTTCCCGAACTCTCGTTCGCCCGGATGTCAGCCGGAGAGCTCACGGTGACCGCAGCGATCGTCAGCGGTGGGATCGGCATCGCAATTCTGGCCCTGCTCTCCTCACCGCAGCGTTTCGCCCCACCGGACGACGTGGGAGAAATCAGCCTCGTGGCGCTGTGCACCCTCTGGTTTTCACCGGTCGTCTGGAGTTATCACCTCGTGGCCGCAGTTCCGGCCCTGGCAGTCGTTCTGGCGCGCCGGTCGTCCGCCGGAAAGCGCTGGTTGGTGATTGGCGTCTGGTGCACCGCACTGGCGTTGTTTGCCGTGGAAACCGCACGGGCCGCCGGCCAGATGCTGTGGGCCACTTTGTTCGTTGGAAGCTGCCTCGCCTGGTCCATTCATCACCGCCGCTGCGGCGCCCTGGCATCTCTGGCAGAAACGGTGCGGGAGACTTCCGTATCGGGCCAACCGTTCCCGCGACTCGTGCCCCCGGCCAGTGCTGCCGCACCGGAAGAAGTTTCTTCATCAGCCGATTCATAACATGCGCGAGTTCATCGTCAGCGAGTCGCTGCTCATTGAGGCGCCGGCCGAACGAGTGTATGGGATCCTGGCCGACTACATCGTCGGCCATCCGCAAATCCTGCCTCGGCCTCCGTTTGAATCCCTGGAAGTTGAATCCGAAGTCAGGCCACCTTGCGTTCATGGCGGCCGATCCGGACAATAAGAGGTGAATAATCAGTCCCGGCGCGGCTCATTAGGCGAAGGCTCGGTCTGACGGATGAATGCAATCGGTCTTGTGTCCGGCGTTCGGCCTTACCGGCGCCGCAGGCTGGCGACAGCCGCCTGCTGCCTCGTGGTGCTGCTGACGTCGTCACTCTGCCAGATCAGCCGCGCTGCCGAAGAGCCGGCGGACAAGGCCGGCGATCAGCCCGCCCAGAAGAAGCCCGCCGAAGGCAGAAAGGCTGAGGACAAGGCGGCCGCCCCGAAGGCGGGCAACGCGCCGGCCGTTCCCAATCCGCTGACCGATTTTCTCAAGCGCAGCTTGCAGCCAGGCAAGGCGGTTCCCGGAAACCAGTCACTCGCGGTGCCGGAGAATCGCGCCAACAAGGCGGCAGTTCGTCGGCCCGTTGACCCGCGCGCACCGTACGACAAGCGCGCTGACGACTGGCTGCGAAAGGCCCGTCGGCAAAGCGAGGCCGGGGAATGGAAGGACGCCTTCGAACTGCTTCAGAAGATCTCGGAGCTGCCCGACGACACGCTGCACCGGCTGGAATCGGGCAAAGAGGCGGGTAAATGGGTTTCGATGAGCAGCGAGACGCAGCGACTGCGGGGCTCAGCGCCCGCGGAATTCCTAGAACAGTACCGCACGCAGTATGGAGGCCTGGCCCGTCAGTTGCTTTCCGAGGCAGTTCGCACCGCAGATCTGGCCGGCATTGCCCGTGTCGCGTCACTCTACTTTCACACGGATGCCGGTTACGAGGCGGCCAACCGCCTCGGCTCGCTGCATCTGGATCGAGGTGAATTTGCCCTCGCAGCGCGCTGGTTCGCCGCGCTCTGGCAGGCACGTCCGAATCTGACAAAAGACTCGATCTGGAGGGCCAAGGCGGCGCTGGCGCTCCAGCACGCAGGACAGACTGATCTCGGTCGCGAGGTGTTTGAAAACCTATCGGACCAGGTCGCTTCCGCGACGACCGCTGGAACCGCCCTCCGTGAAGCAGCCAGGTGGCTGGCGTCGGCAGAGTCCGTACCCGGGCCGCGTGAAGCCGCGCTGACCGACTGGCCGATGTTTTTCGGGACACCACGGCGTACAGGAATCGCTGTCGGCGGCGAACCGCTGCTGCTGCCGCGCTGGCGGATTGCGACAACCGACAGCAGTCTCGTGCAGACGCAGATCGAGCATCTGGTCGACGATCTGGCCGATCAGGGGATGACGCCTCTGCCGATGCTGTTCCCGGTGATGGTCGGAGGCAAGGTCGCCTTTCGCACACTTCACGGAGTGCAGGTCGTCGATGCCGAAACGGGACGCATGCTGTGGCAGACCGACGAATTGCAGCCCATCGAGCGGCTGATCGCCGGAGCGGGATTCCAGTCTGACCCCGGCGGGGACGCCGGTTTCTTCCCGGGGATGATGCTGCAGCGCGGAGCCCGTGCGTTGAACAACGGCTTTTTTCAGAATTCGGCGGTCGGTGAGTCGAGCCCCCTGAGTAATCTGCTGTTTCGCAACGCCAATTTCGGCATTCTCAGCAGTGACGGTCGCCAGTTGTTCGTCGTGGACGATCCCACGTTTCTGACGAATCGGCAGCCCGCGAATCCCTGGGGCTGGGATGGAACCCCCGGCCAACTGGTCAGTTCGGCGTGTCGTCTCGTTTCGTATGATCTCGAAACGGGCCGCCCGCTCTGGGAAGTCGGCGGGCCGGCCAACGGCGAAGCATTCGACCGCCCGCTGGCCGGATACTTCTTCTTTGGCGCGCCGGTGGCCGATGCCGGCGAATTGTTCCTCGTCGGTGAATCGACGGCCGGCGAATCGAGCGGTCAGATCCGCCTGATTTGCCTCGACGCGCGGACGGGCGCGCTGAGATGGAGTCAATTGATTGCCGGTGCTGAGGTCAGCATCGATAAGGATGTCGGCCGGCGCTGGTGGACGGCTCAGGTCGCCGTCGCCGACGGAATGCTGATCTGTCCCACGACCGTCGGCTGGCTCGTGGCTGTCGATCGACTGACTCATTCACTGGTGTGGGGACATCGTCTGCTGCAGCCGCAGCAGCGCCAGACGTCGACGGCGTTCGGGGAAAACGAAGCCCAGCGGATGGTGCAGCATTCCGCCCTGAACGGTGTCTGGGGACCGGCGCCGCCTGTCGTCACCGGCGGCCGGGTGATCTATGCCTCACCCGATGGGCCAAATCTTGTCGCGCTCGATCAGACGACCGGCGTTGAACGCTGGTCCAAGCCTCGGGGAACGGCGCTGTATGTCGCGGGGGTTTTCGATCAACAGGTGACCGTCGTCGGTCGCGATGCGGTCGTGGCCTACCAGCTCAAGACGGGAAACCAGGTCTGGACCGCCAAAACGCGCGCTCCGGCAGGGCGGGCCGTCGCAGTCGCCGATCGGCTGTACCTACCGCAGGCCGGCGGCACCGTGGGGAGCATCGATCTCAAGACGGGTGCCATCGCCAGTCAGGCCAACCTTCCCGGACGAGCGTCGGCGATTGGAAACCTGGCGATGTACGAGGGGATGCTGCTGTCGCTCGATGCCTTTGGGCTGACCGCGTTTGAACAACGAGCCGCCGTGCTTCAGGAAATCGCGCGCCGTAAGGAGCAGAACCCGCGCGATCCGCGAGCCCTCGTTCGCGAAGCGGAAATCAGCCTGCTCGCCGGCGATCTGAACTCAGCCCGGGCCGCCTTGCGGCAGATGCCGACGGGCGAACTCCCCGGTGATCTGCGTGAACCGTTTCGCCTCCTGCAGATTCAAATCCTGACTTTGGCGATTCGCGGCGACTATTCCCGACCCGAGACGGACGCCGACCTCGCCGAACTGGCACGGGCAGCCGTTTCGCCTGCCGACCGCCAGACTGTCCGGCAACTCGAAGCCGAAATCTTTACGAAGCGGAAGCAGTTCACCCGGGCTTTCGAGTCCCACCTGTCGCAGGCGGACGAATCTGACACGTTCGTCGCCCGCGACGATCTCCCGGGGGTCCGCGTACGGAGCGACCTGAGCGCTGCCGGAAGAATTGCCGATTTGCTGGAGAGCCTGCCCGAGGCGGACCACGGTGCAATCGACCAGCGCATCGCCGCGCTCGAAGCCCAGTCGTCGTCTTCCGACGCGGCTCGAATGCGATTTGTGACCTTGTTCCGCACACATCCCCGGGCGATCCCGGTCATGCGCCAGTTGGCCGACAACTTCGCTGCCCGGGGCGAGATTCTGCAGGCCGAACGCCTGCTCTTGAGGCTGGCCCGCTGCCCCGATCCGTCGGCTTCGGCCGAGGCACTCGAGCGGCTGGCTCGCCTGCTGGTAGCGTGCCAGCTCTCTGCCGATGCCGCATATGTCTACGGTGAACTCGAGCGTCGCTTCGGTGATAATCCCTTCCGCGAAGGGCTCACTGCCGGTCAGTTTGTGCAGGCGTTGCGCGATTCGGCCAGATTTCCCGAAGCTCCGCCCAGCGTCCTCGACTGGCAGACCAGCGCAATTCGACTGGAACGCAGCGGGACCAATTTTTCGAACTCGGTCGTACAGGAACTTACGGCCCTCGGTTCCCCGGTCCCATTTTTCAGGAATCATCGGCTGCAGGTCGACCAGGCGGCTCAGCGACTGGAAGTCATCGATCTGGCGAGCGATGTTTCCCTCTGGTCGCTCCCCTTACGCAGCCGGGCCGGATTTGTCGACAACAGCGGCTACCCATCGCTGGCTTCGGGTCACCATCTCGCTCTGTTGCACGGAGGTGTCCTGCACAGCCTGTCGCCGGTGGATCATCAGGTACTCTGGACGAAGCCGTTGACCGATCGCGGCACGGGGCAGTTTTCCTACGCCCGCCAGCAGCATCCGCCGCAACCGATGCAATCAGCCGCCAACCTGGCGAACCGCCCGGGTCTGCTGCTGGCAAATGCGGCGGGCAACCCCTTGTGTTTCGTGACAAACGATCTGGTCGCGATTCAGGGGCACAGGCACGTGACCGCCTATGATTCACTGACAGGCAGAGAATGCTGGACGTATACCGGCGTGCGCCCGGGAACGCTGGTGCTCGGCGGTGACGACCTCGTCTATCTGCGCCCGGCCGACGGCCAGAACCCGATTGCCCTGCGGGCTGGCGACGGCCGCCGAATCGAAATTCATGGGCTAGCCGAGATGCTCAATCGGGCGCTCCATTTCGTCGGCGACGCGCCGGTTCTGTGGGGCCTCAAAGGGGGTCAGGCGGGATTGCGGCTGTTTGACCCGGTCCGAGAGCGTGATCTGTGGACGGTAGAAGTGGCGCGCAATGCGGTGATGTCGGCGCTCGATAACGAGCGGATGGCCGTTCTGGAACCCGACGGAAAACTGGGAGTCATCAACTTGAGCACCGGGGAACGGCAGGCCGTCGCGACGGTTGCTGCCGCTGACCTCACCGGGCGCGGCGAAGTCTTCGCCGTCGCCGACCATTCCAACCTGTACCTGGTGATCAACAATCGGAAGCCGATCCAGAATTTCTACTCCGAGCAGTTGCCGTTTATACGGGTTAACGGCACCGTGCTGGCATTCGACCTCGAGACCGGAAAGCAGCGCTGGAAGCAGGCGGTCGAATCTCAGAATCTGCTGCTGGATCGAATCGGAATCTCCCCGTTTCTCATCTTTTCAAGCCGCAAGTACGAAACTCGGGGTCGGCTGAGTTTTTCTTCACTGCACCTGGTCGTGATCGACAAGGTCTCGGGCACCCGACTCCTCGACGAGAAATCGGGCACGCAGCCTGGTCTGCGCAGCATCACGGTGAACGCCAGCGACCGATTCATCGAACTCCGCAGCAATTCGGAGCGGGTCCGGTTGTACCCGGTCGATAAACAAGCTAGTGCCGGCCAGTCCGGCGGCCAGTAACCCGCGCTCCTTCCGTCGCACCGGATAGAGCCAAAGACTGTGCGCCGCAGCTTCGGTTGACGGTCGGCATCGCCGTTTGAGCAGCAGGTCTCTCTCTGAGGATTCAATGCGCGCCGGTCTGCGCGGGGAGACTTGCCAGCGTGGAATCTTCCGTTACGCTAAGAGGCCGGAGCACGATCAAAGAGACTTCAGATAGGGTACCCACGATGCGCGACTTCGATTACGAGGCCCCCACATCAGTCGCTGAGGCGGTTCGCGTACTGGCAGAACACAACGGTTCGGCTCGCCCGCTGGCGGGAGGCACCGATCTGATCGACCAGATCCGTACCGGCCGCCATCAGCCGCAGGTCGTCGTCGACCTCAAAAAGATCCCTGAACTTTCTGTATTCGAACTGTCAGCCAAGGGCTTAAGGCTCGGTGCGGCCGTTCCCTGCTACCGCATTTACGGCGATGCGGGGGTCGTCCAGGCTTACGCCGCGCTTGCCGACAGCACGCGCATTATTGGCGGGATTCAGATCCAGAGCCGGGCCAGCGTCGGTGGCAATTTGTGCAACTCGGGGCCGGCCGCTGATTCGACGCCGTCGCTGATCGCCCTGGGAGCAGTGGCCGTGATCGCCGGCCCCAGGGGCCAGCGCGAGGTCGCCGCTGAAGATTTTTGCACCGGCCCAGGGAAAAACATTCTGGGTCCGGGTGAATTTCTGGTCGAGCTGAAGTTTCCCCCGCGGCCCCCCCGCAGCGGTTCGCACTATCGACGTTTCATTCCGCGCAACGAGATGGACATTGCCGTCGTCGGCGTTGCCGCGGCGGTAGTACTCGACGAGAAGAAAGAAAAGTTTGTGTCGGCCCGGATCGCACTGGGCGCCGTCGGACCGACTCCGCTGTTTGCGCGCGACGCCAGCCAGCTCCTGGCGGGTCAGAGTGTGACAGACGACACAATCGGCCGGGCGGCGGCCGCGGCCCAGGCGATCGCCCGCCCGATCGACGACATGCGCGGCACGAAAGAATTTCGATTGCACGTGACAAGTGTGCTGACCCGCCGTGTCCTCGAAGAAGCAGTCCAGCGGGCCCGACAATAGCGAAGTCTCACAACAATCCGCAGTCTGAAATTGAACAAATCCAGTATCCGAACCCCTTCTGGTGTCTCCATGGCCAAACGGCGGATTGTGTCGACAACGATCAACGGGCGATCGGTCGAGTTCCTGTGTCAGCCCCGACAGACGTTGCTCGAAGTGCTGCGTGACACCCTGGGCCTGACCGGCGCCAAAGAGGGTTGTGCCAACGGCAACTGCGGCGCCTGCACGGTGTTGCTGGATGGTCGGCCGGTCGACAGTTGTCTCGTCCTGGGAGTCGAGGTCGAAGGGGCCAGCCTGCAGACGATTGAAGGTGTCGCCCCGGTCGACGGGCTCGATTCGATCCAGCAGGCGTTTCTCGAAAACGCCGCTCTGCAATGCGGGATCTGCACGCCCGGTTTCATCATGTCGTGCAAGTCGCTGTTAACAGAGAACCCCCAGCCCACCGAACATGATGTCCGGTTCTATCTGGCCGGCAATCTCTGCCGTTGTACTGGATACGACAAGATCGTGCGGGCCGTTCTCGATGCCGCCCAGAAGCGCTGCGCAACCGCTGCCCGTTGAACGCACCCCATTTCCCGGTCGCCGAGCAGATTCCTTCGTCCTTGAATACCTGAATCAGAGAGATCAGTCACATGGCCACCGTCGAAAAAGATAGCTCGTCACTTCGCAAGTCGGGCAACGGGAAACCGTATCAGGTGATCGGCACAAGGCCGATTCGACACGATGGGGTCGATAAGGTCACCGGTCGCGCCAAATACGGTGCAGATGTGACTCTGACAGGGCTGCTTCACGGCGTCGTGCTCCGCAGTCCGCATGCACACGCCCGAATCAAGTCGATCGACGTCTCGCGCGCCGCCGCTCTCGCCGGGGTCCGCGCAGTCATCACGCATAAAGACCTCTGCGAACCGGGAGATCGGATCGTCGAATTGGGAGAGGGTGCAGTCAATCTCAGGCACTTGAGCAACAACATCCTCGCGGCTGACAAAGTTTTCTACCGAGGGCATGCTGTTGTGGCGGTGGCCGCCGATTCGGTGCATCTCGCCGAAGAGGCTGCGGCGTTGATCAAGGTCGATTACGAGATTCTCCCCGCGGTGCTGGACGTCGAAGCGGCCATGCAGCCCGACGCCCCCCTGCTCCACGACGATCTGCTGACCGACGAGCTCGGCAAAACGGCGCTTAAGCCCAGCAATATCGCCAAACACTTCAGGTTCGAGAAGGGAGACACGGCTCAGGGATTTGCCCAGGCCAAGGTCGTCGTCGAACGCGAATTTCGCACGGCCACCGTTCACCAGGGATATATCGAACCCCACAATGCCACCGCACTCTGGAGTGCCGACGGGCACATCACCGTCTGGACCAGCACCCAGGGGTCGTTCACCGTCAGGCACCAGGTCGCCGAACTTGTCGGAGTCCCCATTTCGCACGTCAAAGTCATCCCGATGGAAATTGGCGGGGGGTTCGGGGGCAAAATTCGAGTCTATCTCGAGCCGGTTGCAGCCATGCTCTCGAAGCGCACCGGTCAGCCGGTGAAAGTCTTGATGAGCCGTGCCGATGTCTTCGAAGGGACCGGCCCAACCCCCGGTTCCTATATCCGGGTGAAAATGGGCGCTGGAGCAGACGGGAAAATTACCGCCGCCGAGGCCTGGATGGCTTACGAGGCCGGTGGATATCCCGGCTCTCCGATCGGTGCCGGAGCGATGTGCATTTTCGCCTGCTACGATATTCCCAATGGAAAAATCGACGGGTACGACGTCGTCGTCAATAAGCCGCAGACGAGCGCCTACCGGGCTCCCGGCGCGACCAACGCCGCGTTCGCGCTCGAGACGGTCGTCGACGAAATCTGCGAAAGATTGAAGATCGACCCGCTCGAATTCCGGCTCAAGAATGCGGTCCGCGAAGGGTCCCGGCGGATTGACGGTCCCGTTTATCCACGCATCGGCATGGTCGAAACGGTCGAAGCGGTCCAGCGCACGGAGCACTGGAAGACCCCCCTGACCGGCAAGCATCGGGGTCGCGGTGTAGCCTCGGGCTTCTGGTTCAATTGCGGCCTGAAGTCATCGGCTTCGGCGACGGTGAACGCCGACGGCACGGTGTCGCTCGTGGAAGGCTCCACCGACATCGGCGGGTCGCGCACGGGCATCGCCATGCAACTGGCAGAAACTCTGGGGATCGCTGCAACCGACGTCGTTCCCACCGTGGGAGATACCGACAGCGTCGGCTATACCGATGTCACCGGTGGCAGCCGCGTCACCTTTGCCACCGGCTACGCCGCCTACGAAGCCGCACTCGATATCCAGCGGCAGATGGTCGACCGCGCAGCGCGCATCTGGGAAGTTGATATGTCGAAAGTGGCTTATCAGGACGGCGGTGTCAGTGGCCCGGGCGGAAAGCGGTTCAGCTTCAAGGAACTGGCCGACCAGGTCAACAAAACCGGAGAACCGATTGTCGGCCGCGGAGCCGTCGATCCCCAGGGTTGCGGCGGCGCCTTTGCCACGCACGTCGTCGATGTCGAGGTCGATCCCGAGACCGGCAAAGTAGACATTCTGCGTTACACCGCCGCCCAGGATGTGGGAACGGCCATTCACCCCAGCTATGTGGAAGGTCAGATTCAGGGAGGGACTGCCCAGGGGATCGGGTGGGGACTCAACGAAGAATACTACTACGATGCCCAGGGAACGATGCGCAACAGCACGTTCCTCGACTACCGCATCCCAACCTGCCTCGATCTCCCGATGATCGATGCGTTAATCGTAGAAGTTCCCAACCCGGGTCATCCCTATGGAGTCCGCGGCGTCGGCGAAGTGCCGATCGTGCCGCCACCGGCGGCGCTGGCCAACGCCATCTACCGTGCCGTGGGTGTGCGGATGCACCAGTTGCCGATGTCGCCGCCGCGCGTGCTCCACGAAATCCTGCGCAAAGCAGCGAAGTAAACAGGGCGACGCGTGACGGCAGGCTTCAGCCTGAGCAACGAACGGACGCAGCCGTGGTTAAAGTCTTCATTCCTCCCCTGCTCCGCGACGCAACGGGCGGCCTGGCTGAAGTCGAAATCGCCGCGGCGACAGTCCGGCAGATCGTGGCGGCTCTCGACGCGCAATTCCCGGGGATCCGTGACAGGCTCTGCGCCGGTGATGTGCTGCGACCGGGTCTGGCGGTCGCCGTCAACGGCACTGTCAGCAACCTGGGGCTGCTGCAGAAGATTCCCGACGGCGCTGAAGTTCATTTTTTGCCGGCGATCGGGGGAGGGTAGACTACTCCCATCATGTCGGCCGGCATATTCCTCATCGATGGGTACAATCTGTTGCATGCCGCCGGCATGGCCCAGAGTGAATACAGGCCGGGAGACCTGTTGCGCTGCCGGACCCGGCTGTTGCGGTATCTGCTCGATCGGTTGACCAGAGCCGAGGTTCGCCATGCGATCGTCGTCTTCGATGCCCGGGATCCCCCACCTGATCGCCCGGCCCAGATCGTCGTCTCAGGTCTCAAGGTGCTGTTCGCCAATCCGGGGGGCGACGCCGACGCACTGATCATGAGCTTGCTCGAGAGACACTCTACGCCGCGCCGTGTGACGCTTGTTTCGAGCGACCGGGCACTCCAGCGGGCTGCCCGCAGCACGCGTTCGAAATTCGTCGGCAGCGACGAGTTTCTCAACGATCTGGACCGCCGCACATCCCGCCGAAAAACTCCGGCAGCATCAACCACGCATGACGACGTCAAGCCGGGGGCGAACCTGTCACCGGCGCAAACGGCCTATTGGCTCAATATCTTCGGCGACGTGCCGGTAAATGAATCCCAGGTCTCAGAATCGTCGGCGGAACCAGAAACAGAAACAGTCGCCAGCACAACGCCGGCGAAACCTGCGGCGAAGCAAAAGCCGCCGGCGCGACATGCGTCCCATCCCCCGCACCACCGCAGATCTCACGACGCAGCAAAACCAGGTGCAACGGCCGATCAGAATGATCTCGACTACTGGCTCAAGGAGTTCGGTGAAACGCCGGCCGAAGTCAATGAGCCCAGGCCCCAGGAACTGCGAATCAGCGACCTTGAAAACTGGCTGCGCGAATTCGAGGCCGGGAACGTCGAGGCAGACGACAGCCGAAACGTCCGCCGCTCCGCCAGATCGAAAGATAAGAAATAGCCTGTCGGCACGACGACGGGGCACCCTTGCCGCATCAGGCCGCGCGGCGCCGTGGTGTGGCGCGGGCGATCTGGCGCTGGGGATTGAGACCCCATTTGAGCAGCCACTGCATATACGACCGGACGTGGACGAATGCGTCTTTCGAAAAGATGCGGCGACTGGCGCGCTGTTCGAGATGGTAGCACCAGGTGCGCCCGTTCATCATCACCCGCCAGCCGGCGCGTCCCATTCGCAAACAGAAATCGACATCTTCGAAATACTTCCGGAACCGCAGATCGAGCAGTCCCACCTCATCCACTGCCTGCCGCCGGACCATCAGGAAGCACCCCGACAGCCAGTCGCAGTCGAAGATCGCATTTTCCGGCTTGTCGCGGTGCAGATAGGAATCCAGCGTGTTCCCGAGGATCCGCCCCAGTCCCAGCCGCCGCGCCGCAATCGTCGAAAGCGACTGAAACCGGCGTGCCGGAAAGCCGAAGGTCCCGTCCGGATGGTACAGGCTGCAGCCGCTGACGCCACAGTCGGGATGCGCGTCCATGAATCGGACCATTTTCGTAACGCACTGCTCCCCCGGTTCGAAGTACATGTCGGTGTTGAGCAATAGCGCATAGCGGGCGGTCGAGGCCTCCAGAATCCGGTTGAGGTTGGCTGCATAGCCGAGTCGGCGATCATTCCGGATCACGACCGTCTGCGGAACGACGTCGCGCCACTCCTCGACTCCGTCGCGGGAGTCGTTATCAACCAGCAGCAGGCGCATCGAAACCCCGGGCGCTGATTGCGCCAGGGTCGAAACGAGCGGCGTCATGAAATGCCGCTCGTGCGTATAGATAAAACCGACGTCGACATCCATGTCGGCAGTCCCCCAATCGGTGGCTTACAAGTCCGCCAGATAGCACGACTTCGGCTTCGAGGTCAATGGCGATTCAGGCAGGCATGCCGTCCCCGCGCGGGGACGAAATTCAGCGCTCCGAAGCTGTTCCAGATCGCTCAAAAACCGAAATAGCCTCGCAGCAGCCTGTTTGCTATATTTCGCCCCGCAAATTACGCTGTCTGAGAGAGATTCTCGCTCATGCCAACGTCCAGCCCCTCCCCTTATCGCCGACCTGTCTTCGCGCTCCTCGCTGCGTTTCTGGCTTGCGCCGGCGGGATGGCCGCATACCAGCAGGGGTGGTTTACATCGGGCGGCGGCCGGATGGCGGCGAAGCGCGGTCGGACGGGTGCGATCGCGCGCGCCAGCCGCGCTCGCGTCCCTCCTCCGGTCGACTTGACGGATGACGAACTGGCGGACGGTGATCAGCCCGGCAAAGCCATGCGGGCCCAGTATGAAACCATCGACCCGGCTGAACTCGAAAAAGCCCGCCGACCGTTTGTCGCCATCGCCTTTGAAGAAGACGCGCCACCAACCCCGGCCATCGGAAAGGGCGATCCCAACGCACCCGGCAAGACCAGCGCTGGCAGCCCGAAGATCGCCGCCAGGCCGTCCGATTCGACGAAGGCCGTCTCATCCAGCAAAAACGAGGCCGGACCGGTATCGACCAGAAACGATGCCGGGGCCTCATCAGCCACCAAAAGCGACGCCGGGCCCTTTCCGGAATGGTTCCTCACCGACCGGAAGGAAATCGACAAATTGATCGACGAAGGAAATTATGTCGACGCCCAGGAGCAGCTTTCCCGCTGGTACTGGCAGAAACCGGCCGAACGCGATCAACTGCTGCCAAACTTGAACAAGATGGCCAAAGCGCTCTACTTCTCTCCGCAACCGCACTACTACGACGCCTATGTCGTCAAGCCGGGGGATCAGCTCCGCAACGTGGGACAACGGTACAAGCTTTCCTGGGAATACCTCGCCCGACTCAACCAGGTCGAAGCCCGAAAGATTCGCATGGGACAGAAACTGAAGGTGATTCCCGGTCCGTTCGGGGCGATCGTATTTCTCAACCGATACGAACTGGTCGTGCATTTGAACGGCTGCTTCGTGAAGAGTTACCGCGTCGGGGTCGGCAAAGACGGCACGTCACCGGTCGGCACGTTCACCGTGAAAAACAAGATGGTCGATCCCACGTACTACGGTCCTGACGGAGTCATCGCCCACGACGATCCCAAGAATCCTCTGGGCGAACGGTGGATCGACATCGGCGACGGTTTCGGGATCCACGGTACCATCGAGCCCGAGTCGATCGGCAAAAATGAATCGCGCGGCTGCATCCGGATGTTGAATTCGGAGGTGGAGGAAGTCTATGATTTCCTCGTCATCGGTTCCGAAGTCAAACTTCTCAAGTAAGGATCCGGGCTCAACCGCAGCCCGGGATGCAGCATGCAGCACCGCTCCCGGCTCATCGAGCTCTTTCGCCAGCGCGCCCTCAAATTCGGCGAATTCACGCTAGCCTCCGGCAAGAAAGCCAGCTACTACCTCGATGGCAAGCAGATCACGCTGCACTCTGAAGGCCTGCGCCTCGTCAGCGAGGGCTTGCTCGAGAGTCTCGACGGGCTCGATTTTCAGGCGATCGGCGGCATGTCGATCGGGGCCGATCCGATCATCGGCGGCGTGCTGGCCGCCGCCGGCGCGCGGGGCCGCGAACTGCTCGGCTTCCTCGTCCGCAAGGAGCCGAAGGGGCACGGCACCCAGCGCTACATTGAAGGCCCCGTAGAGCCGGGGATGAAAGTCGTGATCGTCGACGACGTCGTGACGACCGGCGGCAGCTCATTGCAGGCGATCGACCGCATCCAGGAATTCGGCTGCGAGGTCGTGCACGTAGTCGCCATCGTCGATCGCATGGAAGGAGGCGCCGCCAACTTTGCCGCCCGCAATCTGCCCCTCACGAGCCTGCTCACGATCGAAGACTTCGGCATCAAACCGCCGGCGCCGTGACGGGTGGTCCCGTCCTTCAAGTTGCAGATTTGTCGGGACCGCCGGCATGGTGTACGCAGCGCGCTGCCTTCGGTACTCTGGTGCCGATGTCCTGCTGACCTGTGCGTCCTTCCTGTGAGGCGGTGCCGATGCGACTCTCGAATTCACAGATTCTTTCACGGCTCGGGGCGGGCGAATCGATTGCGTCCGTCTGCAGCGCCGCCGGTATTTCTGGCGAGGAGTTTCACTCCTGGTGGGAGCGAGAAACCGCCTCCCGCGTCCCCGCCGCATCGGGAACTCAGGTTGCCCCCCTCGAGCGCCCGGTCCGGATCCAGCGTGACGACGCCGGCATCCCTCACATCTTCGCCGACACGGATGAGGATCTGTTTTTCGGGTTCGGATTCGCGACCGGGCAGGATCGGCTCTTTCAGCTCGATTACCTGCGCCGCCGCGCACTGGGACGGCTTTCACAGATTCTGGGTCCCGAAGCATTTGAGCTGGATCTCGTCGCGCGGACCGTCGGCCTGCACCTGATCGCCGAACAGGAGTGGAAGTCGCTCCCCGACGAAACGCGCAGGCTCCTGGCCGCCTTCTCGAACGGCATTAACGCCTCGATCGCCGCCGCCGGCAAGAAGCTGGCAATCGAATTCGATCTGCTCGGTTACCGTCCTGAGCCGTGGCGGCCGATCGATTCGCTGGCAATTGCCGGCGAATTCCGCTGGTATCTCACCGGCCGATTTCCGGTCATCGTGATTCCCGAACTCGCCCGGCGCGCCCTGGGATCGGGCCCGCTGTATGAGGCGTTCCTGCAGGCCGAGTCTGATGCCGAATCGATTCTGCCCCCCGGGTCCTATCCGTCGTCGCAGGCCGGCACGCAACCGGTCGGTGTCTCGATCAATGACCCTTCGGAAGGGACCGGCAGCAACAACTGGGTTGTCTCGGGACAGAAATCGACCGCTGGGAAGCCACTGCTTGCGAGCGATCCGCACATCGCTTTCGCAGCCGTCTCATGCTGGCACGAGGTGCATCTGTGCGGTGGGACCTTCAACGCAGCCGGCGCCGCCTACGCTGGCGTACCGGCGGTCGTGATCGGCAAGAACGAACATGTCGCCTGGGGCATCACCAACAATATCTGCTCGATTCGCGACCTGTATCAGGAACGGACCGATCCGGCCCATCCGGGCTGCTTCCTGTTTGACGGCAAGTGGGAACAGGCCCGGGTACGGACTGAGATCATCGAAATCAAAAGTCAGGAACCAGTCCACAAGGCGATTCGCCTGTCGCGGAACGGGCCGATCGTGGATGAAATCCTCCCGGCGCCAGCCCGATCGACTGGTCCAGTCGCACTCAAATGGCTGGGGGCCTCTCCCTGCGGCTGGGTGACCGCCATGCTGGGAATGAATCGAGCCAAATCGGGAGCCGAACTGCGCCGCGCCACCGAGCCGTGGCTCGCTCCCACGTTCTGCGTCGTCTATGCCGACGCGGCGGGCCAGATCGGTTACCAGTGCACCGGCCGGATCCCGATTCGCAACGTCTGGGAGCGGGGTTATCGTCCGGGCTGGGATCCGGCGCATCAATGGGCCGGGCTGATCCCCTTCGCGGGCATGCCCCGCCTCGTTGATCCACCGCGCGGCTGGATCGCGACGGCCAACAACCGCGTGGCAGCCGACGATTTCCCCTACCCGCTTTCGGGAACCTGGAGCAGCGGGTATCGGGCACAGCGCGTGCGGCAGATGCTCGAAAGCAGTCCCGCGTTCTGTCGTGACGATTTCGCGCGCATGCATCAGGACAGCCTGTCGCTCCGCGCCGTCACCTGCGTTCCCCGTCTGCTGCGTACGCTGAAGTCGGCGGCAGGTCAAAAGCTGACGCCAGCCGCCAGCGCAGAGGTCTGGGCATCAGCCACCGCCGCCGAGCAGGTCCTGCAACGCGTCGACTCGATGGCGGAAGCGGTCGTCGCCGGCCCAGCCCGGAGCGAAGGTCCTGCAACAGGGAGCAACGTCGGATCGCATCCGGCGGAGCTCGCGATCGGGAGCGATACCGCGGGCGCATTGGCCCTCTGGACGCGCCAGGCCATTGAGTATCTCTCCGCCTGGGATTGCCGAGTCGAACCCGACCGGGTCGCCGCGTCGATTTTCAACCTGTTCTTCGATCACTGGTGCCGGCGAGTCGCAGCGGAACGCTTTACCGGCGAGACGGCGCTGCTGGTCGCTGGTGCTATCGGCGGCTTGGCGTCGGCACTTCTTGAAGAGAACGCCGGCGGCTGGTTCGAGACCCGCGCGAACCCCACGAAGGCAGACGACCGCCGCCAGACAGCCATCGTTGAATCGTTTCACGTGGCGCTGGTCCGGCTGGCCCGGAAGTTCGGCCCAGATCTGCTCAATTGGAGCTGGGGGCGAATGCATACGCTCGAACAGAAACATATTCTTTCAGGGCGGGGCGAACTGGGCCGGCTGCTCGATCGGGGAGGCATTCCCGTGCGCGGCGATGCCGTCACCGTTTGCAACACCGGGCAGGGTCTCAATTACACTGCCCCGATCGGTGCTGGTTACCGGATGATTGCCGACTTTTCGGATCCGCGCGGCGGCTTCTGGGCTGTGGACGCCGGTAGCGAGTCGGGACATCCCGGCAGCCCGCACTACGGCGACCAACTGACCGACTGGCACACCGCCGGTTATCACTATCTTCCCTTAAAGCCCAGCAACATGCCCCGCGCCGACGATCGAACGGTGACGTTGCAGCCGGAACAAATGTGAATGATCACCACTACTTTGGCGCAAACATTCTGTGTCCCATTTCCGTACTGAGCGCGGATCCAGCGCGAGGCTGGCGTTCGTGTTCACAGCCAGCGACACCTGCGTTTCTGTAAGAATCCGTGCGACGGTCGTGAAATCGCAGTTGACTTTCTAAAAAACGCTGGTTTACTAAGAGTGTTGCCAATTCCATTCGGTTTTTCGCCCTTCCTTGTGCCCGGCAGCGTCTGTTTCAGTTCTGATCCTTCATGAACCTGCGATTCGTGCGGAATTCTGTGCGCCATGCAGCGGCGGCAACCCTGGTGTTGCTGGCTTCCTTCGTGTTCGCGCCAGCGCATGCCGAGGCGAGTTGCGGCGATTATGTGATGGTCGGCGGAAAGCATTCCGCCGCAGAGATGAACGGGAGTTCGCACCACGACAGACATGTTCCGTGCCACGGACCATCGTGCTCGAATCGGTCGACTCCCCCTCTGACCCCGGCGCCGAAAGTTGAGATTCGGGTGGAACGCTGGGCAATTCCCGGTGGATTGGCGACATCGCCGGCACCGTGCAGCGACTTTCTGCTCGCCGAAGCTCACAACATGACGTGTGATGGCTTTGGTTTGAGCGTTCTTCGTCCGCCGCGATAGCACGCGGGTGATTTCCGATCCGCATCGTGGTGCTGCGCGCCAGCAGCCGCAGTTTTGGGCTGTTGCGCCGTTGTGAAACGCGACTTCGCGTAAAACAACTGCCAGATCTGGCACCCGGCGGGGACCAACCGACCGTTGGTTGACCCCCCCCGTGCCCGTTGAAATCGACCTGACTGTCGTGTTTGAAACGCGGCATCGAAAGAGTCGGTCGCTGCGGAATCGGAAATCGGTGATCGCGCGCCGTCCCGCGCGGTCACCCGCTCGATTCGTCCTGTGATCGCACGTGGCAGTTCGCCACGGCGCAATGGCAGCGGCGATCCGATCCGGCCCCGTCAGGACGCTTCGCCCATTCACATTCAAATTCTTGTCAGATCCTCATTGCGCTTTTCCATAATTTCAGGAGACCGAAACCATGACTTGTCCTAAATCGCGTTGTCGCGGTTTTACTTTGATTGAATTACTGGTCGTGATCGCCATCATCGCCGTGCTCGTGTCGCTGCTCTTGCCGGCAGTTCAGCAGGCGCGGGAAGCGGCGCGCCGCAGCCAGTGCAAGAACAACCTCAAGCAGATCGGCCTGGCGATACACAACTACGCCTCCGCAACCGGCGTGCTCCCCTTGTGCATGGACTCCAAAAACCCTGCGTACTCGGTCCACACGTACATCCTGCCGTACATGGACCAGGACAATATCTACAACGTGATTAACTTCAACGTGAACTACAACAACGCTGCGAACGTTGTTCCGCTGGCGGCCGTGGTACCGTCCTTCTTATGCCCCTCGGATGCGACGCTCGCACTCCCCGCAGGCTGGGCCGGCACGAACTACCGGGCGAACCAGGGAACCGGAGTCCTGTACGGCCTGCCGTCAACCGTCGTCGGCGGTTCGGGCTATGGCGAGCCGGATCCCTCGGGCCCGTTCGTGCCCAGTAAGAGCCTGCGATTCGCCGACATCATCGACGGCACGACCAACACGGCCGCGTTCAGCGAACACCAGTTGGGTGACTTCAGCCAGACAATTTCATCACCGACCGACACGTTCCAGCCGGGCACACATCCCACCAACCCTGACGACGCGATGAACCAGTGCAATGCGATCGATCCGACGAACATCTCGTTCCAGGGATATTCGAACATCGGCGCTCCCTGGATGTACGCCTACCATTCGACCACGTTTTACTACCATGTTTCGCCCCCCAACGGTCGGTCCTGCATGTTTCCCCCCGGTCATATCGAGACTACGGCAGCCAGCAACCATACCGGGGGTGTGCACCTGGCGATGTGCGACGGCTCGGTCCGGTTCGTGACCACGAGCGTCAACCTGGCCACGTGGCGGGCGATCGGCAGCCGCAATGGACGCGAGATTGTGGGCGAATATTAACCCGTAAAACACCGGGCGCTGCCGATTCATTCGTCGCGGCGACCGGCGGACATTCCGTCCGCCGGTTGCCCCGCCCGTCGAGCGGTTCCCGATTCATGCACTTCACATCGAAAGGTCCACGATCATGCGAATACTTCCCGGAATTGGAGCAGCACTCGTCGCAGTCGCGGCGTTTACCCTGAACGCTGCGGATCCTGCGCCCACATCGACACCGCGACCAGTCCCCGCCACACGCCCCGAAATGAAGGAACTCCTCGAAGACATGAAGGGGCGCAAGCCGCGCATTCCGCTCCCTGAAATGTCCGACGAAGAAAAGTCTCAGCTCGGTGAGCGCGGCATGGGATACGAAGGGCGAATCCGGTCGCTGTACATGCCGGCCGGTGAGGGGCGCGGCGGATTCGGGGGCGGCGGCGGTCGCGGCGGTGCGGGAGGTCGCGGCGCGGCAGCCGGCGGTCGTCCTGCGGGCGGCGATTTCACTCGCAATGCCGACCCGGCCATGACGCTCGATTATCCGTTCAAGACGATGCTCTTCTGGATCGTTTCACGCACCAACAATTGCCAGTACTGCCTGGGGCATCAGGAATGGAAGCTGGCGGCGGCGGGTCTCACCGAGGAACGGATCGCGGCCCTCGATTCTGACTGGCAGCGGTACACCCCGGCACAGCAGGCCGCCTTCGCCTACGCCCGTAAAATCACCTACGAGCCGCACAAAATCGGCGATGCCGACATCGCCGCGCTCCGCGAGTTCTATACCGACCCGCAGATCCTCGAAATGACCCTGTCGGTCGCGGGAAACAATTCGATCAACCGCTGGAAAGAGGGGGTTGGCGTACCTCAAAGCAGCGGGAACACGTTCCGTCGCCGCGATGGCGAGGGCGCACCCGCTGAACGGCCGGCCGCCGAGACATTTATCACCGCCACCCCCGAACAATTTGTGAAAGCGCTGACGAAAGTCGCACCGCTGCAAATCGATGAAAAGACCGGCACTCCCACACGCCTGGCAGTCAGCCAACGCCCGGCGCTCGAGTCGCGGGGCGCGGTCGACGATTCACTCGATGCCTGCCGGCATCGGAAGTCGCGCCTGCCACTTTTGAGTGACGGCGAAGCCCGGGCTGTCGTCGCCGATGCCTGGCCCGAGGGATCCCTCCCCAATTGGGTCCGGTTGCTCGCTATCTTTCCGAGCGAAGTCCGAAGAACGATGCAGTCGCAAAAGTCAGCCGACGAAAAGGGGGACCTCCAGCCGGTCCTGAAAGCTCAGGTGAGCTGGATTATCGCCCGGCAGGACCGCGCCTGGTATGCCACGGGTTTGGCGCAGAAACGGCTGCGCGAACTCGGCCAGACCGACGATCAGATCTACTCCCTGGACGGCGACTGGAAGGGATTCAGCCCCGCTGAACGGTCGCTGTTTATCGTGGCCCGAAAGCTGGCAGCGACTCCCGTTATCCTCACTGACGACGATGTCAGCGAGGCCTTGAGACAAACCGGACCGCGTGAAGTCGTGCAGCTCATCGGCTTTGTGACGGGCCGCGCGTCATTCGATCGCGTCACCGAAGCCGCCGGTCTGCCGTTAGAGCAATAACGTCGGCAGCTCGCTGTTTCGAAAATCCTGAAATCCCTGGAGCTCTGAAGACCATGAACCGGCTTACTTTCAACACCCGTTCGTTGATTCGTCAACAAGTCCTGCGCCTGGCAATCGCCGTGCTGGGTGCCACCCTGCTGGCAGGCTGCGGAGCGCGCGAAATTGTACTTTCCGGCGACGAAGAAGGCGCCCTGGAGGTCCTGACTGCCGCCCTCGACGCCTGGAAATCCGGTCAGAAGCCAGACTCACTGCACAGTGAGAATCCGCCGATGTACGTTCGGGATGCAGACTGGATGGAAGGCCGGACCTTAAAGGCGTTTGAGCCTCGCGAATCGCCCCGGGAGCACGGCGGCGAATGGAAAGTCCTGGCCATGCTGACTCTGGCGGGGGGAGATCGGCCCGAAGAACAGAAGCTGGTCGCGTATTCCGTAACGACCGAGCCGAAGGCCGTCGTCATCACGCGCTCCGACAATGTCGACTGATGAAGTTTAAAAGAAGGCGGCCAAAACGGCCACAGTCGTGGTACAATCGAACGGTTCAAATTCCGCGGGGTATCTCATGTCGCGCGCTTTCACTCCCGGCGTATTTTGCACAGGATTTCTGATGACTGCACTCGCAGCGCGATTCACAGCGGCAGATCCCGCGACCCCGAATGGCGGCGCGTCGGCAGGGAAGGATGCTGCGGCGATCTCGGCAATACTTCAACTCCCTCCCAACGAGATCGAACAGGCATACTCCGGACGCACTCCCCCCGAAGCGGTCCGGATGCTGCTGGCGATCACGTCGCGGGGATCCCAGATGGGGCCCGATGACGGCTGGTTCGGCCCGGCCGCTTCCCGGTATTCGTGGAAGTGGCTGGCCCAACGACACGGCCTGGCGGAAACCGATACGATTCCTGCCGACAAATTCCTGGGATCGGCCGATTGGTTCGCCCGCCTCGACCGCAACCGCGACGGGCGGATCTCTGCCGACGATCTCGACTGGTCCGACCGTAATTCCTGGGTGCAGCAGGCCTACCTTGTCACGCGGCTGTTCAGGCGTATGGAAACGAACGGTGATGGGCGTCTCAGCCACGACGAATGGAACGCTTTTTTCGAGAAGGCGGGCCGCGGCAAAGATCACCTCGTGGCCGAAGACCTTCGCGACGCGCTGCTGGGGGGGCTCTCGTCATCATTTCTTCCCGGCGACGCGCCGGCCCACGACGTGCTGATTCGCGGGTTGTTCGCCGGTGAACTCGGCTCGCTCAACGAAGGCCCGACCCTGAACGACCAGGCCCCTGATTTCTCCCTGAAAACTCATGACGGTCAGGGACGGGTCCGCCTGGCCGACCTGGTCGGAAAGAAGCCCATTGTCCTGACGTTCGGCAACTTCACCTGCGGACCGTTCCGGGCGATGTTCCCCGGAGTCGAGGAAGTTCACAAACGATTCGCCGCCGAAGCCACATTCGTGGCGATTTATGTGCGCGAAGCGCATCCGATCGACGGCTGGAAAATGGAATCGAACAATCGCGTCGGCGTCGCTGTCGCACAACCCAGAACGTTCGACGAGCGAGCCGCAGTCGCTACGCAATGTCACCAGTTGCTCAAGCCGACGATGCCGCTGCTGGTCGATGAGATCAACGACCCGGTGGGGAACGCCTACAGTGGCATGCCGGCCCGCCTGTACGTGATTGATTTGAACGGCAAGGTGGCTTACAAAGCAGGTCGTGGGCCGTTCGGATTCAAATCGGGGGAAATGGAACAGGCGCTCGTCATGACGCTGCTCGATCAGACGACGCAACGCCCTTCCGCAAACGAAACCAGCGAATCGAACCCATAGCACCGCGCCTCATTCGATCACACTGTTTGTCATTTTCCAGCGCTTCTCACGGATGACGGAGATCTCATCATGCCTGACGACGATTTTGAACTTGGTTGCTCGGCCGACGGTGGGGATGACACACCGACAGAAGTCCTGCTTCCCGGCACGGGCCGGCGGACAATGAGTGCTCCCTCAGCAATCGGCGAATTCCCGTCGGTGATCATTTCCCGCAACGGGCGGCACGTGTCGATCGAATTTCATGGAATCGAAGTCCTCGACGATCACGATTGCCTCGCAGAGCACCGCCCGCGGCTCATGCAATTGCTCGACGATCCGGAATGCGAACTGGTGACGTTCGATTTGACGGGGGTCAAAATCGTCCTCAGCGGCATGCTCGGATTCCTGGCGACCGCGACGAAACGTTGTCGCGAAGTCGAAATTCGGAATCCTTCGCCGGAAGTGCTGGAGATCCTGCGGGTTACCCGGCTCGACACACTGCTGATGATTCGCGGGGCGACCGCTTGATCCGACCGGCGTGATCATTTTGATGTTCTCTATGTACAACCGCTACGTGGACGGGCTGGCGACCTGGACGCCGAGAGATCCCGCGCCTTATGACGCGATGGGGGCTCGCCTGGCGGCTCAAGGTTACGGTAACGCCACGACGAAAGACTGAACCATTTCCAGGATTAACGTCATGAACGATGCCCTTCTTGCGGCGACGGCCTGGTCGAATTCGATCTGGTCGCCTTCGATTCTGAGTATTCTGTTCGGGACCGCAGTGACGGTCGTGCTCGGTGGGGCTGCCGCCGCTCGCGCGGCTGACGATTCAGGGCACATTCCGCAGCTCTCTGACAAAGAGGCTTGGGATCGGTTGCCGTCCGCCACTCGAGGCAGTGGCCAGCTGTTGCCTGCGTGGGCCCGGATGCTGGTTCAGGAACTGCCGCGCAGCACCGCGGCCTACCTGCAACTCGATTTTGCGCAACGGTCCAGGAGCCCGGTGCCACCGAGTCTGCGCGCCGCCATGCGCTGGGTTTCGGCCGATGCTAACCGCTGCGAGTATGCGCGGGCGTATGCCGCCGCCGATGCACGCCGCGCCGGGGTCGATGCCGCTCGTCTCGAAGGTCTCAGCCGCCCTGGCTACCCGGGCTGGTCGGCCGCCGAGCGGGCCGCCCTGGAATTCGCACGCAAGATGTCGGTCGATTCCGATTCGGTCACCGACGCTGAGTTCGCCGAGCTCGTCCGCCAATTCAGCGACAAGCAGGCGGCATCCATGGTGCTGCTGCTGGCCTATTCTAACTTTCAGGACCGGCTGCTGTTGTGCCTGGGGGCGAATGTTGAACTGGAGGGACCTTTGGCGCCCGTCGATGTGGCCTTCGGCCCCGAGGCATTCGTCATCAAGACGACTCCCCCTCCGCCGCTGAAGAGGGTTTCCCTTCCCAAACCGGTCGGCCGCGATCTTGTGGAAGTTGATCCCGAATGGTCGAAACACTCTTACGAAGCGTTGCAACAAAAGCTCGAAACGCAGCGCCAGAGGCCAACCCGACTGCGCGTCCCCGACTGGGACGAAGTGGCCCGCAATCTTCCCGAAGGATTGATGAAAAAGCCCAGCGACATCATCTGGTACCGGATCGTGTTCGGCTACGCGGCCGAGCTGGCCGTTCCGTTTGAAGTTTTCATGCGGACCGCAGGGGCCGAGGCTGGTCCAAAATGGGATCGGATTTTTGGCACGAGCCTGTTCTGGATCACGACTCGGGGGGTGAACTGTCCCTATTGTATGGGGCACTGCGAAATGAACATGGAAGTGGCCGGGCTGACAAGCGACGAAATCGCCGATCGCAGCCGGCTGCTTGCCGGTGACGACTGGTCGAGTTTTGCCCCCGCCGAGCAGCACGCGTTTGACTTTGCCCGAAAACTGACAAAGACCCCCTGGCAAATTTCGCGCGGCGACGTCGCCCTGCTGGAGCGCGACTTCGGTCCCGATCGGGCGCTGATCGTGATGCTCAACGTCTGCCGGTACCACTACATGACCCGGATCTCCAACGGCTTTCAGCTTACGCTCGAACGGGAGAACGTATTTTATGACTATTACAACGTAAAAACTCCCGCAGCCGCCGGGGCAACCTCCCGCGAGCCGGCTCTGCCCCTCCTGAGCGATGATGCGGGCTGGCAAAAGCTTCCGGCGACAGAATCGGGCGGCGGCCAACCGCTCCCTAATTGGGCCCGCGCGGTCGCCACGAAGCTCCCCCGCACAGCCGCCGCCATGCTCCAGCTCGACCTGGCACATCGCACAAAAAGTCCCCTCGAGCCGGTCCTGCGCGCCAAGATGCGGTGGGTGATCGCCCATGCCAATCGCTGTCGCTATTCCGAGGCATGCGCTTTGGCCGACCTGCAGCGTGCAGGTTTTTCACCCGACGCGATCGAAACGCTCACCGGCGCAGCAGCTTCGTGGCCTGAAGCAGATCGTGAGCCGCTCGAGTTCGCGCGGCTGCTCACCGTGGCGGCACCGACCATTCCGGATGAACTATTTGAGTGGCTCCGCGCGCGATTCGGCGACAAACGCGTGGCAGCGATGGTGCTGTTGGCGGCGTACGGCAACTTCCAGGACCGCATCGTCCTGGGGCTCAACCTGCCGGTCGAACCGGGTGGCCCGCTGTCGCCGCTCGAGGTGACGTTTGCCGAGGGAGCGTTCCAGATCGCCGCGCTGATGCCCGCACAGAAGAACAACTCAACCCAGACAACGTCCGGCGAGACTGCTGTTGTCCCGGGCGGCGATTGGACACAGATTTCGTACGACGAACTCCAGGCCCGCCTCGAACGGCAGCGCGACCGGAAGCCAAGGCTGCCAATCCCCGTCTGGGACGACGTCAAGAAGAATCTTCCGCCGGCGATGGCCGCGCGTCCAACCCGGATCATCTGGAACCTGGTCTGCTCAGGATATGTCCCCGAGCTGGCCGTGCCGTGGAGCATTTCCACCCGGACCATGTGGTCTGAGTTCAAACCTGACCGCATCTTCGAAGAAAGCCTGTTCTGGATCCAGACGCGCAGCATCGGCTGCAACTACTGCATGGGGCATTGTGAAATGCTGCTGGAGGTCGCCGGACTCGACAAAGCGGGCGTCGCCGACCGCACGCGCCGGCTGGCGGGATCCGACTGGTCGGCCTTTCCACCGGCCGAGCAACGGGCCTACGCCTACGCCAGAAAGCTCAGCACGACTCCCTGGGAACTGACGCCGGCCGATTACCAGACGCTGGAGCGAGATCTTGGTCCGGAGGCGGCGCTGGCCACCTTCTGGTGGCTCTGCCGGGGGCTCTATATGACCCGCGTCTCGGACGGCTTCCAACTTCCGCTGGAGCGCGATAACGTCTTTCAGGACTACAGTGCACCGAGCGCTGAAACCAGCCCTGCCAAAGACCGAAAATGAAATCGCACACCGAATATCTTACGTTCAACCTGCCGGCCCGGATAGCGTTTGAGAACATCACGCCGAAAGTCGAGCAGATCGTCGCCCGCAGCGGCATCAGCGAAGGTCTCTTGCTGTGCAAGGCAAAGCACGCGACGCTACGCGCTTAGTTTCTGCGTAAAAACGGCCTTTTAAGCCCTTTACCACCCGGCCCTTGAGAACGTACTTGAACCCTTTGGGGCCATAGCGGTCGCCGCCAGCGGGGGTGATGTACACTCCGGCTGGCTTCCCGTCTGGGAGGGGATCGCCAAAGACCCGATCAATCAGGTCGTGCTTGTCTTCATCGGTCATCAGCAGGAAACTCCCCAGATCATTACCGCCAGCGTAGGTGTTGCCTTCATCGTCGATCAGGGTGATCGAGTCTTCGAGTTCAACAATATACGCGCGCAGTGCGTCAGCGTCCAGAACATTTTCCAAAATCGCATCCAGCCCCTCCATCTTGGCCCGGTGGATCGCCTCCCGGTCATTCAACTCCAGCAATTGCTTTTCCGACTGGGCTTCCGTAATCGTCCCTTTGACAATCAGCGCCAGTAGCCGGTTCCGAGCAGCGTCGATCTTCTTCAACTCCTTCTCGATCTGCTTCGCCTGCTTCGTCGCATTGTCACTGTCTGGGATCGCATCTCTAATGGCCCGGTCGAGGGCAGCGGGATTCCCCAGCATGTTGAAGATTCTGCCCAGCACTTCCTCTTCGACCAAACCTGCTGGGACCCACGGTTTGGGGTTCATAAACGGGCAGTCCCGTAAGCGAGCAGCGTGGGCGTGGCGGTAATAACGACGACCCCCGTGGTTCGTCTGGACGCACATTGAGTAACCGCAGCCAGCACAGATCACGTACCCTGCGAGCAGATATTGCGGGTCCGGCTTGCCCTTCCCGTAAGTTCGGTTCGCAGCCAGCCGGTGATGGATTGCCTTGATGGTCTTGTCCGACAGCAGCCGGGGAATAGTCAGCGTCGTCTTTTCGTCAAACTTCAGGTCTGGGACGCTGAACTGCATTTCCCATTCAGTACCGCACCGCTCCCGCAGCACCTTACAGAGATACGAATGGTTGAGTCCCTTTTCCTTCGCCAGTTTTGGCAGGGACGCCCCATCAAGGTAGCGGGTGGCGACGTCTTCAATCATGGCCTGCTTTTCGGGGTCCACTGACCACTTGCCAGTTTCCCGGTCGATCTTCCCGCCCCCGCGCCACCCCGGCTATACTCGCGGCATGAGACAACCAGAGTTTGAACCGCCGATCTGGTTCATCCCGGCCCTCCTGGCGTTTGGAGTGTTCTACGCTTGGGTTGGCTTGCGTGCCATCAATCGGCGGGAGAAGTGGGCAATTGGGATCGCGGGAACGATCACTGGCTTCCTGGCGATCAGCGCAATGTTTATGTGCGTCACCGGCGCTTGGGTATTCGGGCGGATGGTGCTCAACGGCAAATGACCATCATCCTCCCAGCCCTGGCCGTCGCATTCGCCGCGTTCTGCGTCTGGCTGACGGTGCGGATCGTGAACCGGCGGGAGCGGTGGGCGAAGTGGACGCTGACCGTGACGCTGTCGCTGCCGGTCCTGTATGTGCTGAGCTATGGACCAGCGGAGTGGATCTTCTCGCGCGGGTGGCTACCGAAGTCAACCGCTCCTGCGCTGCGGATTATTTACCATCCGATTCTTCAGCTTCGGTTTGACGGACCAGAGCCGATCAGCCGAGCGATGAAGTGGTATTGCGGAATCGGGCAGCCATCCGCCGACTGATTTCCGCGCACCCTGCTGCGATTCCGCGCAGCCGGTGGGGTCTTTTGGCCGGCGGATTCAAAGAACCCCACTACCCCATACCGCATGTCATTGACGGGCGTGAAGGTTTTATCGTACAAGAGCATCCGCACGTTCACATTTTGCCGCGCACTTTTGAGAGGAGATCACCATGGCAACACGGACCTGGGTGTCGGGTGTCGGAGACGACGCGAATCCTGGCAGCCGGACGGCCCCATGCAAGACGTTCGCGGGGGCTATTTCGAAGACCGATCCCAA
>Ga0137463_1000140_pt1 | contig 27708 bp, 21 predicted proteins | sample EasRivERMGT800_2_FD_102333 | JGI IMG/M metagenome (GOLD analysis project Ga0137463, IMG submission 102333) | Soil microbial communities from meander-bound floodplain in the East River, Colorado, USA - East River MetaG ERMGT800_2 | ecosystem: Environmental > Terrestrial > Soil > Floodplain ...
CCACAGCCCAGGGTTGCCCGCTTTCGGGCTACCCTGGGTAACGATCCCATCAATTGAACGAACCCTGACGGGGTTCCACAGAACGCGCGATCGAGGAAAAAGATCTGGACCGCGGATGACGCCGATCGACGCGGATGGACGCAGATAACACACGGATGATGAGAAACCCGGCAGCGCGACCGACCTGCATCGAGCTTGCCTCTTCGCCGCATCACAGGCATCGCATGACCGAAATCCAGGCGATCCAGAACCCTTTGAGCCACGACCTGATCTGCTCCCTGACGCCAGGGTTCATTCGCGCGGGAATTGAAGCCGGCCAGGGCGACGGAGATTCCCGCATTCGCTTGTCGCGCTCGCTCTCGTCAGGCGTTACCGCCACATACTCCTGGTCGTCCAGAGCGGGAATCTCATAGTTACCGGTAATGAGCTTCCGAACAGCCAATCCATCGGCCGTCTGATAAAAACGGGTTGTGACTACGTGACACTTGCTGAGCCATTCACCATAACTGAATTCCTGGACCACAACCGATGGTCCGGCTTGACCTTGAACAATGAATTGCCATTGCAGCATCGTGATCGATTCGAGTTCTGATTCCAGCATGCCCTGCCCCCACGATCCATCGTGTCACAAATCGATGGCATTGACAACGGATTGAGAGCCGGCGACTGAGGGCGCAGTGCCACCCATTACTACGGAGCCGCCAGACCGCGACGTGTGACGCAATGCATCGGGCGGAAATGGTTTACGTAAAGGCCCTGCGACCGCAGTTCGTCGATTGATGGGTGGCACTAGCCCACGTTGTTCGGAAGTGTCCCGCGAAATGGATTTGCATTTATTGCGAAAGTCGCCGATCCCGGGCGGATATTGACGTGCCCTCCGTCACCACTCTTTCCGGCGGGAGTGCCGGCCCGCGAGCAGTTTCTGAGCGGACTGCCAGACGGTATTTAATCGACTCGGCGGGTTGCCCTGATTACTGATGCTTGGGTTGGAATAACTCGACCGGGTTACCTGAAGGGTCATCGAGAATGATTTGAGAGCCGCCCGGCCCGGCAATGATGTCATTGCGGAATTTCAGTCCCGCTTCACGCAGGCGTTTTACTTCAGTGGCGAGGTCTTGCACTTGGATATGAATCCGGTTCCATCCCCCTGGAACAGGCTCGCGACCGTCTGGCGTGGCTCGGCGGCCGGAGCTGGACTTGCCACTGAGCAAGAGCCGGACCCCGTCGCGGGTGACCGATGCGAAAGCCGGGCTGGCGTCCGTTTCAAGCACGAAGCTGAGGTGTGTCGTGTAGAATTCGACGGCGGCTGGAACGTCGTCGATCATGTAGCGGATGCTCACTGAAGACATGGGCTTACGCGACTCCTACATGACGTTATCGCCGGCCACCGGGGGGCGACTGACCGCTCGCCGGTGCGTGGCGTTGGAGCGCGGCGACGCCTTCGCGAAGAGCCGTCTGATACAGCCACAAATCGCCGCCGTAGGCGATCATCCGGAAACCCTGGTCGAGAAGTTTCTTTCCGCTGGCCACGTCGCCGCACATGATCCCCGGTACTTTGCCGTGCCGACGGCAGGCGTCGAGGACTCGCCCCACCGCCTCGAGATACTGCGGGTGGTCGAACTGGCCGGGGATGCCCATCGAAATCGTGAGGTCGAAATGGCCGATCCACAGGACGTCGATTCCGGGGACCGCCGCGATTTCGTCAACGTGCCGCAGGCCGGTCGCCGTCTCGATCTGAGCGATGAGCAGCCCTTCGCTGTTCCCCGAATTCATCTTGGCGACGATGTCGCCCCCTGTGTAATCGTCGTGAGACACGCCGAAGGCGGCGCCGCGCCGTCCGACCGGTGGATATTTGGCCGAAGCGACGATCGTGGCCGCTTGCGCGGCGGTCTCGACCATCGGGACCATAATCCCCATCGTCCCGACGTCGAGGAGGCGGGCAATAAAGTGGTACTCAGTCGCCGGGACACGGACCAGCGGGACGATCTCGTGCATGGGAGTCGTCGCCAGGAGCATGCGGATCGTTTCGACGCTCCAGCCGGTATGCTCCATGTCGAACACGGTGAATTCGGCGCCGGCCTGGGCGGCGATCCGGGCGATGCCGGTCGTATTGAACTCGAACATGAACGTGCCGATCGACACGTCGCCGGCGAGCACCTTGTGTTTGACAGGGTTTGTTTTCATTTCCAGATTGTAGCCGGAGCGCGGCGCGCGGCGGAAGTCAGTCCGGTGGCGGCTCACGCAGCACGATGCGTGCAAATTGCGTTTTGAGTTCCTGGTGGAATTGTCGCTCATCAGGTGGATTATGAACGGTCAATCAGAGAATTCTGCGCCGACGCGACGATCGTCCCAGCGGGCAATGCCCGCCGGGCGATACAAACACGCCTTCCCGCTGGCCGGATGCTCCCGTGGTGGTTGTCGAGTGGAGCGCACGTCAAGTATGCTGGGATCGACGGCGCCAAACGACCAGGTAAGAGCATTATTCGGCAGCCCGCGATTCTGGTCGGCTGTCGTGGGTGGGTGAATGGGAAAACGAACGCGCATGCGAACAGGTCAGTGAATGTCTCGGGCGGGCGCCGTCGGGGTTGTGATCCTGGCGCTGGCTGCACCATCTCGCGGCGATGGTCCGGAATTCAACCGCGATATCCGGCCCATCCTCTCGGACAAGTGCTTCAAGTGCCACGGACCTGATTCGGCGGCGCGCAAGGCCGATCTGCGGCTCGACCAGCGCGAGGCGGCGGTCAAGGCCGGAGCAATTGTCCCCGGCAAACCGGCCGACAGCCTGGTAGTCGAGCGGGTCTTCTCGGCCGATCTCGAAGAGATCATGCCCCCTCCCGGATCGGGCAAGACGCTCACCGCCGACGAGAAAGAACGGCTCCACAAGTGGATTACAGCCGGGGCCGAATATCAATCGCACTGGTCGCTGATTCCGGTGTCGAAGCAGGTACCGGTCCCGTCGCCGCGCGATGACGCGCACTGGGTGCGGAACCCGATCGATGCATTTGTGCTCGACAAGTTGTGGCAGCTCAAAACTGAACCGGCGCTCGAAGCGTCGAAGGAAAAATGGTTACGGCGCGCAAGTTTCGACCTGACGGGGCTCCCTCCGACGATCGCCGAACTGGATGCGTTTCTGGCCGATACCAGTCCACAGTCGTACGAGACGGTGGTGGACCGGCTGCTCAAATCGCCCGCCTACGGTGAACGGATGGCGGGCGACTGGCTCGACCTGGCGCGCTACGCCGACACCTTCGGCTACCAGTCCGACCGCGATATGCACGTCTGGCCGTGGCGCGACTGGGTGATTCGCGCATTCAACGACAACCTGCCATACGACCAGTTCATTATCTGGCAGACAGCGGGTGACCTGCTTGAGAATCCGACGCGCGACCAGTACCTGGCGACGGCGTTCAACCGGCTGCACCGGCAGACGAACGAAGGGGGAAGCATCGAAGAAGAATTCCGGATCGCCTACATCGCCGACCGGGTGAACACCAACGCCACCGCGTTCCTGGGGCTGACCTTCGAGTGTGCCCGCTGCCACGACCACAAATTTGACGCGCTGTTGCAGCGCGACTTTTACAGCCTGTCGGCGTTTTTCGCCAACATCGACGAGCACGGCCTGTATTCGCATTTCACGGAAACGTCGCCGACGCCGGCTCTGCTGTTGTATGAGGGGAACCAGGAGACTCAGCATCGGGAGCTCCAGGCCCGGATTCGTGAGAAAGAGGCAGCGCTGGAGCAGGCGGCCGCAGCAGCGAAACAACGTTTTGCCGCTGCAACCGAGGGACTCAGTGTGCCGCCGGTTCCAGAGCCCCAGGTGAAGTTTTCGTTCGAAGAGACACCGGCGGCCGGTGATAACAAACCGGTTCCCGGCAAAGTGGGCCAGGGATTGCAGTTTGGCGGTGACGACGCGTTTACCTGCAAAGGGGCCGGGAAGTTCGGGCGGACGACGCCGTTTACTTTTGCGCTGTGGGTCAAACCGGCCGAACACAAACCGCGGCAATTGATCTTTCACCGCTCAGTCGCGGCGGAAGACTCGGCGTTTCGCGGGTATTCGCTGGTTCTCGACGAAGGGCGGGCCGTCTTCTCGCTGATTCACTTCTGGCCGGGCAATGCGATTCGGATTCAAACGCAGGAACTCGTAGCTGTCGATCAGTGGACGCACATTGCCGTGACGTACGACGGCGGCAGTCGGGCGGCTGGCCTGCGGATCTATCTCAACGGCCTGCCGGCGGCGGTTGACGTGCTGCGTGACAAATTGACGCGCGACATCGTGCATCGTGGCGAATGGGGCGATTCGGGAAGCCCGGAACTGGCACTGGGGGCTCGGTTCCGCGACAGTGGTTTCAAAGGAGGGACGGTGGACGAATTTCTGGTCTACGATCGGGAATTGTCGCCGCTGGAAGTCGCGAGCGCGGGAGGCTTCGAGCTGCCCGCCGGCGAACAGGCGCGGCTGGCCCACTATCGACTGCGGATCGACGAGCCCTGCCAGATGGCCATGGCTGAATTGCACGCCGCGCGAGTCGCCGAGAATGATCTCGTCTCGCAGGTGCGGCAGGTTATGGTGATGAAGGAACTGCCGACGCCACGGCCGACGCATCTTCTCAAGCGCGGGGCTTACGACGCACCGGGAGAGACCGCCGGGCCGGACACGCCGGCGAGCGTGCTCCCCTTCCCGGCTGAACTGCCGCGCAATCGACTGGGGCTGGCCAGATGGCTGGTCGATGAACGCAACCCGCTCACGGCACGGGTCACGGTCAATCGGTTGTGGCAGTCGCTCTTTGGGCGAGGTCTCGTCGCAACGGTCGAAGATTTCGGCAGCCAGGGAGAGCTCCCTTCGCATCCGGAGTTGCTGGATTGGCTGGCGCGCCGGTTCGTCGAGAGCGGCTGGAACGTGAAGGAACTGTGCCGGTTGCTTGTCCTGTCGGCGACTTATCGGCAATCGACGATTCCCCGCCAGGCGAAGCTGTACACTGACGATCCCGACAATCGCTGGCTGGGGCGTGGTCCGCGGTACCGGTTACCGGCCGAGCAGATCCGGGACAACGCGCTGGCGGTCAGCGGCCTCCTGGTACCGAAACTCGGGGGGCCGAGCGTCATGCCGTATCAGCCCGCCGGACTGTGGGAAGAATCGGGAACAGGCAAGACCTACGCACAATCGCACGGCGAAGGGCTGTATCGGCGGAGTCTGTATACATTCTGGCGCCGGACTTCCCCGCCACCCAGCATGACGACCTTCGATGCCGTCAGCCGCGAGGTGTGCGTGGCGCGGCGCGAGCGAACTGCCACTCCGCTCCAGGCGCTGGTGCTCCTGAATGATCCGCAGTTCGTCGAAGCGTCGCGCGTGCTGGCCGAGAAGCTGATCAAGGCGGAAGGGAGCAGCCTCGAATCACGGCTGGCAACGGCGTTTCGGATGCTGACGAGCCGGGCACCGTCGAATGCCGAGGAGACGATTCTCGCGACGCTGTATCGTGACCAGCGCGCGCACTTCGAACTGGCGGCCGACGCAGCCAAGGCGCTCGTGACGGTTGGCGAAACGCCGCGCGACGAGAAGTGCGATCCGGCGGAAGTTGCGGCCCTGGCGATCGTGGTGCGGATGCTGATGAGCTTTGACGAGTGCGTGAGTAAGAGGTGAACGAATGGGCAATGACATGAAACATGAACCGCAATGCACGGGTCGGGAATCGCTGGTCGGATTGTCGCGGCGGCGGTTTCTGAATCGATTCGGGATGGGGCTGGGCGGGATTGCCCTGGCCGATCTGCTGGGAGACCGCAGGCCGGCGCACGCGGCATCGACCCCAGGAATTCTGTCCAAACCGCATCACACGGCCAGAGCGAAGCGGGTGATTTACCTGTTTCAGAGTGGCGGGCCGTCGCAACTGGAAACATTCGACTACAAGCCGCTGCTCAACGAAAAACAGGGGGAGCAGTTGCCCGATTCGATCCGGATGGGGCAGCGGCTGACTGGCATGTCTGGAAATCAGGCGTCGTTGCCGCTGGCCGGATCGATCTTCAAATTCAACCAGCATGGCCAGAGCGGCGCCTGGATCTGCGAGCTCCTGCCGCACACCGCCAAACTTGTTGACGATCTGTGCATCGTCCGCTCGATGTACACCGAAGCGATCAACCATGATCCGGCGATCACGTTTTTGCAGACCGGTTCGCAGATTTCGGGACGTCCCTGCATCGGCGCCTGGCTCAACTACGGCCTGGGGAGCGACAACGACAACCTGCCGGCGTTCGTCGTGCTGATCACGAAGGGCAAAGGAGATCAGCCGCTCTACTCCCGCTTGTGGGGAACCGGTTTTCTGCCGACGCGGTACCAGGGAGTCCAGTTCCGGTCGGGAAAAGATCCGGTTCTGTATCTCAACAACCCGCCCGGTGAAGATACCGCCAGCCGCCGGAACCTGCTGGACCGGCTCGGCGAGTTGCACGGCCTGGAAGCCGAGGCGACCGGGGATGCCGAGGTGACGGCGCGGGTCGCGCAGTACGAAATGGCGTTCCGCATGCAGGCCAGCGTTCCCGAGGTGACGGACGTTTCGGGCGAACCGCAACACATCTTCGACCTCTACGGTCCCGACGCGAAAACTCCAGGAACGTTTGCCGCCAATTGCCTGCTGGCGCGGCGGTTGGCCGAGCGGGGGGTGAAGTTCATCCAGCTCTATCATCAGGGCTGGGACCAGCACGGCGGATTGCCCGCAGGAATCAAGGTGCAATGCCGCGAAACCGATCAGCCGGCCGCGGCGCTCCTGATCGACCTCAAACAGCGAGGCCTGCTCGATGAGACGCTCGTCGTCTGGGGGGGCGAATTCGGGCGGACGAATTATTCTCAGGGGAAGCTGACGGCGACCGACTACGGACGCGATCACCATCCCCGCTGTTTCAGCATGTGGATGGCCGGCGGCGGAGTGCGCGGCGGGACGGTCTATGGTGAAACATGTCCGTTCGGCTATAACATCGAGCGGGACGGCGTGCACGTCCACGATTTCCACGCGACGCTGATGCACCTGTTGGGAATCGACCACGAGCGGCTCTCGTTCCGGTTCCAGGGGCGGGACTACCGGCTGACCGACGTGCACGGCCATGTTGTCCAGGGACTTCTCGCATAAGCGTTGTCAGCTCAAGCCCGTCCGTCGCATCGTGCGGGGACGATGTCGATGAGAGTTTTTGTGGAAGCAGCTCAGAATGGATCTCGCAGGTACCGCAATCGGTCCGGTTCCGGTAACGAAGACACGTTTGCGGCCTTCAAACCGGATGGCACTGGGGATCGCGACGGCGGCGGTGTATCTCCCCTGCGCGCTCGGCTTTTTTATGGATGATTCGGGGGACGTCGCCTCGTGGACGACTCTGTGGCCATTTGTACCCGGCGGGTTTTATCTCATCTGGACCGGGCACCTGCTGGGGATCAGATCCCTGCCGCCGGTTCTCGCCTGGGGTTTGTGCCTGTTGGTGACGGCTGGTCTGATTTTCGGGCTGTGGCGGTTGGGCCGGCGCGGTTTCGGCTGGCTGGCGTTCAGCGCCCTGCTGGGAGCGGTGCTCTCGACCGTGGCGGTTGTGGCAGCGATCTCGGCAGTGCGCATGTGACGGGCGGAAAATAACTGACGATGATTACTGATCCTCATTCGGCCGAACTGAAGACGCTGCTGGCAGAGAATCCCAACCCTGAGGCTGCGCTGGCGTTGCTCGAACCGATCGGCTTTGCTGACAGGGCTGCGGCCTTCGAGCGGCTGACGCGCACGGCCGGAACGGGGGCCAGCCGTGAATTACTGGCCGATTGTCTGCCGACACTGCTCCTGGCGCTCTCCGATACGGCTCAGCCCGACCACGCCCTCGTTAATTTCGAGCGGTTTGTGCAGAGTGTTCCCGACCGGGCCGTGCTGTTTCACCAGTTGCGCGACAATCCGCGAACAGTGGAAATTCTGGTGCGGCTGTTCGTGGGGAGCCAGTTTCTCACCGAGATCCTGTTGTGCAGCCCGTGGCATCTCGAGCGGCTGGCGCAACACAAACGCCTCGCTGAGCTCAAGAGCGTGCAGCAACTGCATATCGAAGCCGAAGGGGCGATGCTCGGGATCGACGATCCCGATGAGCAACTCAACGCGCTGCGCCGGTTTCAGCGGTGGGAGCTGCTGCGGATCGGGATCTGCGATTTTTTCGGCCTGCTCGATCTGCGGCGGGTGACGGTGCAACTGTCGCTGCTGGCCGATGCGCTCGTGCAATCGTGCCTCAATCATGCGTATGCGCAATCGGGAGTATCGCCGTCCGGATTCGTCGTGATCGCCATGGGAAAACTCGGCGGCGAGGAGCTGAACTACAGTTCGGACATCGACCTGTTGTTCCTGGCCGATTCGAATTCGCCGGCGCACTGGCGGATCGGTCAGCGGCTGATCAAGGCGCTCACGAGCGTGTCGGAAACGGGCTTCATGTACCGCGTTGACATGCGGCTCAGGCCCTGGGGGCGAGCGGGGGAGCTGGTTTCGTCGGTCGAAAGCCATCTCGAATACCTGACGAACAGCGCCCAGTTGTGGGAAAAGCAGGCGCTCCTCAAGGCGCGGGTCATCGCCGGCGATCGAAAAGTTGGAACCGGCTTTCTCAAGCGAGCCGAGCACCTGCTGTTCAACACGCCGTCGGAGGCAGTCCGCGAGAGCATTCGCGGCATGAAACAGAAAATTGAAGCGGGTCTGGCCCGATCGGGCCGCATGTGGGGGGAAGTCAAGCTCGGGGAAGGCTCGATCCGCGACGTCGAATTTGTCGTGCAGTACCTGCAGCTCATTCATGGCGGCAAGGAGCCGGCGGTTCGCAGCTTTAACACGCTCGATGCGCTGGTGCGGCTGGCTGACTGCGGGTTTCTGCACGCCGACGAATACCGCCTGCTCACCGACGGCTATGTGTTTCTGCGGACGATTGAACACGCGCTGCAACTGGTGCACAACAAGCAGACCCATGAACTGCCACAGGATGAAGCCGAGCAGACGTACCTGGCGCGGCGGCTCGACTTCGGGACGGCGTCGCAGTTTCTGGCGCATTTCAAACAGCACGGCGAGGCGGTCCGGCGCGTGTACGACCGTTACCTGGGCCAGCGCGACAAAGCCCATCAGACCGATTCGAAGTCGGCGAACCCGGGGCTCAAGAAACATCTGGCGCGGCTGGAAGATGAATACGCAGCGACCTTCAGCGAGCCCGATATCGAGCAGCATGCCCAACTGGCCGAACGCATCACCGACGCCGATCCGGTGATTGTCGAAACCGCCCCGGCAGGGGAGAACTGGCGGGTGACGATTGTCGGGTACGACTATCCCGGTGAGCTGTCGTTGATCTGCGGCTTATTGCTCGTGCATGGCTTTGACATCGTGGAAGGAGACGTCTTCACGTACGAGCCGCTCGCGGCCGCCGACGGCGCACCGGCTTCGCGCCCGGCACGCCAGGCGTGGCGCAGGCAGGCACAGCGCCGCAGCACGCGCCGGCAGGAATCGGCGCCGGAGCCGTCCCCCCGCGAAGATCTGCGTCAAAAGATCGTCGACGTCTTTACGGTTCGTCCGGATCCCGGCGTCGTCGCCGAGCCGGCGCTCAAGCAGTATGCCGAGGACCTGCGCGGGATTTTGCGTCAGTTGCAGGCAGGCCAGGCCGCCGAGGCCCAGGGAGCGCTGGTGAAACGGGTGGCGGCGCGACTGCGGAGAACGGGAGACGAGCCCCCTGCCCCCTTGTATCCGGTGCTCATTGAAATCGACAACGATGCGTCCGACCAGTTTACGGTTCTCAGGATTCGCACCGAAGACACTCCGGGGTTTCTGTACGAATTGACCAACGCGCTGGCGCTGTCGGGAATGTATATTTCGCGAGTCCGCGTGCACTCCCAGGTGAATCAGGTCTTCGACACGGTGCTCGTGACCGATGCCAAAGGGCAGAAGATCGTCGACCCGCAGAAGCAGCGCGAGTTGCAGGCGGCCACTGTGTTGATCAAGCACTTTACGCATCTTCTGCCCCGATCCCCCAATCCCGAAGGGGCCCTGCTCCATTTTCGCGAATTCGTCGGCCAGCTCTTTACCCGGCCCGATTGGCCCGAGGAACTCGCGTCGCTGGAAAAAACGGGAGTTCTCGACGCGCTGGCGCAGCTCCTGGGAGTCAGCGATTTTCTGTGGAACGATTTTCTGCGGATGCAGCACGGAAATCTGTTTCCGGTGGTCCGCGACGTCGATGCCCTGGCAACGGTCAAGTCGCGCGACGTGCTGGCGGCCGAACTGCGGGCCGCCCTGGCGGGCGCAGCCTCGGCCGAGGCGCGACGCGACGCGCTCAACGCCTTTAAGGATCGCGAGATGTTCCGCGTCGACATGCGGCACATCCTGGGGCATGTCCGCGAGTTCCGGCAGTTTTCCGAGGAGCTGAGCGACCTGGCAGAAGTAGTGGTGGTTGCCACGGCCGAGATGTGCGTCGGCGAACTCGAGGCACAATACGGCGCGCCCCTGGCGAAGGACAAAAAACCGATTCCCTACAGTGTCTGTGCCCTGGGTAAATGCGGCGGGCGCGAACTCGGCTTCGCCTCGGATATCGAGCTGATGTTCGTGTACTCGGGCGAGGGGCGCACTGCGGGACGGGCATCGATTTCGGCGACGGAATTTTATGTCAAGCTCGTCGAGAGCGTGACGCACGCCATCCGGGCCCATCGCGAAGGGATTTTTGAAATCGATTTACGGCTGCGGCCCTATGGCCGGGCGGGAAGCCTGGCGGTGTCGCTCGACGCGTTTCAGGCGTATTTCGGTCCGCAGGGGGCGGCCTGGCCCTATGAGCGGCAGGCTCTCGTCAAGCTGCGGCCCGTCGCCGGCGACCCGAATTTCGGTCGCGAGCTCGTCAGACTGCGAGACGAACTGATCTACACCGGCGAGCCGTTTGACGTGGCGGCGATGCGCGGGATGCGGGAGCGTCAAGTCAGGCAATTGGTGAGCGCCGGCACGTTCAACGCCAAGCTCAGTCCGGGTGGGCTGGTTGACACCGAGTATCTCGTGCAGGGTTTGCAGATTTCGCACGGCCGGCAGCGGCCCGAATTGCGACTGACAAATACGCTGGAGGCGATCGAGGCGCTCCGCCGGACCGGGATTTTGAGTGACGTGGACGCCGCCCGATTGCGGGATGCCTACAATTTCCTGAGGCAATTGATCGGTTCCCTGCGCATCGTGCGGGGCAACGCGCGCGACTTGACACTGCCTCCCGAGGATTCCGAAGAATTTGCATTTTTCGCCCGGCGCCTGGGCTACGAGGACGACGTGGCGCGGCTCGACGGCGAACTCGACAGCCACGTCCAGAATGTGCTGGAATTGAGCCAGCGTTTGCTGGGATAGGCAGGCGGAACGTTGCGGGTGACGTCGTCGCACTGCCAGCAAATGGTGCTCGAGGGGCACCTGAAACGCAGCGACGCGGAACTGGTCAAGTCGTCCAGATTTTGCTACTAATGGGCAGACATCGGCAAATGGTGTTCGGAACAAATGGAACGACGGAATCACTATGCACGCTTTATTCGACGCGATTTCAGGGTTCGGAGTTTCCTTGTGGGAACTGCTGGCGGCTGTGGTTGTCCTGATCGTTCCCTGGACGCCGCTCCTGGCCTGGATTGCGTTCTGGACGTTTGCTGTCAATTGGGTGAAGCTTCGTGAGACGCTGGCCAGGGGGGGCTGGATCGGCCTGGCCCTGATCGGCGCCGTCATGGTGCTGGTCTGGGGAAGTATTTCGCCGGGCGACGGCGCCTTCGATTTCTTCGGGTTGCGGGTCAGCAACTACGTCGAGAAGACGGTTTATGTTTCGGGCCTGTTCGTGATCATGTTTCTGGCGGGTGCGGTGCAGTTGTCAGGATGCTGCGCCGGATGCATGAACTTTGAAGAACCGGTCCTGATTGCCGAGTCGCACGGGCATGACTCTGACCACGGGCATGACTCCGGCCACGGCCACGATACCGGGAGCGGGCATGCTACTTCCGGCTCACACGGCCATGGCGACCATCACTGATCGCCGGCGTTCGCGCGATCCGAAGTGCCGATCGACAGGCGGCGGATGAGACTTGCTGCCTTGGGACCTGTGGCGGTGAATGCAATCTCGCGAGTGCTTTCGCCGGTGACGGTAATTTCGACTCGCAGGTGATCGGTCGGGAGCCACGGAGCGACGCGGTCGGCCCATTCGATCAGGCACACGCCCCCGGCGTTCAGATACTCGTCGGCGCCCAGCGCGAGAAAGTCGCGCGGTTCACGCAGCCGGTAAGTGTCGAAATGGTAGATGGACAGACGGCCTTCGTACTCGTGAACGAGAACGAACGTGGGACTGGCGATGGCACGCCGATCGACACCCAGGGCCTCACACACAGCCCGGACGAGTCGGGTTTTGCCGGCCCCCAGGTTGCCGACCAGCGCTACGGTGGTTCCCGGTTCGAGCACGCCGGCCAGGTGCCGCGCGAGGCGCTCGGTTTCGGCTTCACTCGCGGATTTGAATTTCCAGTGAACGGTGTCGCGGTAGCCTGGCTCGTCGGTAGCTTCTGCCGGATCCATGGGGATAGTCTTTAGCGGGGATGCCGGAACTTGCGAGTTACGGCGTAAAGGCATGTTTCCACCCCAGCGGTGGGAGCAGGTTGAGTTCGCCATTGGCCGATTGCAGGTAGCAATCGGAGCCCGCCGTAATCTCGCCGATCCGCGTGATCGGCGTAGTCATTGGAGTCCGCTCCAGCAGTTTCCGCCCGTCGTCGGGGCAAACGGTGAACAGGAGCTCAAAGTCTTCGCCGTCCGACAGAGCATGTTCGAGAGGCGTTCGATTGTCGGTGGCGCCGGCCGCTGCTGCCGAAATCGGAATCGCCCGCTCGTCAATCACAGCGCCGACGCGGCTTTCCTCGAGGATGTGCCAGAGGTCAGCCGCCAGACCGTCGCTAACGTCGATCATGGCGTGCAGGTCGGCAGACTGGTGCAGCGCCAGGGCTTCGGCAACGCGCGGTGTGAAATCGAGATGCTTCCCCGCGATGCTCCCTCCAAAACTGCCCGTTGCCATGATCCAGTCGCCGGGCCGGGCTCCGCTCCGCTGCACGGCGCCCCTGGAGGTCGGCTCGCCAAGGACGGTAATACTGATGACGAGGGGGTAATCCCAGGTATTGGTATCCCCGCCGGCAAGTGCGACGTCAAAACGGTCGGCACACTCGCCGATACCCTGCATCAGTTCGCGTCCCAAATCAAACCCGCCGTGGCGGGGGAGCGCGATGCTGGCGACGCACGCGACCGGCCGGCCAGCCATTGCCGCGATGTCACTCAGATTGACGGCCAGCGACTTCCACCCGACCTGGCGCGGCGTCGCCGGCGGAATCGTGAAGTCGACCCCCTCCATCAGCATGTCGACGGTGACGAGGCAGCCGGATGGATCGGGAAACCGCACGAGCGCGGCATCGTCGCCAATTCCGAGTGCGAGCCGGGGGTGGCTCGGGATGAGCCTGCGGAGCGACGCGAGAAAATCAAATTCGTGCTGAAAACTCGCCACGTGGGCCAGTTTACTTGGTTCGCGTATCCATTCGCAAGTTGCCGTACAGCACTTCCTGTCCGCGGACGACGTAGAATTTCACTCCGTCGGTGCCGTTGATCAGGGCCGTCTGGTTGAGCACGTAGTTGATGTCTTCCCAGCGGACGGTTTCCCAATGATGCAGGCCGACGAGAATGTCGCCCGGTTTCATGCCAAAGTCGGCGGCTGCACTTTGGGCGCGGACATCAACAACCCGCATGCCACCGCGGTATTTGGAACGGAATGGTTCCAACTGGCGGGAGTTGTTCCTGTCGAGCTTTTCGAGTTTCAGCCCGAGAACATCCCAGCACTTCGACGCGACGGGATCTTTGACGATGGAGGGAGTGACTTTCGGACGGCTCACCGCCGCTGCGGCCGCCGGTCCACGGCCGGACTTCGGGAGACTGGCCAGTTTGGCTTCGTCGATCCGGCTGAGCTGGACCGTCATTTTGACGGATTCCTGGTTGCGCTGCACGACGACGTCAACGGGGGCTCCCGGTGCATATCCCAGGAACGACCGCTCGAGATCAGCCTGATCCTGAATGCTGATCGGGCCGACCTGGGTGACAATGTCTCCCGGCTGGAAACCCGCGGCGGCCGCCGGGCTGTTGGCCTCCGCAGCGTCCACCACGAGTCTCCGGTGTTCGGGAGTCTTGACGTCGTGCGAGATCAAGCCGTGATAGGTTTGGTTGAGCTGTCCAATATTGAGCAACACCGCGATGTACTTGCGGGCATCGTCGATCGGAATTGCGAATCCGATGCGCTGGGCGCCGGCCCGGATTGCGACGTTGATACCGATGACTTCGCCGTCCAGGTTCAGCAGCGGCCCGCCGCTGTTGCCGGGATTGATGCTCGCGTCGGTCTGCAGCAGGTTTTTGTAGGATTGAGTCTCGTTGACTTCGACGTCCCGCGACAGCGAGCTGATAATTCCCTGGGTCACGGTGTGTTCGTAACCGAAGGCGTTGCCGATCGCCAGGACCGTTTCTCCGAGTTCGAGGTCGGACGAAGTTCCCAGAGGAATCACCGGCAGCGGACGACTGGCGGAAATCTTGATGATCGCCAGATCGTGTTTGATATCGTACGAAATGGCCTCTTTCTCGGCCGTGTAGGTGCTGCCGTCGTGCAACGTCACGCGGAGTGAATCGACTCCCGCGATGACGTGCTGGTTGGTGACGATGTAACCGCGCTCGTCGATGATGATGCCGGTGCCCATGCCGTTGACCTTCTTGCCGGGTCCACCGTCAAATGCCGCATCACTATTGCGCGCCGTACGTTCGCTGTGGATATTGACGACCGCGCTTTTCGCACGGCGAATCGCTTTCTTTGAATGCGTTTCGCGAGCTTCCGATGCCTGGGCTGTCGACCCGACCGGACTGGCGAGCCACATTGCCATGCACAGCGACAGGCTGGTAATCCACGTTCGCATACGGCAGTCTTTTCGTTGGCGAGGCGGGTTGTCGAACGACGGATAGCCGATGCCGGTCGAGGCGGCGGCGGAAATCCTGGTTGTCGGAGCTCGCGAGGTTGCGCATCTCCGAGAGTGCAAATCGTCTGGTCTTCAGGGGTTGCTTGAAACGCTCGCATCGGCCGTGCACAGTTTACCCAGATGGAATGTCAATCAGATTGTGCCGGATGTAACGCCCGGTGGCGTACCGTTTTTTGCGTCGGTGGCGACAATCGCCAAGATTCGATAAAGTCGCCTTCTCGTACGTCGTGCCGGGCATCGCCAGCCCGGCGGAATAATCCCTACAGCCGTCAAAATTGAAGGCGGCCAGGCCGTCAACCCGGTACAGGCCGCAAAGTTTGCCCAGATGAGCCGACGCGAAAAACTGGAAGCAATGCTGGCACAGTCCCCGGATGACACGTTCCTGCGGTATGCGCTGGCCCTGGCAGAGGCTTCGGCCGGAGATGTTCCTCTGGCCCGCAACCGGCTCGAGGCGCTGATTCAGGTGGATCCGAACTACGTTCCGGCGTACTTCCAATTGGCACAATTGCAGGTGCAACTCGGCGAATCAGACCTGGCCAAGCCGGTACTTTCCCGGGGCATTGAGACAGCCCGGCGGGCTGGCGATGCGCACGCCGAAGAAGAAATGCGCGGCTTTTTGCAGCAGCTGTCGTGAGAATCGCTACAGCCGGAATATCTTAACGGTCCGCCAGACGGCGACATTCCGACGGCGAGCCGGTGGACCGCTTCAGGCAGGGTCCGGGATGCGGCCGGAGACTGTCCAGTGCCGGTCGCTCGTCTGCCGGGCCCAATCCGGAGGGAGCCCCGAATCACGAAGCAGATCCCGGACTTCGTCGACTACGAGCGCCGCGTGGAGCGAGTCAGCGAACATTTGTCGCTGGTGGCCGTTGGCATTCCCGGCGTAGGTCGCAACAAGATGCGCCAGCGATTCGAGGTCGGGAGGTCGCAGCAGATCGCGGATAAAGAGGCAGCCGCCGGACCTCACGACGCGCACCATTTCTCGAAATACGTCTCGCGGTTGGGGAATATGATGAATGATGCTGTTCGAAACGACGGCGTCAAAAGTCTTCGCCGCGTACGGGAGGGCCTTGGCATCAACCTGATCGAGCTTGATCCGATCCTCAAACCCGTCGCGAATCACATTGCGTTGCGCCAGTTGCAGCATCTGAGCTGCCAGGTCAACGGCGGTGATTTTGATATTCTGCTGACGCCGTGCGATCTCTATCGGGATTTGCGCGGTGCCGGTTCCGACATCAAGAGCGGAAGTTGCGCTCGACCCCGAAACCACTTTGGCGAACGCTTCCAGGAAGTCGGCCGCAAAGGCGCGGTTGACATCGGAGTGATCCATGGAGTCATAGTCCCCGGCCTCTTCCGGGGAATCCATCACTTCTGGTTCAAGCTTGCGCAAAAGCATGACGGGAACTCTAGATCCAAATCCACCGGCCTGCAACCGGACCAGCGATGAATTCAGACGGATGAATCTGGCAATCGGCCGCAGATAATCCAATGTCGGCGGCCCCTCTGGCCGACCCACTCGGCAGGCAGCCCGGCCTGAACGGCGAGATGGCGTGCTTCTTGCAGGGTCAGCAGGCCGATTCGCCGCGGTGATGACGCGGGCGCTTCATCGGTTTGGCCGCGTCGCGACAGGATCTGTTCGATCAGGCCGGCATCTCCGGTCTTGAGTGCGTCGCGCACGAATATAAGTCCGCCAGGGCGGAGCACGCGCAGGCACTCGCGCAACATTTTCAACTGGTCCGGGATATGATGCACCAGGGCATTCGAAATCACCGCATCAAAGGCCTTGTCGTCGCAGGGAAGCGAGCAGGCATTGGCTTGCGTGACCTCAATGGCGCCGGACAGACCAGCCGCCGCGACGTGACGCCGACTGCGGTTGCATGCGCCTGGCGAGCGGTCAACACAAGTCGCAAGGAACCCGGGGCGGCGCGAGCAAATCTCAATCGGGATCCGCCCCGTGCCAGTTCCCACGTCGAGAATTCGCAGGTTGCTGGATCGGCGAGCGCCCGATCCAATTTCGAGAACGGACAGAAAATCTTCGGCGAAGGTTGCGCCGGTCAGAGTCGGGTTCACGACGTGTCCTGTGCCGATCTTTCCAGGTGAACGCAAAAGGCCCGCGGGAATTACTCCCGCGGGCCGTCAATTTGCTGCACCGCGACGACTGCGGCCGGTTACGTCTTGGGAGCCTCGGCAGTGGATTCGTTGGCATCACTCGTGGCGCCGACCGCGGCAAGTTCCGGTTCGGGCTCGACGGTGGCGTCGAAGCTGAGATGCTTCTGGTCACCAGTTTCAGTCAGATTGACAGTGATCTGGTTCTTACCGTCGAAGCCTCCCCTGAGGAGCTCTTCCGAGAGCGGGTCTTCGATGAAACCTTCAATCGCCCTGCGCAGCGGGCGTGCACCGAAGTCGAGATCCGATCCCTTGTCGATCAAAAACTCTTTGGCCCCGTCGGTGAGAATGAGCTTCAAGCCGCGCTCCTGCAACCGCTCGCGGACCTTGGCCAGTTCGATGTCGATGATCCGCTTCAAATCCTCGCGGGTCAGGTGGCGGAACACGATAATGTCGTCGACGCGACCGAGGAATTCGGGTTTGAATTCGCGTTCGATTTCGTGCTTGAGCCTTTCCTTCATCTTTTCGTAGCTCGAATCTTCGTCCTTCTTGCCGAAGCCGAACACGTCTCCCGAGTGAATGGCACTCGCGCCGACGTTGGTCGTCATGATAATGACGGTGTTTTTGAAATCGACCTTGCGGCCGAAGCTGTCGGTCAGGTGCCCTTCTTCCATGATCTGGAGGAGCATGTTGAACACATCGGGGTGCGCCTTCTCGATCTCATCGAGCAGCACGACGGCATATGGGCGCCGGCGAATCTTTTCTGTGAGCTGGCCGCCTTCTTCGTAGCCGACGTATCCGGGGGGCGCCCCGATCAGCCGGCTGACGTTGTGCTTTTCCATATACTCGCTCATGTCGATCTGGATCAGCGCATCCGAATCGCCGAACATGAACGCGGCCAGCGACTTGGCCAGCAGGGTTTTGCCGACACCGGTCGGGCCGGCGAAAATGAAGACGCCGGTCGGGCGCTTCGGGTTTTTCAGTCCGCTGCGACTGCGACGAACCGCCTTGGCGATCGACTTGATGGCCTCGACCTGGCTGATGACCCGCTTCTGCAGGTCGCCTTCCATTTCCAGCAGCCGGGCCGCATCGGCCTTCGACAGCCGCGTCAGCGGAATGCCGGTCATCTTCGAGACGACTTCGGCGATCACCTCTTCGTCAACCAGGCCGTCCGATTCCTGGGCTTTCTCGCGCCAGTCACGGGCCAGGTTTTCTTTTTCCTTCTTCTTCTTGTCGGCCTTGTCGCGCAGCGAGGCGGCTTTCTCGAAATCCTGGTTGGCGACCGCTTCTTCTTTCGACTGATTCAGCCGCTCGATTTCCTCCTCGATGTCCTTGAGGTCAGGGGGGCGAACCATGGACTTCAGGCGGATCCGGGCGCCCGCTTCGTCGATGACGTCAATCGCCTTGTCCGGCAGGCACCGTCCCGTGATGTAGCGCGACGAAAGCTCGACGGCCCCCTTCAGTGCGTCGTCGGTGATCCGGACGCGGTGATGGGCCTCGTAGCGGTCGCGCAGGCCGCGCAGAATCTCGACGGCTTCTTCCGGGCTGGGGGGTTCGACCAGCACCGTCTGGAATCGCCGCTCGAGAGCGCCGTCCTTCTCGATGTACTTGCGGTATTCGTCGAGGGTCGTCGCGCCGATGCATTGCAGCTCGCCGCGGCTGAGTGCGGGTTTCAATACGTTCGAGGCATCGATCGCCCCCTCAGCGCCGCCCGCCCCGACCAGCGTATGCAGTTCGTCGATGAACAGAATCGTGTTCTTGGCGCGGCGGACTTCATTCATGACCGCCTTGATGCGCTCTTCGAACTGGCCGCGATACTTCGTCCCGGCGACCATCATCGCCAGGTCGAGCACCACAATCCGCTTGTCGCGGAGCAGCTCGGGAACGTTGTTGTCGACGACCATCTGGGCAAATCCCTCGACGATGGCCGTCTTTCCCACGCCCGCTTCGCCCAGCAGCACCGGGTTATTCTTCTGGCGGCGGCTGAGAATCTGAATCACGCGTTCGATTTCATTCGTCCGTCCGATGACCGGATCGAGCTTCCCCTGCCGGGCCAGTTCCGTGAGATCGCGGCCGAAGCTGTCCAGGGCCGGCGTCTTGCTCTTGCCGCCCTTCGTTTGACCGCTGCCACCGCTCACGGCTCGTTCGCCGGCTTCCGACGTTTCCATGCCGTGCCCGAGCAGATTGAGAACTTCCTCGCGCACATCCTCCAGCTTGAGCCCGAGGTTCATCAGCACCTGGGCGGCGACCCCTTCCTGCTCGCGCAAGAGACCCAGCAGGATGTGTTCGGTTCCCACATAGTTGTGATTGAGGTTGCGCGCCTCTTCCATCGAGTATTCGATGACCTTCTTGGCGCGCGGCGTCTGGGGCAGCTTGCCCATCGTGACCATGTCGGGACCCGACTGCACGATCTTTTCGACTTCCAGACGAATCTTGCGCAGGTCGACGTCGAGGTTCTTGAGGACGTTCGCAGCGACTCCTGAGCCCTCTTTGACGAGGCCCAGCAGTATGTGCTCGGTTCCAATGTATTCATGGTTGAAGCGCTGAGCCTCCTGATTGGCCAGCTGCATCACCTTGCGTGCGCGATCTGTAAAGCGCTCGTACATTATGTGCTCTCCTGATTCCCCCTGGGGACGCTTCGTCAACCGATTCGGGAGTTTCCCCGGCGACGAACAGCAGGCCCGCCAAGACGCGGTCCTGCTTTTCCTGACGATGAAGCAATCCGTATGCCAAGTCTCGATGCGACTGGGGAATTACCCCAAGTCGTATAACCATACATCACGAAAGCGATAGCGGTTCCCGCAGCCCGGAGCAAACGCGGCCGAAACAAACCCCGCACCTCACAACCGGTGCTGGTTGCCCGTCGTGTATGGTCTTCCATCCGTACCGTGCTGGCCACCAAGCCCAGCCTTTCTGCCTTTTTGGCAGAGGTAAATGCCTCCGTGCTGCTGTTGTCGGCAGTTAACCTGCCACGCTCGGAATTCTAGTGTGCGACTGGATTTGAGGCAAGGTGGACGTTCCGTCCGGGTATCATTAACCCGGCGTATCGCGATCCCACCGGGAATCAATCCCGAGTCTCAGCCCGAATGCCCGACCGTTGATGTGCATGCGCCGGTTCAAGATATCGCAGTCCCCAGGCAGCCACGATCCCCAGCAGCAGGGCTGCCGACAGCTTGAGTCGGTCGTGCGAGTGAAACTGGACTTCCGGAAGCAGATCGCTCAGCGAAATACAGAGAAAAACCCCGGCTGAGAACGCAAGGGCGCAGCCGACAAACGTCTGGCTTTGCCCACCCAGCCACTTGGCACCAAACCAGAACAGTGCCGCACCGAGGGGGCACAGCAGTGAATACGCCACGTTGATCGCCTGGCGCGAGCCTTTCGACCAGCCGCCGATTGCCATCAGCGACGTAATCGACATGGCATCCAGGGGCTTGTGCAGCAGGACGGCGAGAAAGGTCCCCAGGCCCAGCCACCAGGAGTCAGCAGCCAGGTGCGAATCAGCCTGGACACTGGCGGCCATTGCCGTGCCGTCAAGCAGCGTATGAATGCTCAGTCCCAGGCCCATTCCCACCCAGCTCAGGCGGTGCGGGCTCGAGGGCTGTGTCGCGGAAATTCCCGCATGATTGTGGCCGCGGTCATGATCGTGATCATGAATCGAGGACTCCACCTGATCACTTTCGGCCGGCCCGTGCTGGTGGAAGTGGAAGGCCCTGATCAGGAAGAAAGTGGTCAACAACCCACCCATGACCCACGACATGACGTGGTCGAGCGAATTCACCTCGGCCGCCGCGTGCGGCAGCATGTGAAACAAGCCGACCCCCAGCATCAAACCGGCGACAAGGCTCACGAAGACCTGCATCCGCGCGTGAGTCAGCCGGATCAATGACGGCAGTTCTCCCCCGGCCAGCGACGCGGCAGCGACGAAGACGCAGTAGACGATGATCACAGTCGGCATGGGGATTTGATCGTTACGGACTTGCTCCCCGATTGCAAGCAGTCGGGTCGTTTTGCCGTTGCGGCCCGTAAGTATCTACACAAGTCAAAAGTGGAGCTGGCGAAATTGATTCCTTCCCCCTCGATGGGGGAAGGTCAGGATGGGGGTGGGAGCGTCAATCGACGCTCGCCCCCCCCACCCCAACCCTCCCCCACAACGGGGGGAGGGAGTCCTTGCGAATTCGCCCAAATCTGAGATTTGTAGATTCGTATGGTTGCGGCCTGAGGAGAGGTGCCAGCCTGGCCGCGATTCGAGCGCGGCGCCTGTCAAAATATTCCGGCTGGGCAAGCCGTAGTGATGAAACGGCAGCCTGACATGCCGCGAATACGGGTTACGCGGGGCGTGCCGCTTCTCGTCAGATTTCGCATCGTTCCGGCCGATCCAATTACACGTGATCGGCGGAGCTTTGCGCCGCCGAACGGAAGCTGCCACTCGCCAAGCCCCATCACGGATGAAAGGACTTGCGATCCATGGAGTCGGTATCGGTCGCGTCCCCAGAACCGAATTCAGCAGAAGAGACCCGGTTGCCGGCGTCGCGAAAGCGAATCGCGCTGTTCTCTCTCGTATCGCTGGCCGCCGGCATCGCCGTCGCGTTCTGGTGCGAGCGCCTTCAATACGAGCAGTTTTCGGGGTATCTCCAGGCTCGCCTGCGAACCGTCGCAGCGCCGCGTGAGGCCCAGGTTTCAGAGATCCTGGTCGAATCCGGCATGGTCGTCATGGCGGGGCAGCAGCTCGTCCGCCTGCACGACAGCGCTTTCGACCAGCGGTACGAAACAAAACAGCGGGAAGTGGAATCGCTCGAAATCGAACTCTCACAGCGTCAGGCGCAGCTCGAGGTCGAACTCGAATTGCGGCGCAAAGGCGTTCTCGAAAGCATATTCGACGCCAGGCTCAAGAGTGCCCAGGCGGCCCGTGCCCGGCACACATTTCCAGCGGGGATGAACCGTGACGGGGGCTGGGGCGCCCGGACGCCGGGTTCAACTTTCGACCGGGCCGCGGCAAACGCCGAAGATCGCCCGCAGATCGAACAAGTGGGAACCGTCCAGCCGGCAGGCAATGGGATCGGTGAAGGGGGCAAGGGGTCGGCGTCTGAGGTCGAGCTCTGCACGCAATACATCGAAGAGCTCGAGCGGATCAATCGCGAGCTGCCTGCGAAAATCAGTCGCTCGATGGGGGTCGACCTGGCTGGGGCCCGGCTCGCACACGCTCGTGCCGAGCTGGCGCGGCTCGACACGCAGAAACGCGAATTGACGCTGGTTGCCGAGACGTCAGGCATGGTTGGCGTCTTCCACAAGGGAGTCGGCGATCACGTGGCGGCTCACGAACCAATCGTCCAGCTCCTCGACGAAGAACAACCCTATCTCCTCCTCCAGGTCCCCTCGCCGCGGGTGTCGGATTTCGCACCGGGAACGCTGGTCGAGTTGCGCTTTCCCGGCGGGACAAAAGGACAGGGTCGCGTGGAAGAAATCCCGCCACAGACCTCGCCGATCCCGGGAGCAGGTGAGTCCGCCTCGGAAACGGTAATCACTGCCCATGTGGAACCGGTTGGCAAACTGTGGCCCGACCTCCCGTTCGGCTCGCTTGTCGAAGTCAGGCGCCGGCGCTAACCGGCCGTTGAAAAAGGGGACTGTCCCTCTCCCGCCATTCGTCTTTCCCCGACAGATCGACATCGCCGACAGGGACTGTCCCCTTTTTCAACACGCTGCTAACTGGCAGTCGCCCGGACTGCCCGCGCCTCGCGAGATGTGTCGCTGACGGCTCCGCCGGCCGATATTCGCTTCGTGGGCGGGCGCCACGACTGTTGTCGCCGCTGGCGTGACTCAACTGCGCCCGTGTCGGAGCGCTTGTACCGTAGCGCGTCCAACGGATTGATCTCTCACCCATACTCAGTTCGTTGCGGGATGTATTATCGAACACCAGCACACAAGCACTTTCCCTTGCGCCTCGATCCGGACTCGCAATCGGTCCGAAAATCGATTCCACATTCAGAGAAAAATCAAAACAGTCCTGGACCTCGCCCGTTGAGACGTTGCATGGGACGTTCGGCTCTCTCAGCGAGCAGCGAGAGCGTGTGAATGTTTCATGAAAGCGAGCTATCTTGTCCGCAACGACGTGGTTTCTAACGGAATATTAACCCGGTCAGCCTAACGGGAATTTTGAGCCCGAAATAGAATGCTCGCAGTTAAGCATTTGTCGTTGCTCGGAGTTAAGCATTTGTCGTAAAGATGATTGCCTGGCGATCGGAACGGGAACTCCTCTGCGAGTTCGACACCGAACTTACCGATCCCGCCTTGGTCCTGCTGGAAAGACATACTGATGAAACGGCTGAATCGTACGTCGCTGTTTACGATCCGGAAGCGCCCGCCCAATTTGTGGGCCAGTGCGGCCGCCTGCATGGTCTGCATAACGATCATCGGGATCCTGATCAGCGACCTGCTCGCCTCCGACGACGGTCATGCGAGTCCGGCAACCGACTCCAAGCCGACGGCTCTCAAAATCATCGCCGTCGACGATGGCCAGGCGAAACTGACGCTGCCGTTCGAGGGAGACAAACAAAAGTCTTACGTGGTCAATCCCGACGCGGTGGTCACTCTCAATGGAGCCCCCGCGGCGGTCGGCGATCTGGCTCCCAATGACGTCGTTACCGTCGAATTGGACAGCCACAAGCGGATCAGCCGCATTGACGCCGCTCGACGGCATCTGGGAATCGTCTTCAGCGCAGGTAACGGCAGAATTGAGCTCACCACCGACTTCACCGATAAGGACGAATTCGACCTCGCTCCGGACGCCAGAATTGTCCTGAACGGCCGGACGGTCAAGCTCGACGAATTGAAGCGGGGCGATGAAGTGCGGATTTCGCCGAATGAAGCCGGGTTGGCTCTCCAGATTGACGTGACCCGCGTCGACCTCGTGACACAGACCTGGGAAAACTTCCGGCATAATCTGTTCAAGCCGCTGCTGCTGTTCTTTTACATGGGCTTCCTGGTGCCGGTTCTCAAAGTTGCCTTCGAGTTTCCGCACGCCGTCTACCAGGGGCTGACGATTTACCTGCTGGTGGCGATCGGCTGGCACGGCGGCGAAGAGCTGGCCGAGCTCTCGGGAGACATGCTCACCCAGGCGCTCAAATTCATCGTCGTTGGTTTCGCTACAAACTTCGTGATCGGCATCGCCGCTTACATGATCCTGCGGACGTTCATTCCCCGAATGCGAAAAGTCGATTCGGCCACCGTTGCGGCGTATTACGGCTCAGACTCGGCAGGAACGTTCGTCACCTGCGTGGGCGTACTGACGGCGATTGGCATCAAATACGCTGCCTATATGCCGGTCATGCTGGCGGTCATGGAAATCCCGGGCTGCCTCGTGGGCTTGTTCCTCGTGTCGCGGCTGCGGCATGCGGGGATGGACAAGCTCGGGAACATGCCGGGCGAACCGGGCTACGATCCGCACGCCGAAGCGCCCGAAGACCTTTCTGCCGAAGAAGCCCGGCGGCACCGGAAATCGGCGCACACCAAGGCTGTCGAGCTGGAACAGAAGATGGCGCTGGAAGAGAAAGAGGAAAACGATTCCAACGGCGGTCACCATGCCCCACCGGGGTTTTTCAGCGCAGAACTCATGCGGGAAGTGTTCCTCAATCCGGGGCTGTTCCTGCTGTTTGGATCGATTCTCGTCGGTTTCATCAGCCGCTATCAGGGGCACAAAGTCACCGATCCCGACGACAGCCTGTTCGTGACGCTGTTCCAGGGCTTCTTGTGTCTGTTCCTCCTGGAAATGGGAATGACTGCCGCCAAGCGGCTCAAGGACCTGAAGGCTGCCGGCTGGCGCTTCATTGTTTACGGACTGGTCGCTCCGAATATCTTCGCCATCACCGGAATCTGTGTGGCGCATGCCTTCAGCCATATCATCGGTACACCATTGCAGCTGGGGACGTACGCCCTGTTTGCCGTCCTGTGCGGCGCTTCGTCCTATATCGCCGTCCCGGCGATCCAGCGACTGGCGATTCCCGAGGCGAGCCCCACGCTTCCCCTGGCGGCATCGCTGGGACTCACGTTCTCGTACAACGTGACGATTGGCATCCCGGTCTACATCATGGTCTCGCAGATCATCATCATGGCTTCACCGGTTGTGCCCGCTTAGCCGGCCTGAACTTTCAGATCTGCAATTCGAGCGATCGCCCGGCCCGCGCGTCGTCTGGAGGTTGCTCCAGCAGGCTGCGGCCCGGACATTGCGCTGCCTGGCAGCCAGGAATCGTTCGGATTCGACAGCGACCCGCTTAATCCACAGCCGGCATTCTGGTTTTCCCGGGGATCTGCCGCCCCGGGATTCTCCAAGTGGTCAAGTCGCTGAATGGTGCCGTCCTGTCGAGCGGATGGCCAATGCGTGCGTGGCTGCGGCTCTCGTGGTAAAATCCGGCACGACGGAAATCACTATCATGAATCAACTGTGCTGAGGAGACCAACGATGAGACCTGCCCATTTCCTGGCTGCTCTGGGGATGTTCGTGGCCCTGGCGACGGCGCATGCGGAGGACAAAGACGTGGTTAAAGAAGGTGACAAGGCGCCCGAATTCAAGCTCAAAGGTTCCGACGGCAAGGAATACTCAACCAAGCAATTCAAAGGCAAGCAGGCGATCGTCATCGCCTGGTTCCCCAAGGCCTTTACCGGCGGCTGCACAAAAGAATGCAAATCAATGCGCGAAAATGGCGAGAAGATTCGGAAGTTTGACGTCGCCTACTTCACTGCCAGTTGCGACGACGTCGAAAAGAACACCGAATTTGCCAAGTCGCTGATGCTGGACTACCCGATCCTGAGCGATCCCGACAAGTCGGTCGCCAAAACGTACGGGGTCGTTCACGAAGGCCGCGAAAACCCCGAGCGCTGGACGTTCTATATCGACAAAGAAGGGGTCATCAAATCGATCGACAAGAAGGTGACCACCGACAGCCACGGCGAAGACATCGCCAAGAAACTGGAAGAGCTGGGGGTCGAGAAGAAGTAGTTGTCGGTCCGATCTTTTCTGTCTGTCCTGCGGCACAGATTCCACCGATTCGACGGATTCGCGTTAAGCGAATCGGTCAAATTCGGTGAATTCTGTGAACGGTTAATCGCGACTGCCGATTGACGCTTGCCACCCCCATCCTGACCTTCCCCCATCGAGGGGGAAGGAATCAATTTCAGCGACGCGAGTTTTGACTTGTGTAGACACCTATGCATAAGGGGCGAGGGGAGAAGGTTGGTTCGGAGCCTGACCTTTTCGATGAGATGGACCAGTAGATGCAGGCCGGAATGTTAGCCCGTGTGCGTCACATTCTGGAGATGATTCGATTCAGCCACACGCTGTTTGCGCTGCCGTTTGCGCTCCTGGCGGCGGCTCTGGCGTGGCGCCAGAATGCGCGCGACGGGATCGCATTTCGTGTCTGGGATCTTGTCGGCATCGTCCTGTGCATGATTTTTGCGCGCTCGCTCGCAATGGCATTTAATCGACTGGTCGATCGGCGAATCGACGCCGAAAATCCGAGAACCGCGAGTCGCCATTTACCCGCCGGGATCCTCAGCGTTCCAAGCGTCATCGTGTTTTGTCTGTTATGCGGGATCGGATTTCTGGCTGCAACGCTGCTGTTTGCCAACCCCTGGCCGCTCTACCTGGCGCTCCCGGTATTGGCATTCCTGTGCGGGTACTCCTATGCCAAACGGTTTACGTCGCTGTGCCATTACTGGCTGGGGGCCGCACTGAGCCTGTCGCCGATGGCGGCGTGGATCGCCATCCGTGGCGAAGTTGCCTGGCCCCCCGCCCTGCTGGCGCTGGCCGTGTTTTTCTGGGTCGGCGGTTTTGACATCATTTATGCCTGTCAGGACGTCGAGTTCGACCGGCAGAAAAAGCTGTTCAGTCTCCCCTCACGGATTGGCATCCCGGCGGCGCTCAGACTGGGGTTGGTCAGCCATCTCTGCATGCTGGCGTGCCTCGTAGGACTCTGGTGGTCCGCCGAACTGGGATGGGTTTTTCTGGCGGGGGTTGCTGTCGTCGCCGGTCTGATCGGCTACGAACACTGGCTGGTCCGTCCCGACGACCTGGCCCGCGTCAACGTCGCGTTCTTTCACGTCAACGCCGTGATCAGCGTCGGGCTCCTGGCTGTGGCGCTGGTCGATTTCTGGCTGCAGCGTTCATGACGGGAAAGCCAGGCTGTGCGTCGGCCGGCCGATGTTTCGCGCTGAAGCCTGCAAGATTCAACCCCCAAGAGACAACGAGTAGCTGTTACCGATGTCTCCGAACAAATGTTAACCATGTCTCCGGTCTATACACGTGGCGGAGGGCCGGGGTGGAGGGGCGGATGTCGATCGACGCTCGCCACCCCCATCCTAACCTTCCCCCATCGAGGGGGAAGGAATCAGTTTCGGCGACGCGAGTTTTGACTTGTGTAGATGCCATTGCGCCAGGGGCGAGGGGAGAAGGTTGGCTCGGAGCATGACCTTTTTGGTTAGATGGACAACTGCGGCCGGTTCCAAGTCGGGCGGCGCGCGGCGTCTCGGCCACTACGGCCGTACCAACTGCCCGTAGATGTAAAGATCGCCGTCGAGGTTTTGTATCTCGGTGTGATCGAGATCGGGGAATTCCGAAG
>Ga0137463_1000141_pt1 | contig 27643 bp, 16 predicted proteins | sample EasRivERMGT800_2_FD_102333 | JGI IMG/M metagenome (GOLD analysis project Ga0137463, IMG submission 102333) | Soil microbial communities from meander-bound floodplain in the East River, Colorado, USA - East River MetaG ERMGT800_2 | ecosystem: Environmental > Terrestrial > Soil > Floodplain ...
CCGGATCTCCACGAGCCGCGCCAGGATCGGCGTGGCGACCGCTTCGCAGAAACGCCGGGCATAGCGACTTTCGCAGTTGTCCCAGATCAGGCCGCAGTGCACGTGCACCGGGACCACGGGCCGTCCCTCGGCGAGAAATCGCCTCACGAGGGTGGTGCTTTCGACACCCCCTCCCAGCAGCACGGCCACCGGCGCCAGGCCAGAGGACATGTTACTTCTTCAGCAAGTCGGCGACGGTCTTCTGCTCCTCGCGGAGTTCGGCGACCGTAGCCTGGAGCTTGCCCTGCGCGAAGTCGTTGTGCTCGATTCCTTTGAGAATGCTCCACTTTTTGCCGTCGCTCGTGAGCGGGAAGCTGCTGATCAGCCCGGCATCGACACCGTAGCTGCCGTCGCTGCAGACGGCCGCGCTGAAGCAGGTTGCTGCCGGCGTGGGGGTCACGATGCTGCGCAGGTTGTCGATGATGGCGTTCGCGGCCGAGGCGGCGCTCGAAGCGCCGCGGGCCTTGATCACCGCCGCGCCGCGCTGCTGCACGGTGGCGATAAAGTCGTTCTTGAGCCAGCTTTCGTCCCGGATCACCTGCGAGGTCGGCATGCCGTCGATCTTTGCATGGTAAAAGTCGGGGAATTGCGTGGCGCTGTGGTTGCCCCAGATCGCCAGGCCGGTCACCGATGAGACCGGCCGGCCCGCCTTGATTGCCAGTTGCGAAACAGCGCGATTTTCGTCGAGGCGCGTCATGGCGTACCAGCGGTCGCGCGGGACGCTGGGGGCGTTGTTCATCGCGATCAGGCAGTTCGTGTTGCACGGGTTGCCGACGACCAGCACGCGCACGTCTTTGGCGGCGGCCTTTTCGATCGCCCGCCCGGTGCTCGTGAAGATCGGGCCGTTGATGCGGATCAAGTCGGCCCGCTCCATCCCCTGTTTGCGGGGGATGCTGCCGACGCAGACGACGAAATTGACCTCCTTAAAGGCATCCTCGAGATGATCGCTGTCGGCTTTGACGACCCCCGCCAGCGTCGGGAAGGCGCAGTCGTCGAGCTCCATGTGAATCCCTTCGAGCCCCCCCATGGCGGGGGGGATTTCGATCAGGTGCAGGATCACAGGCTGCCCGCGGCCGAATGCCTCGCCGGCTGCAATTCGAAAGATCAGGCTGTAGCCAATTTGCCCTGCCGCGCCCGTTACCGCCACACGAATCGGAGTTGCCATGGAGTGTCTTTCAGAATCGGAAATTCAAAAGCAGAGTCTCCGTCCTTGTAGCGATTCGGATTCTCTGAGGCAACTGACTGGAATCGAGCGCATCGCCTCCAGCAGCGGTCAGTTGAGCCGGTCCGATCGGCGGGTCAAAACTTTTCGAAAATCAGGCGCAACGTGCCGGTCGAGAAAACTGGAAAAAGTGCGAAAACTGTAGGACTGCCGAGCCAGTTCCCATCAGGAAGTCTGCGGGGAGTTTGCGGGCCGGCAGGAGCGCTGAAACGGCCTGCAGGCGTTCCGGTTGCTGACCATGAGTGTACATTTGAATCGCATAGAGAATCCCGCCGTTGACACGTTTTACCACCCCCTGTACAGTCCACGTCCCCGGGCTCCCGGGGCTCAGGTTTGCGTGCTAAGTGGAAACCTGTGAGCAACTTGCGGATTGTGTGATCTGGGGAAAAACTGCAGCGTTCGGCTCCCCCCGGCACAGCGGTTTGCAATCCCGAACTTCGGAATGACGCGGTACTCGTGGCTCGAATCAGAACCAGATTGAAGGTGCTGGGCACCCTGCTGTGCGGGTGGCTGACGGCCGGCTGCATGCAACCTGCCGCCTTGCCGCCGCCGACGGCTTCGATCCCTCCTCAGACCATGCCCCCCATGGTGACAGTCCCGCGGACCATGCCCGCCTCCACGCTGCCCAGGCTCGGCAGCAACCCGTGGAAGCCGGCCGTCACCCCGCGCGAATGGCAGTACCTGGTGATCCATCACACCGCCACCGGTTCCGGCAGCGTCGAAAGCATCAATGCGTCGCATTTGAAGAACAAAGACAAAAACGGCAATCCCTGGCTGGGGATAGGTTATCACTTCGTGATTGGAAACGGCGACGGCATGGCGGACGGCGCCATTGAACCGACCTTCCGCTGGCGGACCCAGATTCAGGGTGCCCACGCCGGCAGCAGCAACAAGGACTACAACGAGCGCGGCATCGGCATCTGCCTGGTGGGGAATTTCGAAAAGTCCCCTCCCACGCCGGCCCAGAAGCGCAGCATCAAGCTGCTCGTGCAGACGCTCAAATCCGACTATCGGATTTCGTCCGCGAATGTCGTGGGCCACAAAGATATCCGGGCCTCAGCCACCGAATGCCCGGGTAAGTTTTTTCCCATGGCGGAAATCGCCGGCAGTGATTCAGGAACGATCCTGGGCCTCGATGCCGATGGCGTGCCGCTGGAGCGAGTCGCGTCCAACACCGGGAGTTCCCTGCGATGAACGAACGTTTCTCGTTTGATCTGTTTGAGGAAACGGCGAATCCCCCCGCGAGCCGCGAGCTGCGGCACACGGAATTTGCTCCCGGCCCGCTGCCGGAAGACTTGGACGACCTGCAAGCACTTTCGGCGCTCGACGCGGTCGTACCGCTCGAGGAATCCACGGCCGGCCTCGACGACGTCTTCGTTCCCGACCATTACGAGCCGAACTACGCCTATCCGCTGCTGGTCTGGATCCAGACGACTCCCTGGCCGCGCGGCGGGCTCGACCGCATGATGCGAATGGTCAGCGACCGCAACTATTTCGGCGTGGCGGTTGCTGTGGGCGATCCCGAACGGCTCGAGGAGCAACTCGCTGAAACCTTTGCCCGCCTCCGCCGCAGATACCACCTGCACAGCGAACGGGTTCACCTGATCGGCGTTGGCGAAGGGGGGACGCAGGCACTCCAATCGGCGCTGAATCGGCCGGGCTGGTTCGGCGGTGTGGCAGCCATCTCATCCAACTGGCCCACAGGCTCCCGAATGCTGGCCCGCTACGACGAACTGCGGGGCAAACGGGTGCTGTTTGCCCTGGATGAAACCGACCCGCCGGAACTCATTGCCGGCGTCCAGAGTGCCGGACGGCTGTTGTGGACCGCCGGCCTCCAGGTGACGACGGTTTGCACGTCAGGCGGCACCGAGCCGTGCATCGGCCTGTTGCGAGAGATTAACCGCTGGGTGATGCAGGGAATCGAGCAACCCGAACTGGTCTGCTGACAGTTGCCGCCGGTCGCCCTGACCCAAACGGGGCGAACGAATCTTCGCAACTCAGACGGAGCCGCAACCGAATCTTCTCCCTCCCCACTCCGTGGGGGAGGGCCGGGGTGGGGGGGCGAGCACCGATTGACGTTCCCACCCCCATCCTAACCTTCCCCCATCAAGGGGGAAGGAATCGCGTATCGCCAATCAATTGTGTTGATTCCCGACTCGTGCAAGCTCCCGTGACGCTTACTCGATTTTCCGGATCAGGTCGATGATCTTGTTCAGGTCGTTGTCGACGACGATCGGGCTGTTGGCGTGCGGGGCCGACTTCACACCCTGGCTCCCCAGCACCTTTTCGAACTGGTCGGGGTCGTTGGCGTGATAGGCGACGGTGGTCGTCGGATCCTTCAACTGGTGCCCGGTAAGAATACAGACCACGCGGTCGCTGGGGGCAATCACCCCTTCCTGGCGCAAGAGTCGGACCCCGGCGACGCTCGCGGCACTGGCCGGTTCGCATCCGAACCCGCCGGCTCCCACCTGCGCCTTGGCGTCGAGGATTTCCTGGTCGGTCACCTGCCGGACGACGCCGTCAGTGATGTCGAGTGCCCGCAGCGCCTTCTTGAGACTGACCGGACGGTTGATCTGGATCGCCGTGGCCAGCGTCGTAGCGCGGCGCCGCGTGCGATCCATTTCGTCGTAAAAGCCTTTGATTGATTCGGCATCCGGGCGGCCGCGCGACCAGCGCACCTTACGATCGTTGTACAACTGATGCAACGTATTGGAGCCGGCGGCGTTGATGACCGCCAGGCGCGGGATTCGATCGATCAGCCCCAGGTGTTTGAGTTCCGCGAGCGCCTTGCCGAACGCGCTGGAATTTCCCAGGTTCCCACCCGGGACGGCGATCCAGTCGGGAACCTCCCAGCGCAGCGACTCGAGGACCCGAAAAATGATCGTCTTCTGACCTTCGAGCCGGAACGGGTTGACGCTGTTGCAGAGGTAGATCTTCTCGCGCCGGCAGACTTCCTGAACCTGCTGCATGGCGTCGTCGAAGTCCCCCAATAATTGCAGCGTCTTCGAGCCGAAATCGAGCGCCTGCGACAGCTTCCCGTAGGCAATCTTCCCGCTCCCCACGAACACGATCACTTTGAACATCTGCGTCGTGCTGGCGAAAATCGCCAGCGAGGCGCTGGTGTTGCCGGTCGAAGCGCAGGCCGCATGCCGAGCCCCCACAATGTGGGCGTGGGTCACAGCCGCCGTCATGCCGTTATCTTTGAAGCTCCCGGACGGGTTCAGCCCTTCATACTGGAGAAACAGCCGGTCGGGATTGAGGCCGCAATACGCGGCCACGGCCCGCGAATTCTGCAGGATCGTCTGCCCTTCGCCGATCGTCACGATCTTGTCTTCAGGGGCAAACGCGAGCAACTGGCGGAACCGCCACACGCCGCTGAATTCGAGCGGTTCGTTCCGCCGGCTCCAGCGGGCCTCGATTTCCGAGAGTTTTTTCGGGACGGGGAGCCGGTTCCAGTCGTACTCGATATCGAGCAGATCGCCGCACGCCGGGCAGGCGGTGAGCGTCTCGCTGATGGCACGGGTCGTGCGACAGTCGGGGTTAATGCAACGCTGAAACGCGTTTTCGGTGAGCGCCATTGGGCCGGCTTTACTCGGGGATCGATTGGAACGGTTCTCGGAACAACTGTATCATCGACGCAGGGTGGCTGTCACCCTTCGTGGCCGGCGGGCAAGCCGGTAAATGCGGCAGTCAGGCAGGCCTGGTCTGCCGATCGATCAGCCTGCCAACTGATCGGGTGGCCCGTCCGTCCCGCCAGGGCGGGCGGGTCGCGAAGCGACAAGATTCCGCGCCATCCGCATTCCCAACCGAAAACGAGTCAGCTCGCTGCCTGTACTTTCATAGGAATTTCAAACGGCCAATTGCATCCGTATGATGTCGAATCTTGTCGCTTCGCGACCCGGCCGGTGCTCCGCACGCGGCCGGGCCACCCTCACCAATTACCCTTCACCCGCGTCACGAATGCACCGCAACTCAGCATGCAACCACTCCTGACACCGGGCGCCGAACGGGCGCTGCAACTGGCATCGCGACTGGCCCGGCAGGCGGTTGAGCCGCCGCATCTGCTCTGGGCGCTCGTCCTCGACGAATCGCGGGCCGCCGAAATCCTGGCCGCGCACGGCCTGACGCGCGAAAAACTGCTCGAAAGGCTGCCGCTGGACGTCGAAACCGGTGCGGCCGACGGCGAAGACGCGCCGGCCGAGCTCGGCGATGCCGTTCAAGCCGTGCTCCTGGAGGCGCGGCGGCAGGCGGCCCTGCTCGGGAAATTCGTCGAAGTCGGCAGCGAACATCTCCTCTGCGGGCTGGCGGTCGTGATCTCGCCCGTTCGCGAACTTCTCGCGGCTCACGGTCTGGTCCCTGAAACAGTCCTCGAACGATCGCTCGAACAGGCGGGCGAATCCTCGGCGCCGCTCGCGACGGGGATCGAACTCGTGCTCCCCGACGTCACCGCGGCCGATGCCACGGACACGTATCGGATTCTCGACGCGGCTGCCAACCGCGCCCGCGAGGGGCTGCGCGTCGTTGAGGATTTTGTCCGGTTCTCGCTCGATGACAAACACCTCACCGAAGTCCTCAAGAACTGGCGGCATCGCTTCGCTGGCGTCCTGGCCGCCGTCGATGCGCACCGGCTCGTTGCGGCCCGCGATACGCGGGCCGATGTGGGAACGGGGGTCAGTACGGGCCGCGAACGGCTCAGGCGGAATCTCCTCGACGTGGTCACGGCCAACTTCAAGCGGGTCGAAGAAGCGGCCCGGACGCTCGAAGAATACGGCAAGATTCTGTCCCCCGAATTCGGCCGGCAGATCGAGCAACTCAGGTATGAGCTGTACACCATCGAAAAATCGGTTGCGGTCACCTTCGCGGCCCGCGAGCGGCTCGACGGGCGCGACCTGTATCTTCTCGTTTCTTCAGAACTCTGTCCGCACGGGTCTGGTCCCGTGATTCACGCCGCTCTCGAAGCCGGCGCCGGGATCATCCAGGTCCGCGAGAAAAAAATGTCGGACCGGGAACTGGTGACGTATGGCCGGCTGGTTCGCAACTGGACGGCACAGGCCGGGGCCCTGTTCATCATGAACGACCGCCCCGATCTGGCGGTCCTCACCGATGCCGACGGCGTCCACGTCGGCCAGGAAGAACTCTCGGTGCGCGACGCGCGGCGGATCGTCGGTCCATCGCGGCTCGTGGGGGTTTCGACGCATTCCCTCGAACAGGCGCGGCAGGCCGTTCTCGACGGGGCCGACTACATCGGCGTCGGACCGGTCTTCACCTCGACGACGAAGAACTTCTCGAAGCTGGCCGGTCTCGACTTTGTCCGGCAGGTCGCCGCCGAGATTACGTTACCCGCGTACGCGATCGGCGGAATCACGCTCGAAAACCTGGACGAGGTTCTGGCCTGCGGCGCCCGTCGCGTGGCCGTCAGCGATGCGATCTGCGGGGCTGAGAATCCACTCGAGATTGCGAGCGAGTTCCACCATGAACTCGTGAGAAGTCGTTGGGAAACTCACGACTGCCCAATTGAGTAAGTTACCCTCGGAGAGGACGCGTCCGTTCCCAGCGGCCGGCGCAGAACTCGTGGGTGGCCCGGCCGCGTGCGCGGGCACCGCCGCGAAGAGCGGTGGTCGCGGCCGGGTCGCGAAGCGACAAGATTCGGCGCCATCCGGGTTCGAACGTCGTTACTGTTTCAACATCACCAGACCCGGTCGGATCGAGAACTCCTGCATTCCTCCAAGGCGAACTCTTGTAGGCGAGCTGGGTCTATGCAAAGCGAACGGTGTCGAATCTTGTCCCGGCGAGCCGGGACCCAACCGCCTGGACCACCGCTCTTCGCGGCGGTGCCCCGGACGGTTGGGCCACCCGGACCAATTGAAAGCCACCCGCCGCGGAAACCGCCCTCCAAACTGCCGTTGCCCCGGTTGCCGATCTCCTCTAGACTCCCGCGCTATTTCTTTTTGCGGGAATCTTCGCCGATGAGGCCAGGAATGCGACAACAATTGCGGCAGGCGGGAGTTTTGATTGCGCTGGCGACCCTCGTCTACCTCACAGGTCTGGGGAACACGCGACTCTGGGACGATGACGAAACGTTCTACGCCCAGACGGCGCGCGAAATGTTTGAACGGGGCGATTACATCGTCCCGTGGTTCAACAACGCGCTCTTTGCACACAAGCCCCCGTTCATGTTCTGGATGATGATCGGGGCGTATCACCTGTTCGGTGTGACCGAATTTGCCGCCCGCCTCCCTTCGGTCTTTTTTGGTGTGGCCAACGTCCTCCTGCTGTGGCGGCTGGGTCGAATTCTCTATTCGCCGCGCGCCGGCTTCTGGGCTGCGATCGGACTGGCGACCAGTCTCAACTACATCGTTGTGGCGCGAGCGGCCGCGTGCGATGCCGAGTTGATTTTCTTTACGATGTTCCCGATCTATCTCCTGGTGCGCGGTACGGCGACTCGCCGGCAGAATCCGGGTCAGAATGAATCCGAGCTGTCGTGGCAGGCCGACGATGCGCTCCGCCAGCCTTCGTGGAAGACTCACGCCCTGATGTACGGCTCGATGGGGATGGCGGTGCTCGTCAAAGGGCCGATTGGCGTGGCGCTACCGACGTGCGTCCTCGTGTTGTTCCGGCTGTCTCAAGTGCGATTGTCCAGTCCGTCGCCTGGTGGATGGCGCGGGGCGTGGTCGTATCTGACTGCGGCATTGGCCCCGCGCCGCGTCGCGAGCACGATCTGGAAGTTGCGGCCGCTGACGGCCCTGGCGGCCGTGTTGCTGATTGCCGGTCCGTGGTTTGTCGCCGTCGGTTATCAGACCGGTGGCGAATTTTTGGAAGGCTTTGTCGGCATCCACCACTTTCATCGATTCACCAGCACCATGGATAACCACGGCGGGCCGATCTACTTCTATCTGATTGCGCTCTGCATTGGATTTTTTCCGTGGTGCATTTTCTTAAGTCCGTGCTGCATCGACCTGGTGGGGCGGTTTAAAGATGCCAGCCGCGCGCGGCCGGCCGATGCGCTCTGTCTCTCGTGGATCGCCGTCTGGGTGGGGTTCTTTTCGCTGGCGACGACCAAATTCCCGCATTACATCCTGCCGGCGTATCCGGCGCTGGCCCTGCTCACCGCCTGTTTTCTGGATCACTGGATCGCCGACGCAGGAATCTATGGGAAGGGAGCGCGGCGAACCGCCTGGGTGACCGTCGCACTATCCGGCATGCTGCTGGCGTTCGGTGTTCCGTATGTTGCCGAGGTTTATCTTCCCGGAGAAAGCCGGCTGGGGTTTATCGGAATTCCGCTGATCTGCGGCGCGGGGCTGTGCGCCTGGTTCAGTGAACGCCGGCAGATCTCGCGAGCTCTGGCGAGCCTGACGGCCACCGGCGCCCTGTTTTCGATCCTGCTGTTTGCCGTGGCGGCGGTGAATGCCGACCGACATCAGAACACCGCCCCGCTGGCGGCGGCGATCCATGCCCGCCACCCGTCGCGCGATGTGCGGATCGCTACGTTCCAGTACTTCCGACCGGGGCTCGTGTTCTACTGCAATCGGCAGATTCATCAGTTCTGGGATTCCCGCGCGGCGGTCGAGTTCCTCAAGGACTCTCCCGAGCGGTCGTTTCTGGTAACCACCGAGGCCGACTACAAGGAACTGGCGCGAGACCTCCCCGCTGACTTCACGATCCTGGAACGGAGCCCGTGGTTCCTGCGGACGGGAAAAACGCTGGTGCTGTCGGGTATTCCTCCCCGAGACGAGACCGCCAGCCCCGTGCACATGACCCGCGCCGACGACCAGTAGCCCGTCCCAGCGAGCCGGTGGGTTTACCCCACCGGAATCGGGATCACTGGCGCAGTCGGTCCTGAATTGCAATCTGGCCCAATGGTTGGCGCTTCGCGACTGTGAATGTCGATTTAGCTCTTCGACCGTCGCGGCAGGTCACCCGACACCGCGGGGATAAAACCCCGCGGCTCGCTACGTCGAGTGCGCCAAGAACGCCGTCCCAGCGAGCCGGCGGGTTGATCTCGCCGGGATCGAGTCCAACAGCGCACGCGGTACCGAAGGACATTTCGACTCGTCGCAGGAACTGTGCGACGCGTGCGACGTTCCGGATCGAACGGTTTCGTGTTGAGTTGGTCGATCAGACGGGCATGCACCCGATCCCGCGGGGATAAACCCCGCGGCTCGCTACGAAGAGTGCTGGCACGATTCTGGGGCGCCGTCACTCGGTCGAATACCTGCGGGCGCTCACGGCGCGTAGTGCTCGAGAAATCCGCACTGGTCGCAGCGACAGGCGACGACCTGTCGCATTTCAGGCCGCTCGATTTTTGTTGCCATCCAGAAGGATTTCACCGGATCCCGTGGGTGCCAGGCAGACGCAAGGTATCCCGCATGAGTGCAATCGACAATATAACCGCGAGACATCTGCCCCTGGCACTTCGGACAGATTATGGATTCGGACAACATCTGATTTTCCTTTGTTTTCCTGAACTCTGAACAAGAACAACCGATCGACAAACGTGTTTCACGGAGCCGCAAATTCAAGCGTTCCACACTGGTCACAGCGCAGGGCGACAATCGATCGCACCGCCGACCGGTCGATCCTTCGAATCTTCCAGAAACTCCAGAACGACTTGGGTGGTTCACCCGGGTACCACCTGATCGGCATCCCGGTATACGAGTCAAACGAGTAGCCGCGTGACATTTTTCCCCGACACTTGGGACAGGTTGTGGATTCAGATGACATGTGATGTTCCTTTGCTTTCCTGACTTGTGACCTGTCGGCTTGGACGCTTCACGATAGGCAACGACACATCGCAAACTTGATTCGGGTCGTTCCGGCGCGCCGCTGAGATCGATGCTGGCTGGAAGACATTGGTCGGAGTCAGGTCGTTTAACCCGGAGCCAACGGCGACGCAGTTTCACGCTAGGGCCTCGCCGCTGGCTCGGGGTTAAACAAGCGTTCTCTCTGTGGGAATCCAGTGGATTGGTAAGCGTATTTGAAAATCGGTTTCCATCTGCGGATGTTTCACTGCGCCACGAGTTCCAGCGTCCCGCACTGGTCGCAGCGATAGGCAGCGATCGGTTTCATGTTATGACCGGCTGCCTGCAATCCCCAGAACGGGTGGAACTTCGGCGGATCAGCGTGCCATTTGGCGAATCCGGCAGAGGCCATTCCGCTGTCGACGATGAAGCCCTCCTGCAGAGTTCCCTCGCAGCGCAGACATTTTCAAGGTTGCGGGTCCATGATTGGCCTTTCGAGTCAATTTCAGCGGCATCAGTAAAGATGGCCCGCCGAAGCAAATAAGAGGGTGGCCCGGCCGTGTGCAAAGCACCGGCCGGGTCGCGAAGCGACAAGATTCCGCGCCATCCGCGATCCCTGTCTAAAACGATTCAGCTCGCAGCCTGGACCTACAAAGGAATCCCAACCGGCCAATCGCACCCGCATGATGTCGAATCTTGTCCCGGCGCGCCGGGACCCGGCCGCCCTGCGGGACGGCCGGGCCACCCGGCTTGTAGAAACTCATTCCTTGCCATTCGCACCTGTCAGAACGGCCGGCTCGCTGCCGACTGTTGTCGGTTCCATCGTGCTCAGTGCCTCGCGCGTCATCCGATCGGCGATCTCCTTGAGGCTGGACTGATCAGCTCCGTCGGCCAACTGGAATCCCGATTTCTCGGCGACCAGCAGGTTGAGCAGCAGTCCCACCAGTCCCTGGCTCATACCAGCACTTCCGTTCTGGCCGTCCGAAGCGGCGACGAACACCCGCTCGGGAACAAGCGGCTGCCGGCTGTGGGCCAGTTGTGTTGATACGCGCGACAACGCGAACAACCGCGGATCCCCGAACGACGAGATCTTCTTCATCAGCACTGACGCCTCCGCCAGGCCCACCTGCATGATGCGCTGCGATTCGCCGCGCCCATTCAGGACTTTCTGCCGGCTTTCGGCCTCGGCGGCCACAACCGTCTGCTCGGCGTGCTTGCGGGCGCAAGCGAGTTCCGCGTCCGCCACGACGAGCGCCTGTTCCGACTGGCGCCGCGAACGGGCCAGGTCGGCTTCCGCCAGGACGATCGTCTGTTCCGCCTGCTTGCGCGTGCGGGCAAGTTCCGCGGCTGCGTGGCTGTCGGCGATTTCGACTTCGACGCGGGCGTTGGTGAGCTGCGTCTGCATCGTCGCCTGGGCCTGCGCATCGTTGAGCAGCTTGAGCTTTTCGACGGCGTCGCGCTGGCGTTCGTACGTTTCGAGCTGCTCGATCGAGAGCTGGCGCTGCCGCAACTGCTCGAGCAGCGTTTCGATCTTGCCTCCCGCTTCAGCCGTATCGGGCTTGCCGATCAGCACGTCGACGCATTCGATGTCGAATTCGTGGAACTTACGGCGCAGCTCTTCGCGTGATTCAGCCTGAATCACGTCGCGCTCGTGCAGCAGTTCCAGCATCGTCTTTTTGTGCGCGATGTCGCGGAAGTAGGCGCTCAGCATCGGGTCGAGCGTCTGCGTGATCAGTTTTTTCACGTCGCCGAACCGCTGGATGACGTTCGGCGCGCACTGATAGTCGATGTGCACGACGACCGACAGCGGCAATCGCGGTTCGTAGGCGTCCTTGGTGACCAGGTCGATCGACCGCAGGCTTTCGTCATAGCGGTGCGATTCGTTCTTGCCGGTAACCCAGTGCAGCACGAAGTTTGTGGTGGGAACGAGCACGATATTGCCGGCGTACGTATTGAAGGCGTACTTGCCCGGACCAAGCGGTTTTTCCCAGACGCCGCGCTCTCCTTCGGCGACCCGTTCGCCGTGACGGAACGCCGCTCCCGACAGATCGCGACCGGCCTTGCCGTAGTAACTGACGACGACCCCGACATAGCCGATGGGGACGACCGTCTTGGGGTGCAACTGCACCGTGGTGAACCAGCGGTTGATGAAGTAGGTGCCGTCGGTGAGGGTCTGATACTGCCGCCCGCGCCGGCCCCCCGCCTTCAGGAACGCTTCGGGATCCTGGAAGTTGTTGTGGTAGCTCGCGTCACCCGGTTCGTTGCCGACCGGCGGCGCAATGATTTCGCCCGGTTCGAGCGACGGTCCGTCGTGAACCGTCGCGATGCCGATCGTATCGACGGCAATCGTCCGCTCGGGATTCAAGGGATCCTGCGTTTCGATGGGGCCGCCGATGACGATCGGGTTGAACCCGCCGATATCCGAGAGGACCTTCTGCCAGTCGGCAATCGCCTTGGTTTCCTGCGGGCCCTGCAGGTGCCGCTGCGAATAGACCGCGTCTTCGGTCATCACGACGAACAGCGCCGGATTGATGGCGTACACACCTTCGCGCAGGATGCTGCGCTGCCGGCCGCGCTGGCCGGCGACGGATTGTTCATTCGGCTGCAATTCCGCTCCCAGGAATTTGCGCGCATCCTGGAAATAGTTGCATTGCACGATGCGTCCCAGCGTCTGGCTGGGAGGGAGCGGCTCGCCGTCGCGGGCATAGACGTACCCGATGCGTCCCTGGCGGATCGTGACCAGCGGCGTTTTGTGCAGACGATACTGCCAGCGCCATAGGCCGAAGTGCAGGCCACCGCGCAAAAGCTCGACCTGATAGCCGGCTTCGCCGTTGAGCGCGACAATGCGGCCTTCCGGGACGGAGCCCGACATCGACCACAGTTTTTCCACGACGCCGACTGAGTTGTGCGGAATGTAGCGCACCGAGAGCCAGGCGGCAAACGCCGCGGCCAGGCACAATCCCAGCGCCGTGAGAATGCCGGTGCCGAGCGACCACACCCAATCGAGCGATGATCCAAACGAACCCTGGGCCAGAACGAATGTCGTAAACATGGATAACCCCTCCGGCGCGCACAGAGGTCTGCCTGGAGCCATGGGGTGCCGGCGCGCGGTCGTTGACCGCTGCCGACACGAATGGGAGCCACGCAAATCCGCCGCGCCTCAAAGCTGAACCAGCAGGGCTCTTCGTCGCGGAAAATGCGGGACGGGGGTGCCCTTTCAAATCCGGTCACGGCACCGAGCCGCAACCTGCCGACGAGGTTAGCTGACGGGCTAGGGCTTGAAAGTACCCCGGTTCGGCATGCCGAACCTGCGCCCCTGGAGCGGCAAAAGCTGCCGCCCCGATGGTTCCCCCGCTCCGACGCCTACGGCGCCGCATTAGGCTACACAGGACTCTATTTTACCAACGCAAACGGGAGCCTGATGGATCATTCCTGCGGAATGGCCGTAAGTTGATTAGCGGCAAGGGCATATGGTGGGGGCGAGGCGTGAATCTTTGGAATCTCGGAGGATTGCCGACGCTAACGGACAGTGCCTGAATGGGAAAGGAGTTCTCCGGGCGATTGCCAGATTTCCACCGATTCGTGGTTTCAAACGGGCCCGCATTCCCGTTTCCTGTGGAGAGCGAATTGTCTCAGCCAAGCCCCCCGGTACGTTGGTCAGAATTCAGGCATGTGGAAACTCACCAGACAGCAAATCGCGGTGATGGTGATCGGGGCCGCGCTCATCGCCTGCGCCATCGTCCCCTGCATTCAACCGGCAAGATTAAGTTCCCTCGAGCGCCGACTGTTGGGGCGATGGACGTATCGTACCATCGACGCGACTCATCAACTTTGCATGTTTGATTTTCGCGAAGACCGGATCGCTATTCTTGCTGCTCCGGAGCATATTCCCGCCTTGACCGATTTTTACGACTGGCGAGTCGATGGCGACAGGCTGGTGCTCACCCATTACGTTTACAGGCAACCGGGTGAAACGGTCTTGCGAAAGGTGAGACGTGCCGCGTTGTCGGTGGGCGAGAGGCTGCGGGGCCGTCCAGCGGAGCGAGAGCCGGTCGAAACGCTCCGCATCGTGCGGATGGTTGCCGACAAACTGGAACTCCAGGTGCAGCCATTCGATGCCGAGCTGTCGCCAGGGTCGGTCATCAAACTTGTTCGCGCAGCCGGAGCACCGGGTGAGCCCCAACGGAGCGGGATTCGATAGCCTGGGGCGCGTCAGCCCCAGGTACTGAGTCCAAATAGGATCTGTCAGCCCCAGCGAGCCGGTGGGTTCATCCCACCGGGATCGAGTCCAACGGCGCACGCGGTACCGAACAACATTTCGACCTTCGCAGGCGCTTCGCGAGGATGGAAGTCCAACAGGCTCTTCGCCCGTCACGTCAGGTCACCCGATCCCGCGGGTGTAAAACCCGCGGCTCGCTACGCCGAGTGCGCCGGGAACGTCGCCCCAGCGAGCCGGTGGGTTCATCCCACCGGGATCGAGTCCAATGGCGCACGCGGTACCGAACAACATTTCGACCTTCGCAGGCGCTTCGCGACGATGGAAGTCGAATCGACTCTTCGACCGTCGCGGCAAGTCACCCGATTCCGCGGGTGTAAAACCCGCGGCTCGCTTTTCTGAGATCGCGAATCGAGCGCTGAACTCACTTCAGCGACGCCAGGTACGCCAGGAGATCGGCGACCTGCTGCGGGGTCATTTCGCGCAGGAGCAGATCGGGCATCAGCGATTTCTGCTGCTGGTGCGTGGCTTCCACGTCTCCCGTGGCGATCCGGTGCTCTTTGTTCTGGACGTCCTTGAGGACGATCTCGTTGCCGTCCTTGTGCACCAGGAGGCCGGTCAAGACTTTGCCCGCCGTCGTCTCGACGACCCAGGTGACATACTGGGGTTCGATGTTTCTCGACGGTTCCAGAATGTTCTCGAGCAGCTTGGCCCGGTCGTGCTTTTTGCCGATCTGGCTCAAATCGGGCCCGACTTCGGTGCCGTCGCCGGCGATCTTGTGACAGTTGCGGCACTGGACACCGGCGGTCTTGTGAAAAAGCTGCTTGCCGCGCTCGGCGTCGCCGGCCAGTTTCAGGAGTTCCGACGGGCGGACGACGTCTCCCAGTCGCTTGAGGCGCTGTTCTTCGGGGACAAACGATTCAAACAAATCGCGAATGGCCGCATCGCCGTTCTGCATCGCCGCGGCGACGACCGCCTGCTTGTTCCCCGCCGGCAGGCGGCCCGAATGCAGCGCCCGCACGAGCGAAGCCGCGCGGCTGGAGTTTGCCAGCAATTCGCCGATCAGCCGTGAACGCTCCTTTTCTCCCTCTTCCTTGCGGCGTGCCAGCTCGGCGTCGTCGAGAGCGATGAGCTGATCGAGCAACACCTGGTCTTCGGGGCGCGGCGGCAACTGCCGAATCCAGTCGTGAATCAGATCGAGCCCCTGCTGATCGACGACGGCGGTGCCGATGTAAGGCATATGCCCCGGCCCGAGCTTGGCCATGCGGAAATACAGGACCGATCCGAAGGGATCGCCCGGCGAAATGATCTTGGCGTCGTGAATCCCGAACGTTCCCTGTGCCGGTCGCAGGCCGAGCGCGCGGGTTTCCTTGAGCGGCAGGTCGTAGAGCAGGTGCACATAAGCCGATCCGCCGCCGCCGTTACGATGACAGTGCGCACAATTGACGTGCAGATAGGTACGGGCCCGCTGGTTGACGTCGGCCGCAGGATCGTAAGGATTCGGGAAGTGAGGGAGTTCTTCCGGAGATTTCGGCGGGGAGCTTTTGGCCGCAGTCCCCTCACCACCGGCGGGCTTCCCCGAATCGTCGATCAATCCGATGTGCCGGAACGTCCGGATCTGATTGTCGACCACGTCGCCGAAGCCGCGCTTCTGATTGAGCTGGGAGATCGTGAACCCGAGCGTGTAGTCCGACCAGGGATTATGGCAGCGCAGGCATTCCATGCGGGATGGATAGCGCCACGCCTGTTGCCGGTAGCCGTCGGGAGCCGATCGATCCGCGGTTTTGACGAGCCGCGTTTTCCCCTCAGCTTCGACCAGCACGGCGTCGGTCTGGTCGTCATTCCATTCGTACGTGTAGCCGCGCCAGTCGCGACCGTCGAAGTGCAGCACCTGGGTTTCGACACGGCGCTGGCTGGGCGGGTCGCCGCGATCGATGGGGATCGACAGCGTCTTGACGACCACGCCGTCGGTCGGGAATTCAATCCTGCGGGTGAACATCGAGCCGGGAATCTGCCGCGCATTCGAGTAAAAACGGACGGTCCCCGTCCCCGGGACGCCGACAAAATACTGTGACGTCGCGCCGTCCGACCAGCCCGGGGCGTTGATGACATACGGCACGACGCCCGGCGCGGGGCGAGCGTCGGCGACCGATTCGAAGATCCCCGTTTCGCTCAACCGTCGCGGAAAGGGATGCTCCTGCGTGCGGACCGGGTTCTCGACGACGGCGTGAATCGTCCCCGCGTCGTAGTCGAGCAGGTACAACTCGCCGTCGTTATCTTCACCGAAATCGACGACGCGAACCGTCGGGTCGATGACCTCACGCTTTTTCCCGACCGATTCGCCGTCGGCATCGATCCCCCAGATGCGGCGCGTTTCCCAGTCGCCGAAGATGTACGTTCCAACGAGCTTCGGAAACTTCTTGCCGCGGTACACGTAGCCGCCGGTGACCGAGGCCCCTTCGGTGTGCGGAATTTCGACCGTCGCCGGAACGATCGGGGTCGGACCGCGCGGCCGCTCGGTGTGCACAGCCTGCGGCCCTTCGTAGAGGCTCCAGCCGAAGTTGTCGGCCTTGTGAACGCGGTAGATCATCTCCCACAGTTCCCAGCCGACGTCGCCGACCCACAGATCGCCCGTCTTGCGGTCGAAGCTGATTTTCCACGGATTGCGCATGCCGTAGGCCCACACTTCGCCGCGCGCTCCCTTGAGATTCACGAACGGGTTGTCGGCGGGGATTGTGTAGGCCCGGCCGGCCGATTCGTGATCGACATCGATGCGCATGACGCCCGAGAGGACGTTGGTGACATCCTGTCCGGTCTTCAGCGGATCGGGGGGAAAGGCGGGGCCGCCATCGCCGGAGGAAATGTAGAGGAATCCCTCGGGCCCGAATTTGAGGCAACCGCCGTTATGGCCCCCTTCCAGCCAGTCGATCACCAGCTTTTCGCTGGCCGGGTCGCAGACCGGCGGTTCGGATTTGCTGACAGTGAATCGCGAGACGCGCGTCCCGCGCGGATGCTGCCCGAGCTTGCCGTCGCGATAGCGGACGACGTAGCAGACGTAACAGTACCGGTTGTTTGCGAAGTCGGGATGAAACGTCAGGCCGTAGACCGCTTCGAACTGGAGATCTTCCTTCCACTCGTCGCGCAGCTTCGATACGAGCGTCGTCGCATCGAGGAACGGATCGGCCACCGCAGGATCCGGCTCATGAGGGATCGAAAAAATCTTGCCGCGCTGCTCGGCGACAAACAGCCGCGCCGTTCCCGGCGCGTTCGTGAGGACGGTCGGATCCTTGAAATGGATCTTGGGAAAGATCCGTTCGGCCCGATACGGAAGCGGCGGATCGGGCGTGCCGCGAAACTTGGACGTCGTCCAGGGGACGCGCTGAGTGATGCCGAACGGGCGGTCGGCATCGGTTTGCGGCTTCTGCTGGCCGAGTGCGACGTGCGCCACACTCAGGCAGCCGGCGAGGATCAGAATCGATCGGAAACACGAACGGGCCATCGTTTGAGCACCTCGGGACGGCTCGGGATTGAATTCGTTGACTGCCTGTCGAGAGCAGCGCGGCGGGTGATTCATCCGGCAAAAAATGGGAACCAGCACAACGCAGTTGGCGCCGACCTTAATCATTCTCCCTCCCCCCTTGTGGGGGAGGGCTGGGGTGGGGGGGCGATCATCGAATGACGCTCCCACCCCCATGTCACGTTTACAAGATAGCTACCGCCATCGGCCTTAATCCTCGCTCGCTCGGCGGCCTCCGTTGCTTCCCATCGAGGGGGAAGGAATACTCCGCCTAAATCCAAATCCCGATAGCTCAAATCCAGGACCGCTTCCGACGAAATGTTTGCACTACTCCGGAAACTTCTCGGGCGCCTTGAAGTTCTGCCACCCTTCGCCGCTGAGCGCTTTCAGGAATTCGATCAGGTCCTTTTTGTCCTGGGCCGAAAGCTTGAGCGGCTTCATCCGCTGATCGAGCCAGGTGTTCTTGATCCCGCCCTTGTCGTAGTGTTCGACGACTTCCTCGAGCGTCTTGATGCTGCCGTCGTGCATGTACGGTGAATGGTGGGCAACTTCGCGCAGTGTCGGCGTTTTGAATGCCCCCTTGTCTTCATCCTTCTTCGAGACGACAAACCGCCCCAGATCGGGCTTGTCTTTGTCCATACCGATCCCGATATTGACGTACGATCCGTCGGTGAAGTTGAACCCGAGGTGGCAACTGTCACAGGCCGCCTTGTTGAAGAACACATCCATCCCGCGGATCTGCGCTTCGCTCAGCGCCTTTTTGTCCCCCTCGTTGTAGCGGTCGTAGGGCGCGTTCCCCGAGTAGACCGTCCGCTCGAAGGTCGCAATGGCCTTGGCGACGTGATCGATCGTCGGCTCTTTCGTGCCGAACGCCCTCTCGAACAGCCGCATGTAGCCCGGTACACCCCTCAGCCGTTTGACGATCGCCGCGTGGGCTGCGTCGGCGGTTTTTTCGCTGGTCATCTCGATGGGGTTGGCAATCGGGCCGATGGCCTGCTCTTCGAGCGAAGCCGCCCGGCCGTCCCAGAACTGCTGCGTGCTGTACGCCCGGTTGATGACAGTCGGCGCGCTGCGTCCCCCCTTCTGGCCGCCGATGCCGGTCGACACCGGCGCTGCGTCGGTAAACGCCTTCTCGGGAGCGTGACACGAAGCGCACGAGACGCTCTTGTCGCTCGAGAGCCGGTTGTCGAAATACAGGATTCGACCCAGTTCGGCTTTCGCCAGCGAGTACGGGTTGTCTTCGGGCCACTGGACCGGCGGGAGACCGAGCGGGGGCTTGGGAGGCTTGCCCAGTTCAACGGCAATCGCCGGTTTGGCAGTCTGCCCCTCCACCGAAACGGCTTGCCAGAGCCAGATTGTCGCCGGCATGACGACTGCCAGTGGAACCCACAGATCGCGTCGTCTCCAGTTCATGAACTCAACCCTTAAGACTGAAGCAAATATCGGCTGGACAGAATTCACCACAGATGTCTGCCGACGCGCGGCGCAGCAAACGACCGTGGCAACGGGCCGGCAACGTCAGAGCACCTTCCGGTGTCGCTCCGGTGAGTTACTTCTTCACCGAACCCTGCACGTACAGCGACTTGTGGCCGTCAACATCGGTGAGGGTGCCGTGCACCGTCACGATGTAGGCCATCAGGTCGATCGCCTGCTTGCGGAATTCGGTCAGGCCATCGCGCCGCGGATCGTGCTCTTCGTCGATCAGCATGTAGACCGAACCGTCTTCGGTGAGGAGGCCGACCGGCTGACCGTTGCGAACGCACTTCTGGCCGCAATCGCGGTGCTTGTCGCCGTGCTTGCCCACCTGCAGGTAACACGACAGGTCGATGATCTCGCCGACGACGCTGGTCGTCTTGCCTTCGACCGGCTTGCCCATGATCGACGAGGCGACGGTGGTGGTGCTCCAGGGAGCATCGGCCGCCCCCTTCTTGCCGACTTCACCCGAGGGTGCGGCGTAGGTTCCAGCGGTCGGTTTGGACCAGTCGGGGAAGAGAATACCGGTTTTTGCAGCAGCGGTGAGGCCCACGCCAACGACGAATGCCAGGGCCAGGCCGCCTGCTTTGCGCAAGATGTGCGGAATCGGTTGTCGTGCCATGTCGAACTCCTTTTTCAGTCGGGGTCAATCTGATTCAGGCAGTATCCAAACAACCTCAAGAACCAGATGCTAATTCTGGTCGGAGGTGAATGCAAGGAACGCCGCGGGGCGGCCCAGCCCGCGGGCATCCGTTTATTGGTGGTACAGTCGCCGATCTCAAATCCATCCCCCGAATGGCGGACAGCGATGGGTCCTTGTGTCGTGTTGAGAGCTTGGTCCGACTGCCAATGAGCCGATGCCCCGGGCACACGTCCGTCTATCCCGAAGGGATAGTGCAGCACAGCCCGGGGTTGGCCCCGCAGGAGGCCTACGCCGGGTATCCGTTCAGCGAAACACCAAATCCTGTAAGGATTCTGCAGAACGTCAATCCCACATGAGCGACTGCGACGGCGTGTGTCCCCTGTGTTGGCCGAGACATCGGAAACGGTCTGCACAATCCCGGCGCGCCGGGATTGGGGTCTCTTTTTCTGTTCGTCATCCAGGGTAGCCGACTTTCGTCGGCAACCCTGGCCTGCGCTGCAGAACGCTTTCAGCGTTCACAATCTCGGCAGCTTTCGTCCCCTCCGAGGCCCATCACGGGGCACACGGGGTGCATCCGTAAATTCGTGGTGCAGTCCCCCCTTTTCAGTCCTTTCTCCCTCGATGGGGGAGGACGATGGTTCCTTCAGCACCCGCCGGGCGCGCCGATTTGACATTCGTCAAGGAGCATCGTGCGGCGGCTTCGTCTGGCGCGGGTCGTCGCGTCGATTGATCCCTTCGATCAGATCGCGAATAACGATCGCCGCAATCAGGACCGCGAGCACCGCCAGACGTGATCGGGAATCACTCGCCGGAGAAGCGACGTCCCAGACGATCAAGCAGACCATCACAGCCAGAAAGGCGATTCCCATACTTACAACTTCAGCACCCGCCGGGCGTTGTCCCGAAAGATCTTCGCCTGCACGGCGGCCGGCAGGTCGAGCTGACGGTAGAGTGTTAACTGGGGCACCTTCTGATCGGGGGCGAGATAGTCGGTCCCGAACATCAGCCGGTCGCTGCGGCGAATCAGAAACTCGCGACCGAAGGTCGGGTCGCGGGTGATCGCCGACGCACCGCTCCCGGCGGAAAGATCGCCGAAGAGATTGGGGAACTTGTCCATCAGTTTCTCGATTGCCCCACCGGCGGCGATTGGCCCTGTGGGGTAGCCTCCGAGGTCGGTTTGTTTCGCCTCGCCCGAGATTGATGCCCACCAGCCGGGGCCGTGCCCGATGAACACGGTTGCGGGATGTTCCTTGAGCGCCAGTTCGAGACCGGGGAGCCCGGGTGCGTCCATGTTGCGCTGGGCGTCGATATGGAACAGCACCGGCAGGTTCAGCTCGCCGCAGGCGGCGTACAGCGCCATGTTCAGCGGATCGTCGATCTTCACACCGGGTTTGTGCTCGCCGAAACCTCGGGCGCCCAGATCGACCCAGCGTTTGAGCATGGCCACCAGGGCCGGCTGTCCGCCGGTGAAGCTGGTGCGCGGGTCGAGGCAGCAGTAGGGAATCAGCCGATCGCGATGCGGCTTAGTCTGGGTGAGAACGAAATCGGTCGTCAGCAGGTAGCTCGACGATTCGGGAGAAACCAGCGGTAACACGACCGCCTGTGCGATGTCGTTGGCGTCCATCCAGCCGAGCAGGTTTTCAACCGTCAGCTCGGCGGTGGTATTGGAAGCCTGCCCCAGATGCGTGTGCACATCGACGTACCGTCCGGCGGGATATGTCTTTTCGGGCCTGGGGGCAGTCTGCTGATCGCCCAGGGCGGCCGTCGCTCCTGAAGCGGTTGCCAGAGCCGCGCAGGTTGAAGCGAGCGCCGCGCGGCAGAAATCACGCCTGCCGATGGCTTCAATGGGCCCGACTGACCTGGTCGTCTCGTTTCGATCCATGTTCCGTGTCCTTGCGAACGCCGATTGACCTTCCCACCCCCATCCTAACCTTCCCCCATCGAGGGGGAAGGAATAGTGCGTCGCCAATTTATGTTTTGCGTTTCATGAATCGCGCAAACGCCTGTTTGGTCTTTAACAGGCTGTCGGCCTACTCCCCTGCCTCGCTGCGTCGCTCGGGGAGGGTGACGACGAGCACGCGCTTGGGAATCTTGCCGACCGGGATGCGAGCCACCGTTTCGCGGGTCGCCGTGTCGATCACGGCGACCGTGTTGCCGATCCGCTCGCTGATGTAGCAGCGTTTGCCGTCGGGTGAGAAGGTCATCCAGTAACCGCCCCCCTGCATCTTGATCGTCGCCACCTGGCGCGGGGGTTCGACCGTGAGATCGAAGACGTAAGTGCGGTCGTGAAAGACATCGCACATCCAGAGCTGTTTCTCGTCGGGAGTCAGGCCGATCCCGTGACTGCGGCTGGTCTGGCGGAGCAGTTCGGCGGGGACTTCGGCTTCGACGCGAAAGAGCATCTTGCGGCTGGGAATATCAGCCACTTCGAAGCCGATGAGCGTATCGACGTTGGCGTAGAGCCGCTGTTCGTTGCGGGAGAGAGCGATCGGGCGCGGGGCATCGGAAAGGGGAATTTCGCCAGTGAGTTTGTGAGCCACGGTATCAGCGATCAGGACGTGATACGAGCCTTTCGGACCGAGGTACATCCGTTTGCCGTCGGGGGAAGAGAGCGTGTTGTGCGGTCGGCCACCGGTGGCGATCCGGGTGACGACTTCCCCTTTCACCGTATCGACGACCCACCAGGATGCATCGTCGCAGGGAATGTAGGCGAGCTTTCCATCGGGGGTGCAGGCGAGCTGATTGGGGCGGGGTCCGATTGTCATCCGCCGCGTCACCGTGTCGGTCACCGGATCGAACCAGAGGAGTTCCCCCGCCTCGCCCGCGGTGTTCTCGATCGTGATGAAGATTCGATCACCCGCGGCGGTCGCCACCAGACCGTGCGGCTCGGGTCCCACTTCCACCCGTTTAATCACCCGGTTGGTGGCCGTGTCGATGATGTGCAGGTCGCTGCCAGCCGAGTTGGCCACATAGAGTTTGGGCGGCGGTCCCGGGGCGGCGAAGGCGGCGACCGCCTCGACGAGGAGCAGGCACAGGCTGATCAGAACGGTGCGCATCGCGCGAGCCTCCCGCAAGGGACGAGAATCGGTTTTTCCGGGCAGTCCAGAATTCGATTCTACGCGATCGGCCCTCAGGCAGATATTGATAAGGGGCGACCGGGCCCAGCGAGCCGGTGGGTTTATCCCACCGGGATCGGGTGGCTTGCTCTTACGGTTGAAATCGTGATTCGACCTCCAACCTCGCGAAGCGCCTGCGACGGTCAAATGTCATTCGATACCGCGTGCGCCGTTGGACTCGATCCCGGTGGGATAAACCCACCGGCTCGCTGTGTTGACCCCTGGGGGTCGGGTGACTCGCACTGACGGTTGAAATTTGTCGTTCGACTCTCAACGTCGCGAAGCGCCTGCGACGGTCAAAATGTCATTCGGTACCGCGTGCGCCGTTGGACTCGATCCCGGTGGGATCAACCCACCGGCTCGCTGTGTTGATCCCGGCGGAGTCGGGAGACTATGGAGAACTCCCTGATCATTTCCCTGCGCCTGCCCATCAATTCGCCGGTTTCGCGGGCGTGGGGAGCAGACTCTGGTCGACGACGAACGGACCCACGAGGCCGTATACGTAGTCGGTGTCCTGATGTTTCCACTTCGGGCGGGCCCAGACTTCGCGCTCGCCGCGCTGGGCATGCAGTTCCCAGACGCAGCCGGCGGCCAGGCTGAAGTGCCATTGGCTCTTGCCCTCGTCTTCGCGCGATTCGAGTATCAGGAACGCTTCCGGATCGGTTCCCTGGGCGAAGGCAAAGATGGCGCCATCGACGGCGGCCTCCTCGGCGTAGCGGTGGATTGGCTGGGCCATCATCCGGAAGCGCCAGACCGAACCTTCGTCGTAATCGGGCGCATTTTTGATCGCGTGCACGTTGAACTCCTGGGCGAGCTGCTTCATCTGGCGCAGGCGCTCGGCTCGCGACGCTGCCGGCGGCGCCCCTTCGGTTACGGGCTGCCACGTAATCCCTGGCCGTGACGTCGACCACCGCAGCGTTCCATCCACCGTTGTGAAGAGAGGTTCAGACGACAATGACTGGATGTCAAAGAACGCGTGCCCATTCTTGATCCACATCCCCCCGATCAACTGGGGGCGATGGTCGGCCAGCCAGACGAAAGTTGTCGCGTCGACGACGAACGACCGGGCGTTGTCCCAGCGCAAGACGGGGCGGTCGAAAAGGTCGAGTTTTTTCCCCTCTTTCCCGCCGAGTCGCACCTCAAACCGAGCCGCCGTCTCGATCATCAGCTTGAGTCGGGCGGCGCTCTGTGCTTTCGGATCGGGCTCGGCCTCGATCTGGCCGACCGAGAGGCAGAGTGCGGCGATCAGCAGCGATCCGTTCATGGTTGACCTTTCGCCAGGCCGGGGAGTTCTGCGGCGCGGATCTCGAGTTCTTCCAGAAGCAGTTCCGACCCGGCTTGCCGGTCGTTGGCACAAGCCACGAATTTCAACAACTGGACGTCCTCGGCACTGATCACTCTTTCATCGAACAACTGGTAGTCGTCGGTGCCGTACTCGGCGAACAGATAATAGACCACGTTTCCCTTGCGGACGACCCTGATCTTTCCGGCGGCAACTTCGTTCGGCGGATGATGGGCAATCTGCCATTCGTATTTCCCTGCGGAGTCGACGTGGCCATGTTTCGTGGCGAAGACGCTCTCACCCGCCCCGCTCAGCTTTCGCTCGACGAGGATAAAGTCTTTCGGCCCGGTCCCCAACTGCAGGAGCAGATCGAGCCCCGCTCCCCAACCGGCCGCGGGCTGATGCACCTTAAGCGAACGGAAGACGGCCGTCAGCTCGAAGTCGCCGCGGATCAGGAATTCTGTCGAGATCCCGGCCTGTTCGGGCTTCTTCTCGCCGGCAGGGAGGTCCATCTTCAGGCCCCCGTCGGTGACTGAGACGTAGCGGTCGTCCGAACCCCGGATGAGGCGGAGGGCGTTGGCGTCGGTACGTTTGCCCCGGAAATTGGCGACGAAGCGGGCCTTGAGAATCTCCGGCGAAATGCTGGCCCGCACTGCCTGCACTTTCTTCGCCGGCTGCATGAAACAGGAGACTGCAATCTGTTTGCCGTCCGGTGACCAGGCGACATCCGCGCAGTGCCGCTGCGGATCCTGACGTGCCAGGAGCTGCGGTGGATCGTTGGTATCGGGATCGAAGGTGTAGATCTGCGAACGATGCTCGCGTTCCGGGCACGATTTACAAAACAGAACGCGCGACCCGTCCGGGCTCCAGGCGAAAGTTGCCAGGACCTCTCCGTCAAGCCGGTGGACGAGACCCTGCTTCGCGCCTCGGGCATCCACGAGGCCGACTTCGTATTTGTCGGCGGTCGAAAGTCCCTTGAAGACGATCCGGCGGCCATCCGGCGACCAGGCCATATTCCAGAACAGATTCTTGTAGGGGGATTTCTGCTCGTCAAACAGCAACCGCCGGCTGTCGTCGGCCGGATCGAAGACGACCAGATTGGCTCCCGTTGCGGTTGTGGTCGAGTAGACGAGCTTGCCATCGGGCGACCAGTCGGTCCCCCAGCCGTTGGCATCAATCTGCTTGAGATCGGTATCGGGCCCTTCGGCCCCCATGACCCACACTCCGGAATTGGGGCCCAGTCGTGAAAAGGCGATGCGATCTCCCTGAGGGGAGAAGCTGGGCAGCAAACCGTCGATCAGGACTCGCGGATTGCTGCCATCAGTGCTGACGACGGCGATCTGCCCTGCGGTGTGATTCTCACCGTGCTTCCAGACATTGAAGACGATCCGCTTGCCGTCGGGCGACCAGCGCGGCGAGCCGTGATAGACGTACTCGGGGAGGATATCGAGCGGCTTCGCTTCCGAGCCGTCGCTCTTGGCGATGAACAGCCGCGCCGTTGCGGGATGGATGTCGACGGCCTGCCCCGGTTCGCGCTCGAGGACCAGATCCGCCAGCGTTTGCTGGCCCGGCGGTCCCCCTGAGACCTCGGCTGCGGAGACCGTCGGAGACTCATTGATGAGCCGGGCGTCGGCCTTGTCGACCGGCCGGCCATCCGCCCCGCGCACGATTCCCCGGATGACGTTCTGCGGCCGAGGTGCCTGCGCGCCTTCCTGCGAATCAATTCTCTTGGCCGCCTTGACGGCCTGCTGGGTATCGGCAGTAACTTGCGTCACGCTCCAGAAGCCGGCGACCAAGCCCGCCACCACGACCAGCGCCGCCACGGGGGACTGCCACCAGGGTGGGAGCCGATCGCGTTCGGTGGCCACCAGCAGCCGGCGGACGCGATCGAGAAGATTGCCCCCGCGCGCGGCGACCGCGACGTGGCCCCACGGGGCGCGGAGCTCTTCCATACGGACCAGCGCCTCGGCATACCCCACGCGATCGCCGCACATCGCGGCGGCCAGATCGTCGCAGCAGTTCTCGCGCTCCTGCCGGATGCGTGCGGAAACCCACCACACAGCCGGATGGTAAAAGAGGAGCGTCTCGGCGATATTCTGGAGCAGATTGACCAGATAGTCCCAGCGGCGGATGTGCGCCAGCTCGTGAATCAGAATGGCCTCGAGCTGGAGGGGAGTCAGGCCGGCCAACGAAGCGATCGGCAGCAGGATTACCGGGCGCAGCCAGCCGATTACCGTCGGAACTTCCACCAGTGTCGATTGCAGGAGTTTCACGGGCCGGCTGATGCGCAGCCTGGCGACGATCGATTCAAATCTCGCCAGGAAGTCATTCGAAACCGGAGCGACGCCCACTCGGCGCAGGCGCTGCACGCGGCTCCAGATCGCCAGCAACCGGACCGACAGGATCAGAACGCCACAGAGCCAGGCGGCCACGCACCAGGGAATCGCCGTGCGAACCCGGTCGTGCCACGTCGGGCTCGGAATGGCCACCGGCAGAAGTGCTGCGGTCGCCACGTCGTCTGGAATCATGCCGGACGGGTTGCCGACGGTGACCGATTGATCGGGATCTTCACCGGCTTCGCCTGGCAAGGAGCCTGGGCGTATCTGTGAATCAGACGAAGTCGTGGCCGCTGACAGCCGGTCGGCGGCGGAGGTTGGTGGACTAGCCGTCACCCGGCACCAGATCGTCGTGGCGACCGGGAACAGGCCCAGCGTGGCGAATGCCGCGCAGCAGACGACGTAGCGCGCCTGTGCCGATCTGCGGCGGAGAACCGCCAGCGACAAAGCGAGCAGGAGGCCAACGGCCAGCCCCTGCCAGAGGAAATGCAAAAGGGCCCAGCCCACGGCTTCGGCCAGCGGATGTTCCAGACCGCGGAGCAGTGCGTTCATGGTTTGTCTCCTTTGCGCCGCTTAAGCAGCCGGCGGATTTCGGCGAGGTCGGTATCCGACGCGCGGGTCGTCGAGAGGGCCTGGAGCACCAGTTTCTCAGTCGAACCGCCGAACGCGCGCGCGAGCAGATCGTGCACGAGCTGGCGCTGCGTCTCTGCCTCGGCGTAGCGGGCCCGATAGACGTGCGAGCGCTCGGATTCGTCGCGGGAGACCAGCCCCTTGTCGGTCATGATCTGCAGCAGTTTGAGCACCGTCGTGTAACCGGCGTCGCGCGACTGCGTGATCACTTCGAGCACCTCGCGCACGGTTGCCGGCCCGTGGTCCCACAGCACTCGCAGGATCTCCAGTTCGGCATCGGTCGGTCGGGGGGGCTGGTTTTTCGCCATGCGGCTGCTCCGGAAGGGGTCGGCCAGGTCTTCGGCCAATATACGAAGCATGTCGTAGTTTGTCAACGAAAATGTTCGTAGTTTCGCCGGGGTGACCGGCCTGGGGCACTTGACGGAGCGAGC
>Ga0137463_1000142_pt1 | contig 27407 bp, 18 predicted proteins | sample EasRivERMGT800_2_FD_102333 | JGI IMG/M metagenome (GOLD analysis project Ga0137463, IMG submission 102333) | Soil microbial communities from meander-bound floodplain in the East River, Colorado, USA - East River MetaG ERMGT800_2 | ecosystem: Environmental > Terrestrial > Soil > Floodplain ...
GTCGACGGCAATTTCGGCTATGCCTTGTCCGGCGAGATCAGCAAGGACAACCTGCTCCAGGTCGCCGATGTCGTATACAAGCAACTGAATCCGTAGACGCCGCAACGATCGCTGAATTGATTCGTCCAATTGGACTTAACCGGACGCTCGTTGGCCGGTTCCATGTCCGCAGAGCTGAGACACGATCGGCGCGGAAGCGCACCGACCGACCGCCAGTCAGTCTCCTGAAGAAGCCGTGGCATCCGCGCTGATTGGCGCGCGCGGATCGCGTGCGTCCTTTTCGGCCGTGCCGAGCTTCGCAATGGTGCTCGCGCCGCGCCTCTGGTCCAGCCATTGCTGGAATCGCTCGAAGTGGAGATAGATTACCGGCGTGATATAGAGCGTGAGCACCTGCGACAGCATCAGCCCTCCGACCACCGCGAGACCGAGCGGCATGCGCGCGCCGCCGCCAGCGCCGAAGCCGATCGCGATCGGCAGGCTGCCCATCAGCGCTGCCATGGTCGTCATCATGATTGGCCGGAAGCGGACCAGGCCGGCCTGATAGATCGCCTGCTCGGCCGGCAAGCCGTCCTTCCTCTGCGCCTCGATCGCAAAATCGATCATCATGATCGCGTTCTTCTTCACGATTCCGACCAGCATGATGATGCCGACGAAGGCATACATGTTGAGTTCGATGCCGAAGGCCATCAGCGTGAGCAGCGCGCCCAGGCCCGCCGTTGGCAGGCCGGAGAGGATGGTGAGCGGGTGGATGAAGCTCTCGTAGAGGATTCCCAGGACGAGATAGATCACGACAATCGAAAGCAGGAGCAGGATGCCCATGCCTTCAAGCGAGCTCTGGTACGCCTGCGCCGTGCCCGAGAACGTCGCGCTGAGCGAAGCGGGCACCTGCATCTCGCGCATTGCGCTCCGGACCTGGGCGATCGCCTGCGAGAGCGCGACGCCTGGCCGCAAATCGAAGGAGAAGGTCACCGCGGTGAGCTGCCCGAGGTGGGTGACCTGCAGCGGGCCGACGCCATACTTGAGCTTTGCGACAGCGTTGAGCGGCACCAGGGCGCCGGTCGAAGAGCGCACATAGAGCTTCGGCAGCACCGATGGATCGGTCTGGTAGAGCTGGGCGAGCTCGAGGATCACCCAGTACTGGTTGGTCGCGGTGTAAATGGTCGACACCTGGCGCGCGCCGTAGGCGTTGTTGAGCGCCAACTCGATGCTCTGCGCCGAGACACCGAGCGCCGAAGCCTTCTCGCGCTCGATATCGACAGTGACCTCCGGCCGCGTTATCTGAAGGTCGCTTGTGACGTCTATCAGCCCCGGAAGCGAGCGCAGTTTCTCCTCGACGGCCGGCGCCCAGTGGTACAACTCGTCGATGTTTGCGCTGCGCATCACGTACTGGTACGGGCTCTTGGTGAGATTGCCGCCGATGCGGATCGCGGGCACGTTCTGAATGAACACCTTGGCGCCGAGTACATTGGCGAGCTTCGGACGCAGCTCCCTGACTACCTGGTCGGCGGGCTTGCGCTCCTTAAACGGCTTGAGGGTGACGGTGATGCGGCCGACATTGAGCGACGGCGAGAAACCCGTGGCGCCGACGAACGACATCGCCGCCTCGACGCTCGGGTCGTCGCCAATGATCGCAGCGACCTGTCGTTGCAGGTCCATCATCGCGTCGAAGGAGATGTCCTGAGGGCCTTCGACGAAACAGAACAGCTGCCCGGAGTCCTCGCTCGGCAGGAAGCCTTTCGGAGCGCGCGCAAACAGCACGCCCGTGGCCACGCAGATGCCGAGAAACGCGATCATGACTACGCGCTGATGCCGAAGAGTCAAGCGCAGCGTGACGTCGTAAGCATTCTTCCAGGCGTCGAAGCCGCGTTCGAAGGCCATGTAAAGCGGGCTGTGGTGCTCGTCCTTGAGGCGCGGCTTGAGTATGCGGCTGCACATCATCGGCGTCAGCGTGAGAGAAACGAAGCCGGAGATCAGTACCGCCGCCATGATGGTGACGGCGAACTCATGCAGCAGCCGACCGAGGATGCCGCCCATGAAGAGGACCGGGATGAATACGGCGGCAAGCGAGATCGTCATCGAGATGATAGTGAACACGATCTCTTTCGAGCCGTCGAGCGTCGCCTGCAGCACGCTCTTGCCTTTCTCGAGGTGACGAGTGATGTTCTCCAGCATCACGATCGCGTCATCTACGACGAATCCGACGCACAGCGTGAGCGCCATCAATGAAATGTTGTCCAGGCTGTAGCCGAACAGGTACATCACCGCGAAGGTGCCGATGATCGACATCGGCAGCGCGATCGACGGAATGATCGTGGCCGGGATGTTGCGCAGGAAGAGGAAGATCACCAGCACCACCAGCATCAGCGCGAGGTAAAGCGTGGTCTGGACCTCATTGACCGAAGCGCGGATGGTTACCGAGCGATCGTAGAGGGTTTCGATGTCGACCGAGGGGGGAACCTCGGCGCGAAAGGTCGGCAGCAGCCGCTTTATGTCATCCACCACCTCGATCGTGTTCGTACCCGGCTGCCGCTGGATCGCGAGCACAATTCCCCGCTTGCCCTTGAACGACGCGGCGAGCTTGTCGTTTTGCACGCCGTCGATTACGCGCCCGAGCTCCTGCAGGCGAATTGGCGAGCCATTGCGGTACGTCACGATCACCGGTCGGAATGCGGCGGCGTCCTTCAGTTGCCCGGTCGCCTGTACCGCGAACATCCTGTCCTTGCCGTAGAGCGTCCCGGTTGGAAGGTTGACATTGGCCTGCGCTACGGCCTGCTCGACCTCGTTGATGCCGACGCCGCGCGCGGCGAGTGCATTCGGGTCGATTTGCACGCGAACCGCGTACTTCTGCTGCCCGAAGACCTGCACCTGCGCAACGCCGGTGATGGTCGAGATGCGCTGGGCGAGATAGGTCTCTGCGTATTCGTTCACGGTCGAGAGGGGCAAGGCCGCCGACGTCAAGGCGAGGTAATAGACCGGAAAATCCGCCGGGTTGACCTTGCGGAATGCGGGCGGCGCCGCCATTGTCGCCGGCAGCTGTCGCGCCGCCGAAGCGATCGCCGAGTTCACGTCCTGCGCCGCGGCATCGATGTCGCGGTCGAGCGCGAACTGGATCGTGATCCGGCTCACGCCCTGCCCGCTCACCGAGGTCATCTCGTCGATTCCGGCGATCGTCGAAAACTGCCGCTCGAGCACCGTCGCTACCGCCGAGGCCATCGTTTCCGGGCTGGCGCCGGGCAGCTCGGCTGTCACCTGAATGGTGGGGAAATCGACGTTGGGAAGCGTCGATACCGGAAGCAGCCGATAGGCACTGAGACCAAAGATGAGGATGCCGGCCATGACGAGGACCGTCATCACGGGGCGGCGAACGAATACCTCGCAGAAATTCATGATGCCTCTGCAGGCGGCTTGCCGATCTGCACTTTTGTCTTCGGCCCGAGCCGCAGCTGGCCGTGCGTCACGACCTGCTCGCCCTTGGCCAAGCCGCTCGCGACGATCGTGCGCTCGCCTTCGGCGCGCTGCACCGTGATCTTGCGCACGTCCGCCAACATGTTTTGGTCGACGACGTACACGTACTGACCCTCCGGCCCAGTCTGCACCGCCTGGGACGGGATGACGATCGCGTCCGCTTGCTCGAAGAGCTGCACGCTCACATTGACGAACTGGCCCGGCCACAGAGCGTTGTCCTGATTCACGAACTGCGCCCGCAGCTTGATGGTGCCGGTGGTGGCGTCGACCGCATTGTCGACGAAGATCAACTTGCCCGATGCAGCCGCCTTGGCCGAGCTCGGCGGGCCGGCTTCGACCGTGAGCGGCCCTGCCGCCATGTATCTGCGGATGGGCGACAGGGTTTGCTCGGGCACGGCAAAGCTCACGTAGATCGGATGGACCTGGTTGAGGATGACTAGCGGGTTCGTGTCGTTCGCCTTGACCAGGTTGCCCATCTGGATTTGTATCTTGCCGGTGAATCCGTCGATCGGCGAGCGAATGGTGCAGTACTCGAGATTGAGCACGGCATTGTCGAGCGCCGCCTTGCTCGACTGCGCAACGGCCGCTGCCGTTTCGGCATTGGTACGGATCTGGGCGTAAGCCTCCTTGGAGACGAAATTCTTCTCAAGCAATTCCTGGTAGCGCCGCTCCTGCGAGCGCGCCTGGTCTTTTTGCGCAGTGTCGCGCAAGAAATTGGCCTCGGCCTGCCGCATCGCCGCTTCGTACGGCCTCGGATCAATCTTGAACAGAACGCTGTTCCTGCGGACTTCCTGGCCTTCCTTGAAATTGACCTCGACGATCTGCCCGTCAACGCGCGCCTTGACCGAAACGCTCGAGAACGCCTCGACGTTGCCGATCGCCTGCAGCTGGAATGGCACGGTCTGTTGCACAACCGTTACCACCGATACCGGAATCGCCGCTGGACCTTTGGAAGCCTTGGGCTCGTTTGCTCGAATCTCGGCGCCAAAATAGGCGAATAGAATTACGGCAACAACAAGCAGGCCAAGGCCGCCGAATATGAAGAATCTCTTGGAGGCCGCAAGTGCCAAAGCGGGCAATTTATTAGTTGAAACCATGGGTGTTCGCTAACGATTGCGGGTGCCGGTGTATTCCGCGCCGCTACAAAGTCGTGGGTAAATTCAGGCTCAACGAGCGGCGAGCGATGCTGTTCCTCCTCAAGCGCTCCTCCTGATTCAAGTTTGCGGCGACGATCTCCCAAATCTATCGATCCCGGGCCGCTGCTGCACCCCGGAATTCTCCGGCAGACGGTCGAATTTACGGCAAAAGGTGCTCCGAAGCAAAAAGGGACTCGATTTGCTCCCGATCCCGCACTAGATGAACCGCATCCCCATCAATCATGACCTCGGCCGCCCGCGGCCGCGAGTTGTAATTCGAGCTCATGCTCATGCCGTAGGCACCCGCAGACATGACCGCGAGCAAGTCGCCGGCGGCGATCTCAAGCGCCCGGTCCCGGCCCAGAAAATCGGCCGATTCACAGATCGGGCCGACGATATCATAGTGCCGAGCCGGCCCTGCGCGCTCCACCACAGGCAGAATATCGTGCCAGGCTTCGTACAACGCCGGCCGCAGCAGATCGTTCATCGCCGCGTCGGCCACGGCGAAGTTCCTGACGGCGCCGTGTTTGAGGTACTCGATGCGAGTGAGCAAGAGTCCGGCGTTGCCGACGAGCGCGCGACCGGGTTCAGTCAGGATCTTAAGCTTGCGGCCGCCGATGCGATCGAACTGCCGCGCGAAATAATCTGTCAGCGCCGGAGGTTTCTCGTCGCGATAGCGGATTCCCAGACCGCCCCCAAGATCGATATGTCGCAGCGGCGCACCGGCGGCTTCGAGCACATCGACGAATTCAAGAACCCTTTCGAGCGCGGCGACGAAGGGCCCGAGATCCGTGATCTGCGAGCCGATGTGGAAACCGATGCCCACGATTTGCAGGCCCGGCAGCGAGGCCGCTTTGCGATACAGGCGCGGAGCCTCTTCATAAGGCACGCCGAACTTGCTTTCTCGCAGGCCGGTGGCGATGTGGGAATGCGTGCGCGGATCGACGTCGGGGTTGACGCGCAGGGACACCGGCGCGACCTTGCCCAGTTCTGATGCGAGCCGGGAGAGCCGCTCAAGCTCGCCCTCGGATTCGACGTTGAAGCACAGGATCCCGGCTTTGAGCGCCGCGCGCAGGTCGACTTCGCTCTTTCCAACGCCGGAGAAAACGGTTTTCGCGGCGGCACCACCGGCGGCCAGCACGCGCGCGAGCTCTCCTCCGGAGACAATGTCGAATCCCGAGCCCATGCGCGCAAGCACGTCGAGCACCGCAAGGTTGGAATTGGCCTTGACCGCGTAGCAGATGAGCGCATCGCGTCCCGAACAGGCCCGCTCGAACTCGCGATATGCTGATTCCAGCGCCGCGCGTGAATACACGTAGCAGGGCGTCCCAAACCTCGCGGCAATGGCCGCGAGTGGCACTTTCTCCGCGCAAAGCGTGCCGCTCCGGTACGAGAAAAAATTCACTGGCGCGGCGCGGGTTTGTTATCCTGCTGCTGCGGCTTCTGTTCCGGCGGGGGAAGAAAGAGCGCTCCCTTGGTCCCGCAGGCCGAGAGGGCGAAGAGCATCAGAATGAGGCCAGCGGTACGGCGCATGATGATGATATTGCGTTCGAACTAGTTTATCACGGCAATGACCGAGAGCGACTTCAACAACAGCGCGGCTGCGACGCTGGATCGAATCGCGCAGGCGCTGGAAGAAAGCGCAGCCCAATGCGACTGCGAGCTGAAGGACGGCGGCGTGCTAGACATCGAGTTCGCCGATGGCAGCCGAATCATCGTCAACCGCCATTCAGCTGCGCGTGAAATCTGGGTCGCGGCCAGGTCGGGTGGATTTCACTTTCGCCACGATGGAGCGAACTGGGTGAGCGCGCGCGATGGCTCAGAGCTGTTCGCGGCGCTGTCCCGCTTCGTGAGCCAGCAGTCTGGCGTCGCGGTGATCCTCCGCAGCGGATGAATCCGGAATCGGCGTGAACTGCCGTGGCGGATCCTGCGGGGCTGCCTCGCCGTGAATGTCGGGAGTCAAAACAGCTGGTTCTTGACTTCCTCAGGCGTTCGCGCGCCGGAATCGGCCGCGCTCTGCTCGGGCGGCAGGTTTTCCTGGAAGAAAAACTCCGGTCTTCCTTCGGCAGACTGCAGGCCGCTGTCGCTGACCTTGACTGACACCACCCCCGCTGGCATCGCTTGGTACATTTCCGGAGTTCCTTTGAGCGCCTGCGCCATATAGCTCATCCAGATTGGCAATGCCGTGACCGAGCCGGTTTCGCTCGGGCCAAGCTTCTTTGGCTGGTCGAATCCGATCCAGGCAATGGCGACAAGATCGGGTTGGTAGCCGTTGAACCAGGCGTCGACATAGTCGTTGGTGGTGCCGGTCTTGCCGGCAAGATCCTGGCGTTCCAGGGACATGGCGCGTGCTGCCGTGCCGGAGCGCACGACGTCGTGCATCATGCTATCCATGATAAATGCGTTTCGGGCGTCGATGACGCGCAGCGACTCATCGCCGACCTTGGCGGGTTGCGCCTGCGCCAGCAGATTGCCGCGGTCGTCGACGACTTTTTGCACCAGGTACGGCTCGGTGCGGAATCCGCCGGTGGCAAAGACCGAATAGGCGCGCGCCATCTGCCACGCCGTGACCGAACCCGATCCGAGCGCCATGGTGAGATAAGGCGGGTGCTTGTCGGCATCGAAGCCGAAGCGGGTAATGTAATCTTGGGCGTATTGCGGTCCGATCGCCTGGAGTATCCGGATCGAAACCATGTTCTTTGACTTGACGAGCGCGGTTCGCATGCGCATCGGGCCTTCGTACTTGCCGTCGTAGTTTTTTGGCTCCCACACTTGGCCGCCTGTGAGCACCGCGTCCGCAACCACCGGCGCGTCGTTGATGACGGTGGCCGGCGTGAAGCCTTTCTCCAAGGCTGCCGAGTAGATAAACGGCTTGAATCCGGAACCCGGCTGGCGCCAGGCCTGGTTCACGTGATTGAACTTGTTGCGGTTGAAGTCGAATCCGCCCACGAGGGAGCGCACGGCGCCGTCCTTCGGATTGACCGAGATGAATGCGCCTTCGGCATCGGGGAGCTGGACAATCTGCCAGCTGCCCTTTTTGTCCTGCTGGATGTAAATGATCGCTCCACGCCGGATTCTCCGATTGGCCGGAGCCTTGCTCTCCAGCATGCGGGCGGCAAATTTCAGCCCATCGCCGGAAATGCTGACCGTATCGCCTCCTCGCCGATATGCCTTCACCTGCCTTGCGGTCGCTTCCAGCACCAGCGCCGCGAGGATCTCGTCGCTGTCCGGATAGTCCTGGATCGCCTCCTCGTAGTCTTCTTCCGCCAACTCGTTGAGATTCACGTAGCTTTCAGGGCCACGGTAGCCATGGCGCCGGTCGTAGTCGAGCAGTCCGTTGCGCAGTGCCGCATACGCCGCTACCTGGTCCATTCGGGTGATCGTCGTATAGACGCGAAATCCGCGTGAGTAGACTTCCTCCGGATAGCGCTCGAAGAGCATCTGGCGAACCATCTCCGCGACAAATTCGGCATGGATGGCGTATTCAGTGCCCGTTTCATGCTTGACTTTCAGGGGCGAGGTCTGGGCCTCCGCATACTCGGCTTCGTCGAGTATGCCCAGCTCGTGCATGCGTCGCAGCACATAGAGCTGGCGCTGCTTTGCGCGCTTTGGGTTGACGACGGGATTGAAAGAGGAGGGCGCCTTGGGCAATCCGGCAAGCATGGCCACTTCTGCAGCATTGAGCTGCGAGAGAGTCTTGCCGAAGTAGATCTGCGCTGCTGCTCCAAAGCCATAGGCGCGCTGTCCGAGATAGATCTGGTTGATATAGATCTCCAGGATCTGGTCCTTCGACAGGGAGTTCTCGATCTTGAAGGCGAGCAGGGCCTCATACAGCTTTCGGGTCAGCGTTTTTTCCCGTGAGAGGAAGAAATTTCTCGCGACCTGCATGGTGATCGTGGAGGCGCCCTGAGTCTTCCCGCCGGTCACCAGATTTGAGTACGCCGCTCGCAGCACCCCTTGGTAGTCGACACCGGTATGCTGATAAAAACGCTCGTCCTCGGCGGCCAGGATGGCCAGCTTCATCAAGGCGGGAACCTCGTCGACGCGAACGACCGAACGGCGTTCTTCGCCGAATTCGCCGATCAGGACGCCGTCGGCGGTATAGACCCGGAGCGGGATTTTGGGCTGGTAATCGGTTAAGGTTTCAACGGAGGGCAGGTTGGGGTAGGCAATCAGCAGCACAAAACCGGCTACCGCCATGCCCATGACGCCCAGCCCGGCCAGCGCTAGCGCCGGAAAGGCGATCCATCGCAGCCACATTCAGGGGTGCCCAAAAAAAGGTTGCTCATTATAGGCGAAGGGTTGGCGAATTCGCCATAAGGCCTTATAAAGTCGCGTGAAAAATTTACTTTACAGAGTGCATAGTTGTTGTTAGGATTTAAGGTAAATTATACTTATCGCGCCTAACCGGCCATACCTGAAGGGGAAATCCAGTTTGCCGCTGAATTTGGAAGTTTTCACGCCAAGGACTCCGCCGCTGTTTGGCATGGACATTTCTTCATCTTCGGTGAAGATGGTGGAATTGTCCGATGCTGGTAGGGGCGGAATGCGGGTTGAGCGTTACGCCATCGAGGCCCTGCCCAAGGATGCGCTGGTGGACGGAAACATTACCAACCTGGATGCGGTGGTTGATTCCGTGCAGCGCGCCTGGAAGAAATTGTCGACGCGCACCAAGAACGTGGCCTTGGCGCTGCCGGCTGCGGCAGTGATTACCAAGAAGATCATCGTTCCTGCCGGCCTGCGTGATGACGAGTTGGAAATCCAGGTGGAAACCGAGGCCAATCAATATATCCCGTTCGCACTCGATGAGGTGAATCTTGATTTCCAGGTGGTGGGGCCTGCGCCCTCAAGCCCGGAAGAGATCGAGGTGCTGATTGCGGCTTCGCGCAAGGAAAAGGTCGATGACCGAATCGCGGTCGCCGAGGCATCCGGCCTGAAGGCGGTAGTAATGGACGTGGAGTCCTACGCCATCCAGTCTTCGTTCGAGCTGATCCAGAGGCAGTTCCAGTCCGAAGGCAGGGACCAGAACATCGCGCTTGTCGATCTTGGGGCGCATGTCATGAATATCACCGTGCTTCGCAATGACCAGGCGGTATATACGCGCGAACAGGCATTCGGCGGCAGTCAGTTGACCCAGGACATCATGCGCCAGTACGGCATGAGTCAGGAGGAGGCGGAAGGAGCCAAACGCACGGGGGGCCTGCCCGAAAACTACGAATCGGAAGTGCTGCGACCATTCATGGAGAACGCAGCGCTCGAAATGCAGCGGGCGATGCAGTTCTTCTTCACCTCCACGCAATTCACATCGATCGAGCACATTTTGCTGACCGGCGGTTCGGCGGTGATTCCCGGCCTCGACGAGATGGTGCAAAGTCGTACGCAGGTCAGCACAATGGTTGCCAATCCCTTTGCCGACATGGCGATATCGTCCCGCGTCCAGCTCAAGAAGCTGGTGGCCGACGCGCCCTCGCTGATGGTTGCCTGTGGGCTGGCAATGCGAAGGTTTGATCCATGATTCGCATCAACCTGCTTCCTTGGCGCGAAGCGCGCCGTAACGAGCAGCGCAAGCACCTAGGCGTTCTGTCGGGCATGGTGAGCGTGCTGGCCCTGCTGATTGTGGGAGCGGTGCACCTTACCATCGCGGGTTACATATCGGCGCAGAATGACCGGAACGAATTCCTGAAGAAGGAAAACGCCCGGCTCGACAAGGAAATCGATGAGATCAAGAAGCTGAAAAGCGAGATTGCGGCCTTGCTCGCGCGCAAGCAGGTAATCGAAAGGTTGCAAACGGACCGCGCCCAGGCCGTCTACCTGCTTCAGGAACTGGTGCAGCAGACCCCGGACGGCATTTACCTCAAGTCGATCAAGCAAACCGGGCTCAAGGTCCTGCTGACCGGCTACGCGCAATCGAATTCGCGCGTCTCCACCCTGATGCGCAATTTCGGGGCATCGCCCTATCTTGAGAATCCTGATTTGGTGGAGATCAAGGCTGTGACGGTCAACAAGAAGCGGGTGTCTGAATTCACCATGAACGTCAGTTTGAAGCAGGTGAAGACCGAAGAAAAGGATGCCGCAGGCAAAGCGGCCAAGGCTGCTCCCAAGGCTGCAGCAGCCAAGGGATAGGATCCGATGAAGCAATTGCTCGAACAATTCAAGAATCTCAATCTGCGCGACCCCGGCGCCTGGCCGCCGCTGCCCAAGGTAATTCTGCTTGTCGTCCTGATTACCGGCATCATCGCCGCCGGCTATTTCCTTGACTGGCAGGAGCAGATGGATGAGCTGGAGGCAGGGCGCACGCGGGAGGTGAAGCTCAAGGATGAGTACGTCGCCAAGCAGCAGCAGGCGGTCAACCTTGACCTGTACCGGCAGCAACTGCGCGAAATCGACAGTTCATTCGGAGCGTTGCTGAAGCAGCTTCCGAACAGGTCGCAGATGGACGCCCTGCTGGTGGATATCAACCAGGCCGGGCTTGGCCGCGGCCTGCAATTCGACCTGTTCAAGCCGGCGCCGCAGGAAACCAAGCGCGAGTTTTACGCCGAACTGCCGGTCACGCTGCGACTCGGCGGCAGCTACCACGACATGGGTCAATTTGCGAGTGACATTGGCCAATTGTCCCGGATCGTCACGCTAAATGATATCGCCCTTACGGCAGCAAAGGACGGCTCGCTGCAAATGGACGTGACGGCAAAGACATTCCGCTACCTGGACGACGAAGAAGTGGCGGCGATGAGCAGGGCCGCGAAGGCCGCGAAGTCCGGGAAGAAATGAGAACCGCTTTCCTGATTGGGCTTGTTTTCCTGCTTACGGCTTGCGGTGGGGAAGAGTATGGCGATCTCAAGTCCGAGCTGAAGGAAAAGACGAAGGATCTGCACGGGAAGATCGAGCCGCTGCCGGTCGTAAAGCCCTATGAGCCGGTGCCCTACGAGGTCTTCGCCAAGCCGGACCCGTTCAGCACCGCGAAAATCGAGCTGGTCACGAAATCGACCGGTACCGGAGGCGGCGGACTCAGACCCGACCTCGACCGGCCGAAGGAACCGCTCGAGGCGTATCCGCTGGAGTCGCTCAAGATGGTCGGCGTGCTGCAGCAGAAGGCTGCGAACTTTGCGCTTGTGAAGGCCGACACCGGCCTGTATCGCGTCAAGGTGGGCAACTACGTGGGCCAGAATTTTGGCCTCATCACAGGAATCACGGACAGCCAAATTCAGCTTCGCGAATTGATCCAGGATGCCGCGGGCGACTGGTCCGAGCGCCAGAGCACGCTGCAATTGCAGGAAGTCGGAGGAGGCAGATAATGAAAAACGTCCTCACGCGGAATTTTCTCCATGCTGCGGTTGCGGCGCTTTGTTTCCTTGCGTTTGCGCCGCTCGCCTGGGCCCAGAACAGCATCGATACTTTCAACGTGACGCAGACCGGCGGCGATATCCTCGTCCGAGTGACGTTGAAAACCCCGCTCGCGGCCCCCCCTGGCATCTTCACCGTAGCCAATCCTGCGCGTATTGCTTTCGACTTTCCCGGCACCAGCAACGGGCTGGGGCGCAACAGCCAGGATATAGGGGAAGGTGCGCTTCGCTCGATGAACGTGGTGCAGGCCGGCGAGCGCACGCGTCTGGTGCTCAATCTGCAAACCATGGTTTCCTATGACACCAAGATCGATGGCAACGACCTGCTGATCACTCTTTCCGGGAGGGCGGCGGCGCCGAAGGCCGGGACCGGTGCCGGAACGCGCTTTGCCGAAGGGCGGTCCGATATCCAGCACGCACTCAGGGACATCAATTTCCGGCGCGGCCGCGACGGCGAAGGCCGAATCGTGGCTGACCTCTCGGACACCAATACGGGTGTGGACATCCGTCAGGTGGGCCAGACAGTCGTCGTCGATTTTCTCAAGACCAGTCTTCCGGACACGCTGCGCAAGCGATTCGATGTGGTGGACTTCGCCACGCCGGTGCTGACGTTCAGCGCCTTTCCGCAAGGCGACAACGTGCGCATCGTCATCGAGCCGCGCGGACTGTGGGAGTACAACGCTTACCAGACAGACACCCAGTTCGTGCTGGAAGTGAAACCGATCCAGTACGACCCAAACAAGCTGGTGCAAGGCACACGCGGCGGCTATGTCGGCGAGAAGCTGTCGCTGAATTTCCAGAACGTCGAGGTACGGAGCGTCCTGAACGTCATCGCTGATTTCACAGATCTCAACATTATTACCAGCGACACGGTGAGCGGAAACCTGACATTGCGACTGAAGGACGTGCCCTGGGACCAGGCGCTTGCCATCATACTGCAGGCTCGCGGCCTGGACATGCGCAAGACCGGAAATGTGATCTGGATCGCGCCGCGTGACGAACTTGCGACCAGGGAAAAGCTCGCGCTCGAATCGCAACAGCAGATCGGCGAATTGGAAGCCGTGCGCACCGAAAGTTTTCAGATCAACTACCAGAAGGCACTTGACCTGCAGAAGCTGCTGACCGACCCGCAGCAACGGGTGCTGTCCAAGCGGGGCAGCGCCGTGGTGGATGCGCGCACCAACACCATTTTCGTGCAGGACGTGCCGAGCCGGCTGGAGGAGGTCCGCAAGCTGCTTAATAAGATCGACATCGCGGTCCGGCAAGTCCTCATCGAGGCGCGCATTGTCGAGGCGAACGATACGTTCAGCAAAAACCTGGGCGTGCGGCTGGGCTACAATCAAGTCATTCCCGGCGGGGATCCTGCGCGCAGCCCCAACGCGAATACCCGGTTCAACGTCGGCCCTAACCTGACGCCGACGGCACAAAATACCATTGACGCGGCGGGCAATCAGCTGCTTACCGGGACGCCGGCGCTTATTCCGGACGGACAAAACGTCAATTTGCCCGCTGGCGGCGTTGGTGGATTCAACCCGGGAGCGTTCTCCGTGATTCTTTTCAACAAAGCCTTCACCCGCTTCCTCGATCTTGAGTTGAGCGCGATTGAGGCGGAAGGCAAGGGAAAGATTATTTCCAGCCCACGGGTGCTCACGGCGAATAATGTGGAGGCTCTGATCGAACAGGGTACCGAGTTGCCGTACCAGCAGGCGACCTCAAGCGGGGCCACTTCGGTGGCGTTCCGCAAGGCCAACCTCTCCCTGAAGGTGAAGCCGCAGATCACCCCCGACGGCAATATCATCATGACCCTGGAGGTGAACAAGGACTCGGTGGGCCAGGTCACGACCGCCGGCCCTGCGATCGACACCAAGCACGTTCAGACACAGGTGCTGGTGGAAAACGGCGGGACAGTCGTGATCGGCGGTATCTACACTCAGACCTTGCAAACCACAAATACCAAGGTGCCATTCTTCGGCGATATTCCCTTGCTCGGGTTTCTGTTCCGCAATACCCAGCGAACGGACAACAAGACCGAGCTGCTGGTCTTCATTACGCCGCGCATCGTCGAGGACAAATTCGGCCAGCGCTGATTCGGCAGTTTTCGTTCCATTCTCGGGGCCGGCGATGCCGGCCCTTTTTTCTTCGGCGGCGAGCCGCGACGGGTTGCTACAATAACGCCGTGAAGACTACGCGCAACCTTTTTCTGGTGGGCATGATGGGCGCCGGAAAGACCACCGTCGGCCGCCAGCTCGCCAGGCGCCTGGGCAAAACGTTTCGCGACACCGACGCCGAAATAGAGGCTCGCACGGGCGTACGCGTCGCGGTAATCTTCGATATCGAGGGCGAACCCGGGTTCCGCAGGCGCGAGGCGGACGTCATCGAGCAACTGACCTCCCTGGACAATGTCGTGCTCGCCACGGGCGGGGGCGCCGTGCTTGAGCCGCGCAACCGCGAAGGCCTCAAGACACGCGGCTTTGTGATCTACCTGCACGCCCATCCTAAGGAATTAAGGCAGCGGACGCGCAACGACAAGTCGCGTCCGCTCCTGCAGGGTGGCGATCCGCTCAAACAGCTGGAGGCGCTGTACGAATCGCGCGATCCACTGTATCGCGAGGTCGCCGATTTGGTGGTTGATACCGGCCGCCAAGGCGTCAACTCCCTGCTGGCGCAGGTGCTTGCGAAGCTTGACGAGGCATGCAAACTCTCAGCGTAGCGCTCGGGGAGCGATCCTATCCCGTTCACGTCGGTAGCGGCCTCCTGGATCGAGTCGATATCCTGGCGCCCCTCCTTCCGCGAAGGCAAGTCGCCGTGGTCACCAACGCGACCGTCGCGCCGATTTTCCTCGAGCGCTTCGCGACCGCACTGACCGACGCCGGAATCGAGGTGGTCCGCATCGTGGTCGCGGACGGCGAGGAGTACAAGAGCTGGCGCACGCTCAATTCGATCTACGATGCGCTGCTCGAACGCCGCTGCGGGCGTGACACAACAATCATTGCCCTCGGGGGCGGAGTCATAGGCGATCTTGCCGGCTTTGCCGCCGCTACGTACCAGCGCGGCATTCCATATATCCAGGTACCCACCACGCTCCTCGCGCAGGTGGATTCATCGGTGGGCGGCAAGACCGCGATCAACCATCCCCTCGGAAAAAACATGATCGGCGCTTTCTATCAGCCCAGGCTCGTCCTAGCAGACATGCAGACGCTGGAAACCCTGCCAGAGCGCGAGCTGCGCGCGGGACTGGCCGAGGTGATCAAGCACGGCCTGATTCGCGATGCAAAGTTTTTCGCCTGGCTCGAAGCCAATCTCGAGCGCCTGCTCGCGCGCGAGCCGGAGGCGCTGGCCCAGGCGGTACTGCGCTCGGTCGCGATCAAGGCGGAGATCGTCGGCAAGGACGAGCGCGAAGCCGGCCTGCGCACCCTCCTGAATCTGGGCCACACCTTCGGCCACGCGATCGAGAACGGTCTGGGATATGGCGCCTGGCTGCACGGCGAAGCGGTCGCGGCGGGCATGGTCATGGCTGCGGACTTGTCGCGCCAGCTAGGCTACCTCACGGAGGCCGACACGCTACGCATTCACTCGATTCTGCAGCGTGCAGGCCTGCCGGTGGCGGCGACCGGGATCGCGCCGCGGGATTTGCTGCAGTTGATGAGAGGTGACAAGAAAGCGAGGGACGGCCAATTGCGCTTCGTGTTGCTCGAACAGATCGGCTCGGCCATCCTTCGCGCCGATGTTCCACCGGACGCGGTCGACCAGACCCTTTCCCGGCTGGCCACCTGATCCGGGCACGAGCAGGGATGCCTCGACAATGCTGCTTTGCAGCGCGATCCTAAGCACTTGAGGCAGCAAGGAAACACAGGTATAGTCCCAAGAACAGCTCGATTTTGAACGACGCGGGTGAATTTGGCCCCGGCCAGCAAGTCTTGTAAGGTGACAGCGTGAACCAAGCCGTCTTTCCAGAGCCCCAGGGGTTATACAACCCCGCGTACGAACACGACGCCTGCGGGGTCGGTTTCGTCGCGAACATCAAGGGTAGGAAGAGCCACTCGATCATCGAGCAAGGCTTGACTATCCTGCGCAATCTCAATCATCGCGGGGCGGTGGGCTGGGATCCGAAGCTCTCCGACGGCGCGGGCTTGCTCATCCAGATTCCCGACAAGTTTCTCCGCGAAGTGATGGTCAAGCAGGGCGTGAAGCTGCCTCCTGCAGGCCAGTACGGCGTGGGCATGGTATTCCTGCCGCGCGATCCCGCGTCGCGGCTCGCCTGCGAATACGAGATCGAGCGCGCCGTCAAGGACGAGGGCCAGGTGCTGCTCGGCTGGCGCGATGTTCCGGTCGACAACAGCGACCTCGCCGAACCGGCAAAGCGTATCGAGCCGGTGATGCGTCAGGTATTCATCGGCCGCGGAAGGAAAGTGACCGTCACGGACGCGCTGGAGCGCAAGCTCTACATCATCAGAAAAAGTGCGGGCCATGCAATCCAGGCGCTGAAGCTCGCGCACGGGAAGGAGTTCTACGTTCCGTCGATGTCCGCGCGCACCGTGTGCTACAAGGGCATGCTGCTCGCGCACCAGGTCGGCGAGTACTACAAGGACCTGCAGGATGCGCGCGTCGAGTCCGCACTCGCCTTGGTCCACCAGCGCTTTTCCACGAACACCTTTCCGTCGTGGGATCTGGCGCATCCGTTCCGCATGATCTGCCACAACGGAGAGATCAACACACTGCGCGGCAACGTCAACTGGATCCGCGCGCGCCAGGGCGCGATCTCGAGCCCGGTGCTCGGCAAGGACCTGGACAAGATCTGGCCGCTGATTTACGACGGGCAGTCGGACTCGGCTTCGTTCGACAACGCACTCGAACTGCTGGTGATGAGCGGCTATTCGGTCGCTCACGCCATGATGATGATGATTCCAGAGGCCTGGGAAAATCACACGCTGATGGATCCGGCGCGGCGCGCGTTCTACGAGTACCACGCGGCGATAATGGAGCCCTGGGACGGTCCCGCCTCGATCGCCTTCACCGATGGGCGCCTGATTGGCGCCACACTTGATCGTAACGGACTGAGGCCCTCGCGCTACATCGTCACCGACGACGACCTGGTCGTCATGGGATCGGAATGCGGCTGTCTGCCGATTCCCGAGGAAAGAATCGTCAAGAAATGGCGCCTGCAGCCCGGCAAGATGTTCCTGGTCGATCTCGAGCGCGGGCGCGTCATCGACGACAAGGAACTGAAGGAATCGCTCGCCGCAGCCAAGCCCTACGCCGAGTGGATCGAGCGGATCCGCGTGAAGCTCGACGAAGTGGAAACCGAAAAGACCCCGCCGCTGAAGAGCGCGGTGCAATTGCTCGACCGCCAGCAGGCCTTTGCCTATACGCAGGAAGACATCCGGTTCCTCATGACGCCGATGGCGGCGAACGGCGAGGAGCCGGTGGGCTCGATGGGCAACGACTCGCCGCTTGCAGTGCTGTCGAACAAGGACAAGACGCTCTATCACTACTTCAAGCAGCTGTTCGCGCAGGTCACCAATCCGCCGATCGATCCGATTCGCGAGGAGCTGGTGACCTCGCTCGTGTCGTTCATCGGGCCGAAGCCGAATCTGCTCGGCATCGACGAGATGAACCCGCCGCTCAGGCTCGAAGTGTCGCAGCCCGTGCTCGACTTCTACGAGATGGAGAAGATCCGGCACATCGAACGCTACACCAGCGGCAAGTTCCGCTCGCTCGAGCTCGATATCACCTATCCCCTCGCCTGGGGCAAGGAAGCCATTGAGGCGCGGCTCGCCTCGCTCTGTGCTCAGGCTGAAGACGCGGTGCGCGCGGGCTATTCGATCATCGTGGTGTCCGACCGGCTAGTCGATCGCGAGCGCGTGGCGATCCCTGCATTGCTGGCCTTGTCCGCAATCCACCAGCATTTGGTGGCTAAGGGCCTGCGCACCAGCGCCGGTCTCGTCGTCGAAACCGGCTCGGCGCGCGAGGTGCACCACTTCGCGCTGCTTGGCGGCTACGGGGCTGAAGCCGTGCATCCGTATCTCGCGCTCGAGACGCTGCTCGAGCTTGCCGCAAAAGGCCACTTCGGCCCGGAGATCGACGGCAGGAAGGCGATCAAGAACTTCGTCAAGGCGATGGGCAAGGGCTTGAAGAAGGTGATGTCCAAGATGGGCATCTCCACTTACATGTCTTACACCGGCGCGCAGATCTTCGAGGCGGTGGGTCTCGCCGGATCGCTCGTGAACAAATATTTCACCGGCACGACCTCTTCGATCGAGGGCATAGACATCTTCCAGGTTGCCGAAGAGGCTATTCGCATCCACAAGGCTGCGTTCGACGAGGACGACCCGGTACTGAAATCGATGCTGGATGCGGGTGGCGAGTACGCCTGGCGCGTACGCGGCGAGGAACACATGTGGACGCCCGACGCGATCGCGAAACTGCAGCAGTCCGCGCGGCAGAACTCCCCACAGGCCTACAGGGAATACGCCGCCATCATCAACGACCAGTCGAAGCGTCACATGACCTTTCGCGGACTGTTCGAGTTCCGCTTCGGCGAGGTGAAGCCTGTCCCGATCGAAGAAGTCGAACCCGCCGCCGAGATCGTGAAGCGCTTCTCGACCGGCGCGATGTCGCACGGCTCGATTTCGATCGAAGCGCACACCACGCTCGCCGTGGCGATGAACCGCTTGGGTGGCAAATCGAACACCGGCGAAGGCGGTGAGGACCGCCGCCGCTTCGCGCCCGTAAAGGCGGGCGAAACGCTGCGCTCGCGATTGGGGGCGAACCGGGTAGCAAAGGACATCGAACTCAAGGAAGGCGATTTACTGAAATCGAAGATCAAGCAGGTCGCCTCCGGCCGGTTTGGTGTTACCGCAGAATATCTCGCGAGCGCCGAGCAGATCCAGATCAAGATGGCCCAGGGCGCGAAACCCGGAGAGGGCGGCCAATTGCCTGGACGCAAGGTCTCCGATTACATTGCCGAGATCCGCTACTCGACTCCCGGCGTGGAACTGATCTCACCGCCGCCACACCACGACATCTACTCGATCGAGGACCTGGCGCAGCTGATCCATGATCTCAAGAACGCGAACCCCTCCGCCTCGATCTCGGTGAAGCTCGTCTCCGAAACCGGCGTCGGCACCGTGGCGGCGGGCGTGTCCAAAGCCAAGTCCGATCACGTCACCATCTCCGGCCACGACGGCGGAACCGGCGCCTCGCCCTGGTCATCGATCAAGCACGCGGGGACGCCATGGGAACTGGGGCTCGCCGAGACGCAGCAGACTCTGGTGCTCAATCGCCTGCGCGGCCGCATCGCCGTGCAGGTGGACGGCCAGATCAAGACCGGGCGCGACGTGGTGATCGGGGCGATCCTCGGAGCGGACGAATTCGGTTTCGCGACGGCGCCGCTGGTGGTCAGCGGCTGCATCATGATGCGCAAATGCCACTTGAACACCTGCCCGGTCGGTGTCGCGACCCAGGACCCGGTTCTCCGCAAGAAGTTCTCCGGGAAACCCGAATACGTGGTGAACTACTTTTTCCTCGTCGCCGAGGAAGCGCGCGAGCTGATGGCGCGCTTGGGGATCAGGAAGTTCAGCGATCTGATCGGCCGCGCCGATCTGCTCGACACCAAGAAAGGCATAGAACACTGGAAGGCGAAGGATCTCGACTTCTCGAAGATCTTTGCGGTGCCCGAAATGCCCGCGGAAGTCGCGCGCTACCACCGCGAGCACCAGAACCACGGACTGGAAAAGGCCCTCGACAACCGGCTGATCGAGCTTTCGACGCCGGCGCTGGAGCGCGGCGAGAAAGTGACGATCGATATGCCGATCCGCAATGGCAACCGCACGGTCGGCACCATGCTCTCGCATGAGATCGCGCGCCGCTACGGCCACGACGGGTTGCCCGACGGCACCATCCACGCCCGCTTTGCCGGTTCCGCCGGCCAGAGCTTCGGGGCCTTCCTCGCCAAAGGCGTCACCCTAAACGTGATCGGCGATACCAACGACTACTGCGGCAAGGGACTCTCGGGCGGACGCATTATCGTGTCGCCCTCGCCGAAGTTCCGTGGGGAGCCCACTGAAAACATCATAACGGGCAACGTCGTTCTCTATGGCGCGATCGCAGGGGACGCCTATTTCCGCGGCGTCGCCGGCGAGCGCTTCGCGGTGCGCAACTCCGGCGCAACTGCAGTCGTCGAAGGCGTCGGCGACCACGGCTGCGAGTACATGACGGGCGGCACGGTGGCCGTTCTCGGCGTCACCGGACGCAATTTCGCGGCCGGCATGTCGGGCGGCATCGCCTACGTGCTCGACATCGACGGTGAATTCGTCAAGTACTGCAATACCGCGATGGTGGACCTGGAACCGGTTCTTTCGGAGGCCGAGCAGCAGGGCAAGCTGTCGCGCGAGCTCTGGCACCGTGGGCAAGCCGACGAAGTGATCCTGAAAGAGATGGTCGAGCGCCACGCCAAGCTCACGAACAGCCGCCGCGCACGGGAGATCCTCGAGAAATGGGCGGACTACCGGCCGCGCTTCATCAAGATCTTCCCGAAGGAGTACCGGCGCGCGCTCGGCGAGCTCGCCGCCACGCAAAAAAAAGCCGCCGCATAGGGCCGCAGGACAGCCGCAGCCACTATGGGCAAAGTCACCGGATTTCTCGAGTACCAGCGGCTCGAGGAGGCGCACGAGGCGCCCGAACGGCGCAAACACCACTACAAGGAGTTCATTCTCCACCTCACAGACGAGGAGGCGAAAGTCGAGGGCGCACGCTGCATGGACTGCGGCACGCCGTTCTGCATGAGCGGCTGCCCCGTCAACAACATCATCCCGGACTTCAACGACCTGGTTTACCGGCAGGACTGGAAGAACGCGATCGAGACGCTGCACTCGACCAACAACTTTCCCGAGTTTACCGGCCGCATCTGTCCGGCGCCCTGCGAGGAAGCATGCGTACTGCGCATAAACTCCGACCCAGTCGGCATCAAGGCGCTCGAACACGCGATCATCGACAAGGCCTGGGACGAAGGCTGGGTCGTGCCGCAGCCGCCGAAGTCAATGACCGGAAAGCGCGTCGCGGTGCTCGGCTCCGGGCCCGCGGGCCTGGCCTGCGCGCAGCAACTCGCCCGTGCCGGGCACGAAGTGACGGTTTTCGAGAAGAACGACCGAATCGGCGGGCTGCTGCGCTACGGCATTCCCGATTTCAAGATGGAGAAGTGGCTGATCGACCGGCGCTGCGAGCAAATGGAGGCAGAGGGAGTTGAGTTCCGCATCAACCACGTGGTCGGCGGCGCGGCGGTCGGCGCCGGCAATGCGCAGGCGAAGCCGGTGGCTGCGAAAAAACTGCTCGCCGAGTTCGACGCCGTGGTGCTCGCTGGCGGCGCCGAGCAGCCGCGCGACCTGCCGGTTCCCGGGCGCGAGCTCGATGGCATCCACTTCGCCATGGATTTCCTGCCGCTGCAGAACCGGCGCGTCGCCGGCGACAAGAACGTCAAGGACTTGTGGGCGAGCGGCAAGCACGTGGTGATCATTGGCGGCGGCGACACGGGTTCGGACTGTGTCGGGACTTCCAACCGACACGGCGCGAAATCGGTCACCCAGTTCGAACTGCTGCCCATGCCGCCGGATTCGCACAACAACCCGGTATGGCCGTACTGGCCGCAGCGCCTGCGCACTTCCTCGTCACACGAAGAAGGCGCGAACCGTGACTGGGCGGTCGGAACCAAGCGCTTCGTCGGCGAGGGCGGCAAGGTGAAGAAACTCGTCGCCGTACGCCTGGAGTGGAAAGACGGCAAGGTAAGCAAGGTGCCTGAATCGGAGTTCGAGCTGCCCGCCGACCTTGTGTTGCTCGCGATGGGCTTTGTCTCGCCAGTGCAATCGGTGCTCGAAGGCTTCGGCGTCGAGAAGGATGCGCACGGCAACGCCAAGGCGGTGACCGACGGCGCCGGCTGCTACGCGACGTCCGTGCCCAAGGTATTTGCCGCGGGAGACATGCGCCGCGGCCAGTCCCTGGTCGTATGGGCGATCCGGGAAGGCCGCCAGTGCGCCCGCGCCGTCGACGAATACCTGATGGGATTTTCGGAGTTGCCGCGGTAGCGCGTTCAGGCCTGGGCTATCACCCGCGTACCGCGATCCTGGAGCGCACGGTCGGGAAAGCGCGTACCGGGGAGGCCGGCGCGGAAACCGGAAGCGTCGGCATGATCGGCCGAGGCCGAATATGCGGCCGGAAGTAGACCAGAGCGGGACCATATGAATACGGGTAGCGGTCGTATCCGCCGAATTCGCAATCCACCCGGCGGTCGCGCACGCACTGCTCGTACTGAAGTGCAAGCGCCTTCGCTTCCGCATCCGCCGCGAGTTGCCGGGAATATCGTTCGGCATCGAGCCTGCGCTCAAGCGATTCAATCCTTTGCCCAAGCAAGCGCTCATTCGCGCCGCCCGAGTCCGCCGCCTGTGCAGACGACTTGTCCGTCGTGTAAACGGAGACCGAAACGGAATTCGGATCGAGCTGGGCGGATTTCCTGTTGGCCGGTGGATCGCCGGAATAATTGACGACCCCCTTGTCATCGACCCATTTGTACACCTGCGCTCCGGCTGGAGCCGTCGCGGCTAGTGCAACGCACAGAATCATCGGCGCGAAGAGAGCGGACATGTTTGGGCTAGCGAGTCTGGAGGCTGCCCAGATTACACCTTTTCTCGCGCTGCCATTGAGCGCTGAAGGGCGGCATGGGCCCGCGTGGATTCAGGCCGTGCTAACATCGCGCATCCAGCTGAATTCTCTCCGTTTTTTGTGAACATCGTCATTCTCGCCGCAGGTCTGGGAAAGCGCATGCATTCAGACATGCCCAAGGTCCTGCATCCGCTTGCGGGCCGGCCGCTCGTCGCCCATGTCATCGCCGCGGCCAAACAGCTTTCGCCCCGCGTCGTCTGCGTCGTCTATGGTCACGGCGGCGAGGCGGTGCGCGAAGCGGTGGGTGAAAGCGGCGCGATCTGGGTCAGGCAGCATCCGCAAGAGGGCACGGGCCACGCTGTGCTGCAGACGGTCCCTCACCTGGACGAGCGCTGGCCGACGCTGGTGCTATATGGCGACGTACCCTTGATACGCCCCGAGACGCTGGAGTACCTCGTCAAAGCCGCAGGCAAGGGGTTGGGACTGCTTACAGTGACGCTCGCTGATCCGGCCGGCTATGGCCGCATTATCCGCAGCCGCGGCCGGGTCGCGCGCATCGTCGAGGAAAGGGACGCGACGTCCCGGCAGCGTTCGCTGCGCGAGGTCAACACCGGCGTCATGGTGGCGCCGACAGGAAAGCTGAAGGCTTGGCTCGCGAGTCTGGGAAACAAGAATGCCAAGAAGGAGTACTACCTGACCGACGTGGTCGCGCTCGCGGTGAGCGAGGGCGTGGGCGTCGCGGCAACTCAGCCCGAATCGACCTGGGAGGTGCAAGGCGTGAACAGCCGGGGCCAGCTCGCGGAGCTTGAGCGAATCTTTCAGCGCAATGTTGCTCGGGTGCTGCTCGAGCGGGGCGTGACACTGACCGATCCCGCGCGTTGCGACGTGCGTGGAAACCTTGTTTGCGGCCGCGACGTGGTGATCGATATCAACTGCGTTTTCGTGGGTGAGGTGGAGCTAGGCGATCGCGTTTCAGTCGGTGCAAACTGCGTGCTGAAAAACGTCAAGATCGCCCAAGGCACGCGCATCGAGCCGTTTTGCCACCTGGAAGACGCAGACATCGGCGCGGATTGCCGCATCGGCCCCTATGCGCGCATTCGACCCGGCATGCGCACGCGTCTTGCCGCAGAAGTGCACATCGGCAACTTCGTCGAGGTCAAGGCGAGCAGCATCGGCGCGGGGTCCAAGGCCAATCATCTTTCCTATATCGGCGACACCGAGATCGGCCGCAACGTCAACGTCGGGGCCGGCACCATCGTCTGCAATTACGACGGCGCGAACAAGCACCGCACAGTCATCGAGGACGACGTCTTTATTGGTTCGGACACCCAGCTCGTGGCGCCGGTGCGCGTGGGCAAGGGCGCGACGCTCGGCGCGGGCACGACGCTCACCAAGGATGCGCCTGCCGGCGAACTGACTGTCGCGCGCGCGAAGCAGGTTACGATCCCCGGATGGAAGAGACCGGTGAAAAAGAAATGAGGCGCGGGGCGTAAACATGTGCGGGATCGTCGGAGCCATCGCCAGGCGCAATGTCGTGCCCATTCTGCTCGAGGGCCTGAAGCGGCTCGAGTACCGCGGCTACGACTCGGCCGGGATCGCGGTGCTGAACGGCAAGGCCGATGACAAGTCGCACGCTGTGCTCCAACGCGTGCGCTCCACCGGCCGCGTCGCCGAGCTGGAAAAACTCGCGCAGGGGCAGGGCCTCACGGGCGAACTCGGCATCGCCCACACGCGCTGGGCGACGCACGGCGTGCCCTCGGAGCGCAATGCACATCCGCATGTCTCGGGCGGCGTGTCGGTGGTGCACAACGGCATCATCGAGAACCATGACGAGCTGCGCGCGAAGCTGCGCCCCAAGGGCTACCAGTTCACTTCCGACACCGACACCGAGGTGATCGCACACCTCGTGCACTCGAACCTGCAGGGGGGCGGTACGCTCTTCGATGCGGTCAGGAGAAGCGTCGCCGAACTGGTGGGTGCCTACGCCATTGCCGTGGTCAGCGAGTCCGACCGCTCCCATTTCGTCGTCGCGCGCCACGGCGCGCCGCTTTTGCTCGGAATCGGAAACGGCGAGAACTTTGCCGCGTCCGACACCTCGGCCCTGATCCAGGTGACGCAGAAGGTCGTGTACCTCGAAGACGGCGATTGCGCCGAGGTCACGCTCTCCGGAGTCCGCATAGCCGACGCGAAGGGCAATGTCGTCGAGCGGCCGGTCCATTTGTCCAAGCTGACCGCCGACGCGGTCGAGCTCGGGCCCTACAGACACTACATGCAAAAGGAGATCTTCGAGCAGCCGATGGCGGTGGCGAACACGCTCGAGATGGTCACCAACGCCCAGTCGATTTCGCCGCTGCTTTTCGGCGCCGAGGCCGGGCGCATCCTGCGGGAAATCGACGGCGTGCTGATCCTCGCCTGCGGCACGAGTTTCCACGCCGGCATGGTGGCGCGTTATTGGCTCGAGGGCGTCGCCGGCATCCCGTGCAGCGTCGAGATCGCGAGCGAGTACCGTTACCGCGATTCGGTGCCCAACCCGAAAGCCCTCGTCGTCACGATCTCGCAGTCGGGCGAGACCGCGGATACGCTCGCGGCCCTCCAGCATGCGAAATCCCTCGGGCACCGGTTTTGCCTTTCCATCTGCAACGTGCCGGAGTCGGCGCTGGTGCGCGCCTCCGACCTGCGCTTTCTCACGCGGGCCGGCCCAGAGATCGGCGTCGCCTCGACCAAGGCTTTTACCACCCAGCTCGCGGCGCTGGTGCTGCTCACCATGACGCTCGCCAAGCTCAGGGGCAGGCTTTCACCGGAGCGCGAGACGGAGCTCCTGCACGCGCTGCGGCATATGCCGACGGCGCTGCAGAACGTGCTGCACGTCGAGCTGCAGGTAAAGATGTGGGCGGAGAAGTTCTCAAAGCGGCACCACGCGCTGTTCCTCGGGCGCGGCATCCATTACCCGATCGCGATGGAGGGAGCGCTCAAGCTGAAGGAGATCTCCTACATCCACGCCGAGGCCTACGCCGCGGGCGAGCTCAAGCACGGGCCGCTTGCGCTCGTTGACAGCGACATGCCGGTGATTGCGATCGCGCCGAAGGACGCGCTGTTCGAAAAGCTGAAGTCGAATCTGCAGGAGGTCCGCGCGCGCGGGGGTGAGCTGCACGTGCTCGCCGACCAGGACACCAAGATGACCGACGGCGACGGCGTCCACGTCATCCGCATGCCCGACCACGCCGGGCTGCTCTCGCCCATTCTGCACACGATTCCGCTGCAGTTGCTGGCCTATCACGCCGCGCTCGAGCGCGGCAACGACGTGGACAAGCCGCGCAACCTGGCAAAGTCGGTCACTGTGGAGTGACCGGCGGACGCCTCGTTGCTTGAAGAGCAAGTCCCGATGCCGAATCCTGTCGCGATAGATCCGGTGTGCGGAATGGCGGTCGATATCGCGACGGCCAAGCACAGGCACCAGGACGACAAGAAAACTTGGTACTTCTGCAGCAAGCGGTGTCTGGATAAATTCGCCGCCGGTCCCCAGCAATACATCGACAAGACGGTTTCCGCCGAAGCCGGGATGGCGGCAGATGGAATCTACACCTGCCCGATGCATCCGGAAATTCGCCAAGTGGGTCCGGGCGCCTGCCCCAAGTGCGGAATGGCGCTCGAGCCCGTAGTGGCGACGGCGGAGAGCGAGTCCAATCCCCAACTCATCGACATGACGCGGCGGTTCTGGATCGGACTCGCACTGACGTTCCCCGTGTTCGCCTTGGCGATGGCGGAGCACGTGCCGGGCCTGCACGGTGCGTTGCCGGAAGCGAAGCTCTCTGGATGGATCCAGCTCCTTTTCTCGATCCCGGTCGTGCTCTGGGCGGCGTGGCCGTTCTTCGTGCGCGGATGGAATTCGCTGCGTTCGCGCAATCTCAACATGTACACGCTGATCGCTCTGGGCACGGGCGTCGCGTTCGCCTACAGCGTGGTGGCGTTTTTCCTGCCGGGGCTCTTTCCGCCCGCGTTCCGCGGCGCCTCGGGCGAAGTCGGGCTCTACTTCGAGGCGGCGGCGGTGATCTCGGTGCTGGTGCTGCTGGGCGAAGTGCTGCAGTTGCGGGCCCGCGACAACACGAGCAGCGCCATCCGTGCGCTGCTGAAGCTCGCGCCCGATGCTGCGATTCGCATTCGGCCGGACGGAAACGACGAAGAAGTGGCGCTCGAACTCGTCGTGAAAGGCGACCGCTTGCGCGTGCGCCCGGGCGAGAAAGTGCCCGTGGACGGCGTCGTGATCGAGGGCCATTCGAGCGTCGACGAGTCGCTCGTCACCGGTGAGCCGCTGCCGGTGGAGAAAAACGCGGGCGAAAAGGTCACCGGCGGCACGATCAACGGCACCGGCAGCTTCCTCATGCGCGCCGATCGCGTCGGCGCGGAGACGCTGCTCGCGCAGATCGTGCAAATGGTCGCGGCGGCGCAGCGCACCCGCGCGCCGATCCAGAATCTTGCCGATGTGGTCTCGGCCTACTTTGTCCCCGCGGTGGTCGGCGTTGCGGTGGCGGCGTTTGTAGTGTGGGCTATCTACGGCCCGCCACCCTCGATGGCCTTTGCGCTGGTGAGTGCGGTGTCGGTGCTTATCATTGCCTGCCCGTGCGCACTGGGACTCGCGACGCCCATGTCGATCATGGTGGGCGCGGGGCGCGGCGCGCAGGCCGGCGTGCTTATCCGCAACGCCGAAGCGCTCGAGCGCATGGAGAAAATCGACACCCTTGTGGTCGACAAGACCGGGACGCTCACCGAAGGCAAACCGAAGCTCACCTCGGTGGTTGCGACCGAGGGATTCGCGGAA
>Ga0137463_1000144_pt1 | contig 27339 bp, 24 predicted proteins | sample EasRivERMGT800_2_FD_102333 | JGI IMG/M metagenome (GOLD analysis project Ga0137463, IMG submission 102333) | Soil microbial communities from meander-bound floodplain in the East River, Colorado, USA - East River MetaG ERMGT800_2 | ecosystem: Environmental > Terrestrial > Soil > Floodplain ...
CCAGGTATATCATGGTGTTAAATCCACGAAGGCAATCACGCCCAAGTCGATGTGGAAAGGCGCTTTCATGGCAATCCTGCGAAGGTCACCTCGATTTGCATGGTGTTCGTTGGCCTGCTTCCTAGTGGCTCAATGTCTGCCTGCTCTTCGCAACAAGGAGACAATCCTTTGGGGCGGCCAGGCAACCGCCTCGTCCTATTACGGTGCCCTGCTGAGTCTATCGCCCAATCTGCACTTGGATCGGGAACCAGAGTTGGCTTGCATTCTCGGTGCCCTGTCAAACACCCTGTGGCTGGTAGGGATCGTGGCCGCGTTCAGGGGAAGTCGGAAAGCGGCACCTGCGCTGGCGGGACTTGCCCTCGCATGCGGCATTGGATCACTCGTCGTGTTGTTGCAGACTGAAAAACCATACTTTCCGCACGTCGGGGCTGGTCTGTGGCTGTTCACGATGGTGCTCATCCTCTGCAGCTTCAAAATTAAGCGCCCTGCTGAATGTTGACTGTTAATGAGGTGGGTGCCGGCACGCGTTCGGCTTTCTTCCCCGTGAACGTCTCGAAGCGCTGGACGATCACGTCGCAGTACGGGGGGTCGAGCTCCATGAGGAATGACTTGCGCCCCGTCTGCTCGGCTGCGATCAAGGTTGAGCCGGAACCACCGAATAGATCGAGCACGTTCTCGCCCGGGAGCGACGAGTACTGCATCGCTCGGATTGCCAACTCGACCGGTTTCTCGGTCAAATGAATCATCGACTGCGGGTTCACTTTCTTCACCCGCCACAGGTCCTGGGCATTGTTCGGCCCGAAGAACTTGTGGGCGGCGCCTTCTTTCCAGCCGTAGAAGCACCACTCATGCGCGCCCATAAAATCCTTCCTGGTCAACACTGGATGCTGCTTGTCCCAGATCAGGGCCTGGCTGAAGTACAGGCCGTGCTTCTTCAGGAACGGGGGATAATTCCCGCAATTCGCATAGCCGCCCCAAATGTAAAAGCCCCGGCCGGGCTGAAGGACTCGAGACGCATTGCCAAACCACGCGTCCAGGAGTCGATCGAACACTTCGTCGCTCAGGAAATCATTCGCCAGCGGCCGGTCTTTGGCTCGCATCTTTCCGGTGGGTTTCGACTTCTCGGGATGCCGAGCGAGATCGAGAGATTGGTGGTGCGTTCGCTTCTTATCCGGGGCGGCGAACGAAGAATTGCCGCTGGCGATGGCGTTGTTGGAACGGGGCTCGACGCGCACGTTGTATGGCGGATCGGTGTTTACCAGGTGGATTGGCGCTCCGGCGAGCAACCGATCGACGTCTTCTGGCTTCGAGCTATCGCCACACAGGAGCCGGTGGTTCCCGAGAATCCACAGGTCGCCCGGCTGCGTGATGGCCTCGTCCGGAGGCTCAGGAACGTCGTCCGGATTGGTCAGGCCATCGGTGACATCGCCGTCGAGCCGTTTCGCCAGGTCGTCAGGCTCGAACCCGAGCAACCCGAGGTCGAAGTTCAGCGCTTCTAGATCCTTAAGCTCGAACGCAAGCAGGGCCGGGTCCCACTCGGCGAGCGTTGCGGTCTGGTTGTCGGCGATCCGGTAGGCCTTGCACTGCTCGGGGGTGAGTTCGACCGCGACATGGACTGGGACCTGCTCGAGCCCCAGCTTCTTGGCTCCTTTCCACCTCGTGTGGCCGACGACGATTACGTCGTCCTTGTCAACGACGATTGGCTGACGCCAGCCGAACTCCTTCAGCGAAGCGGCCACTGCATCGACGGCCGGATCATTGACACGCGGGTTGCGTTCGTACGGACGAACGCGGTCGATGTCCCAGAGTTCGATGTGCATGGCGTGGTCCTTCACGTCGAGCGAATTGGCACTCTTCCTGCGCGAGGTTCCGTGGTCGCGCACGGGAGCGCGATGATGTGCCGTCGCAGAAATATACACGCACAAACCGTACGCGGGATCGAGATTTCGCGGGGATCAGGACGGTCCGTGCGTTGCACAAATACGCAGATGCTTCAATGAAGTTTTGATGATGTGCGGAGCGTGTGTTGATCGTGGCTGCGCGATATTATTGAGAAAATTGGCGACGGCGATCGCGAACGGACGCAAATGACAAATTGAGGAGAATCGTCGAATGGAACCCGAGCGCTCAAATGCCGTGACGCCTCAGGATTGTCAAATTTCGGTTGACCTGCCCGCACACATCCAAGAGATCGTCGATCCAGATCTGAAGCAGCAGGCCAGCGATACCTGGAAGGCGGCAACGACAGTCCTGCGCGGGATTGCACTCTTCAGGAAATGGATTGACGAACTTGAGCAAACCGGGGACGCACATCCGTCCGTGCCGAGACGGTTACTCGAAAGAATTGATTTCGCACTCCGAAGCCTTTGTCGTTCGGGAATTGCCTTGGCTGACTTTCAACCCGATCGGGAAGCAGAACTGTTGGCGTCATTCCCGGGCTACGTCGATCCCGTGACATCGTTTAACGATGGAGAATTTGATCTGCTTGAACCACCTCAACTGGGGCCGTTTGCCCCTTGGCAAATCAGATATCGTTCCGAATACAGGGAAAATGAGCGGTTGTGGTGGAGGATCGAAGGCTGCGTGCGTACGGTCCTCGAATTGCTGACGTATCCCACAACGGCATTCAGGACGGAATCGGTCACGGGTTCAGACGACGACCAACCGCGCGGAGCGCTTTCTCGAGTGGATGTCGGGGGACAAACGCCAGAGCCGTTGATGACCCTCGAGCAGCTGGCAAAGGTTGTTGGACATTTCCGAGGCACGCCGCTTGCGCCGAAGACTCTCCGAGACCATGCAATTCTGGGCGCCCCGGCCGTAGATTCAAAAGGTGGCCGTGGAAAGACGAAGCGCTGGAACTACGAAATCGAGAGGCCCAGACTTGAAAAGAAATATCGGATCGCGTTGCCGGACGTTCGCGAGGCCTATGGGATTTTTTCAAAATCTGATTAGTGTCGTGCTCGGCGGGTTTGTCCCGAAACCATCCGACAACTATCCGGTATCTATCTGGCAACCAGTCGGCGTTGAAATCCGGCCGATTCCTTTGTTTTTTTAAGGTCTCCGCGAATCCTTCTCTCACGTAACGGCGATCATCAACACCGCCTCGTGATGGGAGGATTCAGTGGACCAGTTCTTCAGTATTTCTTCGCTCGCCCGCCGGTTCGGCGTGGCCCCTCGAACGATCTCGGACCTGTTCTATCGGCGTCGCCTGAGCGACGAGGCCTGTCCAGTCGTGGACGGCCGACGGATCATTCCGGCCGAATATGCTCCGGCAATCGAAGCCGCCCTGCGTGATACCGGTGCGCTGCCACGTGTGGAGGATGCCACGTGTCAGCCATAGCATCCAGTGTCGCAGCCAAGGCGCCTGACGGGCCGAATTCCAACGAAATCGCGTCCGGCATTGTCTTTCCCGGCGCCGTCTACCGCCTCGACGCATTCCTGGCAACGGTTGGCTGGGGTCGCGCGGCGATGCGTCGAGCCAGGCGCCAGGGGCTTCGGGTCGTTCGGGATGGGCGGACGGTGTTTGTCTTGGGAGACGAGTTTATCCGCTATCTCAAGGAGCGGAATAAGCAGGAGGATCAACCGTAAATCATGTCTACGTCTCCTGTCACGATCGCGCCAACAAAGCCCATTCGGATGCCGGTCATTGCCGAGAACATTCCCGAAGATTTGCGATCCTACCCGCAATGGGTCGTCTGGAATTGGAACTGGAACGGCAAGAAATGGGATAAGCCACCCCTATCGGTCGCCACCGGTTGGAAATGCAGCAAGACCGATCCCAAGAGCTGGTCAACGTTCGACGCGGCGCGGGCAGCACATCAGGCGGGACGTTTCGATGGCGTAGGGTTCTGTTTCACTGAGGACGATCCCTTCGCCGGCGTTGACCTGGATTCGTGCCGGGACCCGGACTCTGGAGAGATCGACCCGTCGGTGTTGTGGATTCTCGAAACTCTCAACGGGTACACCGAAGTCAGCCCCAGCGGCTGTGGCCTCAAAATCTTCGTTCGTGGAACGCTCCTGATGGGGAACCACGCCGACAATGTCCGCGGCATCGAGATGTACGATCGAGGTGCCTACTTCACCGTAACGGGGCACAAGGTGACATGGTGACTAATACGACTCCTGACCGAAACGGTGAACTGGCCGGCGTGGAAGCGGCCCTGTTCGTAGAGCGCAACGGCGAGTGTCCGGGAATGCCGGACCGCGAATTGGCCATTCTGGCGCTTGGCGGTTTGTCCAAAAGCCGTGCCGATGATTACCGCGAATGGGTGAAGGTCGGAATTGCATTGCACTCCGTCGATCAATCGACGTCGATGCTCCAGGAATGGAGCCGCTGGTCCAAGCAATCGGAAAAGCATGTTGAAGGAGACTGCGCGAAGCGATGGAAAGGATTCGCAGCAAACGGCAAGGTCGGAATCGGTTCCCTGATTTACTGGGCGAAGCAGGACGGCTGGATGCCGACCAAGAAGACCAACGTTCGTACGCCCTGGCGCGACGTCCACAAACCGAGCTGCGATCGTGACGACCTTCGCGAATACGGTATCGATCAAGAACAGACACCACGCGAAAAGAAGGCCATCGAGATTCCGCCTTGGCAGCCATTTCCGACGGAAGTCCTGCCGGGAATCGCCGGAGAATTTGTCCGGGCGACGGCGGCGGCGATCGGGTGTGATGAATCCTTCATTGCCTTGCCCATGTTGGCCGGCTTGGCCGGGGCCATTGGAAACACTCGAGTCATTTTGTTGAAGCGGGGCTGGACCGAGCCCTGCGTGATTTGGACAGCCATCGTCGGGGACTCGGGCACCTTGAAGAGTCCTGCCCTGGACGCTCCGCTCCGCGCGGTCCGCAAGAAGCAGATTGAAGAGCTCAAGAAATATGAAGAGCAGGTAAGAGAATACGAAAACGAGATGATGCGCCATAACGCGGCAGTTGACGCTTGGAAGATCCGCGCAAAGAAAGGGGGTGACGAACCCCCTCCAGAAGCACCGCAGGAGCCAGTCTGTATCAGATATTGGGTGAGCGATACGACAGTGGAAGCATTGGTCAAGGTTTTTCAGTCGGCGCTCCGAGGCCTGCTCCTAATCCGCGATGAGTTGGCTGGCTGGCTCAAGTCGTTCGACCAGTACAAGGGAGGCAAAGGGGGGGACACGGCCCATTGGCTTACAATGCACGGGGCCAGAGATTTGCTCGTCGATCGCAAGTCGGGAGGGACGACCTACATCCCGCGGGCGGCGCTCAGCCTGACGGGAGGCATCCAGCCGGAGATCTTTCGAAAGGCCCTGGCCCGTGAGCATTTCGAGGATGGGCTCGCGGCACGCATCCTTCCATGTATGCCGCCGCGGAAGCCGAAGCGCTGGACTGACTCGGAGGTCTCGAAAGCGCTGAGCGACGAATATGCCAACCTCGTCGAGGCGTTGTACCTGTTGGAACCGGAATTCGACGAAAAAAGAGATCCGATTCCTGTCGTGATGCCGCTAACGGCGGCAGCGCGTAAAGCATGGGTTGAGTTTTACAACGCGCACGGCAAAGAGCAGGCGGCCTGCTCGGGAGATCTGGCCAGCGCGTTCAGTAAACTCGAGGCCTACGCAGCCCGCCTCGCCCTCGTCATTCAGTTGGCGATCGAGCCAGGATCATGTTTCGTCGATGTCGAGGCCATGCAGGCGGGCATTCGGTTAAGCCGGTGGTTCATGGACGAATGTCGGCGCGTCTATGCCGTTTTAGGCGAGACGGAGGAAGACACAGACCGCCGCCGGATAGTCGACCTGATTAAAACTCATGGGGGTACCATCACTGCCCGCGACCTGGCTCGAGGAATCCGGCGATTCGGTGGGAAATCGGAAGCTGCCGAAGAGGCATTAAATGCCTTGGCTGCGAAGGGCGTTGGGACTTGGGAGCACCGACCCGCCGGCGAGAAAGGGGGCCGGCCGACTAACGTCTTTCGCCTCATTTCTGGTCCCGATGCGACTTCCTGTCGACGAAACCCTGAAGATGCTGGGGAAAAGGAAGGTTTCGGTTTCGGTGACAACACAGACACGCAGAAAAGTGCAAGTGACGAGGTGGCTGAATGGACGGCCTAAAGCTTATCGAAATGGCACGTGTTGCCGGTCTGGAACTCGCAGTCGAGGGGGACCGCCTCAGGATTCGAGGCTCCAAGGGGGCTGCACCACTTGCAAAATGCTTGTTGGAGAACAAAGCGGCCGTCCTGGATGAGATGCGTTTTCAAGCACATCGATCTGTCACCGAAACCGAAACCCTAAGAATCAGCCGAGATCAGGGGGTTTCGTCGACGACTGCCCCGGGCCTCGGTCCCAAACCTCCGCTCCGGCAGTTTGATTGGGACACCACTCCAGGGATTTTCCCGACGCCGCCGATTGTACGCGCAGGGGTCCGTCACAAGGCGCCGGGTTGCACGGGTCGCGAATCGTGGCAACACGTCTGGGGAGAGCACTTCTGCATGAGATGCTGGCCACCGACGGACGGTATAGCCGTCGCCATGCCGGCGCCGGACCCTCCTAACAGGAATGGTGTCTTATGACCACCGGCACCGATCAAATGTCCCCCGATGCCCGCCTCCATGAGTTGGCTTCCCTCTTGGCCGCCGGCGTCCTCCGGATGCGCCGGGCCGCCAGCCCCGCCAAACCCGAGATTCCACCGAATCCCACCGAAACATGCCTTGATGTTCACCCCGGAAACTCGCTGACTGTGACCCGTGGGTTAACACGTCCGAGAGTCCGAGAGAGGAGCAGAAAATGTCGCTGAACGTCGCGAAAGAACTGGCCGCGCTGCAACGGATGACGCCGGCCGAGCTGCGGATCAAATATGCCGAAACCTTCGGCGAGCAGAGCCGTTCCGGACACAAGGCGTGGCTGGTGAAACGGATAATTTGGCGAATGCAGGCCAATACCGAGGGAGACATCTCCGAACGGGCCCGCCAGCGCGCGCTGGAGATCGCCAATGACGCCGACCTGCGGCTAAAGGCACCCGCGGCCCCGCGGCCGACCCGCCCGGCGCCGGAACGGACTGTGGTGGCCACGCTGCCGTCGGCTCGGGGACGGCTCCCCGCCCCCGGCACGGTGATCACGCGCCCCTACAAAGGTCGGACGCTCCAGGTCGCCGTGTTGGCGGACGGGTTCGAATTCGAAGGCGACGTATTCACCTCTCTCAGCGCCGTGGCGAAGGCGGTCACCGGGAGCCACCTGAACGGCTTCCAATTCTTCCGCCTCGGCCAGTACGGGGGTGGGGCATGATCCGCGGCAAAGCCAACGGCAAACCCAAGTCGGTGAGGTGTGCCGTTTACACGAGAAAGTCGACCGAAGAAGGATTGGACCAGCCATTCAACAGCCTAGATTGCCAGCGTGAATCCAGCGAAGCGTTCATCAAATCCCAGGCACACGAAGGCTGGCTCTGCCTCCCGGACCACTTTGACGATGGCGGTTTCACTGGCGGAAACATGGACCGGCCGGCACTGAAGCGGCTGCTGGGGGACATCGCGGCGGGCCGGGTCGACGTGGTCGTCTGTTACAAAATCGACCGCCTGTCCCGCAGCCTGCTCGACTTCAGCCGCCTGCTGGAAATGTTCGAGAAGCACAGCGTGGCATTCGTGTCGATCACCCAGCGGTTCGACACCACCACGTCGATGGGACGGTTGACGCTCAATATCTTGATGAGTTTCGCCGAGTTCGAACGGCAGATGGTTTCCGAGAGAACGCGCGATAAAGTTGCGGCAACGCGCAGGAAAGGGAAGTGGTCCGGCGGTCACCCCGTCCTGGGCTATGACGTCATCGACATGAAACTGGTTCCCAACCAGACCGAGGCATCGCGCGTCCGGCAGATCTTCGACCTTTATCTCGAACACCAATCGGTCACCAAGGTGCTGCGTGAGCTCGATGGCCGCGGCTGGTTTACCAAAGGCTGGACGACAAAGAAGGGGACTGAGGCAGGAGGTAAGCCGTTCGAAAAACCGACGCTTTCCGGACTGCTGCGCAACGTCCTGTACGTCGGAAAGGTGCGGTACAAGGACGAGGTTCATGCCGGGGAGCATAAGGGGATCGTTGAACCGACCGTGTTCGATAAGGTCCAGTCCATCATCCAGAAGAATCGTCGGAATGGCGGGGCGGACGTCCGCAACGAGTTCGGCGCCTTGCTGCGGGGCCTATTACGGTGTGCTCCATGCAACGCCAGCATGGTCTCGACGCAGGTGACGAAGCAGGGCAAAACCCGCTATCGGTATTACACCTGCCTCCAGGCCCAGAAGCGGGGCTGGTCAAAATGCCCGACGAAGGCGATCTCCGCACCCGAGATCGAGCGGTTCGTGATCGACCAGATCCGCTGTATTGGCCGGGATCCGGGAGTTGTCGCCGAGACATTGGCCCAGGCCCGGCACCAGGGCGATCGGAAGATTGCTGAGTTGGAACAGGAGCGGTTGGGCATAGAGGCCGACCTCACCCGACATCACGCCGAGATGCGGACCCTGGTCGCCCAGGGCGGCAAGGCTGGGGCCGACCGCCTGGCCGATCTCCAGGAGCAGATAGCCAAGGCCGAGCCACGCGTGACGGCACTGCCCGAGGAAATCGAGGGGATCCGGCGCGGGATGATCGACGAGGACGAATTGACGGCCGCCCTCGCCAAGTTCGACCCGGTGTGGGAGCACCTGAGCCACCGTGAACAGGCTCGGGTTCTGCAACTCCTGGTCGAGCGGATCGAGTACGACGGGCGGACGGGAGAGATCGCGATCACGTTCCATCCAGCGGGGATCAAGACGCTGGTTCAAGAAGTCGAGGAAGAGGAGACGGCGGCATGAATACGGGAGTGACGATTCGGAGGACGGTGCGGTTCGGACAGGGGAAAAAGGCAATTACGGTGACTGGGAGCGCGGTGCCAGTCGGACGGCTTCCACGGGTCACCCGGCTGCTGGCGCTGGCACACCGATTCGAGCAGATGATCCACGACGGGGTTGTCAAGGACTATGCTGAGCTGGCGAGACTTGGGCACGTAAGTCGAGCCAGGCTGTCGCAGATTATGGATCTTTTGCTGCTGGCACCGGAGATTCAGGATGAGATCTTGTTCCGAGCACCGGTTGACAGCGGGAAAGACCCAATCACAGAACGCGCACTCCGAAGAACAGTTGAAATTCACTGCTGGGAAAGACAGCTACTCTTGTGGCGACGCAACCGCATTTGTATCAGCCCGCAATCGTGATCCGATCTGTTGCTTTCATCCAATGTTATCGAGGAGTAGACTGTGACCAATGGAAATGGGCATCGGCGGAGCCGCGACTATTCACGGCAATTCCTTTGGCAGGTCGCGATGTCAATTGCACTTCAGCGTATCTACAGCTTTCTTGTCCATCCCGACAAGCGCAAGGAAGAGCAGTCCAAGATTCGTGGTACGAAGGTCGATTCATCGACGCGTCTCATCGAGATGCTTCAGAAGATTTTCGATAGCGCCGATGAAGAGTGCGAATACGAGATCACATTTGACTCGGCAAGTGATGGAAAACAACACAATCCTCGCCGTGATCAAATTATCGCGTTCATGCGACAACCGGGATTGAATTCGGGCCGGCGCATTGCCCTCGAACTTCAAGCCGTCACTACGACAAATTCGGGATTGGGATTGTTTTTCATTCTGTACGGTGAAAGCAATGGCAACAAGAAGATCGTGTTGTCCAGGTTTCCTGCGAACAGCGGTATCTTGGCGGACGAAGGCGAAGATGACTTAACGGTGGAATTTGTCGAAAAAGTCTTCATGAAGAGCGCTACGGCATACAAAGCCGCGGTCTACCGGGGAAAGTCGCTCGACGGCGATTTCTGGGATGGCCGGGCAATCGATCGGCAAACGAACAGCGAAATCCTGGCGATCTCAAATTATTGGATCAAGCACTTCCTGCTTTCGGACTTTCGAGCCACCAGCGCTCAGGGGACTAAGCGCCTTGCAGCCGCCTTGCTGGTTGCGACCAGAAACGCAACGGACGCCGCCGTAAAGCAGGAGATCATTGCAGCCGCCCGCCTTTCAGGTGGTTTGACGGGCAAATCAACCAGCATTAAAGACTTCTGCAGGCGCTTTCATCTCTCTCCAAACGCTACCGAGACAATTCAGAAGCAGGTCCGGAATGATGCCGTCTACACGGAGAAATTCCGGTTCAACCGAGACGAGTTCGCGAAGCATATTGTCATTCAATCCGTTGAGCTGAAAAACGGAGCGATCTTGATGGCATCCGCCGCCGACTTCGACAAGGTTTTCGAGCAAAAGATTCTTAATGAATCGAACAACGATGTGCAGTTCTCGACACACGGACAAATTGTGGACCAGCGACTGAAGAGGAAACGGTCATGAGCAACGTCGAATCGGAATATCGAGCCCGCTACGAGACGGTGCTCGTACCGTTGGCCAACCGGCTCGAACGGCATTTGCGAGACCACTTTGATGGATGGACCTCCATTGACCGAATTGTGGCACGAGCAAAGTCGGCTGATCGCTTCGTCGCGAAGGCCGCTGCTCTCACTGACGGCAAAATGAAGTATCGGGAACCATTCGATCAGATTCAGGATCAGATTGGCGCACGGATCATTACACGCTTTTTGCAGCACGTCGACCCGATTTCCGCGAACATTGACGAGTACTTCCGCAAAATTGAAACTCAGCGAATTGAGCCCGACTCCGACGCCGAATTCGGGTACTTCGGTCGTCACTTTGTCCTGTTTCTGCCAACCGACCTTTTCGACGACGAGATCCCTGCCGACCGAGCCCCGAAGTTCTTCGAATTGCAAATTAAGACTCTTTATCAGCACGCTTGGGCTGAAGCAAATCACGACCTCGCCTACAAGCCGCAGGGGCAACTGACGGCCGATCAGAAACGTAAAGTTGCATTCACTGCAGCGCAGTCTTGGGGAGCGGACCGGATCTTCGACGAATTGTGCACAGAATTGACCGTTGATGCAAAGCGCACTTAGTCGCGGGTGCGCTTCACATCATAGCGTAGGGAGTGACAGTTTGTAGTCCTGCCACACTTAGGGGAAGCCCGTTGACCTCGTTCCTCGCCGCTTTATCAAGGCCAGAGGTCGAGGACGAATACAACCACATTTCACATCGCGAGGGTCACTGCAATGACCAGAACAGACGCCGATGGGGCAGCAGGTGCCCGAAGGGCCGCCGCGATGCTCGGCATCGCGGCCTGCGCCGAAACGACAAGTACCACACTGAGCGAGGACGCGGCCAAAGTCGACATGAAGTTGAGTTTCAGACACGTCTTTCAGCCCGGCAAATTATTGACGGTACACGCGCAGGTCAAGAGCGGGCGCTCGTATCAGTCTACGACATCGGGTTCCAGTGACATGTCGCTAAGGATCGATCATGAAACCCTGAACGCCCTGTCCGGACCCGCAACGCAAGGGCTCATAGTCTGGGTGCCACCGAAGCCATTAGATCGCCTTTACTGGTATTCAAGTGACCCTCGGCGTCCCTTGAAGAAGCCAATTAAGATCTGCCGGCACCAGTACGTCCGACCGAGCATACGGTTCGATCTGACCCGGTTGTGCACCTATGCGTCATGGTCAAGGTCATTCTCGCAACAAACTGCAAGCAGACATGACGCCAGTGAGATTTTGCAGCGGGCCAAGCTTGCGTATGCTTCGCTTAAGAAGCAGCCATGGCAGAATCCTTTAGTTGGCAACCTCGCTATCACGCGATTTGCTTGGCGACACGTGACTCGACGATCAAAGAGCACTCAACGCCGAACTCTAATCCTGAAAGCGGCGCCCTATCTCAAGGGATTCATCTCCCAAGTGCCCGATCGGTACGTCTGCGATCAGGGGCCTATCTCAATCCACGGACGTGACACCGTAGACTTGCGGTACTTGCGCTTTTGGTACCGAGGAGCGCTCTCAATCGATGGCGACAAGTTCACGCTGCTGCTGCGCATAAAGGAGCAAATTACTTATCCGACATGTTGGCAAAACCATCCGCTCGGCGTCGCGGACGTCCGACAGTGTGCGACCTTGACAAGTTGGTGGTGCAAGAAGGACAAATGACGTGCCCACCTCGAGGCTTCGTACTGACGCTTGGCCTAGTCGAACGAATTCACTAGGAGTTGCGTCATCTTCCCGAAGTGGTTGAGGTGAGCACGTCAAGCCTTGTTGTAAAGTCTGACCGTTGAATCGTCAATGAGGAGTGCGTCCGCCAATCGGCCTGAGGACGCGACAAATGGGCAAGTATCTTCGCATTCGGGAAGGGCTAATCCGCTCACGCCTGCAACAGCAATGTCTCGATCAATTCTCGGGCGCCATTCAGATCAACCACTTCCTGGGCCAATGACCAGTTCAGCAAATCATCCGGGAGATACATATCGTATTTGCGGCGTTCCTTGTGCGGTTCGAGTGCGGCCACGATCATGGCATCCGGCATCGCCCGTAAACAATCAGCAAATGCGGCCCGAACCTCCTGTGCCGACGCAGCAAATTCCAAAGCAATGTCGCGGTCCGTCACCTCCAGTCGACTGCGAACCGCCAGCAGGCGAAGTGTGGCTTGGCGATTACTGCCCGTCCATGTGAACCAGAGCGTGCATTTCGGCGAAATCTCGAGCAGGCAGTGTCGGTGCAGGCTGGCATTGCGGGCGGTCATTCGGGCCTCCGACAACAGTCGGGTCGCAGCGTCGTTCAAATAGGAAAACGATCGGTCGCTGAACAGCGCATCGCGCATGGCGCTTCGCACAGCCGGGTGGATGATCCCACCTCCTCCGTCGAACAGGGGCGCCTTTCGACCACGACCGGGTCGGACTGTGATTTCCCGACGATCGTGGTCCGCTCCAATTACCTGCCAACGACGGCCCGCCAGCAGCAGGTGATCTCCGACGGGGGGGATGTATATCGAAGGGAGTGTTCCGAGCAGCGCTCCCTGATGAACGACGCGATACTCCGGTGATGTCGCGAATGCGGAATAGAATTCGTAGCTCTCAACGACTCGTTCCCCGGCCAATCCGAGAATCAGATTCCCGTCAGGGGCTTGCTCGATGAGATCGTGCTGGGCAATGCTGCGTAATACTTCGCGGAACACTGACTCGTTCGCATGGCGAAACGCTCCTTGGGTCGCAAGCCGGGCGAACAGCTGCGGGGCGTTGAGCCCTCCTGTCTCCCGAATCACGCTCAGAACCTGCTGAACCAGCGTGCTGAGGTCACCATTGGCGTCGTCCGGCGGCTCAACCCACTTTTTCAGCATCAGGTCGGTAAGTGCAATTGCCTGCAATAGGCGAGGACGAAGACGATCGTAAATGGGGGCGTCCGAAGGGAGTTCTGCCTCCAGAATGCTCAGTCGCATGCATTGAGGTTGTTCGTCGCGGCGACCGCTTCGGCCCAGACGTTGAACGAGCGAACTGACAGAATAGGGGCACCCGATCTGTCCGACGAGCGCGACATTGCCGATATCGATTCCAAGTTCGAGAGACGACGTACAGACGGTCGTATAGGGGGACTCTTCTTGCATCAATCGTTCGGTATCTTCTCGGACCTCCTTACTGAGTGATCCATGATGGACCAAGAATTGCCCCCTCCGTCCTTTGCCTGCTCCGTATTCGTTCAGCGTATCGGCATACCACTCCACATCGCCTCGAGAATTCGCAAAGAGCAATCCTCGATCGGCATGGAACGCCTCAAATAAGTCGTGCACCATCGCTGCCGGCGGGCCAACGGCGGAATCGCCCGCCAGGTCACCAGCGACCGCGTCGCTCGCACCGGTCTTATGCTCGTAGGCAAATAGGCCGAAACGCAATGATTTCTGAAAGCTTTCGTCGCGAATAATTTGAACCCGGTTGGGATCGTCCGGCCTCATCCATCGGGCGCTGCGGGAGGGATCGCCGAGAGTTGCCGAGAGTGCGATGATCCGCGGGGGGACTTTGCTGTGCCTGTCCAGACGAAATAGGAGACTCCGCAAATGAGTGCCGCGCTCGCTTCCGTGCAGCGCGTGGAGTTCGTCGATGACGACGAACGACAGGTCGTGAAAGAGGTTGGAGAGTGCCGCGGAATGATTGACGAATAGAGATTCCACCGACTCGGGAGTGATCAGCAGGACGCCCGAAGGCCGTTTCAGCAGGGCAGTTTTCCGCGATGCCGCTACGTCGCCGTGCCAGCGATGTACCGGAATCTCCGCGTGGGCGCACAAGTCTTCCAAACGCCTGAATTGGTCATTAATGAGCGCTTTAAGCGGGCCAACGTATACGGCGCGAATCGAACCTTGCGAGCCTTCGTGTATAAGGGAGAGAATCGGCAAAAATGCGGCTTCGGTCTTTCCCGACGCCGTCCGTGCGGAAATGATTAGATCCCGATCGGACTCAAGCACCGCGTGGATCGCGTCAACTTGGACAGGACGCAGCTCAGTCCATTGCATATCCCATAACGCGCGGCGGAGCGGTTCGGCAAGCAAGTCAAAAGCATTCGGCATCGAAGCACACCTGGTGAAGACGAGAGTCGACAGCGGCCGCTCAAGACAACCGAAACTCAGTCAGGCCATCGGCAGTCGAGTCGGTCGGCGGCGCTGCCGCAGCGGTCCGCCCGGCCGCTTCGCTGATCAACTGCCGCCAATCTGTCGTCGGATTCTGTTCCAGCACACGGAGCAGACCGGCGAAATCCTTGACCGTGTTCCGAGGGGTTTGATAGTAGGCAGCGCCCATCCGTTCATTGCAGATTCGCAGATACTCTGTGATTCCTTCGTCTGGAATCAGGTATTTGGACTTCTCGCCGGCAGCGAAAACGTGGCGGACGTTGTGCAGTAGGACGAAGCAATCCTCCGGCGTCAACGATTCCAGCTTGATAATCGGTCCCGATAGGTCTATCCGTCCACTCGCAGCAAAGCGATTGGGGGCCAAACGGGTAGCCAAAGCTTCGTAGCTGAACAGGCCCCGGCGCCGGTCTTCGATGCATTCGTCCGTTCCCGCGAATAGAAATGACAGTCCCTGAGTCTGGCCCTGGAGGCAATCATTGACGATTCGCAAAATCGCTTCGTAGTTGTTGTTGCGGGCTTGCGTGTTGTTCAAGCGGTGGGAGAGCACTACCAATTCATCGAGACCGATCAACAGACCACGGTATCCCGCGATTTGAACGAATCTCGCCATCAGTTTTAGGGCGTCGTAGAAATCCTCGTCATCGATAATGGATCGGACGCCGAGTGCCTCGCGAGCCTCGGTCTTCGTGCCATACTCCGCGCGCAACCATCGCAGGGCGGCCTGTTGCAATGCTTCGTCGTGAGCACAGTACCCTTTGAAATAGAGCGAGACGACATGCGCGAAGTCGAATCCGTTAACGAGATCCCGCAAGGGCGCCAGCTGTCGACCGACCTCAGCTTCGACATCCTCGTCACTGCCTCCCTGAGTCTTAATCGAATGCGCAAGATCGCCGACCCAGCGCTCAACGAGATTTGCTAAGGCTCCCCCTTCGGGGCGCGACGGAGTCGCCAGGTTTTTCAAAAGTTCGGCATAGAGTGACCGCGATTGGCCACCGCTTCCATGCAAACGACGGTCGGTTGTAATGTCTGCATGAAGCACTACGAATTTCCGAGTGAGGGCCACGGTTCGGATCAAGTTGAGGAAGAACGTCTTTCCACTGCCGAAGCGGCCGACGATGAAACGGACAACGGATGCGCCTTGTTCAACCGTCTGCAGGTCATTGACCACGGCGGTGACTTCCGCTTGCCGGCCAACTTGGATGTGCTGCAAGCCAATCGCCGGAACGACACCGGCCGACAGCGATTGAATAATGGCCGCCCGTTCGCGTGGGCGAATCACTCTAATATCTGGATCAGACATGGCATTACCAAATGATTCCGTGTTACCCTACCAATCCTCAGCGCCCGCGCTCCGCACTCGTCGCCGGCCGCTCACCAGCGGGCTGTAATAGGTCCGATCGAACGAAGATCGCGCTTTCGGCTTCGTCCACGAGCCAGTCTCCCACGCTCTCCAGCGACCATTCGTTGATCGCCTCAAGCGCTCCGCCAAGCATGATCTGATGGTCGCGGGCAGCCGTGTCCAGTGCAGTCTTGGTCCACTCCGCCTTGGTCAGCAGGTGTTCCAAGAACGCGTGGTATTTCCGTTCGAGGCCTTGAAATCGCTCCTTCGACTGCAGACCGCTTTCAATCGCTCCGCTGCGAGGTAGAACGGGAATTGACGCAATCGGATGTTCAACGAGTGAGTTCGTGAGCGCAGTGGGTGTGAATTGGTTCGAAAGTTCGTCACCGGTGTGGCTGACGTGTTCGTCAGCCGTTGCGTTGGCATCGTCCAGCATCACGCTCTGCAAGAATCCTGCAACCTTTTCCGTCTCCGACATAATTTGACGGATCCGCGCGTGGTCGAGCACCAGTACTGGTGCCTGATCGCTTCCCGCGTCTTCACACTGAACCCGTCCGGCGGCCAACGACTCAAGTGAAGCAACGTCCAGACCAATGCTCCGATACGCTTTCCGAAGCGCCTTCGTCTCTTCGGGCGTGATGACGGCATCCGCTGCGGCGACCGCGACAAGGAATTCGCCGATTACTTGCCGCTGGTCGAGCGGGAGATTCGAAAGTTTCTTTCCAAGTTGGATCGCATCGCCGTCCGTGTGCGTCAATACGTATGCCAGGTGTTCTAGGCGCGTTGAGTCGAGCGTCGATAGGCTAAATTGCTCCTGGAGGTGTTTCGTGATTGTCGTGAGTTCATGCGTACTAACGGTGCCATCCGCAGTCGCAACGGTCATTCCCAGTCTCAGGAGCAGGGAGGCTGCGTGATAGGAATTCAGATCGCTTGAGCTGTCTTGGTTGCCTGGGAAGACGCTGACGCGGTCGTTCCAGCGATAGCATTGTCCGGACTGCCGAGCGTCTGGTTCGACGCACAGTTGCATGACATCCGCCGTGTGGAGCAGTTCCTCGCATTGTTTCCTTGTGAGTCGCACTCGGGGTGCAATACCTCGCACTGCGGCCAACTCCGATACAGGAACGAGAGCCCACGCATCCTCATTGGTGTACCGGCCCAGAACCGAGTACCAACGATCGAAGTCCGGGTGGTCGTCCTGACGGAGCTCGACCGGCAGCGCTTCGTACATTTCCGCCGTTAAGGAATTGCCGCTGGACTTCCGCTGCGCGCGGTCGAATCTGCGCAATTCTTCAACGGCGGAGGTCCACAACTCGACAATTGGCTTGAATTGCGAAGATATTCCAAGGACGTTCGGGATGGCAATGCTCTTCATCGGATGGTCGAACCACACCTTCAGCAAAGTCTCGCTGGCGGGACGATACTCGAATCTCGTCTCTCGTTCCGATGTGCGCATCGTGAGGCCGTCGCCGAATTGCGAGCAATAGCGCTGTGCGAACAGAGCGCGGAGCTTGTCGCGGTGCCGCTGGACAACGACGCCGCGGGGCGAGCGGGGGTCATGTTCGGCGACCATGAATGCAATCTCGGGCGGAAGCGCCTTCCTGCGTCGATAGTATGCCGCCAACAAGGCGGGGAGCTCGCTTTGGTTCCAATGATCCAATTGTGAAACTATTTCGACTCGCAGTTGTTCCGAAAGCTGCTCGTCCGACGCGGTCAGCATTATCAGCCAGAGAAACTTCGTGGAGTAGCCTCTGAACGAGTTCGAGGCTCCGTAAAGAGACAGCAAGCGCAGGACTTCCTGCGCGATCGCTGCATGGTCTGCACCGTCCAGGATGACACGGCGTTCCAAGCCGTAAAAGTAGATGAAGACGTAACCGACTTCGATGTCGGGGTCGCAACGTCCAGATGTGAGCCATGTCAGATATCTCCGGCGTTGGCTTGGAGAACACCCCCGATAGCTGGGCCAATACGGGAGTCTTGAAATGTGCAGACTTGTCGATTTAACGACAGGCAATGCTGACTCGATCAGCGACGCATCGAACGCATCCGAAAGCATTCCGATGACGTGGTAGACGAGCGGCGATTCCAGCATCGTCCCCTCGAGTTCCAGCTTCGTTCCCGACCCGAAGAACTGCACGTCGTGCTGAGTGGGACCGCTAATCCAGCGAGTGATCGAGGATGTGAAGGATCGCGGCGCCGATCGTGGAGAAACGGCAACACCGCTTCGGCCCGGTTCACTCGCCTGGATTTCGATCAGACCGTCGCCGCGGGAACTTACTTGCCTGGTGGCGATGCCGGTCGGTTGGCAAGCGGCCGGGGCGATGCGAGAGGGAGAACTTCCACCGTGGTAGTCAGGTCCACTTGGCAATTGCTGGGGCGTCTCGGATTCATTGTGAATTGCACGAGGGGGCACCGGACGCCGATCGGCGGAAGACGCATCTTCAGGTGGGATTGCAACTTTTTGCCGACCGCCCTCCAAATCGCCGCCCCCTTGCGTCCGTCGGACCGACGCAGGCGGTAAAGCCGCACCGCGAGAAACCTCTGCTCCGGCTCGCCCCATCCGCGTTCGCAATTGGCGACCGCGCATAAAGACAACGACAGCCGCTCCGCCCGCCGCCACGATCAGCAGAGTCGGGGCGAGCCCCAAGACGGCGACCAGTAACAGTGCCGTCAGCACAACGACACCGGCTCCGCAGAGTGCAAGCAACCACGGGGGAAAGCTGGAACTTTCGTCGGCCGGTAACTCGGGTACTCGAAGGACCTTGCGGCACTTAGGGCAGCGCAACCGCCGCCCGACGAGGCTTTCGTCGAGAGACAGGCGCGTCTGGCAGTTGGGACATTCGACGCCGATCATGATCGTCCATGCCGCTGATGAGCGGGCAGGGACGGTTCAGCCGTTCAGGCCCGATGGTCAATTGCCGCACCGCAGGAAGAAGGTGATGTATGTTAAACGACTCCCTGCGGCGAATCAAAGCCGAGCCCTCATTTGACAGTAATGTCCATCACCGCCTACGACGGAACCTAGCCATTTACGATCGGCCACATGATCGCCTATCTGGCCGATAAACTGCAATTCAGTAACCACGCCGGTTTAGCTAGCCTGGAGATCATCCGATTCGGGAAAGGCAGGTGCGAGTAGTGGTGGCGGCCTTAGATTGGAAAATGCAAAGACGGATGCACCGCTCGCCGGCAATCCGCACCGCCCCTACTCGCGCGCATCGGTCGATGCGACTGACTGGCGTTGGCAAATGACCCAGCTCAGCAGGTCGCGACTCAAGTCGGCATAGTCGGTTTCATTCAGCAGGTGCCCGAACATCGCCAGGATGCGGGATCGCCAATAGCATGATTGGGAACACGACTTCCCGGCCTGACCGAATCGTTTGAAATGGCATTATGTGAGTGCCGCACCCGACGCGACTTCGATAATTGTTTTCGCACGCTGCTTCGCCACAATCGGAGCCGGCGGTTTCAGGCTCGCTCTCGCCGTAGCACCTGCTTTCTCGGCGCGCTTTATCAGGACCTGCACAAACTCCTCAAGTTCTTGGATGTCATTTGCAATCTCTTCGGGTGTGGGGAATGCAGCATTGATGGCCGCAGCAGAATCGTGCCCGCGTAACCATGTCGAACATTTTTTCATCCCCCGCTCAATGGCAGTGTAGTCTGCCGGATCGATAACGACCTTCGACAGTCGTTGCGTTTCGACGCTCGGGCGAAATCGCTGGATGACGTCCTGGAGGACGTGTTCTTCGATCGCTCGTTCCCATGTTTCACGTAGCTTCCCGTAGCACTCCTTTCCGGCTGCGACATAGGCGTCGGGAGACGCAACGGAGACCTTCTTGAATTGCGCACTGGCATTCTTGAGGAATCCGATTCGATCACCGGTATTGCAGGCATGCCAAGGGCGAGACGGTGTCTGAGGACATTCTCCAGGTCCGGCTGCCGTCCGTCGCACTGTATGCACCAGGCGGGCGACGCCTTGCTCTGCGCATTCCCGTTCAATGGCAAGGAGCATCACAATGTCATGCGTGAATATCACCACTTGACGAGTTTTAGCCTCTCGTACGAGCCGAGCCGCAACCTTGTCACGAAACAGGTGATCCAACGAACTGACTGGATCATCGAAAATGATTGGAGAGGTCGAGGCCCCCGTTGCAAGTTCGGCGAGAAACGAGGAAATCGCTACAACGCGCTGCTCGCCTTCGCTGAGTACGCCTGAAGGGCGAGCGTCGCTGAGAATTGTGAGCTGATGCTTCGTCTTGCCCTTCTCGCCCAGTTTTCTAACCTGCACGGGAACACATTGCACAGAAAAGAAGTCGATTTCCGTCTTGAGGCATTCCATGAGCTGCCGGGTCACGGCACGCTCCATCATTTCGGAACCGGTTCGAGTAATAGCCGCCGTGTCGAGCGCTTTTTCACAGCGTTTCAATTTCGCTTCCCGACTTTTCTGTTCAATGAATGTCTCAACATCCTTTGCGTGCCTCAGCAGACGCGCTCGGTCCTGCAACTCCAGCAACTCGTCGGTCAACCTCTTTAGTTCTTCCGGCTTGTCGGCCTTGTCAAACTCCTGGGCGCTCGCCTCAAGTGCAGTGACGGCGGCTTTGAGCTGCGTATCAACATCCACCGAAGGCATCGGTAGAGAATCCCAGTTTCCTTTCGTGGCCGGATCGAGCAAGGCTGCGCGACGAGCACGCGCAGCCGTAAAGACTTCCCCGACAAGCGTTGAAAGCGATTCGCTATACGCGTGCAATTCGTCGGCCAAGGGCTTGTCATTGTCGAGCAAGTGCAAGTCCAGCGAATTCAGCACGGTGATTGCGGATGCAAGCGCAGCGTCAGCTTCCACCTTCCGTTTTGCGGCGTTCTGCAAAACGTATTGTGCAAAGCGTGAGAGCCGCTCTGCTGCGGTGGGTGAAAGAGATTGTTGGCACAGAACACAGACGGCATCTTGGTCGACAACCGGAAACGGTTCACCGGGGTACGCGCTCACCTCGGAAAACGTCTTTGCCGCATCAAACAGAAGTCGCCAAGGATCCGATCCAGTCGTCGCCAATGGGTCATCTTTAAATGCTTCAGTCGACGCCAATTGCGAGGCTTGCGCAGCAACCATCGCAGCATGGCGCAACGCTTTGAGGGCTACTGTCGCGTCATCGGATTGGGCTGTCGCGATCCCCTTCAGCTTCGTCTGCAGGTTCTCAAACCGTTCTTTCGTCCTTCGCAATTGAGCCGCACGCTGCTTTGGCGGATTGGCTTTCGCGGACCCGACAAGAGTTCCCAGCTGTTCTAGGCGAGCGGTTTGCTTCTCGTCGAGCGTGCCTAGGATCGCGATCTGAGCCCTATCCGATTTGTCGCTGAGGGTCCTTACGAAGCGCCCGGCAATTGTACGTTCCGAGAAATCACCGGCGATGAGAAGTTGCTGCGGTATCTCGCGAGCGACCAGCGTGATTCGGTCTTTAAGCGTTTTACAGAGGCCGGCCAACTTGCCGAATACATCGAGTCCGTACGGAAGATAAACGACCTCGTTCGCCTCGTCCACGAAGACTCTGGCACAATGGCTATCGAATACTGCAATCTCGCTCAGAATATCCGATGACGCCGCACCAGCCTTCCACCGCACAGCGATATCCTCACCATTCACGGCCAACTCCACTACTGCAGTTGGCTTGTTCTTCGACGGCCTGGCAACATTGGTGAGCACAGGTTCGCCCTTCTCGCGAGCGTGGCAGGCATGTTTGAACACTCTGGCGTATCCAGATTTCCCCGCGCCGTTCTCTCCATAAATGACCGTCATGCCGTTCTGTGCAAATAGGATCGACTGCCCTGCGACAAGCGCATTCACATTGTCGACGGAATGCAGCTCCTTAAGGATGACTTTTCGAGTGGTGATAGTGGACGCTTTCACAACGTCCGAAAATGGTACCGGTACGGGTGGCTTTTCATCGGCGGGCAGCAGTCCGTACGCTGCAAAGAGCAATTTCTCCAGTTCTCGCTCGTCGATGCTGGACAACCGGTCCTGCAAAAACAGGCGGCGAACCGCATCACTCTGCCACGTTGGAAGTTTCTTTGCCCAGGCCGATATTTCCTGAAGGATGTTCATGCGTCTGAGCCCTCGCAAGGTGGAAAAACGTCACTGGCGTTCGGCGATCAGTGATCACTGGGGGGTATCTGCAACCGTGCCGCCCTCCGTTTCCAGTAACGGAAAATCAAGATCACCGATTGAAAGAAGCGATTTGCCAATGATGCCCTGCAGATCGCCATACATCCCGGTAGTGTTATCGATCGCCCGCCCCAGCTGCTTCTCACGCTTTGCCCATATCCGCTGCATCGCGCGTTTTTCAGCTTCGAGATCAGCCTTCAGTGTCGCGAATGATTCGACGATCCCCTCGACGCGATGGCGGAACTCCGGCCCGGAAAGATACGAATAAAGGAATTCCATTTTGTCGTGACGCCCGTCGACGGCCCGCCGTGCCGCCGCGACTTCGACCATGCCCGCCCGCAGGGCACTTGCCAGACTGATTGCGCATGCGTATGAAGTGACCCAGACACCATCGATGTGCCGGAACGTGGTCACGTCCTTTGGTAATTCGATGCTCACCAGGATTGCCAACTGGGCCTTAGCCGCACGCTGGTCGTCACGGAGTTTCGGCAACCATTGATCGCTCCAAGTCTTTGTCCGTTTCGATTCCCAAAGAATCGTGCCGCAGACAAGCCCGGACGCGTCGCGGACGGTGTGCACCACATCGCCACCAAAGACGCCCTTCGGTACCGGGACGATTTCGTCGAACGGGAACTGCTGGCGCAACAGATTTTCCAGGGACAGTTCCAGAACTTCCCCTTGGGTTTGCTGGGAACCCTGCTCGGATTTGCGCTTCAGATCATCGATTTGGCGGGTGAGGTCCGATATCAGCTTGTCCTTCTCGGCATCCTTGAGTTCCCGTTCTTCGGCGGCTTCCTTCTTTGCGCCCTCGCGGATTTTGGATCGTTCCTCGTCGAGCCGACGGCTGAGTGTCAGCTCCAGTGTTTCCTTTTGCTCCTCCAATTCGCGTCGTTCTTTGCGGAGGGTGAGTTCTGCGTCCTGGGCCGCCTTCAGCTTCGTATTGGCCTCGGAAAGCTGCTGATCCTTGTCTCGGATTTCTAGCGTCACCTGCTCTCGGGCTTTCGTGAGGGCCTCTTCGGACAGTTGCTGCCGTTCCTTCGCGAGTTGCTCATTGACGCGGCGACCGATGTCCTGTTCTGCAGTCGCCAGCTCTGCCTTTGCGACAGTAACTTCTTTCTCGCGATCGGCAATCGCAGCCTCTTTCTTGCGAATGTCCGCCTCGAACTCCTTTTGCAACTGCGTGCGCAACTGAGCCGAAAGCACCTCTGTGACTTCGATCTCAAACTGACAGTTCGGGCAGATGATGGTGTCGGACATAGGCCGCTCGCATCAATTCGCAAGAAAGAACAACGATCAATTGCCATTGAAACGCCCACGTGGCGGCCGGGTCGGCGAGGGTCATAGACTCGTCGACGGAGGCGGTTATCGGAGGACGATGGATTCCCAACGATAAACTAAGCGCTGCAAGAAAAGACATTCTGTCGGTCGTAAACCCAAAAAGCACGCGTGCTGTTAAACTGGACAAGATTTTGCTTTGAGTAATGCTTGGGGTCCGAGAGCAACAGGCCCTGTTAACCAGTGGGTTCGCCCAACCAGAGAGTCAGAGAGTTCTGGCCAATCTCGCGCCCGGGCAGTGGCAAACCGATATCGGATTTGGTAGAAAGCGCCCGACGAGAGAGTTCTCGGCAGAGAGGCGAGTCCGCGCAAAGCCTTGCGAAGCCTGCGGTAAAAACGAAAACACCGAGAGGGGAAACCTCTCGGTGCTCCGTGTTAACCAGTGGGTAGCGGAAGTTCGCTACCGACCGATCGAGCTCCCCGAGCACAACTCTCCTCATAACTCATTTTTGGCGCGCTCTCTTTGTAACTGCTGCCCCGCCAATCGATTGCAAAAGTTCGCACCCAACTCGGTGTCCCAACCGACCCCAACTCAAAAGTGAACTTTTTGGCTCTGGTTAACAGCAAAGAGAGTTTCAAAGAGACAAAGAGAGCGCGAAAACATCTCTTTGGGGGTGTCGGAGGGGTGTTGGGCTCGGGCGCCCGACTTGTCGGTTGCGAACTGGGCCCACCAAAGAGACAAAGAGAGCGCCAAAGAGAGCGCGGAAAGTCTCTTTGGGAGTGCCTCAAGGGCTGGCCGGCCCGGGCGACTGACTTTTCAGCAGCGGACGGGGACTCTCAGCCGTCCCGGCGCTGGACTTCCGACCGCGAAACTGGAGAATGGCGGCCTCTCCAGGACTCCTGCGCTGTACAAAAACCCAAACTCCCCTGAATCTACCGTCACCTGCAGGGTACACGGATGTCCCGGATTTTCCACCCTCTCCTTATATATTGGTGTCGGCTACCCGCCAGGAACTGGCCCGGCAGGTCCATTACCTGAAGACCGAGAACCAGATCCTGCGGAGCAAGCTGCCGAAGCGGGTCTCGGTGACGCCGACGGAACGGCGGCAACTGGTGAAGGCGGCCAGGGGGGTGGGCCAGGCGATCAAGGAGCTGGTGGCCATTGTGCAACCGGCGACCCTTCTCCGCTGGTTGAATGCTGACGACCAGCCCAAATCGAAGAAGAAGCCGTCAACACGGAAGCCCGGGCGCCCACGGACCCCGGAGGACGTCCGGCAGCTGATCGTCCGAATCGCCACTGAGACTGGCTGGGGATATACCCGGGTCCTGGGCGAACTTCGGAAGCTCGGCTACCGGCTCAGCCGCCAGACGGTCAAGAACATCCTGATCGAGCACGGCATCGATCCTGGTCCGAAACGAGGGAAGGGGACCTAGGACGAGTTCATCAAGATCCACGCCAGCACGATGTGGGCCACCGACTTCCTCTCGAAGCGGATCTGGACGCTGCGGGGGCCAATCGACCTTTACCTGCTGGTGTTCCTGCAGATCGGCAGCCGGAGGGCGTGGATCTCGAGTGCCACGGCCCACCCCGATTCGGCCTGGGTTGCTCAGCAGGCCCGGAACTTCTGCATGGACTTGCCCGATGGAGATCGCCAGCGAGCAATCGTGCTCCACGACGCCGCCACAAAGTACACGAAGCAGTTCGACGCGATCCTTAAGTCCGAAGGGCTCCGTCCTCAGAAGCTGATCCCCGTGTCACCAAACCTGAACGCCTACGTCGAGCGGTTCATCCAAACGATTCAGCAGGAATGCCTGGACCACTTTGTCGTGGTGAGCAAACGGCACCAGAGTCGCACCCTGCGCGACTTCTTGCCCGCTAATCACGAAGACCCGCGACGTAGGGGTTATGCCATCAGAAGCGCTGCAATATCGCCCAAATTTACGCAGGCTTGTCCTCCTCCAGCTTGGCTTGGAAGAGCCACGCATAGCTGGAAATTAGCGACAGAGCTCGAGTCAAATGGATCGTACGAACCCTGGAAGTAAGTGTCGACCTGGTAGGCATATAATCCAGGTCCCCACTTCTGGCTGTGGTGCGCCTTGATTTTAAAATTGATTTTGCCACCTGTAAAATCGAATTGCTCGACAGAGACCTCTCCTTCGTTCCCCTGTGCGATATGGGCGCCATTTAGAAAGTCTTCAAGCGCCTTGCGCATTTCGTCAAGCCGTGATTGAGGAATAGAAGACGTCGTATTGGGTGGTGTCGGACCGGGGGGAACGGTACTTGGTGGCGGCGTAGTCGCAGCTCGCGTAGTTCCTGAAGTTGTCTTCCAGCGTTGCCACGATTGCCCGTCGACCGATGTGTATAGTCGATAATGAGTAACGCCTGGCTGACTTCCTAATTGAAATGGAAATGAACTGAAGAGGAACCAGAATTGTTCTGGCGCCGCATTGACAACTTGATAAACATATCCGAAGTCATATCCGATTTGGTTTACATCGTCATCAGGCGCGGCCGTCTGCGCGAACCCCCGAAACGACAGATGATCGCTATAAGAATTGCCGTCGAAGTATGTATAGAGCGCACTGCCAATTGCGCCGTTGAGTGAAAAGGCTCCGGCGTCGTTGTGATAGAGATAGAATGGCAGAACGGCACCAGGACTTTTCATAACTCCTCGAATCGCTGAAGCGGGTGCCGGAACGGAGAATTGCATGTTTCGTGGTCCTTGTCTTATTGGGAAAGCATTGAAGGGAAATGTGCCTCGAATCGAAGCGGGTACCAGCTTTTGAATGGCCTACTCGCTATGACAGTTTTGACCGGCAAGACGGACACCAATTGTGAGGAACTCGGAACGGAATTCTCGTTACCGAAGTATCAGCGCTTCTTTCATCGGAGATAAAACGAGGCTGTCGAGGCTGAGGGCGCAGATCTGGCGGTCGCTTGTTTTCGGGCATATAGGCGGCGTACAGTGGGGACTTGGCTTAGAGTAACTTGCATGGCGAGTTCGAGATTGTCGGGCCATGGCTTTTTTTCTGTCCGCTTTTAGGCAGGCAGGGTGTCATGGGAGATGAAGTCGTCGGGCCAGCGGATATCGGCGCTCGCGAATTCGAGCGGTTGTCCTCAGATTTATCGGGACTGTGTACCGAGGAACTTGGCCGGCTTCTCGAAGAGTTTCGACCGTATTTGCTGGCGATCGCGTTGGAGGAAATGCCCGCCGCATTGGGTGCAAAACTGGGGGCATCTGATCTGGTCCAAGAGACGATGAGTCGGGGCTTCGAGAACGCCGCAACGTTTCAAGGGAACACAAAGGAACAACTCGCCGGTTGGTTGCGCAGTATTCTGCTCAATCACCTGGCTAATACGATAAAGAGTTATCAAACTGAAAAGCGCGATTACGCCCGCGAACAACTTGCCGACAGCCGGGTCGTACATCCAGGGCAGATCAGCCCCAGCACTGAGGCCTTGAACCGTGAACAATGGGACCTCTTGCAGGCTGCTCTTTCCCGCCTTTCCGATGAATATCGCCAAGCAATTCTGCTCCGCCATCGTGAGAATCTGACGTTTAGCGAGATCGGAAGCCGATTCGGAAAGTCGGAGGAGGCGGCTCGAAAGATTTGGACCCGTGCGATTAAGCAGTTGCAGCAGGAGTTGCAGCAGCATGAAGTCCGACAATCGTGATTCGATGGGAGATGCGTCGAAAGCCGACAGTGATGAGGATCTTGTCCGCCAACTGACCGACTACGACGAATTTCTCCGCCTGGGCGCCCAATCTAGATCCGAACGGCGTTCGACTTCACACGATGCAACAAGCGCGGATTCGACCTCACTGCACGACTGCTTAGATCTGCTGGAACGTGCCTGGCCGCGTGGCACTTCGCCCGCGAATCCAGAGATTCCTGCCCGCATCGGCCGCTTTCAACTCGAAAGGGTTCTCGGTGTCGGCGGGTTCGGCATCGTATATTTGGCGACCGATCCGACGCTTCACCGCCAGGTGGCGCTAAAGGTTCCGCGGCTGCACTCACTGGCAAACGTCAAGCTGCGAGAGCGCTTTAGGCGCGAAGCCCGCGCCGCCGCGGCACTCGATCATCC
>Ga0137463_1000145_pt1 | contig 27179 bp, 23 predicted proteins | sample EasRivERMGT800_2_FD_102333 | JGI IMG/M metagenome (GOLD analysis project Ga0137463, IMG submission 102333) | Soil microbial communities from meander-bound floodplain in the East River, Colorado, USA - East River MetaG ERMGT800_2 | ecosystem: Environmental > Terrestrial > Soil > Floodplain ...
CCCATGCGGATCTTCAGGCCCTTGATCGCCTCCTTGACCGTGCCGGCGAGCGGCAGGCTCAAGCGCGCCCGATCGGCCTCCTCCAGGACGATGCTCATGTCCTTCTCCGCCCAGGGCATGCCGCTCCTCTCGGCCCGGGTGTCCATGGCCCAGTTCTGCGCGCTGCCGTGACGCAGCGCCTCGGAGAGCCGCTCCGGGTCCACGCCGAGCGCCCGGCCGAGCCGCAGGCCTTCGTCGTTCACCGCGATGCACGCCCAGAGGATGAGGTTGTTGACCATCTTCGCGACCTGTCCGGCGCCCGCCGGCCCCAGATGGAAAATGTCCGAGGCAAACGCGCCGAAAACAGGTCGGCAGAGCTCGAAGGCTTCGGGGTCGCCCGCGCCGTAGACGAGGAGTTTGCCCGCCGTCGCAGCCGCTTCCCCGCGCGCCAGCGGAATGTCGAGAAGCACGAGGTTTTTCTCCGCAAGGCGCGACGCGAGCCGCGTCGAATAACGCGGCGCAACCGTCGAGCCGAGCGCGACGATGAGACCCGGCCTCGCGCCCTCGAGCACGCCGTTCTCGCCGAAGATGACCTCTTCGACCTCGCTGTCGAATCCGACCACGACGATGACGAGGTCGCTCGCCTGCGCGAGCTCGCGCGCCGAAGCCGCGCCGCGCGCTCCGCGTGCCGCCGCCTGCTCCCGCGCCCGGGCGACCGGGTCGTAGCCGATCACCTTGAAGCCTCGGGCGAGGAGATGCCCTGCGATGGGCCCTCCCATCTTGCCCAGGCCCAGGATTCCTACCGTTTCGATGGGCTTCATCATTCCGACCTTCCCTAGTCCGCCTTGATTTTCGCGTCGCGGATCACTTTGCCCCACTTCTCGAAATCCTCCTTCACCAGCCTTGCGAACTGCTCGGGCGTGCCGGTGTTCGGCACCAGGCCCTGGCTCGCGAGCTGCTCCCGCATTTCGGGCTGTGCGACGATCGCGCGGATCTCCGAGTTGTATTTCGCGAGGAGGTCCGCCGGCAATCCCGGCGGCGCCCACACGCCGAGCCACAGGTCCACGTCGTAGCCGGTCACGCCCTGCTCGTGCAGCGAGGGGATGTCCGGAAACAACGGATGGCGCTCCTTCAGGCTCTCGCCGAGCACCTTGATCTGGCCCGCCTTGATCTTCGGGAGCGCAACGTGGACCGGCAGGAACATGGTCGGAATGACGCCCGCGATCAGGTCGTTCTCCGCCGGCGCCGAGCCCTTGTACGGAACATGGACGATGTCCAGGCCCGCCTGCAGCTTGAGCAGCTCCATGCAGAAATGATGGTGCGTGCCGTTTCCCGGAGAGCCGTAATTGAGCTTGCCGGGCTGCGCCTTCACCCAGGCGATGAACTCCCGCACCGTGTTGACGGGCGCCGATTTGTGCACCACGAGTGCGAGGCTCGTCGAGCCGACGTTGGTGACCGCAGTAAGATCCTTCACGACGTCATAGGAGATGTTCGGATAAAGATGCGGCGCGGTGACGATCGATGCGGGGCCGACCATGATCGTATGGCCGTCGGGAGGCGATTTCACCACCACCTCGGTGCCGATCGTTCCGGAGGCGCCCGGCCGGTTCTCGACGAAGAAAGGCTGGTCCCAGCGCGCCTGCAGCCTGGGCGCGAGCAGCCGCGCCACGATGTCCGGGCCCGCCGCGGGCGTGAACGGAACGACGATCCGCACCGGGCGCTTGGATATCCCCTGGGCGAGCGCACCGAACGGCGCGGCGGCCGCCGCTGCGGCAAGCGCGGCAAGAACGCGGCGTCGGGAGAGGCTGGCGGGTTGGAACATCGGGTTTTCCTCCTCGGAGGGGGTTCATAATTAATCATAAGGTCGCCGTTCAATCCAATCGCACGCCGGCTTCCTGAACGACCCTTGCGTACTTCCGGACCTCGGACGCGAGGAAGGCGCCGAATTCCTCGGGCGTCGCCGGCGCCGGCTCGAAGCCTTGTGCGTTCAGCCGCCTGCGCACGTCTTCGGTCGCGAGCGCGCGGTTGATCGCCGCATTGATTTTCGCGACGACCTCCCTGGGCGTTCCGGCGGGCGCGAGAATCCCGGTCGCACTCGGCACGTCGAAGCCCGGAACGGATTCGGCGACGGTCGGAACTCCCGGAACGAGGACCGTGGGTCCTGCCGTGGTCACCGCGAGCGCGCGCAGCTTCCCCGCCCGGATATGAGGGAGGGCGGCAACGTCGGCGATCTGGAAATCCACCTGCCCGCCGAGGAGCGCGACGAGCGCGGGCGCGGTCCCCTTGAAGGGAACGTGAACGAACTTCGTCCCGGTCATCGAAGCGAGCATTTCGGCGGCGAGGTGGGGCGCGGCGCCGCTGCCCGATGACGCGTAGGTCAGCGCTCCGGGCCTGGTTCTCGCGAGCGCGATCAGCTCCTGTACCGAATTCGCCTTCACCGACGGATGCACGACGAGAATGAAGGGCGCGGTGGCCACTCGCGCGACCGCCGCGAAACTGCTCACTGCGTCGTAGCTCAGGTTCTTGTACAGCGCCGCCGAAACGGCGTGCGAGATCGGTCCGGTCAGATAGAGCACGTGGCCATCGGGCGGCGAGCCGGCGACGAAAGCCGCGGCGATCGTCGTGCCGGCGCCGGGCTTGTTCTCCACCAACACGGCCTGCTTCCACTCCTCGCTCGTTTTTTCCGCGACGATCCGCGCCGAGGCATCGGCCGAGCCGCCCGGCGGAAATGGAACGATGATTCTCACCGGCTTCGAAGGAAAAGTCTGGCCAAGCGCAGCGGACGCGGCAGCCAGCACTGCCAGAGTCGAAACGAGCCGCTTCCACCGGTGCACGCGAGACCCCCGAAAAATCCCCGGCAAATGATGCGCGGTCGCGCCTGGGAATACAATGGGACCCCGCAATCCGGCCGATGACTCGGGTGACGCAAATTCCGCTTTCTCTGCCCGCGCTCGCCGCAGCCCTGGTTCTGGCTGCGGTCCCTTGTGCCGCGCCGGCGCAGTCCTTTCCCCATCGTGCGGTGAAGATCGTCGTACCGACTTCGCCGGGCGGCGCGACCGACGCGTTCTCGCGCGCCTTGGCGCCGCGTCTCTCGGAAGCATGGGCGCAGCCGGTGCTGGTCGAAAACCGCCCCGGCGCAAACCAGATACTGGGCGCCGATCACGTGTCGAAATCGGCGCCGGACGGCACCACGCTGCTCGTCTCGGATGCCTCCTCGTTCGTGATCAACCCGCACCTCTACAAGAGACTTCCCTACGACGGCCTGAACGGTTTCACGCCGATCACGGTGCTGGTGCGCTTTCCTTGGGTCATCGCGGTGCACGCATCGGTGCCGGTGAATACTTTTCAGGAGCTCGTCGCGCATGCCAAAGCGAATCCCGGCGGGCTCTCCTATGGTTCGTTCGGCCTGGGCTCTTCGGCGCACATCAGCGTGGATTACCTCAAGAACCTGCTCGGCATCGACATCGTGCACGTGCCCTATAGAGGCGCGGGGCCGGCGGTCACCGACCTTCTTTCCGGCCAGATACAGATGATGATGGTGACTCCGCTCCTGGTCGAGCCGCACGCGCGCGCGGGCAGGTTGAAGCTCGTCGCCGCGGCGACCGCGCAGCGGATCCCGGCTTTGCCGGACCTTCCCACGGTCGCCGAATCCGGCGTCCCCGGCTACGAAGCCGGAACGTGGTTCGCGCTCGTGGGGCCCGCGGGCATCCCGCGGGACGTCGTCGCGAAGATCTACGCCGACACGGCGAAGATCCTCGGCGACCCCGCCTTTCGCGAGCAGTACGTGACCCGGCAATGGTTCGAGGCGGTCGGCAACACGCCCGAGCAGTTCGCCGATTACCTCAAATCCGAATACGCGCGCTGGGAAAGGCTGATTAGGCTCTCGCGCGTGACGGTCGAGTAACAGCTCAGGGGGCGCCCCACACTTCGCGCGCCACCTCGACCACGAGCTGGAGTTTCTTCCACTGATCGTCTTCGGTGAGCAGGTTGCCGTGATGGCTGCTGGCGAAGCCGCACTGCGGGCTCACGCAAAGGTTCTCCAGCGGAACGTGCTCGGCCGCCTGATCGATACGCCGCTTCAGCTCGTCTTTTTTCTCCAGCACCGGCGTTTTCGTGGACACGAGGCCGAGCACGACCTTCTTGCCCTTCGGCACCAAGCGCAGCGGCTCGAAGCTGCCGGCACGCGCGCTGTCGTACTCGAGAAACCAGCCGTCCACGTTGGTCTCGCCGAACACGGCCTGGGCGACCGGATCGTATCCGCCCTCGGCGAGCCAGGTGCTTTTCCAGTTGCCGCGGCAGGTGTGCATGACGATCGTCATTCCCGCCGGCCGGTCGGCGATCGCCGCGTTGACCGCTTTGGCGTACAGATGCGGCAGTTCATCCGGATCGTCGCCGCGGGCGCGGCAGCTCGCCCGGAATTTCTCGTCGCACAAAAAGGAGAAGCTCGTGTCGTCGATCTGCAGGTAGGTGCAGCCCGCGGCAGCGAGGTCGCGGATTTCCTCCTGATAGACACGGCCGACGTCGCTCCAGAATTGATCGAGATTCGGATAGGCCTCTCGGTCGATCGCCGCCCGTCCGCCGCGGTGATAGAGGATCGAGGGCGACGGCATGGTGAACTTGGGCGTCTTCTTCGCGACCGACTTCAGATACCGGAAGTGGTCGAGCATCATCGGACGCGCGCGGCTCAGCTTGCGCCTGACTTTGGGCGTGTAGCGCGGGTCGTCGGATCCGGCGAACTTGTACGACTTCTGGTCGAGCTCGATCTCGACGCCGTCGATCTTCCCGAGGAAATCGTGGTTCCACCAGCCGCGGCGGTATTCGCCGTCGGTGACGGCCTGCAGCCCGAGCGACTCCTGGCGCGCGACTGCTTCGCGGATGCAGCGGTCTTCGATCGCGCGCAGTTGCTCGGCGCTCATTTCGCCGCGCTCGACCATCGCGCGCGCTTCCTTGATCTCGGGCGGCCGCAGGAGGCTCCCGACCTGGTCCGCCCGGAAAGGCGGCATCGCTCTCGCGCTCATTGTCTTTCCCTCACCCGGGATTGACTGCGAGCGTGCCCCAGTTGACCATGAAGCCCTCGGAGCGCTGCAGAAATCCTTCAACGAGCGAGAGCATGCGCTCGGGCTGATCGACCTCGATCGCGTGCGCGGCATCCCACACGTACACGAGATAGGAGCGCGGCATGCGGCTCTTCAGGAGCTGCACGCTCTCCTTCGGGATCATCCGGTCGGCGGTGCCGTGAAGGATGAGCGTGAGCTTGTCGATGGAAGGCAGGCACGCGAGGAGCTCCTCGTCCGTCTCGAGCGTGGTGCCGTAGTGCTGGAGCATTTTGCGGTTCGCGACTTCCTGCTCCGCCGGTTTCGATTCGGGCGGCAGTTTCTCCGGGTGCAGGAAAAGGAGCTGGCGCAGCGCCTCGGCGTCGGCGGGCCGTTCGCCCTTTCCTTTCGGGCGGAAACCGGCAGGGCATTCGAGCACGATATGGTCGAGGAGTTTGGGGTGTTCGGCTGCGAGCCAGGCCGCAGCATAGCCTCCGAACGAGCAGCCGATCACGTCGCAGGGACCCGCTATCACCTTCTCGATGAACTCGCCGACCAGTTTCGCAAGCCCCCGCATCGACTTGACCGCGCCGTGGGCGCTCGTGCCGTCGAACCCGGGCATGACCGGAACGTGCAGCGCAAAGGACTTTGCGAGCCCCTCGAGCACGCGCGTCCAGCGCACGCCCCCCGCCGGGTGCAGATAGAGGATCGGCCGGCCCTCGCCCGCCACGAAATACGTCAGCTCTCCGGTGGAGAGCGAAACCTTGCGTTGCTGGAGCTGCATTGAAGCCCTCCTCAGAGATCGCGCACGTGCGGATGCACCCGGTCGCGGAACAGCTCCATGCCGCGCCGAATGACTTCATCGGGAAGCGTGCCGACCTTCACGGTGAAATTGAAGACGCCGTGGCCGAGCTCGGAATGGATGCGCTTGATCTGCTCGACCACCGTCTCGGGACTGCCGCAGAGCACCGTGCCGCGCTCGATCGCTTCGTCGAGCGTGAGCGTCTTGCGCTTGTCGAGGCGGCTCTTCCATCGGTCGCGGCTCTCCTCGTTCTCGAAATAGCGCGTCTTCTGCAGCACGATGCGCTGCGAAGCCTGCAATCCGCCCATCAGCACCTGATCGAAGTACGCGAGGCCGTGCGCCATCCAGCGCCGCGCCTCCTGGTCGGTTTCGGCGATGCAGGTATGCATGCCGACGAGAACGTTGTCGGCGGTCGGCTCCCAGCCGCTCGCCCTAGCCGTTTACTTGTAGATTCGGATGCATTCCTTGCCGCTCGGCAGATCGGCGAGCAGCACCATGCCCATGGTCGCGCGCATCTCGGCGGCGAACTTCGCCGAGTCCGCGTTGCTCGCCGAGATCACCAGCGGCGGGTGCGGTTTCTGCAGGGGCTTCGGCCAGATCGAAACCTGCCGGTACTGGAAGTGCTTGCCTTCCCAGCCGAAGGGCTCGGGCTCGGTCCAGCACTTGAGAATCAGCTGCACCGCCTCGCGCTGACGCTCCCAGGATTCTCCGGGCGGAATGTTGTAGGCGAGATACTCGTGCGGAATGCCGCGCATCAGGCCCGCGACCAGGCGCCCCCCGCTCATGCAGTCGAGCATCGCGTATTCCTCGGCGACGCGGATCGGGTTGTTGAGCGGCACGAGATTGCCGATCATCGCGATCTTCACGCGCTTCGTAGGATAGACGAGCGCGCCGCCGATGAGATTGCAGTTGGCCATCATGCCGTAGGGGCTGAAGTGGTGCTCGTTGCACCCGACCCAGTCGAAACCGCAGCTTTCCGCGTGGATCATGCTCTCGACATAGGTCCGGTAGAGCGCGCTCGCCTTCGCCGGGTCGAAATAGCGGTTGGGGAACGGCCAGTCGTGCGACTCCAGCTCCAGATGCGTGTAGGGCATCAGGTGGAAAAAGGAAAATTTCATTCGGGTTTCCGTCTTCCGATAACGCGCGGGTTCGGCCCGCACTGTATACCGTATTCCCGGCTTGATGTCAGCGCGATGCGGCGCGCCCGAGTGGGCGGGCGCCCAAGACTCGAGTGAGGTGACTACTCCTCGGCTTTCAGGCGCTCGGTGACGTCGTCGATCACGCCCAGCCGAGCCGGCCGGCCGTCGAAGGTCAAATTGAAGGAGACGATTTCCACGTCGATCTGCTCCCCGTTCTTCTTGCGGTGCCGCGCCACGCGCTGCATGTAGGAACGGCTCGGGTCCTGAAAGTCCTTGAGGAGCTGGGCGATGTCCTCCGGTGGGCGCAGTTGCTCCGCGGTCATCGACAGGAACTCTTCCCTTGAATAGCCGTAGTGGTCGACGGCCGCCTGGTTGACGGCGAGGAAACGCAAGGTCTTGTTTTCCACGACCCACATCGGACGGGGATGGAGGTCGAACAGCATCCGGTAGCGCTGTTCGCTGTCCTCCAGGTCCTTCAGCGCGCGCGCCTGGTCCGTGACGTCCTTGCCGACGCCGTGGTACCCCTTGAAGTTTCCCTGCGCGTGGAAAATCGGCTCGCCGGTCACGCTCAGATAGCGCATTTCGCCGGCATTGTCCGGGACCATGTATACGAAGTCGCTGAACGGCTCGTGACGCTCGAGCTTTTCGCGATGCTGCTGCCAGGCTTTCTCGGGAAGCGACCCCACTCCCGGAAGCTCCCAGCGCGCCTTGCCGATGAAAGCTCCCGGGTCGATGCCCCGTTTTTCCACTCCGGACAGCTCGATGAACCGGAAATTTTCATCCTGCACCCAGTACCAGTCCGAGCTCAGCTCCACCATGCGCCGGAACCGGGATTCGCTCGCCTTGAGCGCGTCCTCGGCGAGCTTGAGCTCGGTGATGTCGTGAACCAGGGCGACGAAGCATTGCGGCGAACCCGAACGGTCGCGCACCAGCGTCCCCGCGATCTGGACCCAGACGGCCGAACCGTCTTTGCGCAAATAGCGTCTTTCGTGGACGCGCGCGCCGGGCCCCGCCAGGAGCTCCAGCCGGAACTCCTGAGTGGACTCCAGATCGTCTGCGTGGGTGATGTCCCGCACGCTTTTTTGAAGCAGATCCTGCTCGCCGTAGCCGAGCATGCGGCACAGGGCCTCGCTCGCGCGCAAGAAGCGGCCTTCCGACGTTACGACGGCGACCCCGACCGCGGTCTGCGCGAAGAGCGAGCCGAACAAGGCATCGCCGTCCGGAACGGCGTGCTCTCCCTGCGGACGCTTATCCGATTTCATGAAGCCTCGGGCCCTCTCTGATACCGAGCAAGGGAGTCTGACACCGATCGGAAATTGCGCGTATGAACTATGTTACGAAACCGTATCCGCCGCGGCGCCGTCAGGGGCTTCTCACCCGCCCCTGAACCCGACGATAATGCGAAACGCATTCCACCAAGAGGGACTCCCATGAAGCCGCTCACGTGCCTATCCGCCGCAATCCCGGTGGCGATGCTGTTCGGCATGCACGCGCTCGCGCAGAGCTATCCCGCCAAGCCCGTACGGATGGTCGTCCCGTTCGCCGCGGGCGGCGCCGTGGACACCGTCGCGCGGGCGCTCGGACAAAAGCTCATGGAGACCTGGAAGCAGCCGATGCTCGTGGACAACCGCCCCGGCGCGGGCGGGAACATCGCCGCCGACCACGTCGCCAAGGCCCCGGGAGACGGCTACACGCTGCTCATCACGACCCAAGGCTTCGCGATCAGTCCCGGCCTGTACAAGAAACTTCCGTTCGACGCGGCGCGGGATTTCGCACCGCTGACGCAGCTCACCTCTTCCTTCGTGGTCCTCGTAGCCAATCCGCAGCTTCCGGCCGCATCGACAAAGGAGCTGATCGCGCTTGCGAAGTCCAGGCCCGGCGCGATCAATTACGGCTCCACCGGCATCGGCGCGCCGCCGCACCTGCTGGGCGAGATTCTCAAGAGCATGACCGGCACCGACATGCTGCACGTCCCTTACAAGGGCGACGCGCCGCTCAGCCAGGCGTTGCTCGCCGGAGAAGTGCAGATCGCATTCATGCCGCTCGCCGGCGTGCTGCCTCACATCAGGTCCGGCCGGCTGCGCGCCCTGGGCGTGAGCAGCAAGGCGCGCTCGGCAACGATGCCGGAGGTGCCGAGCCTGACCGAGGCGGGCATTCCGTTCGAATTCACGGGCTGGCTCGGCCTATTCGTGCCCGCAAGCGTGCCGCGCGACATCGTGATTCAGATCCAGCAGGACATGGCGAAAGCGGTCGTCACACAGGACATGCGCGAGCGCTGGCCCGCCTGGGGCTACGAACCGGTCGGGAGCACGCCCGAGCAATTCGCCGGCAAATTCGCAGCCGACCTCGCGATGTACGCCAAAGTGATTCGCGATGCGGGGATTCCCCTGCAGGAATAGGCGCGAAGAAATGCGAGTCGCGCAGCGAGGCAGGCCAAGGGGGCCGCCGGCATCAGCGGCCCAGCGTTTCGTTCAGCACCCGCGCAAGCCGCACGCCGGCTCGCCTGATCTGGATCTCGATCACGGGCGCCGCCTTCGCGTAGTACGCCTGCCCGATCGCGACCACGTCCACGATCCTGTTCGAGCAGGAGGCCGCCACCGGAAGGAGCGGATAGACGGCGTCTCTCGCGATCCGGTGGCTCTCGCCGATCCAGGCGGAGATCGATCCCTTCTCCCAGGCGCTCCTGTCCCCGTCGGGGATCGGCGCCGAAGCGATGGCGCGCTCGCCGCCGCGATCCGCGACCAATCTGCGCACGATGCTGACGTCCCAGACGGCGTGCAGGTTGAGCGTGCCGTAAGGCGGGTTGTCGCGTTCCCCGAAGAAGGACACCCGCACCCGGTTCCCGCCGCGGTCGCCCCGGTTGGCGGCGTGCAGCGGTTGATGGACATCGCCCATCAGGTGCACGACCCACTTGAGGGCCTCGTTTCGCTGCCCGGGCCTCGCCCGCTCGTTGCCGAGGATTTCGATCTGGCGGGCGAGTTGCGCGGAAGCGCATCGGCCGTTGCGGCAGTACTTCGAGTACTCCGCGGTCTCGCACAGCGGGACGTCGTCGTAATGCCAGGAACCCCGCCGCTTTCCCCAGTCCGTGTCCTTGATTTCATCGGCCCAGTTTGCGACTTCGCCGAGCGTACGTCTGCCCGAGGTCTTCCCGTCGGCCAGGCGGTCGGCTTCGAGAAGCTCGAGAACTCGCGATTGTGCTTTGGGGTTGAGGTACCGCTCGGCGATCTCACCGACCATGCGATGGCCTTCCGGGCCCCACGCAAAAGCGCCCTGTGCCAGCAAAAACCCCAGCAACGCGCAAAGAACGCGCGAATTCGGCAGGAAGATAGGCTCTCCGTTACTGCGGCTGGAAGCCGATGTCGCGGGCGAGCTTGCCGTATTTGGCGTAGTCGCTCCTGATCATGTCGCCAAAAAATTCCGGCGGCTCGGCCACGATGATGAGTCCCGCCGCTATCATCTTGTCCGCGACGTCGGGCTGCTTCATCGCCCGATTGATTTCGTCGTTCAGCCTGACGACGATCTCGCGCGGCGTCGCGGCCGGCGCGACATAGCCGAACCAGCCGCGCGAATCGTATCCGGGAACCGCTTCGGCGAAAATCGGCAATTCGGGCTTGTTCGGCACGCGCACCGGGTTGGTCACCGCGATGAGCCGCGCGCGACCCGAGAGCACGTGCGGTGACAGGCTCGTGTAGGCGCCGATTCCCAACTGCACCTGACCTCCGATGACGTCGGTGATGATCTGCGTCGCGCCCTTGTACGGGACGTGCGTATAGGTGAACCCCGCCATCACGCGCAGCTGCTCGAACGCGAGGTGGGGAAAACCGCCTTCGCCGTTGGTGGCGAGCGTGAGCATGCCCGGGTTGGCCTTGGCCCAGGCGATCATTTCAGCCGCCGATTTGAACGGCACGCCGGGATTGGCGACCACGGCGAGGTAGTTGGTCGCGATGATCGCGACCGGGACGAAATCCCTGAGCGGATCGTACGGGATTTTCTTGTAGGTGTGGGGGGCGACGACGAGGTTGCCGCCCTGGCCGACGCCGATCGTATAGCCGTCGGCGGCGGCGTTCTTGAGAACCTCCAGGCCGATCTGGCCGCTCGCTCCGGCGCGGTTCTCGACGATCACCGGCTGCCCCATGCGCTCGGCCATCTTCGGACCGATGAGGCGCGACAGGATGTCGGCCGCGTCCCCCGGCGGGAAGGGAACGATCACCTTGACCGGCCTGGACGGGTAGGACTGCGCGAGCGCAGCGGAGGCGAACCCCAGAGCAAACGCTGCAAGCACGAATACGCGGAGCTGTCTCATCCTCGCTCTCCTCATCCGATTCCGACGATCCATCATTCTACGGGCGGTGATCACTACTGTCATTCCCGCGCAAGCGAGAATCCAGCGACTTGAAGACTTTGGGTCTCAACCAGGGCAGAACCGGGTCTTCCGGAAAATGGCTTGGGTTCAGGGGGTGGCAGCAACCGGCCCAAGAGCGGACACTCATCGGAACGTCGGCCGTCTTTTCTCTAGAACGTCAGCAAGACCACTCCACAAGCGATTAGTGCTGCTCCGACGAGGCGCCGGGCGATGTCCGCCTCTTTGAGGAGCCACCAACCGAACAGTACGCCGACCATCATGGAGAGCTCCCGCGCGGGAGCGATAACGCTGACGGGCGCACGGGTCATAGCGTATAGGACGAGGACATACGAAACTGGGACAAGCGTGCCGACCGGGATAATTATGTTCTTGCTCCCGCGCCATCCGGCGGCGAGTTCGGCCCGCCGCGCGTAGGCGAGGGGTGTCAGCGCGAAAAGGCGGATCAAATTGCCAAAGTAATCGAGCAGAATCGGCGAGAGGCCAATTATCCGCACGGTATAGCCGTCCGCTACGGTGTAGCAGGCTATCAAAATGCCGGTAATCGCGCCCCATTGGATACCCGGCCAAATAGGTCCGCGCAAGTGCCGTGGCACTCCCGCGAGTCCGATGACGAGTACACCCGAAACAATTAGCGCCGCACCGCTAAGAGTGGCGGCTGTAAGGGGCTCGCCGAGGACCACGATTGCGCCGAAGACCGAGAGCGTCGGGCCAGTGCCGCGAGCAACTGGGTACACTACCGATAGGTCTGCCTTCCGATAGCCGGTCTGCAGGCAGATCGAATAACCGAGATGGAGAAATCCACTTAGCAGGATTGCGCCTAGGGTGAGCGGCGCCAATGTCATCCCACGCTCGTGGAGCAGCCATCCGATGAGCGGCAGGTATAGTACCGCCGTGACGGCGGAATAGGACCAAATGAAAAGCCGACCTCCTTCGACCCGTTTGGCGAGCAAATTCCAGGTTGCATGGACGACTGCCGCTACTACTACAAGTACGAGAGCAAAAAAATCCACAAAAGCCTCCTGTCGAGAACGAACGATCGTCTCGACGTCTCCTCCTCTGGGCTTTTGTCCCTCGGGTGCAGGCCGCTTGCGCGGCTTTCCGTGTCGCTCGGTCCTGGGTGCAGCAATGAGGCGGCCCCTGGAACCCTAGACACCACTCGGTCGATGAGCCAGTTTAACTGCACCGGAGCAACCTGGCACTTGCGAAAGGCGCCTATTGTGCGAATGACTGCAAAGGGGTCGATGGCTGGCGTTGAGCGTCGCCTCCCCGACGGGGGCTCGAACCAAGGGCCCGGATTAACAGTCAGCGGGAATGACCGCTTCGGGCTGATAGTCGGCGTTGAGTGTCGGTGCTCGCTTCCTGATTTATTTACTCGTAGACAGGCTCCGCGGATACGACGGCATTTGCTACCGCGTGGCGTCCAAATGCAGTGCTTTCGCGAGCCACGAAGAGACGATCGCCTGGATCGCTTCCTCGCGGCCGTTGTAGAAGTGATCGCAGCCGGGAACGATTTCCACGTCGCACGGACCGCCGGCGCGCGCCCTGAAATCCTCGGCGGGGTAGTTCTCCCGCGATTCCTTGTCGCCACGGACGTAGAGCGTCGGGCATTTGATCGTCGGGGCGAGCGCGAGACCGTCGGGCGTCCCGGTGAGCCGGTCGAGGTAGCTCTCGGCGCTGATCGCGTACCACCACCCCGGCATCAGCATCAGCTCGCGGCCGCGACCCGCTGCGACGAGTTCCCTCGCTCTTGCGTTGAATTCCTCGATGCGGTCCTGCGCCATGAGTCCGGCCTTGCTGGTGCGCTCCATGATGTTCTTGCCGCCCAGGTGCGCCGAGAGCAGCACCAGCGCCGGCGTCTGGGGATGATCGGCGACGTGGCGCACCGCGAGCATGCCTCCGTTGCTGTGGCCGATCACCGCCGGTGCGGGGAATCCCCGAGCGGCGAGCCAGCGCGCGGCGGTGCGGTTGTCCTCGATGTCCTCGCGGGCGAGCTGGAAAGCGCCTCCCTCCGGAGTGCGGCTGTTGCGCGTGGAAAGAATATCGTGCCCGCGGCGGTTGAAAGCGAGGCACGCGAGGCCGAGCTTCACCAGCGCGGGCGGCAGGAAGCGCATCGCGCCGACATAGAAATTCATGGTGTTGCCGTGAAACAGCAGCGCCGCGCCCGCCGCCCTGCCCTCGGGCGCGTAGTACAGCCCGTCGAGCGGGATCGAGTCGGTGGGGATGGAGACGAGCTCGGCGCGCAAGCGACTACTTCGTTGGAATCACGGGCAGCAGCAGGCTCGCCTGCCGCCCCGGACCGAAGTGCAGCGTGACCTTCCCGTTGACGACCGCCGGCGGCCGATCGGTCGGATCCTCATGGATGAAGGGTCCGCAACCGCGCATGGGGGTTTTCATATTGGAGAGAGACGCTGCTTCCCCGTCGTGCTCATAATCCTTTCCCCGGATCGTCAGTGCGATGCGAAAGCCCACCGGCACGACGATGCAGGTCGGCCAGATCTCGATGTCGAGCTCGACGACCTTACCGGGGGCAAGCGACTGCTTCTCGTCGTGCGCGTGGAAGGGCCGGTAAGGCAGCGAGCGTTTCGGATCGAGTTTCCTTTGCGATGCGCGCAACCAGCCCTGCCCGACGGGTGTGCGCGGGTCGAGCGCCCCCTGGAACGAGACTTCCTTTCCCTTCGGGTCGAATACGCGCAGCACGACGAACACGTCAGCGTCGGTGGTCGAAGACGAGACGAAAAGCTTCAGCGCCGAAGGCCCGGTGATCTCGGTCTCGCGCTCGAGCGGAGGCGTGGAGAAGGTCACGCCGTCGCCGGTCGCGTCGTAGGCGATGGACTGGTCGCCGGCGAACGGCGCCGCAGACAGCCTCATTCCCTTCGGATCGAGGTGGAAATACGTCCACTTCGTCCGCGCAAGCGGCCACTCGTTCTCGTGGCGCAGGACGAATTTCTCGCCGGGATGCCTGACCTGCAGTTGCACGCGCGGCTGCCTGTCCCAGCCGTTGTCGATGCCTTTCAGGAAATGATCGAAGAAGCGCTTCTGCAGGGCGACGCCATAGTCGGTGTAAAACGGCGCCCAATGCGAGCCGCCGTGCACCTCCAGCCATTTCTGCCGGGACGCCGCGCCGATGAAGCCCTCGAAGTTGCCGCGCGTGTGCAGTCCCTGCCCGCCCCAGTTTGCGGCCGAGAGCAGCGGGATTGTGACCTTGGAAAGATCGGCCGTGCGCTCGCCGTAGTAGGGCCCATCGAGCGGGCGCGACAGGATTTCCGCCCACATGTTTTCGCGGTTCTTCTCGAGCTCTTCAGGAGCGAGCGTCTCCGGACCGCATACGGTCTCGCCGGTGACGCGGCTCTTCGCGCCGCGCTCGCCCTGCCCGTGCTGCACCGTCTTCACCTGCATGTCCTGCCAATTCTTGCGAAAGCTGCAGATGATGCCGCCGTGGCGGTTGCCGTCGCGGTAGCTGTCGCACCAGCCTTCCCACACGCAGATCGCGGCGAGGTGCGGCGGCTGCGAGGCGGCCGCGCGCCACTGGTTGCTCGCGTAGTAGGAAATGCCGTTCATGCCGACTTTGCCGCTCGACCAGGCTTGTGCCGCCGCCCACTCGATGCACAGGTGGATGTCGCGGGTCTCGCGCGCGTTGTTGTGGCACAGATAGCCCGGCGAGCGTCCGGCGCCGCGCGAATCGACGCGCACGCAGGCGTAGCCGTCGGGCACCCACTTTTCCGGATCGACGATCTCCCAGTTGGCGTACCGGTTGGAGCTGCCCGCGACAGCGTCGGGAGTGTCGCGCGCCATGATGTCCCATGCAGACTTGTAGCCCTCCTGGAAGGCGAGGCCCTTGCCGTACGGTCCGTAGGAAAGAATCACCGGATAGCGACCTTCCGCCGCGGGGCGGAACACGTCGGCGCGGAGCACCAGGCCGTCGTCCATCTCGACCGGCACGTCCCAATCGATTTTCATGCCTTCGCGGACTGCGCTCATCGCCGGAATCGGGTGGTCAGCGGGGCTATGGGCGCTCGCTCATATCGCAGCGGGCATTTCGAGACGCGCGCGGAAATCACCGCCCGATCCGGGTATTGGCGAGCTCCAGCCGGTCCGCGAGATTGCGCGCCAGCGCGCGGGTGAGATAGAGCTGCGCACCGAGGCTCATCTTGCTGAATGCGTCGGGTCTGAATTTGGCGAGCAGAAGTTCCGTCGCGGAATTCACCGTCGCGTTCCGTGGCACTTCGCCGCCGCGGATGTAGGCCATCTCGCCGAAGCACTCGCCCTCGTTGATCATGTTGAGCAGACGCCCCTGACGGGTCACCTTGGCCTGCCCTTTACCGATGAAATAGAAGCTCTTTCCTTTTTCGTTCTCGCTCACGATCGTCCGATTGGGCGCCACTCGCACCCAGTCCCCGGCTCGCGCTAGCTCCCAGAATTCCGTATCGGAGAGGGCCGCGAGCATCTCGACTTTCCTCAGCGCGACGTATTTCTCGCTGTCGGGAATCACGCCGGGCGGAAGAGTCTGCTGGACCAATTTGGAGAGCTCCAGGGCGAACTCGGCCCAACTCGGGTAGCGGCGCTCGGGCTTCTTTGCCATCGCCCGCAGGACGACGGAATCTACGGATTTCGACAATCCCGACCGCGCGCTGCTCGGCGGAATCGGATCCTGGTTCTGGATTCTCCGCACCAGCATCTCGATCGTCTCCGCCGTGAAAGGCTTCTTGCCGGTGAGGAGCTCATAGAGCGACACGCCCAGCGAGTACATGTCGCTGTGGAAGTCGAGCTCCTTGCCCGCGATCTGCTCGGGCGACATGTAGTAGGGCGACCCCATCGCCGCGGTCTGAACGACCTGACTTTTGCGCAGGTAAGCCGCGCCGAAATCCGAGATCTTCACCTCGGTGCCTTCGGCCAGCATGAGGTTCGACGGCTTGATGTCGCTGTGGACGATGCCTTCCTTGGCGGCGTATTCGAGCGCCCCGCAGCACTTGAATGCGATCTGCAAAACATCGGCGACCGGGAGAAGCTTGTCCGCGGCGACATGCCTGGAAAGGTCGCCCCCCTTGACGTATTCCATCGCGATGTAGCCGGAATCTTCCTGCACCACCGCGTCGAGGATCGCCACGATGTGCGGATGCCGCAGCTTCCCCGCGAGCGAAGCCTCGTTCTGGAACTGCGAGCGGTACACCGTGCCGAACTCGGGATCCCGGAATACTTCGGGCTCGATCGTCTTGAGCGCGACTTCGCGCCCGGTGAAGGTATCCTTGGCGAGGTACACCATTCCGGTCGCGCCCTTGCCGATCGCCTTCTGAACGTCGTACTTGCCGACCTGAAGGCTCAGGTCCATCTGAACGGCAGGTTCCGACACACGCTCTCCCCCTGTGCACCGCGGCGACTCGAATTGCGGCCACGATTGTGTCATATCCCGGCGAAAAACGGGCGCAGGGACCTTCGCCGAAAAACCCGGCGGTCGAGCCGACCCCCTCGGGATCCGGGGTCGAATTTCACGCCGGACGCGCTTCCACTATAGAATCCGAACGCGGACCGGCTCATTACTTTTTTTGCCATTTTTCCGGGCGCGCCGCGCCGGTTCGATCGGGGAAGACAAGACGATGAAATCTGTGCCAAACGCAGCGCGGGCCCGTCCGGCGGCGGCTTTCCTTGCCGCGGTGTTCGCGACGGCCGCCTTTGCGCAATACCCGAGCCGGCCGATTCGTCTGCTCGTGCCCAATCCCCCGGGCGGGGCCACCGATACGATTGCCCGCGTGGTCGCCCCCCGGCTCGGCGAGGCCCTCGGGCAACCGGTGGTGGTGGAGAATCGCCCGGGCTCCAACGGCAACCTCTCGAGCGAACTCGCCGCGAGGGCCACACCCGACGGATACACGCTGCTCCTCGGGCAGGACAGCCAGATCGTCATCAGCCCGCATCTGTACGCGAACCTGCCGGTCGATACGCTGAAGGATCTCGCGCCCGTCGCCACGCTCGTCACCACCCAGATGGTGCTCTCGAGCAATCCCGCATTGCCGGTGAAAAACCTGCAGGAATTCCTCGACTACGCGCGCCGTGCCAAACCACCGCTCGCCTATGCTTCGATCGGCAACGGCAGCCAGCATCATCTCACCATGGAAATGCTCAAAGCACGCGCCGGCATCGAGCTCGTTCACGTGCCGTACAAGGGCGGCGGCCCCGCAACCATCGCCCTGCTCGCGGGAGAGGTACCGGTCATGTTCGGCGGGAATTCCGTCACCGGACACATCAAGGCGGGAAAACTGCGCGGGCTCGCCGTCGCGGGGAAGCAACGCTCGGCGACGTTCCCGGAGCTTCCTACTTTGAGCGAGTTCTTTCCGGGCCTCGAGGTTACCGCGTGGATCGGAATTTTTACGGCCGCAGGGGTACCGGCGCCGGTGCTCTCGAGGCTGCACGGCGAAATCAACCGACTGCTCGCCGGCGCGGACATGCGCGAAAAGGTGCGCAGCGTCGGCGGGCTCGAGCCTTTCATTTCCACGCCCGAGGAATTCGCCGCGCTCATCCGCGCGGAGTACGCCAAGTACGGCGAGGCGGTAAAAGCGGTCGGCGTAAAGATCGATTAGGGTCCGATGGCGGGCCTTTCGCGGGCGCTGCTTTTCGGCCCGCACCTACCGGGTGGCTTTCCAGGCGGCCGATTTTCCGGCCGATTTGACCGTCCCCTCGATCGTGTTCGCGTTCACGCGGCCGCGATACTCCGCGCCCGCGGCCACGAACCTGATTTGATCGCCGCGCAAATTTCCTCTGGAAATCGGCACCGCGACATTTCCGGAATTGAGCGTTCCGGACACCTTCTGGAATTCCTGTTTGAGTGCGAACTTGCCCTGCGCCGTTTTCCAGCGCCCATCGACGCGGGCGGGTACGATCCACAAGTAGGCGGTGCAATACGTATCGCAACCGAGCTCCACGGTCTGATCCGGCTCCCAGTCCCCCATCCTGAAGGTGTTGGAGACGATGCGGGTTCCGGGCTTGAGGGTCAGGATCGTCGGGCGGAGCTTGAGGTTCAGGTCCGTCAGCAGGAACAGGGTGATCACGGTTGCGGGAGACAGATCGGTGCGGAATATATCGGCTTCGACAAAGCTCGCCTTGTCGCTCACCCCGGCCTTGGCGGCGTTGCGCTTGGACAGCGCCACCATGTCCGGGTTGAACTCAACGCCGAGAGCGCGCACGCCCCGCTTCGCGGCCGCAATCACGGTGCGGCCATCGCCCGAGCCGAGATCGATGACGTAGTCCTTCGGCGTGACTTTCGCCATGTCGAGCATCTTGTCGACCAGCTCCTGCGGCGAGGGTACCCAGACGACGTCCTTGCCCGACTGTCCGACTTCCGGTGTGAATTCGGCACTAGGCGCCTGAGCAAAGGCGCCGACAGCGATCGCGGAAAAAATCAGGACTGACAGGCATTGGCTCGCGTAACGCGCTACGGACATGTTTTCTTCTCCACATGATTGGGAAGGAAGGGAAGGCCGGCGGCGATTCCTTCGACGCGCATCCAACCCTCGGCGCGCCGCGCAAGAGCCCCCGGCTTCGGGCCGGACCTCGAGCGGCGAGAACCTACCCGGACTTGATGCAGGCGAGATGATGGCCCCGCCTCGCCCGGCGCGTCAACCTCTGCACGAGGCGGGCAGGTACTGCGCCGGCACGTTCGTCCCGTCGACAACCGAACCGCAGCGCCATCTCCTCACCACGCTTCCGGGTCCGCTCGTCGGATTGCCGGCACTGTCGAGCGGCATCAGCGTGAGGTCGTGGGTGTCGATGCGCAGATCGGTGAATCCCCGAAGGGATACCACGATCATTGGTCCGGGGTCTTTGGTCAGGACCATATCCACGTACTTGGACGCGTTGCTGGTGATCTCGCAGCCCCAATCGCCCTCCGCGGGCGGGTCGCCTCCAGAAAGATACCCTTCGGTGATCATATTGCGGCAGGGGGCGAACGCGAGCAAAGCCTCCGACATCTTTGCGCGGGCCGCATAGCTGCGGATGGACGGCAGCACTATGGACGCGAGCACCCCGATGATCATGACCACGATCATCACCTCGATGATCGTGAACCCAGCTTGGCTACCGGCTCTGCGCATGTGAACCCACTCTTCTCGTATCAAAGCGCCGACAGGAAATCAGCATCAAATTGCCAAGATTGTCCGCAAGCGCCGTGCCAGGCAAGCCGCTATCGAATAAACCTCTGATATCAATTATGAAACAGTGCGAATTTCACGGCAAGCGAATGCCGCATGCTGCAACGCGGAAGCCGGATTTCGGCAAAAACTGACGCGGCGCGCCGCCGGGGCGATGCGATCACACCGCCCGGGGAAGCCTCTTGGTCGCGTAGTCCGCGACGGACCTTGAGCCGCGAGAAGGGATAGGTTCGGCGGAGACGAGCCCCGCACGACGCTACTGCCGAGGCTTGCTCACCTGCACGCGCGTCGCGATCATCTTGCCGTCAGCGCCAGGCGCAGTGGTCAGGTTCACTGTCGCGCCGGGCACCAGTTGAGCGCGGTCCCCGGGGACGAGCATCGAGATGGAGGCGTTTTCGGGCACCACGATCTTCTGCGAGCCGCCTTCGTAGGAGAGGGTGAGCTCGCGGCCTTTGGCGGACTGGACCGTCGCTGACACGGTGGCATTGGTCATGGTCTGATCGCTCCGCCCCTCGAAAGGCCGGTGGCCCGGGTTGAGGGGCTTGGGAAACCGGCGCACCTCGAAAGCCATGAGCGTGCCGTCGTCGCGCTTCACCGAGGTCACGCCGAGGAAATCGCCCGGCTTGATGTCGCCGAGCCCGATCGGCCGGGCGAAAACGATGGCGGTTTTCTCCGCAAGCTCGATAGCCACGCTCTTGCCGTCTGTGGAATTCACCGAGAACACTTTGCCGTCGAAAGCGGCGATGGTGCCGCGCACCCGGACGTCGCTTTGCGCGTGAGCGACAGCGCTCATTAGAACCAGCGTGCAGAACGGCAATGCAATGGAAAATCTGATCATTTGGGACGTCCCTATGAAGTGGAATCGGTCGTGAAGCGCTGTTCACGGTCAACACGCGAAACCGGCTTCTATTCCTCCGATTGGGCACGATCATTCGCCGCGTATCCCAGCGTCCTTGACGACGCGGGACCAGGTCAAGCTGTCGGCCTGGATCACCGCGGCGAACTCTTCGGGCGAGCCGCCCGCAACCTCGGCGCCCTGTACGGCGAGTTTATCCCTGATCTCCGCGGCCCTCACGATCTTGGTCACCTCGGCTGCGAGCCGTGCGACGATCTCGCGCGGCGCGCCTGCCGGAGCGAGCAGGCCGTACCACGGGCTGAGCTCGTACCCGGGAACGCCGCCTTCGTCCACCGTGGACACCCCGGGAAGCTCGGGCGAGCGGTGCTTGCCGGTCACGGCGAGAATACGCAGCTTTCCGGACTTGACGTGCGGCAGCACGGTCGGAATGCCGAGGAACGCGATCTGCACCTGCCCGCCGATCAGGTCGGCCGTCGCGGGCGCGGTGCCCTTGTAAGGAACGTGTGTGAGCGCTATGCCCGCCATGGCCGCGAACAGCGCCCCCGCCAGATGCGGCGTGCTGCCGTTGCCGCCGGAACCGTAGTTGATCCTGCCTGGCTGCGAGCGGGCGAGCGCGATCAGCTCCTTCACTGAACGCGCAGGAAGCGACGGATGCGCGACGAGCGCGTTGGGAGCCCTCGCCATCAGCGTCACCGGCGCAAAATCCCGCGCAGTGTCGTACGGCACCTTGCCGAACAGGGGGTTGATGATGAGGCTTCCCGGCCCGACCGAAAGCAGCGTATAGCCATCGGGCGCGGCCTTGGCGACGAAGTCGGTGCCGATATTGCCGCCCGCGCCGGGACGGTTCTCGACGACGACCGGCTGCCCCCACGCCTCGGTGAGCTTCTGGGCGACCACGCGCACGATGATGTCGTTCGGCCCGCCCGGAGCGAACGGAACGACGATCCGCACGGGCCTGGACGGATAGTCCTGCGCGTGTGCGCAGAGTCCGAACAGGAACGCGCAGAGCGCTGCGCCGAGGCGGACGCTGACAGCGGCGCGAAATTGCGTCATAGTTTGCATGCGAGTTCCGATCCGTCGAATTTCAACTTCAAGGGAGATACTTTGAACGACAAGCGCCGACGTTTCCGTATGCTCCTCCTCCCCCTCGCGGCGTTTTCCGCCGCGGTGCTGGCCGGGGCCAGCGCAGGGGTATTTGCGCAAGCCTACCCCAACCGTCCGATCCACATCATCGCGCCCTTCCCCGCGGGCGGCGGCTACGATTTCCTTTCGCGGCTGATCGGCGCGGAAATGTCGAAAACCTTCGGCCAGCCGGTGGTGGTTGAGAACAAGGCCGGCGCGAACGGCAACATCGGCACCGACGCCGCGGCGAAGAGCGCGCCCGACGGCTACACCGTGCTCATGGGCGGAAACAGCCCCCTCGCGCTGAACGTCGGGCTGTATCCGAAGCTGCCCTACGATCCGGTGAAGGACTTCGAGCCGGTCTCGCGCGTCGCCACGCAGCCCAACTTGCTCGCGGCGCACCCCAAGGTTCCGGTGAAAACGGTTGCGGAGCTGATCCAGTACTCCAAGGCCAACCCGGGGAAGCTCACCTACGCATCCAACGGCAACGGCAGTCCCCAGCACCTGGCGGCCGAGCAGCTGAAACGGATGGCGGGAATCGATTGGGTGCATGTGCCCTACAAGGGCGCCGCGCCCACGGCCGCCGCGCTGCTCGCGGGCGAGGTCTCGCTCGCCTTCAACGTGATTCTGCTTCCGCTCCCGCACGTGCAGGCGGGCAAGCTGACCGGACTCGCCGTGGCGAGCTCCAGGCGCTCGCCGCTCGCCCCGGATATTCCCACCCTCGCCGAGCTCGGCTATCCCATCGACATCGACACCTGGTACGGTCTCGTCGCCCCCGCCGGGACGCCGAAGGAGGTCATCGCGAAGCTCAACGCGGAGACGGTGCGAATACTGAACCTGCCCGAGCTCAGGGACCGCACGCGCAGTCAGGGCATCGAGCTCGCGGGCAGCACGCCGGAGCAGTTCTCCGCGTTCCTGAAAGCGGATATCGCGAAGTGGACGCAGGTGATCCGGGAGTTCAGGATCACCATCGACTGAAGGGATTCGCCGTGATCATCGACGTCTTCAATCATTTCATGCCGAAGAGCATCTTCGAGCGCCTGAGCTCGCTCGTCCCCGGCCACGTGACGCTCACCGCGTTTCCCGAGCTGCCGACTCTTTGGGACGTCGACGCGCGCCTGAGGATGATGGACGAGTTCGAGGGCCTGCAGCAGGTGCCCTCGCTTGCCAACCCGCCGATCGAGATGCTGGGGCCGTCGGACAAGACGCCCGAGCTCGCACGCATCGCCAACGACGGCCTTGCCGAGCTGTGCCGCAAGCATCCCGACCGTTTTCCGGCGTTCATCGCCTCGATGCCGATGAACAACGTGGAGGCCTGCGTGCGCGAAGCCGATCGCGCGATCGGCGAGCTCGGCGCGAAGGGCATCCAGGTCTTCACCAACGTGCTCGGCAAACCCCTCTCCGCTCCGGAGTTCCGCCCGATTTTCCGCAACATGGTGAGGCACGACCTGCCGGTCTGGATCCACCCGATCCGCGGACCGCAGTTCGCCGACTACGCTTCCGAAAAAGCCTCCGAGAACGAGATCTGGTTCACCTTCGGCTGGCCGTACGAGACGACCGCTTGCGTGACCCGGCTCATTTTTTCCGGCATCTACGACGAGCTGCCGAACCTGAAGATCATCACCCACCACATGGGCGGAATGGTGCCCTTCTACGCCGGCAAGATCGACCTCGGGTTCGACCAGATCTTCCACGGCAAGACCACCGAGAACCCGGTGGCGAGGAAAGCGGGGCTGAAGAAGCGGCCCGTGGAGTACTACAAGATGCTCTACGCCGATACCTCGCTCAACGGCTCGGCCTCGGCCACGCGTTGCGGGCACGATTTCTTCACCACCGGGCATTGCGTTTTCGCCACCGACGCGCCCTTCGATGCCGAGCAGGGCCGCATGCTCATCCGCGAGACCATCAATGCGGTGAACAGCCTCGAGATCCCCAAGGCGGAGAAAGACTGCATCTTCGCCGGCAACGCCCGCTCGCTACTGAAGCTGAATTGATGCGGACCCGCAATATCCGCGTCCCCCTTCGGGACGGTGAAATGGGCGCGCATATCGCGTTCCCGGACAGAACGCCGACGGGCGCGATCATCGCCATCATGGAAATCTGGGGCGTGAACGACACCATGCGGCGCCACGCACAGGAATTCGCCGAGGCGGGATTCATCTGCCTCGTGCCCGACCTCTTCTGGCGCCAGGAACCGGGAGTCGAGCTGTACGACAAGAATCCCGAAGACGTGAAGAAGGCGTTCGATCTCTACTACGATTTCGACTACGACCTCGGCGTGCGCGACATGGAGGACACGGCGGTGCACCTGAAAAGCATGACCGAATGCTCAGGCAAGGTCGGCTCGGTCGGCTATTGCCTGGGCGGCAAGCTCTGCTATCTCATGTGCTGCCGCACCGACATCGACTGCGCGGTGGCCTACTACGGCACTTACATCGAACACCACGTCCGCGAAGCGAGGAACCTGCACCGGCCGTTCATGCTGCACATGGCGATGAAGGACCGCTGGGTGCAGGCGGAGGTCAACGAGCTGCTCGAACGCAGGCTGTCGCCGAATCCTCTGGTCACGATCCACAAGTATCCGGGAGCCGATCACGCCTTTGCGCGCCACGGCGGCGGATCCTTCCGCCAGCCCGAAGCCGACCGCGCGCTCGCGCTTTCGACCGATTTTTTCCGGCAGCACCTGGCGCCTGACCGAAGAGGAAATGGGCGATGAATGAGTTGAGCAGGCCGGGCGAGGTTGCAACCGACGCCGTCGGACAGCCGTTGCCGCGCAAGGAAGACTTGCGCCTGCTCACCGGAGCCGGACGGTTCAGCGACGACTTCAACATGGCCGGGCAGGCGTACGCCGCGATGGTCCGCTCGCCCTATCCGCACGCGCGCATTCTCCGCGTCGACTCTACCCGCTCGCGTGCGATGGCCGGCGTTCTCGGCGTCTACAGCGGCGCCGACTGCGCGGCAGACCGCCTGGGGCCGATTCCGCACAGTCCCCTCCCCTCGACCCGGGAGGACATGAAGCTCACGGGCCCCGGCGGCGGCAGGATTTTCGAGGGGCCGCATTGGCTGCTGCCGGCCGACAAGGTGCGCCACGTGGGCGAAGCCGTCGCGATGGTGGTCGCCGAAACGAGGGACGAGGCGCTCGACGCGGCCGAAGCCGTCGAGGTCGAGTACGAGGAACTACCCTGGGTCACGCACTCCGAAGATGCGCTTCAAGGAGGAAAAGGCGCGCCGTCGGTGTGGGACGAAGCGCCGGACAACGTGCTGGTGGACACGGTTTTCGGCGATCGCGAGGCGACCGATCGCGCATTCGCCGAAGCCGATCACGTCTTCAAGATGAAATTTCAGATCGGGCGATGCACGGCGGTTGCGATCGAACCGCGCGCGGCGCTGGCGTCCTACGACGCGGGCATCGGCCGGTACACGCTCTACGCCGGAAGCGGCGGCGCCGTTCGCTACAAGAAGGACCTCGCCTCGCTCCTCGGGATCGAGCCCGGAAAGCTGCGCGTGATCTCCTGCGACGTCGGCGGCAACTTCGGATCGAAAAACCGCGTCTACGTGGAATTCGGCCTGGCGCTCTGGGCCTCGCGCAAGCTCGGGCGTCCGGTGAAGTTTACCGCCTCGCGATCGGAGGCTTTTCTCTCCGACTACCAGGGGCGCGACCTCGCCACCGAGGTCGAGCTCGCGCTCCGCGCCAACGGCAGGTTTCTCGCGATGCGCGCCTCCAACCTCTCCAATGTCGGCGCGCGCTGCGTTTCGCTCTCGCCTCTGTCGAAAGGATCCGGTCTCATCACCGGCTGCTACGACATTCCCGCAGCGACGCTTCGGAGCCGCGCCGTCTTCACCACCACGGCGCCGACCAATCCCTATCGCAGCTCCGGCCGGCCCGAGGTCAACTTCGCGATCGAGCGCCTGATCGATACGGCCGCGAAGGAGCTTGGGATCGATCGGATCGAGCTGCGCCGAAAGAACCTCGTTCGCCCGGAACAGATGCCCTACAGGAACGCGGTGGGAATGACTTACGACAGCGGCACCTACGAGGCCAACATGGATCTCGCAATACGGATCGCCGACTGGAACGGATTCGAAGCCCGCGAGAAGAGCGCCGCCGCGCGCGGCAAGCTCCTCGGGCGCGGCCTCTCGAACTACGTCGAGTCCTCGATCGGCTCGCCCAGGGAGCGCGCAGAGATCACCGTCACCCCGGGGGGGCGCGTCAGAGTCGTGATCGGCACGCAGCCCTCGGGGCAGGGTCACGAGACGAGCTTCGCGCAAGTGGTTTCTTCGCTCTTGTCCGTACCCGTGGAAGCGATCGATATCATCCTCGGCGACACCGACCTCGTGAGCGTCGGCGGCGGCTCGCATTCCGGCCGGTCGATGCGCCACGCGGCGACGGTGTTCTCCATGGCTGCAAACGAATTGATCGAAAAGGGGAAGAAAATCGCGGCCTACATGCTGGAGGCGAGCGCGGCGGAGATCCGGTTCGCCGACGGGCGCTTCTCGGCACCGCACGCGCTCAGGGTGTACGGCTTTCTGGAATTGGCGCGAGACTCGGCGGAAGCCCTCCTGCCCAAGGAGTTGTCGGGCGGACTCGCCGTCGTCGCCGACAACGAGATGCACGACCCGGTTTTTCCGAACGGCTGCGCGATCTGCGAGTGCGAGGTCGATCCGGAAACAGGCGCGGTCGACATCACGCGATTCACGGCGGTCGACGACGTCGGCCGCTGCATCAACCCCTTGATCGTCCACGGCCAGACGCACGGCGGCGCAGCGCAAGGAATCGGCCAGGCGGTGTCGGAAATCTTCTTCGTCGATCCGGGCACGGGACAGCCGCACACCGGGTCGTTGATGGACTACGCGATCCCGCGTTCGGATACTCTGCCCTCCTTCAGCTCCGAGATCGTCGAAGTCCTTTCGCCGACCAACCCTCTCGGCATCAAGGCCGCCGGCGAAGGCGCGACAACCCCCGCACCCGCCGCGGTCATCAACGCGATCGTCGATGCGCTGCGCGACTATGGAGTTCGCGACCTCACCATGCCCGCGAGCCCGCAGAATATCTGGCGGGCGATTCAGAGAGTCGGGAAATGAACCCGGTACGCGCGATCGCGGCAATCGTCCTCTCTTTCGCCGTATGCTCCGCGCACGCACAACGTTCGACGGGCGCCGAACATTCCTATCCCAAAGGTCCGGTGCGCGTCATCCTGCCGTTTCCCGCGGGCGGGGGCGTGGATACCGCGGGTCGCATCCTCGCCCAGAAACTGACCGACAGATTCGGCAAGCCCTTCCTGATCGAGAACCGCGGCGGCGCGAACGGCAACATCGGCACCGAGGCCGCGGCAAGATCTCCGAACGACGGCGGCACGCTGCTGTTTACGGGCGCGGGCTTCGTCACCAATCCCAGTCTCTACAAGAGCGTGCCCTACGATCCGGTCCGCGACTTCGAGCCGGTCAGCCTGATGGCGCTCGGACCCAACGTGCTGGTCGTGCATCCGTCGCTGCCGGTGAAATCGGTGCAAGAGCTGATTGCGCTCGCGAAAGCGCAGCCCGGGAGAATCGGGTTTGCCGGCTCGGGCTCGGGAAGCACCCCGCATCTCGCGGGCGAGCTCTTCAACGCGATGGCGGGCGTGCAGATGGTGCACATTCCGTATCGAGGCTCGGGTCCGGCGATGATCGGCCTGCTCGCGGGCGAGGTGCCGGTGATGTTCCTTCCGGCGATCAATGCGGGCGGGCACGTCGCGGCGGGCCGCCTGCGCGCG